>Ga0193717_1000711_pt1 | contig 21215 bp, 14 predicted proteins | sample U2c2metaG_FD_145900 | JGI IMG/M metagenome (GOLD analysis project Ga0193717, IMG submission 145900) | Soil microbial communities from a riparian zone of the East river system, Colorado, United States - U2c2 | ecosystem: Environmental > Terrestrial > Soil > Riparian zone | place: USA: East River...
TCCAGATCAGCCTGCGCCGCGCGCGGCAGCTGCTCGTGCGCGACCAGGAATGCGAACGGCTCGCGCTGGACGCGCGTGGCCGCCTCGTCGAGGCGGGAAGGGTCGATAAGGAGTGCGGTATTCATGAGTCCTATTCTAAGCCGCGAAGAGCGCGGACGGCCCGCAGCGGGGTGTCCGGACCGTCAAAATCCTGTAGAATTTCCACTCGCCTCGATTCCTTTCACGCCCGGCCTACGGACTGGTCCACATCAGCCCGCGGGTTCTGTCGCACCTGATATCCGTCGAGGTCAGGTCGCGGGCCCACCACGAACCCTCACCAAGGCGAACGCATGACCGTACCAGCCCTCCTTGCCCTTGCCGATGGCAGCCTGTTCCGCGGTGTCGCGGCCGGCGCTGAAGGCAAGGCGATCGGAGAGGTCGTGTTCAATACGGCGATGAGCGGCTATCAGGAGATCCTCACGGATCCCTCGTACAGCCGGCAGATCGTCACTCTTACCTATCCGCATATCGGCAACACCGGCTGCACCGAGGTCGATGCCGAATCCTCGCAGGTGCATGCCGCCGGCCTCGTCATCCGCGATCTGCCGCTGGCCGCGAGCAACTGGCGCGCGCAGGAAACGCTCGATGCGTATCTGCGCCGCAACAGCATCGTTGCCATCGCCGAGATCGACACACGGCGCCTGACGCGCATCCTGCGCGACGGCGGCGCGCAGAACGGCTGCATCGTCGCCGGTGCGGACATCTCGGACGAAGACGCGATCGCAGCGGCGCGCGCGTTCCCGGGCCTCAAGGGCATGGACCTGGCGAAAGTCGTGTCGGTGCGCGAGCGCTACGCCTGGCGCGAAGGCAGCTACGATCTGGACAAGGCTGCGTTTGCGACGCGGTCCGCGCGTTTCCGCGTCGTCGCCTACGACTACGGCGTCAAGCGCAACATCCTGCGCATGCTTGCCGATCGCGGCTGCGACATCACCGTCGTTCCGGCGCAGACGCCGGCGAGCGAAGTGTTCGCGCTGCGTCCACAGGGCGTGTTCCTCTCCAACGGTCCGGGCGATCCGGAGCCTTGCGACTACGCGATCACCGCGATCCGCGAATTCATCCGCGCGCGCATTCCGACCTTCGGCATCTGCCTCGGCCATCAGCTGCTCGGCCTCGCCGCCGGCGCGCGCACGATCAAGATGAAGTTCGGCCATCACGGCGCCAATCATCCGGTCATCGATCTCGACAGCGGGCGCGTGATGATCTCGAGCCAGAACCACGGTTTCGCCGTCGACGAGGCGACGCTGCCTGCGAACGTGACCGCTACGCACCGTTCGCTGTTCGACGGCTCGCTGCAGGGCATCCGTCTCACCGACGCACCCGCATTCAGTTTCCAGGGGCATCCGGAAGCCAGCCCCGGCCCGCACGACGTGGCCGGCCTGTTCGACCAGTTCATCCAGCAGATGGAGGCGCGCGCGGCTGCCGCGGCGTAATGGCATGACCATGCATCGATTCCCGAAAAACACCGGTTTGATCGCGTTGCTTGCACTCGCGCTCTCGTTTGCGCTCTCGTTCGCGGCGATTGCGTCCGCGCATGCCGCGCAGCCGAACACGCAACTGGCGGCGAAGAAGACGAAGACCGCCGAACCGGCCAAGCCCGTCGGCGAAGTGGTCGAGTACCCATCACTCGAACAGCGCGTCGGCCAGCAGCTGCTGATCGAGACGACGTTCAAGACCACGCGTCGCGGCACGCTGGTCAAGTACACGCAGCCGGCGCTGACATTGCAGCTCGGCCCGGAGAACGGCTCGATCGAGCTGACCGTGCCGCGCGAGACGATCAAGACCATCACGGTGCTCACGCCGGTGGCGGCGACGGACAAGGACGAAGGGACGAGCGGTGCCAAAAAGAACTGACCTTCGCACGATCCTGATCATCGGCGCCGGCCCGATCGTCATCGGCCAGGCCTGCGCGTTCGATTATTCCGGCGCGCAGGCCTGCAAGGCGCTCAAGGAAGAAGGTTTCCGCGTCGTCCTGGTCAACTCGAACCCGGCGACGATCATGACCGATCCGGAGACCGCGGACGCGGTCTATATCGAGCCGATCAACTGGCAGACGGTCGAGAAGATCATCGCCAAGGAGCGCCCGGACGCGCTGCTGCCGACGATGGGCGGCCAGACCGCGCTGAATTGCGCGCTCGATCTCGCCGATCACGGCGTGCTGGAGAAATACAGCGTCGAGCTGATTGGCGCGTCGCGCGACGCGATCCGCATGGCCGAGGATCGCGAGCTGTTCCGTCTTGCGATGGCCGACATCGGCCTCGATTGTCCCAAGGCCGAAGTCGCGCGCTCGTTCGAGCAGGCGTTGGATATCCAGGTCAAGGTCGGTTATCCGACGATCATCCGGCCGAGCTTCACGCTCGGCGGCTCCGGCGGCGGCATCGCCTACAACGTCGAGGAATTCGAGGAAATCGTCAAGCGCGGTCTCGAGCTTTCGCCGGTGCACGAGGTGCTGATCGAGGAATCGGTGCTCGGCTGGAAGGAATTCGAGATGGAAGTCGTCCGCGACAAGGCGGACAACTGCATCATCGTCTGCTCGATCGAGAACCTCGATCCGATGGGCGTGCACACGGGCGATTCGATCACCGTTGCGCCGGCGCAGACGCTGACCGACAAGGAATACCAGCGGCTGCGCGATGCCTCGATCGCGGTGCTGCGCAAGATCGGCGTCGACACCGGCGGCTCGAACGTGCAGTTCGGCGTCAATTCCGAGAACGGCCGCGTCGTCGTCATCGAGATGAATCCGCGCGTGTCGCGCTCGTCGGCGCTGGCGTCGAAGGCGACCGGATTTCCGATCGCGAAAGTCGCCGCCAAGCTTGCGGTCGGCTACACGCTCGACGAACTGCGCAACGAGATCACCGGTGGCAAGACGCCGGCCTCGTTCGAGCCGGCGATCGATTACGTCGTCACCAAGATCCCGCGCTTCGCGTTCGAGAAGTTCCCGTCGACCGATTCGCGCCTGACCACGCAGATGAAATCGGTTGGCGAAGTCATGGCGATCGGCCGCACGTTCCAGGAATCGCTGCAGAAAGCGCTGCGCGGCCTGGAGACCGGCAAGAACGGGCTCAATCCGAGCCGGCTCGATACGGCGACACAAGAAGGCCTGGCCTCGCTCAAGCGCGAGCTGAAGGAGCCGGGTCCCGATCGTGTGTTCTACGTCGCCGACGCGTTCCGCGCCGGTCTCTCGGGCGACGACGTGTTCGCGCTGACGCATATCGATCCGTGGTTCCTTGCGCAGATCGAGAACCTCGTCACCGTCGAAGCCGAGATCAAGAGCCGCGGCCTCGCCGCGCTCGACGCGGCGCGCATGCGCCAGCTCAAGCGCAAGGGATTTTCCGATGCGCGCCTCGCCGAGCTCGTCGCCACCGACGAGAACGCGATACGCCATCTGCGCCGCGCGTTCGGCGTGCGGCCCGTCTACAAGCGCGTCGACTCCTGCGCGGCGGAATTCGCGACGACGACGGCGTACCTTTACTCGACCTACGAAGAAGAGTGCGAGGCCGAGCCGACGAATCGCGACAAGATCATCGTCCTCGGCGGCGGACCGAACCGCATCGGCCAGGGCATCGAGTTCGACTATTGCTGCGTCCATGCCGCTCTCGCGCTGCGCGAGGACGGCTACGAGACGATCATGGTCAACTGCAATCCGGAGACCGTGTCGACCGATTACGACACGTCCGACCGCTTGTACTTCGAGCCGCTGACGCTCGAAGACGTGCTCGAGATCGTCGACAAGGAAAAACCGAAAGGCGTCATCGTGCAGTACGGCGGCCAGACGCCGCTGAAGCTCGCGCGCGCGCTTGAGGCCGCGGGCGCGCCGATCATCGGCACCAGCCCGGATTCGATCGATCTCGCCGAGGATCGCGAGCGCTTCCAGAAACTGATCGACAAGCTCGGCCTGAAGCAGCCGCCGAACCGCATCGCGCGCAACGCCGACGAATCGATCGCGCTCGCACGCGAGGTCGGCTATCCGCTGGTCGTGCGGCCGAGTTATGTGCTCGGTGGCCGCGCGATGGAAGTCGTGCATGACGATGCCGATCTTTCGCGCTATATCCGCGAGGCCGTGCGCGTCTCGGAATCCTCGCCGGTGCTGCTCGACCGTTTTCTCGATCACGCGTCCGAAGTCGACGTCGACACCGTCTCCGACGCCGACGGCAACGTGCTGATTGGCGGCGTCATGGAGCATATCGAAGAGGCCGGCGTGCATTCCGGCGATTCGTCATGCTCGCTGCCGCCGTATTCGCTGACGCCCGCGATCCAGGACGAGCTGCGCCGGCAGGTAAGCTTGCTCGCGCGCGAGCTCAAGGTCGTCGGCCTCATGAACACGCAGTTCGCGATCCAGGGCGACACGGTCTTCATCCTCGAAGTCAATCCGCGCGCGTCGCGCACGGTGCCGTTCGTGTCGAAGGCAACCGGTGTCGCGCTGGCGAAGATCGCCGCGCGCTGCATGATCGGCAAGTCGCTGGCCGCGCAGCACGCGACGCACGAGGTCGTGCCGGCGTACTACTCGGTCAAGGAAGCGATCTTCCCGTTCCTCAAGTTCCAGAACGTCGATCCGATCCTCGGCCCGGAGATGCGCTCGACCGGCGAAGTCATGGGCGTCGGCCGCAGCTTCGGCGCCGCGTTCGCCCGCGCGCACGAGGCGGCGAGCATCAAGGCGCCGTCGTCGGGCAAGGCGTTCCTGTCGGTGCGCGACGCGGACAAGCAGCGCCTGCTCGAAGTCGCCGGCGAGCTCATCACGCGCGGTTTCAGCCTCGTCGCAACCGGCGGCACGCATACGTTCCTGAGCCAGCACGGCATCGCCTGCGAGCGCATCAACAAGGTGCTCGAAGGCCGCCCGCACATCGTCGATCTGATCAAGAACGGCGAGATCGCGTTCATCGTGAATACGACCGAAGGCAAGCAGGCGATCGCCGATTCGTTCTCGATCCGCCGCGAAGCCTTGCAGCAGCGCGTCACCTACTCGACCACCGTGAGCGGCGCCAAGGCGCTGCTGCATTCGCTGGATTTCCGCGACAATGAAGACGTACACAGCCTGCAGGAATTGCACAAGGAACTGGCATGAGGCGAGCACCGATGACGCAGAAGGGCGCCGAGCGGTTGCGCGCTGAGCTGGACCGCCTGAAATCGCAGGAACGACCGCGCATCATCCAGGCAATTGCCGAGGCGCGTGCACACGGCGACCTCAAGGAGAACGCCGAGTATCACGCAGCGCGCGAGCAGCAGGGCTTCTGCGAAGGACGCATCAACGAGCTCGAAGCGGCGCTGTCGTATGCGGAAGTCATCGACATCACGCGGCTCAATGCGGGATCGCGCATCGTATTCGGCGCGACCGTCGATCTCGCCGACGAGGATTCCGGCGAGTCGGTCAGTTACCAGATCGTCGGCGACCTCGAAGCCGATATCAAATACCAGCTGATCTCGGTGTCGTCGCCTTTCGCGCGCGCGCTGATCGGCAAGAGCGAAGGCGACACGTTCGAGTTCCAGGCACCGAACGGCACGCGACGCTACGAGATCACCGGCGTACGCTACCAGGCATGAGTACCGGCAAGCGCAGACACTGAAGCCGCTTCGTCCTGCGCATCCGATGAGAGCGCTCACGATCCGCCGTCGCTCCTGCGGGTTCGATCCTCGCGCATGGCCTACGCAGTTGCATCCGGTGCTGGCGCGTATCTACGCCGCGCGCGGCATGCAGTGCCACGATCCGTTCGAGCCGCGCCTCGCGCAGCTCGCCGATCCGCTCGCGCTCGGTGGCCTTGATCGCGCCTGCGAATTACTGATCGAAGCGATGGATGCGAACGGCCGCATCTGCATCGTCGGCGATTTCGATGCGGACGGCGCGACCGGCACTGCGGTCGCCATGCGCGGCTTGCGTCTGCTCGGCGCGCGCAACGTCGGCTACCGGGTGCCGAACCGGTTCCGTCATGGCTACGGTCTTTCGCCGGGTCTGGTCGAAGAACTTTGCGACGAGATGCCCGCGCTGATCGTGACCGTCGACAACGGCATCGCCAGCCACGCCGGCGTCGCCGCGGCGCGCGCGCACGGCATGCGCGTGATCGTCACCGATCACCATCTGCCCGGCGCGACGCTGCCGGATGCGCATGCGATCGTGAATCCGAATCTCGACGGCGACGGATTTCCGAGCAAGGCGATCGCCGGCGTCGGCGTGATGTTCTATCTGCTGCTCGCGCTGCGCTCGCGCCTGCGCGCAGCGGGCCGGTTTGCGCAGGCGGGCCAGGGCGAACCCGATCTTTCGACGTTGCTCGACCTGGTCGCACTCGGCACGGTCGCCGATCTCGTGCCGCTCGATGCGAACAACCGCGTGCTGGTCGCGGCGGGGCTGAAACGCATCCGCGCGGGACGCGCCTGCGCCGGCTTGACGGCGTTGTGCCGCGTCGCCGGACGCGAGTGCGCGCGCTTCGTCGCCAGCGATTTCGCGTTCGCGCTGGCGCCGCGGATCAACGCGGCGGGGCGGCTCGAAGACATGGGCCTCGGCATCGAATGCCTGATCACCGATGACGCCGCCTGCGCCGCCGAACTCGCCGAGCGCCTGTCGGCGATCAACGCGCAGCGGCGCGAGATGCAGACGGCGATGGTCGATCAGGCCGAAGCGACGGTCGCCACGTTCATCACCGAGCATGGCGGCGATGCGTTTCCGCATGGCGTCGTACTGTTCCAGCCCGATTGGCATCCGGGCGTTGTCGGCCTGGTCGCCTCGAAGCTCAAGGAGCGGCTGCATCGACCGGTCGTCGCTTTCGCGCCCGCCGAGGAGGGCAGCAACGAGCTGCGCGGTTCGGCGCGCTCGATCCAGGGATTTCATTTGCGCGATGCGCTCGCGGATGTCGATACGCGCTGTCCGGGCATGATCGCGCGCTTCGGCGGCCATGCGATGGCAGCGGGGCTGACCCTGGCGGCGATGCATCTGGCCCGCTTCGCCGAGGAGTTCGATGCAGTCGCGCGCGGCCGGCTCGATGCGGATCTGCTCGAACATATCCTCTGGAGCGACGGCGAGCTCGGTGCCGGCGATTTCTGCTTCGAGCTCGCCGCGACGCTGCGCTATGCGGGACCGTGGGGCCAGGCGTTCGCGGAACCGGCGTTCGACAACGTGTTTCGCGTCGAATCGTGGCGTCTGGTCGGCGAGCAGCACATGCAGCTGCGCATGCTGATCGACGGGCGCGCCGAATCGATCGAGGCGATCATGTTCAACGCGGCGGACTACATGCCGCCGCCGCAGCGCCTGCGTGCGCTGTACCACCTCGACCTCGACAACTGGAACGGCCGCGATCGCTTGCGCCTCCGCGTCCAGCACCTCGAACCCCTATAGGGTGGGCCTTGGCCCACCGGCGTTACAACGGTGGGCCAAGGCCCACCCTATAACACCGCACGAGCGCGGGGTTTTGTTAAAATATGGAGTTCGATTCCACCGACGACAAGACAGCAATGGCCACGACCCATCCGATCGATACCAACCAGATCCGCGCGCGCATCGTCGACCTCAAGGAGCGGGTCGCGTCGCTCAGGGGGTATCTTTGACTTCGACGTCAAGTCGGAACGTCTCGAGGAAGTCACGCGCGAGCTGGAAAACCCGGATATCTGGGACAACCCGCAGCGCGCGCAGGATCTCGGCAAGGAACGCGCGAATCTTGAACGCATCGTCGGCGGCATCCGCAGCCTGACCGACGCGCTGGCCGAAGCCGGCGACCTGCTCGATCTCGCCATCGGTGAGAGTGACGATGACACGATCGCCGCAGTCGCGGACGATGTCGACAGTCTTTCCACGCGCGTCGAAAAGCTCGAATTCCAGCGCATGTTCGCCGGCAAGATGGACAGCGCGAACGCGTTCGTCGATATCCAGGCCGGCGCCGGCGGCACCGAGGCGCAGGACTGGGCAGAGATGATGCTGCGCATGTACCTGCGCTGGTGCGAGCACAAGGGGTGGAAGACCGAACTGCTGGAAGCGTCGGCCGGTGAAGTCGCCGGGTTGAAAAGCGCGACGTTCCGCGTCGAAGGCGATTACGCGTACGGCTGGCTGAAAACCGAGATCGGCGTGCATCGACTGGTGCGCAAATCGCCGTTCGACTCCGACAACCGCCGCCACACGTCCTTCAGCTCGGTGTTCGTCAGCCCCGAAGTCGACGACGATATCGATATCGAAATCAATCCGGCCGACCTCAAGACCGACGTCTATCGCTCGTCGGGCGCCGGCGGCCAGCACGTCAACAAGACCGAATCGGCGGTGCGCATCACGCACATGCCGAGCGGCATCGTCGTCGCCTGCCAGACCGAGCGCTCGCAGCACGCGAACCGCGATCGCGCGATGAAGATGCTGAAGGCGAAGTTGTACGAGATGGAGGTGCTAAGGCGCAATGCGGAGAAAGATGCGCTGGAGGCGACCAAGTCTGATATCGGCTGGGGCAGCCAGATCCGCAATTACGTGCTGGATCAGTCGCGGATCAAGGATTTGCGGACCGGCATCGAAAGGACGGATACGCAGAAGGTGCTGGATGGGGATCTGGACGAGTTTGTCGAGGCGAGTTTGAAGGCGGGGCTGGAAGCCGGCGCGAAGCGCGTCGATGCCTAACCCCCTCGTCGTCCCGGCGAAGGCCGGGACGACGGAGTGGTGGTCTCATGATGGATTGTGTTGTGACGATTGATTCAAGGCGAGCGGAATGAGTGAAGACAAGAACGATCCCGGCAAAGTAAATGTGGAGAACACTTCCGCAGAATCCCCGCCGCCCGACGAAAACAAACTCATCGCCGAACGCCGCGAAAAGCTGCGCGCCTTGCGCAGTGATGGCATCGCGTATCCGAACGACTTCAAGGTGGATACTTTTGCGGGCGATCTGCAGGCCGAATACGCGGACGCCGAGCGCTGGACCCCCGAGGCGCTGGCCGGCATCGAGCGGCGCGTGCGCGTCGCCGGGCGCATTCTCGGCAAGCGTTCGATGGGCAAGGCGAGCTTTGCGCAGATCCAGGATTTCAGCGGGCCGATCCAGTTGTTCCTGCAGCAGGCCACGCTGGGTGATGCGTACGAGGCATTCAAGGGCTGGGATCGCGGTGACATCGTCGGCGTCGAAGGCACGCTGATGCGCACGCGCACCGGCGAGCTGTCGATCAAGGCCGATGCGCTGCGCCTGCTGGCCAAGAGCCTGCGCCCGCTGCCGGACAAATGGCACGGTCTTTCCGACGTCGAACAGCGTTATCGCATGCGCTACGTCGACCTGATAGTGACGCCCGAATCGCGCCGCGTGTTCGAGCTGCGCTCGCGCATGATCCGCTTCATGCGCCAGTGGCTCGAAGCCGAGCCGCGGCGCTTCATGGAAGTCGAGACGCCGATGATGCATGCGATCCCCGGCGGCGCGACCGCGCGGCCGTTCGTCACGCATCACAATGCGCTCGATCTCGACATGTACCTGCGCGTCGCGCCGGAGTTGTATCTGAAGCGCCTCGTCGTCGGCGGCTTCGAGCGCGTCTACGAGATCAACCGCAACTTCCGCAACGAGGGCGTGTCGACGCGGCACAACCCGGAATTCACCATGCTCGAGCTGTATCAGGCCTACGCGACCTACACCGAGGTCATGGACCTGACCGAGGCGATGATCCGCGAGACCGCGCAGGCGACGCTCGGACGCACGGCGCTGACCTGGGAAGGCCGCGATATCGATGTGGGACCGCCGTTCCGGCGCTGGGCGATGGCCGAGGCGGTGCGCCACCACAACCCGGAGATCGCCGAGAGCGATCTGCGCGACCGTGCCGCGATGCTGCGCCACTGCGAACGGCTCGGCATACACGCGAAGGACGGCTACGGCACCGGCAGGCTGCTGACCGAGATCTTCGAGGCGACGGTCGAAAGCACGCTGGTGCAGCCGACCTTCATCACGCAGTACCCGACCGAGGTCTCGCCGCTCGCGCGCGCCAGCGATCACGATGCGGAGGTCACCGACCGCTTCGAGCTTTTCATCGGCGCCAAGGAGCTGGCCAATGGCTTCTCCGAGCTCAACGACCCGGAGGACCAGGCCGAACGGTTCCTGGCGCAGGCGAAGGCCAAGGACGCCGGCGACGACGAGGCGATGCACTTCGACGCCGATTACATCCGTGCCCTCGAGTACGGAATGCCGCCGGCGGGTGGATTGGGCGTCGGCATCGACCGTCTGGTCATGCTGTTCGCCGACGTGCCGTCGATCCGCGACGTGCTCTTGTTTCCGTACCTCCGCCCGGAAGCCTGACGCTCTTATAGGGTGGGCCTGGCCCACCGATGCACAACGGTGGGCCAAGGCCCACCCCATGATCCGACGCGGGCGTGTCGGTTTGGTCGCCAAACCGCGTATGTACCCATGAAGCACGGCAACCGCTCGCCACACGCCTAGGATCGGCGAGTGTGCTAGCCTAAACACGCTGCGACTCGGCACCGCCCAGACGTCGTTTCGTCGTGCGGCAACGTTGCAGGAACCGAAATCCGCGCAGGTCGATTAAGGCTGTTGAGGGAGCGGGGCCGCACGGGGGCGACCGGGGACGCATCGCGGAGAGCCTTTGGTGAACGTACTAATCGTCGACGATCAGCCTTCTGCGCGCACGATGCTGCGACACGTCGTCGAGGGCATCGGCCCGGGCATCCGCGTATCCGATTTCGGCAATCCGGTCGAAGCCTTGCGCTGGTCCGAAGGCAACGGCGCCGATCTCCTGCTGCTCGACTACCGCATGCCGGAGATGGACGGGCTGGAGTTCGCGCGCCGGTTTAGACGCTCCTTGTCACGTCGTGACGTGCCGATCGTGCTGATCAGCGTGGTCGGCGACGAGCCCGTGCGCCAGGCCGCGCTCGAGGCCGGGGTCATCGATTTCCTGGTCAAGCCGGTGCGCCCGCGCGAGTTGCGCTCGCGCTGCAAGAACCTGCTGCAGATGCGCCAGCAGGGCGAATCGGTCAAGGAACGCGCCCGCTCGCTCGAGCGGCGCGTGCTGGACAGCCTGCAAGAGGTTGAACAGCGCGAGCGGGAAACCCTGTTCAGGTTGGCCAAGGCGATCGAGTACCGCGACCTCGGCACAGGCATCCATCTCTTGCGCATGTCGCACTATGCCGAGCTGATCGCCGAGGCGCTGGGCGTGCCCGAGGAAGAGGCCAGCATCCTCACTTTGGCCGCGCCGCTGCACGATATCGGCAAGATCGGCATACCGGACGCCGTGCTGCTCAAGCGCAGCAGCCTGACCGACGAGGAATTCGCGGTCATGCGCCGGCACCCGCTGATCGGCTACGAGATCCTGCGCGACAGCCAGAGCCGGTTCGTGCAGATGGGCGCCCTGATCGCCCTGCGCCATCACGAGCGCTGGGACGGCAGCGGCTATCCGGACGGGCTCAAGGGCGAGGACATCCCGCAGGCGGCGCGCATCGTGGCCGTGGCGGACGTGTTCGACGCGCTGACGTCCGAGCGACCCTACAAGCGCGCCTGGAGCGCCGACGAGTCGTTCGACTATATCCAGGCCAACCGTGGCACGCTTTTTGATCCTACCTGTGTAGATGTGCTACTCGCCAATCAACCTCGAATCCTCGACATCCTGCACGCCAAGCTGGCGCCCCCTGGCTTGGGGATCTGAGCGGGGATGTCCCTCATGTCGCCGTGGTTCGAAGGAATGAGCCCCGTCCTCGCCAGATTGCGCGCGCGCTACGCGAACCGCCCTGACAGCGAGCACGGTCAGGCGTTCGTGCGCATGGCGATCCTCACGATCGTCCTGATCTATCTGTGCGGCGTCGGCACGGTTTCGGGGTTCCAGGATCCCGACCTGCGCACGGTGCTGCTGTACGTGGCGATCGAGTCGCTGGTCGGCTTCGGCATCCTGACCGCGATCGCGCTGCGCCCGGGCGTGTCGCGCACGCGGCGCGTCATCGGCATGGTCGCCGACTACACGATGATGGGCGCGGCCATGCACCTGATGGGCGCGCATCTGGCGCCCGTCTACGTCGTCTATCTGTGGGTCACGATCGGCAACGGCCTGCGCTTCGGTCCGCGCTACCTGCTGGCCGCGGTCGGCCTCGCCAGCGCCTCCTTCCTGATCGTCATCACGACGACGCCGTTGACGCGCGCGACCGAGGACGCCCGCCGCGCCAACGAAGCCAAGAGCCGCTTCCTGGCCAACATGAGCCACGAGTTCCGCACGCCGCTGAACGGCATCGTCGGCATGTCCGAGCTGCTGGCGACGACCAAACTCAACGCCGAGCAGCGCGAATGCTCGGACGTGCTGCAGGCTTCCGCACGCACCTTGCTGGCGCTGGTCGAGGACGTCCTCGACATCTCCGCGATCGAGGCGGGCAAGCTCAAGCGCCACGACGCCGATTTCCGCCTCGGCGACATCGTGCGCGGCATCCAGCTGATGCTGCAGCCGGCGGCGGCGAAGAAAGGCCTGGTATTCGAGATCGACATCGCACGCGACGTGCCGGACTTCCTGCACGGCGACGGCAATCACCTGCGCCAGATCCTGGTAAACCTTGTTTCGAATGCGGTCAAGTTCACCGAGCACGGCCGCGTGCTGGTTTCGGTCAACCGCGTCGGCCAGTCGTGGGAATCCAACGCGCTACTGCGTTTTTCCGTGCGCGACACCGGCATCGGCATTCCCGAATCGGCGCAGCCGCGGATCTTCCAGGCGTTCGAGCAGGCCGACACCGGCCACGGCCGCCGCTTCGGCGGTACCGGTCTCGGCACCACGATCGCGAAGGCGCTGACCGAGCTGCTCGGCGGCAAGATCGGCTTCGAGTCCCGCGAAGGCGAGGGTTCGCATTTCTGGGCCGAGATGCCGTTCCAGGTCGCCACCGACGCCGAAGCCGCGGACCAGAAACCCGAAATCGTCTACGGTGGCGAGAACAACGTCATCGCCTTCGACGATCCGTTCGTGCGCCATCGCGCGCGCGTTCGTCCGCTGCGCCTGCTCGTCGCCGACGATCAGCCGGCGAACCTCACCGTGCTGCGCCGCCTGCTCGAAAAGGCCGGCCACCAGGCGCAGACCGTCGACAGCGGCGAAGACGTGCTGGCGACGCTGGAGAACGAGCGTTTCGACGGCGTCATCATCGACCTGCACATGCCAGGCGTCAGCGGTCTCGACGTGCTCAAGCAGGTGCGCGTGATGGAAGCGGGTTCGCAGGCGCTGACCCCGTTCATCGTGCTCAGCGCAGACGCCACGGCCTCCACCGTGCGCGCTTGCGAACAGGCCGGCGCGCGCGCGTTCCTGACCAAGCCGATCGTGGTCAGCAGGCTGCTCGATTCGCTGGCCGACATCGCGCTCGGTTCCTCGGACAGCCAGATCAAGCCTGCGCAGGTCGTCGCCGACGCGCAAGCGGCCGAGAGCGTGATCTCGCGCAATGTGATCGAGGAGCTCGCCGAGCTTCGCCTCGGCAACGATTTCCTCGGCCTGTTCATCGACGAGTGCCTGCGCGATGCATTGAAGAGCATCAGCGAGCTGGAAAAGTCCGGCGCGGCGACTCAGTGGGACATGTTCCGCGACCATTGCCACGCGCTCAAGGGCGTCGCCGGCAACATGGGTGCGGTGCGGCTGGCAGCCGCGGCATCGGAAACGATGAAGCTGGGGAACTGGCAGGTCGCGCGTGAATGGCGCCAGCGCATCAGGGGATTGCGCGAGCAGCTCGAACTTGCACGTGTCGCTTTGAAAGCACCCTCGGCGAGTGTCGACGCGGAACGCGGACCGGACCAGATCAGCTAGGTCGGCCCGCGTTCGTTGTCGCGGAGGGGTTTCCGTAAAGCCGTCAGACCGCTGCGGACATGGCCATCGCGGGCATTTCCTGCGCCGCCGCAGGTTCCACGATCGCCGGACGCTTCTGCTGCGCGCGGACCAGGCGTTCCATCGTACGCAACGACTTCTCGCCCAGCTGCAACGCGGTATCCACCCACACTTCGGTGACCTGCATGAGCTCGGACAAGGTCACCGGCTTGCAGATCTGGCGCACGCGATTCATCGCCGAGCGCGCATGAGCGATGCGATGGTTGCGGCGGATCAGATCGTGCACCGCCTGCACACCGTCGCCCTTCGGCACGAGCACGTCGATGACGCCCATCTTGTAGAGGTCTTCGCTCGAGTAGATCGTGCCGTTGAGCATCATTTCCTCGGCGAGGCGCGGGCTGACGCGCTGGCAGAGGAAGGAGTAGGCGCCCATGCCGGGGAACAGGTCGAACAGGACTTCGGGGAAGCCCATGCCGATACCGCTTTCGGCGACGACGGTCTGGCACGAAATGGCAAGCTCGAGTCCGCCGCCGAGCGCATCGCCCTGGACCAGCGCGACGGTATGCGCGTTGCGATTGAGCGCGGCATGCAGTTCATGCACGCCTTCGACGCAAAGTCGCGCATAGGCAAGCAGATGTTCGCGATTGCGCTCGCGAATCAGACGGCAGAAGAGCTCAAGATCTCCGCCCAGGTTGTAAACGTTTGCATCCGAGGCAACAACGATATGCGAAAGGCCGCCGTCGGAATTGGCGGCTCGCATGGTCAGATGATCGGCAGTACGCTTAAGGAACTCGCGCATTTCCTTCATCAGAGGAACGGAAAAGCACGCGCGATAACCCATGTCGCGCTGGAAGCGCTGCGCATGCATGAAACACCAGTAGGCGTTGTCTGCGGGATCTTCTTGGGTACGCAGCAAACGGAAATCTTGATCACGATGCAAAACTTCGACGGCGGTCATGTCGGAAACCCCTCAGGCTGAGATGCCGCTCGCTGATCGTTTACGTAGCGGCAAGGCGCTGCACCCCTCCAGTGCCCCTTTTGATCGGGACGATCGGTCGCGAGTGTAGCGCAAAATTTATGTGAAATTTGACATCTCATTTCAACTATGCAAACCCGGGGTAAACAGTTGTTTTTGCGCAAAAGCGGCCAAAATCCGCGTGAAGCCCTCCTGCACGCGTGTTTAACAAAGGTGAATTTTTGCGCCGGAACAGGATTTCTGTTCCGACCGAGACCGTTGGCATGATTATTGTCTCTGTACTGCGCCAATGCGGGATGCAGCCGACGGACGCCACCAAGGGGATCATGAAGTGACGAATGACGAGGGGCCGCGCTCGGGTGCGCGACCTGCACGGATGCCGATCCAGTCGACCGTACTGTTGAGCCGCGGCGCCGATTCGTGGACCACGGACATCGAGGACATATCCGCTTCGGGCGTGCTGGTGCGACGGCCGCCCGGCTGGGCGTACTGCGCCGGCGACCTGTTCGTGCTCGACATGATGATCGGCGCGGATCTGAACATCCACCTCGAGGCGACCGTCGCGCGCATCACCAGCGAGCACATCGGCTTCGCCTACACGCGCATTCCGAGCGACAAGGAAGCTCCGCTGTGGAACCTGCTCGGCGGTTACGCCGATCGCCTCGAATATTTCCGCTATTGATTCGAACAACGGCCGGCCAACCTGCGGGCTTTTTCCTCCGCGTCCTCGCCGCGCCCTAGTGGGGCCCCGGGGAGATCAAAAGCGAGAGAGACGGGCCTCGAACCCATTGCCCTCATCCGCCCTCCGGGCACCTTCTCCCGCAAGCGGGAGAAGGGACTGCTCTTCCTTCTCCCCTTGCGGGAGAAGGTGCCGAAGGCGGATGAGGGCGCTCATGATCTGGGCCCCGTGTGGGGCGGCGGAGGGCGGACGAAAAGGCCCCGAAGGGGGAAGGGGAGGGCTAAAGATCGCGCTAGTGAACCGCGCCCGCGGGCGCCACCGGATCGCGCAACTCGCGCCGCAGGATCTTGCCGACGTTGGTCTTCGGCAGCGAATCGCGGAATTCGATGTACTTCGGCAGCTTGTAGCCGGTCAGATTCTCGCGGCAGTGCGCGCGGATATCGTCGGCGGTAAGCGCGGGATCCTTGCGTACGATGACGACCTTGACCGCCTCGCCGGATTTCTCGTCCGGCACGCCGACTGCGGCGACTTCGAGCACACCCGGATGCTGTGCGATGACATCCTCGATCTCGTTCGGATACACGTTGAATCCTGACACCAGGATCATGTCCTTCTTGCGATCGACGATGTAGACGAAACCTTTCTCGTCGATGCGTGCGATATCGCCCGTGCGCAGCCAGCCGTCGGCGGCGAGCACCTTCGCGGTTTCGTCGGCGCGGTTCCAGTAGCCTTTCATCACCTGCGGGCCGCGCACGCACAGCTCGCCGACTTCGCCGATCGGCAGCGTCTGTCCATCGTCGTTCTGGATCGAGATGTCGGTCGACGGAATCGGCAGGCCGATCGAGCCGTTGTATTCCGGGATGTCGAGCGGATTGATGCACACCGCAGGGCAGGTTTCGGTAAGACCGTAAGCCTCGGCCAGCGTGCAACCGGTCGCTTTCTTCCAGCGATCGGCGACAGCGCGCTGCACGGCCATGCCGCCGCCGAGCGTGAGATGCAGGCGCGAGAAATCCACCTTGTCGAAGCCGGGCGTGTTCAACAGACCGGCAAACAACGTGTTCACGCCGGTCAACGCGGTGAAGCCGATGCCGCGGATGTCGCGCACGAAGCCGGGCATGTCGCGCGGGTTCGTGATCAGATGGTTGTAGCCGCCGATGCGCGCGAAAACGAGGAAGTTCGCGGTCAGTGCGAAGATGTGATACAGCGGCAGCGCGGTGACGACGACTTCCTCGCCTTCGCGCATGTTCGGGCTGATCCAGGCGAATGCCTGCAGCATGTTCGCGACCATGTTGCGATGGGTCAGCATCGCGCCCTTGGCCACGCCGGTGGTGCCTCCCGTGTACTGCAGGAACGCGATGTCGTCGCCGTTGATGTCGACCTTCGGCGCCTTCGAACGCGCGCCGCGTTTCATCGCGTCGTTGAAACGCACCGCGCCCGGAATGGAGTAGGGCGGCACCAGCTTCTTGACGTAGCGCACGACGAAATTCGTGATCGCCGCCTTCGGAAAGCCGAGCATGTCGCCGAGACCGGTGCAGATCACGTGACGGACCTGCGTTTCGCCGAGCACCGCGGCCACGGTATGCGCGAAGTTGTCGAGCACGAGAATGGCCGATGCGCCCGAATCGACGAGCTGATGCTTGAGCTCGCGCGCGGTGTACAGCGGATTGGTGTTGACCAGCGTCAGCCCGGCGCGCAGCACCGCCATGATCGCGATCGGATACTGCAGCACATTGGGCAGCATGATCGCGACGCGGTCGCCCTTGGCCAGCTTCAGATCGTTGACGAAGTAGGCGGCAAGCTGCGCGCTCAGGCGATCCAGATCGTCGTAGCTGATCGTCTTGCCCATGTTGACGAAGGCAGGACGGTGCCGGAAGCGTTCGCAGCACTCCTCCAGCAGCGCCGTGACGGATCGGTATCGGCTTGGATCGATCTCGGCCGGAATGCCTTTCGGGTAACTCGCCAGCCAGGGCCGGTCGTTGCTCGTCATGGGATCTCCCGGCCAGCGCTCACCGCAACGGTGCCCGCTGTCGTCGTTGTGGTTCCATAGCGGATCGCGTCCGGCCAGAATTGCAGCACAAGCTCCGAACATGCGGCAAGCCGCAATGCAACGCAAATGCAATGCAACATTGGTTCCGCCTCCGAGGTATACGATGCGATTCGTTCTTTGCCTTCTCGCCGCCCTCGTCCTCGCCGCCGCATGCTCGCGCCCGCCGGACGAAGTTCGCATCCGCGGCGCGATCGAGTCGATGAAGACAGCCGCCGAAGCGCGTCGTCCCAGTGGCGTGCTCGAACACCTCGCCGATGATTTCACCGGCAACAACGGCGAGGTCGATCGCGAAGGCCTCGCGCAGCTGCTGAGCATACAGTTCCTGCGCAGCGACGCCATCGGCGTGGATGTCGGGCCGATCGCGGTCGCCATCGACGAGGACCGCGCCGTCGCGAAATTCGATATTGCCGTGAGCGACCGCTCCCGGCGCTGGCTGCCGTCGGGGAGCGAAACCTACGCCATCGTCAGCGGCTGGCGTCGCGAAGGCAGCGGCTGGATCTGCTACAACGCGACCTGGTCGAACAGCGCGCAATGACGGCGATCCGCGCCGAACATCTGAGCAATGATCCCCGTATGAAGGCGGACGATTTCACGCGGCCTTGACCACAGCAGGCCCCGGCTTCGCCGCCAGCTGACGCAGCACGTACGGCAGGATGCCGCCGTGCCGGTAGAACTCGCGTTCCTTCGGCGTCAGCAGCATCACGCGCACGATGAACGTTTTCTCGGCGCCGTCGGTGTGCGCGATCACGGTGGCTTCCTTCGCGTCGGGCGCGGTCAGACCCTTGATCTCGAATTGTTCCTTGCCGGTAAGTCCGAGCGATTTCGCGTTCTCGCCGTCGCGGAACTGCAGCGGCAGCACGCCCATGCCGACCAGGTTGGAGCGGTGGATGCGCTCGAAGCTCTCGGCGATCACGGCCTTCGCGCCGAGCAGCAGCGTGCCCTTGGCCGCCCAGTCGCGCGACGAGCCGGTGCCGTATTCCTTGCCGGCGATCACGATCAGCGGCGTGCCTTCCTGCTTGTACTTCATCGCCGCGTCGTAGATGGCCATCTGCTGCCCGCTCGGCACGTGCAGGGTGTAGCCGCCTTCGACGCCGTCCAGCATCTGGTTGCGGATGCGGATGTTGGCGAACGTGCCGCGTACCATGACATCGTCGTTGCCGCGCCGCGAGCCGTACGAATTGAAGTCGGCAGGCTGCACGCCGTGCTCGAGCAGGTACTTGCCCGCGGGCGAGTCCTTCTTGATGTTGCCGGCCGGCGAGATGTGGTCGGTCGTGATCGAGTCGCCGAACAGGCCGAGGCAGCGCGCGGCATGGATGTCGGTGACCGGTCCCGGCTGCATCGTCATGCCGTCGAAATACGGCGGATTCTTGATGTAGGTCGACGGTTCCCAACGGTAGATCTCGCCTTCCGGCGAGGCGATCGAATTCCAGCGGCTGTCGCCCTTGAACACGTCCGCGTAGCTCTTGGTGAACAGTTCCGGTCCGATCGACGAGGCGATCAGATCGCCGATTTCCTTGTTCGTCGGCCAGATGTCCTTGAGATAAACCGGATTGCCGTCGCTGCCGGTGCCGAGCGCTTCGCGCGTGAGGTCTATGTCGACCGTGCCCGCCAACGCGTAGGCGACGACCAGCGGCGGCGAAGCGAGGTAGTTCATCTTCACCTCGGGATGCACGCGGCCTTCGAAATTGCGATTGCCCGAAAGCACTGAAGCCATCGCCAGATCGCCGTCGGCGATAGCCTTGCTGATTTCCTCCGCCAACGGCCCCGAGTTGCCGATGCAGGTCGTGCAACCGTAACCGACCAGATAGAAGCCGAGCTGGTCGAGCGGAGCGAGCAGGCCGCTGCGCTCGAGATAATCGGTGACGACTTTCGATCCCGGTGCCAGCGAAGTCTTGACCCAAGGCTTGGATTTCAGGCCTTTCGCCACGGCCTTGCGCGCCAACAGGCCCGCTCCGATCATCACCGCGGGATTCGACGTGTTCGTGCACGAGGTGATTGCGGCGATCACGACGGCGCCGTCGTGAAGATCGAAGTCTTCCCCGCGCATCGACACGCGCTGTCCCGGTCCGCACGCGCTTTCGTGATGACCGACCGCGGTGCCGCCGCCTTCGTTGGCGAAGCGGTCGATGCTGCCGTTCTTCGGCTTGCGGTCAGCTGTCAGCACGTTCAGCGCATCGCGGTAGCTCGCTCGTACTTCGCCGAGCAGCACGCGATCCTGCGGGCGCTTGGGACCCGCCATCGACGGCTTGACCTCGCCGAGATCAAGCTCGAGCGTCGAGCTGTATTGCGCGTGCGGCGTCGATGCGTCGTGCCACAGGCCCTGCGCCTTCGCATAGGCCTCGACCAGCGCGATCTGCTTCGCATCGCGTCCGGAGAGACGCAGGTAGTTGATCGCTTCGGCGTCGACCGGAAAGATGCCGCAGGTCGCGCCGTATTCCGGCGCCATGTTGCCGATCGTCGCGCGGTCGGCGAGCGCGAGATGCTGCAAGCCGTCGCCGAAGAATTCGACGAACTTGCCGACCACGCCGTGCTTGCGCAGCATCTGCGTCACGGTCAGCACGAGGTCGGTCGCGGTGGTCCCTTCCGGCAGCCTGCCGGTCATCTTGAAGCCGACCACCTGCGGAATCAGCATCGACGACGGCTGGCCGAGCATCGCGGCCTCGGCCTCGATGCCGCCGACGCCCCAGCCGAGCACGCCGATGCCGTTGATCATCGTCGTATGCGAATCGGTGCCGAACACGGTGTCCGGATACGCGTGCCATTCGCCGTCCTTCTCGGCGGTCATGACGACGCGGCCGAGATATTCGAGATTGACCTGGTGCACGATGCCGGTGCGCGGCGGCACGACCTTGAAGTTGTCGAACGCCTTCTGGCCCCAGCGCAGGAAACTGTAGCGCTCGCGATTGCGCTCGAATTCGATCTTGACGTTGAGGTCGAGCGCATCGGCCTTGCCGTACACGTCGACCTGCACGGAATGGTCGATCACCAGCTCGGCCGGCGACAGCGGATTGATCTTCTTCGGATCGCCGCCGAGCTTCTTCATCGCGTCGCGCATCGCGGCGAGATCGACCACGCAGGGCACGCCGGTGAAATCCTGCAGCACGACGCGCGCCGGCATGAACGCGATCTCGGTGTCCGGTTCCTTCTTCGCGTCCCAGTTGGCGACCGCTTCGATCTCGCGCGCGGTGATGTTGACGCCGTCCTCGTGGCGCAGCAGGTTCTCCAGCAGGATCTTCATCGAATAGGGCAGGCGCTTGAGATCAAAGCGATCGCCGAGCTTGGCGAGGCTGCGGATCTGGTAACGCGTGCCGTTGACCTCGAGCGTATCCCGGGTCGCAAACGAGTCGTTCATTCGGTGATCTCCTGGCGTCTTTCGCGTGCTCGCGGCACGCGGCGTGCTGTCCGTGCCGACGGATGCTGGGGTGAGCCCACTATTATCGCCGATTCGGCGACATCCTCGCGACTGCGGCGGCGCGCGTGCGCGTGCGCGCGATGTCATCGCGTCGGCGCTTACACGAACTCGACATTCCTTCTTTAGCCCTCCCCTTCAAGGGGAGGGTTGAGTGGGGATGGGTTTCGGTTTTCGTGTTTCCAATCGACCGCGTCATCCCGGCGAAAGCCGGGATCCAGTGCCTTTGTTCTTGTTGCTCCTCGCGACAACCGCCTCACGTCCCTGTGTTTTTTCACTCGCCATCCATGGCGAGCGAGTCACTTTCTCTTGCTTGCCCAAGAGAAAGTAACGGCGGTTTCAAAGTCCAAGT
>Ga0193717_1000712_pt1 | contig 21188 bp, 19 predicted proteins | sample U2c2metaG_FD_145900 | JGI IMG/M metagenome (GOLD analysis project Ga0193717, IMG submission 145900) | Soil microbial communities from a riparian zone of the East river system, Colorado, United States - U2c2 | ecosystem: Environmental > Terrestrial > Soil > Riparian zone | place: USA: East River...
GACGACGACCCCTGCCACCTCACCGGCTACGGACCCATCCCCGCCGACATGGCCCGCCGCATCGCCACCGACGGCACCTGGCGACGCATCCTCACCGACCCCACCCACGGCACCGTCCTCGAAGCCTCCACCACCCGCCACGACCCCGGCGCAATCGTCTCCGAAACCCTCCTCGCCGCACACCCCGTCTGCGACTGGATCAACTGCAACCGCCCCGCCCGCGAATCCGACCGCGACCACGGCACCCCCTACACCCAGACCGGCACCACCAACCTCGCCGACCTCCGCATCTACTGCGAACTGCACCACATCATCAAAGACACCCCGGCCTGGGGCTGGAAAGCCACCAACAACCCCGACGGATCCACCACCCTCACCACCCCAACCGGCCACCGCTACACCACCGTCCCCCCAGCCCCCGGCCCCATCGCCAAACCAGACCCACCGCCGGACGACGACCCACCACCCTTCTAACAACCAGCACCACAAACCGCCACCAGCCCGCAGACACCCCACCTGCGGGCTACCGGCACGACCCCAAGCAACTCCCGACCCCCACCCAGGCCTCACCCCAACGCAACCAGCCTGGCCGACCCCCGGCCCCCATCCGCCCCAAGCCCAGTTCCAGCCCCAAGCCCGACCAAGGCCTGGCACGAGCACCGGCGGCCAGATCCCGACCTAGGCCCAGCCCGAGCGCTGGCACCCAGATCCCAACCCAGGCCAGCCCGAGCCCGAACCCGAGCTCCATGCGCCGGCGACGGCGTGAGATGCGCCTCCCGCCCGCCGACAGGGGTGGGTCCCCGAACCTCGCCGACGTCTCCACCAACGTGTGCGACCGCGTGACCGGTACTCCGACCGCCCCACCGCCACGTCGTACGGATTCCGGCGACCGCTACACGATCACGCCGGCTAGAACAGGCAACCGGGGCAAGGATTCCGACGATCCGGGCAGCTTCCGCCCCGTCCTGCTCAGGTCGCCCGCACGCTTGTTGCGGGCAACTATCGGGGGGAGGGCCAAGCGGTGGAACCACAGATACCACCTACACGAACACGACGTCCGGCCACTGGACGGTTGCACGAGATCGACCTGCTGCGGATCCTCGCCGCCATCGCGGTGATGACCTACCACTACCTGTTCTCCGCGTACGCCGGTGAGCTGGGTGGCATGGAATTCCCGCACGCCGACGTGATCGCGCGGTACGGGTATCTCGGCGTCGACCTGTTCTTCACGATCAGCGGGTTCGTGGTGCTCCTGAGTGCCTGGAACAGCCCACCCCGGTCGTTCGTGGTCTCTAGAGTGGTGCGGCTATACCCGGCGTACTGGTCGCGGTGACGGTGACCACGCTGGTCTCGATCGGGTTCAGTCAGGGCAGGTTTCCCGTATCGGCCGGGCAGTATCTCGCCAACCTCACCATGCTCAACTCGCTGCCGAACATCGAGAACGTCGACGTCGTCTACTGGACCCTGTGGGCCGAGCTGCGCTTCTACGCGATGATCTTCGTCCTCACCCTGATCGGCATCACCCGCCGCCGCGTCATCGTCTTCCTCTGGACCTGGCTGGCGGCAACGTTCGTCTTCGAAGCAGGACTATTGCCGGACGCAACCGACCTGCTCCTCAACACCCAGTTCTCGCACTACTTCATCGCCGGCATGGCGCTCTGCCTGATCTACCGCTTCGGCCCCGGCCCCGGCCCACAAAGCATCCTGATCCTCTTGATTGCCCTAGGCAACGAATCCCCCGCGCCCTCGGATTCGCGGACCGCGTCGGCATCCGCTACGGCACAGAAATCCACCGCGAGGCAGTCATCGCCATCATCATCGCGATCTTCACCATCATGCTCCTGAGCGCCCTCCGCTTCACCGAACGCCTCGCCGCCCATGGTTCGCAGTACTAGGCGCCCTCACCTACCCCCTCTACCTCCTCCACGCCCACATCGGCTTCATCATCTTCGGCCGCCTGGGCCCCCGCCTGAACGCAGTCCTCCTAGTCACCGCCACCATGCTCCTGATGGCAGCCGCCGCCGCAACCCTCCACCACCTAATCGACAAGCCCCTGGCCCCCAGCCTAAAACGCCTCCTCACCCCAGCCCCTCCAAAGCACCGAGCCCTCACAGACCAGCCGACGCGTCAATCCCGAGGCGCCAGATGGATGCCCTAGAGGTAGAAGGCGGTCAGTGCCGGGGCAAGGGTTTCTGGGGGGACTTGGTGGAACTGGCCGGGGAGGGCCTCGACTTGGGAGTTTGGGAGGGCGTCGGCGGCGGCCTTGGTGGCGTTTTGCAGCCAAGCGGGGCTAGAGGTGCTGTGGATGGCGAGGGTCGGCGTACGAACACCCGCCAAGAGGTCCACGGGGACGCTGGAGTCACCCATCAGGGCGGCGTCGTAGAGGAGGGTGTGGGCCATTGCCTCCAGGGCCGGCCACATCGGGGTGGGCTTGATCTCCTCGACCGCGGATGCCGGCTGGCCGACTGCCTCGATGATGAACAGTTCGGCCGCGCCGCCTGGGTTGCCAGCCCTGATGAACTCCTGCAGACGTTCCACGTAGCGGTCCGGTACCGGCGGAGCGCCCTCGCCCCGGAAGGGCGGTTCCATGATCGCGAGCTTCTCGAACGGCACGCCCGCCGCCACCGCCCGGAGAAGCAACATCACGCCCGACGAGTCGGCGTACCCGAAGACCGCGCCGGTCGCTTCCCGCAACGAGGACAGGTCTTCGATCTCACGCTCGATCGCGTACTGCGAACTGTCGCCGCTGTCACCGCGGCCCCGCCGGTCATAGGTGATCACCGTGAACGCGGAGGACAACGCTGTGGCGAGCGGAACGTAGTACGAGCGGTCGGTGAACGCGCCCGCGACCAGGATCAGACCTGGTCCGTTGCCGAAAGTGTCGTAGGCGATCGCGGTGCCGTCGGTGGAGCTGACCTTTTCCATCAGGAGGTACCTTTCGAAGTTGCGAGCTCTTACCGACGCGTCGAGCAAGAACCCTCCGCATCGACCCGCGTTCGTTGTGACCTGGGTCACAGTTGAGCTCTATCGCACTCGCGAGGCAGGCCGTAGCATTGGATTATGTATACATGCGAACGGTATGCCGCCTTCTCCGCAGCCGGCAGCCGTCCGCGGGGACGAGGCTAAATGTTGCTCCGCCAGCTCGAGTATCTCGTGGCCCTCGCCAGAGAGAGGCACTTCGCCCGGGCCGCGGACGCCTGTTACGTCTCCCAGCCTTCGCTGTCCGCCGCGATCCGGAAGCTCGAGCAGGAGCTGGACGTGCCGATCGTCCGGCGCGGCCGGCGGTTCGAGGGGCTGACTCCGGAGGGTGAACGGGTACTGCTCTGGGCCCAGCGGATCCTGGCCGAGCGCGACGCCCTGCGCCACGAGTTGTCCGTGATGCGGGGCGGCCTCACCGGCACCCTGCGGCTCGGGGCGATCCCGACCGCGATGCCGGTGGTCTCGTTGCTGACCACTCCCTTCTGCGAGCGGCACACGCTGGCCAAGGTGACACTCGAATCGCTCTCGTCCCGCGACATCACCCACAAACTCGCCGACTACGAGCTCGACGTGGCGATGACGTATCTCGACGACGACACACTCGGCCAGGTCCGCAAGACACCCCTGTACGAGGAGCGCTACCTGCTCCTGACTCCGCAGGACGGCCCGCTGGCGGAGCTGCCGGTGGCGACCTGGGCCCAGGTCGCCACGCTGCCGCTCTGCCTGCTGTCCCCGGAGATGCGGAACAGGCGGATCATGAACGGCTACTTCACCGATGACGGCGTGACCGCCAACCCGTCGATCGAGACCGACACCGTCAGTGGGCTGTACACCCACCTCCGGACCAATCACTGGTCGACGGTGATCTCACACGCGTGGTTGCACATGTTCGGCGTACCGGCCGGGATGCGCGTGGTCCCGCTGAAGAGCCCGGCTCACGGTCCACGGGTGGGCCTGGTGATCGCCGCGAGGAGTCCTGAGCCCGTGCTCGCCAGGGCCCTGCTCGACGTCGCCCGGCAGGCCGGCGTACACAACGCGCTGGATGAACTGCTGGACGTGCACCTGATGGGTTCGGGCTATTCCGGGCAGATCGGCTGATAGCCGGGACCTATGCCGCGATAGCGAGCAAGTCTTTGACCCACGACAGCCACCACGCAACGGTTGAGGGGACCGAACCCCCTTCAAGCGTTGAGGAGTTGCCCATCATGGCAAAGGTGCTGTGTGTGCTGTACGACGACCCGAAGGACGGCTACCCGACCTCGTACGCCCGCGACGATCTGCCGAAGATCGATCACTACCCGGGCGGTCAGACCACCCCCACCCCGAAGGCCATCGACTTCACCCCCGGCGAACTCCTGGGCAGCGTCTCCGGGGAGCTCGGACTGCGGAACTTCCTCGAGAGCCAGGGCCACACGCTCGTCGTCACCTCGGACAAGGAAGGCGCCGACTCGGTCCTCGACCGGGAACTCCCTGACACCGACGTCGTCATCTCGCAGCCGTTCTGGCCGGCCTACCTGACCGCCGAGCGGATCGCGAAGGCGCCGAACCTCAAGCTCGCGATCACCGCCGGCATCGGTTCGGACCACGTCGACCTGGATGCCGCGATCGCGAACAAGATCACCGTTGCCGAGGTCACCTATTGCAACAGCATCAGCGTCGCCGAGCACGTGGTGATGATGACGCTGGGCCTGGTCCGGAACTACCTCCCGTCGTACCAGGTCGTGCTGGACGGCGGCTGGAACATTGCCGACTGCGTGGAGCGTTCGTACGACCTCGAAGGCATGCACGTCGGCACGGTGGCCGCCGGGCGGATCGGTCTCGCCGTACTCCGGCGCCTGGCTCCGTTCGATGTGAAACTGCACTACACCGACCGGCACCGCCTGCCCGAGTCGGTCGAGCGCGAGCTGAACCTGACTTTCCACCCGGATGCCGCGAGCATGGTGCCGGTGTGCGACGTGGTCACCATCAACGCGCCGCTGCACCCGGAGACCGAAGGACTGTTCGGCGACAAGCTGATCGGAACGATGAAACGCGGCGCCTACCTGATCAACACCGCGCGGGCCAAGATCGCCGACCGGGACGCCGTCGACCGCGCCCTGCGCAGTGGCCAACTGGCCGGGTACGCGGGCGACGTCTGGTTCCCGCAGCCGGCGCCGGCGGACCACCCGTGGCGGACCATGCCGCACCACGGCATGACCCCGCACATCTCGGGCTCCTCCCTCTCGGCCCAGGCCCGGTACGCCGCCGGTACCCGCGAGATCCTGGAGTCCTGGTTGGACGGCACCCCGATCCGCGACGAGTACCTGATCGTCGACGGCGGCCGCCTGGCCGGCGCCGGTGCGCACTCGTATTCCACCAAGTCCTGAGGGATCGTGACGGACCTCACGTGACTGGATCCTGTATGTAATGGCTGGGAAGCAGCCTTGTAACGGGGATCACGTGAGATGAGGGCATAACCGGTCAACCAGGCTGGTTGAATGTATGCAGTAGCCAATGTTGGCCATCCAAGGAGTCTCCGGGAGCTTCCCGGAGCGGAGAGGTAGCGATGATTTTCACCCGTAGGTTCGGCGCTCTGGCGGCTCGCCCGCAGTTCCCGGATTCGCCGGAGCTGCAGCAGGAGCTGGCCCTCGATGTCGAGCTGAGCAAGTTCGACGAGAACCGGCATGACGACGGGGACCGGCGCGACGTTCGCGAGACGTCGGCTGCCTGACCTCGCACCCGATCGGTGCTCCGGACAAGGGATCCGGACCGCGGCGGCGGACTCCCCGCGGACCACGATCCATGGATCCGGAGCACCGGGAGCAAGACGAACAGAGCAGGAAGCAAGGCCGGCTCAGCGCAGAGTCTCGGCAACAGACCTGGCACTTGGTAGACTGTCTACCAAGTGCCATTTTACGTTTCGCGGGAAGGACCTCATGACCACCATCAGCGCGGGCCCGGACTCCACCTCCGACACCCCCGGCGTCCGGCACGTGAAGCGGCCGACGCCGTTGCGTGAGTCGGTCTACGAGGCCCTCACCGAGATGATCATCGACGGCACCCTGGAGCGCGGCCGGCACCTCGTCGAGGTGGAACTGGCCGGCATGCTCGGGGTTTCCCGCCAACCGGTCCGCGAGGCCCTGCAGCGGCTGAACAACGAGGGCTGGGTAGACCTGCGGCCGGGATTCGGCGCGATGGTGCACGTGCCCGCCGAGGACGAGGTGGACCAACTGCTGGCGGCCCGCGCGGCGCTGGAGTCCGAGTCTGCCCGGCTGGCCGCGCGGCACGCCTCCAAGGACGACGTGGCCACGCTCAGGGAGCTCTGCAAGGTCGGCACCGCGTTCCAGGAGGTCGGTGACATCGACGGCACGGTCCGCACCAACGGCGAGCTGCACGCGATGATCACCCAGATGTCCGGCAACCGGTTCCTGGTCGACTTCGCCGGCCAGGTGGACCGCCGGGTCCGCTGGTACTACACGCCGGTGGCGCCCGTCCGCGGCGCGGCCTCCTGGCGCGAGCACACCCGCCTGGTGAAGGCGATCAGCGACGGCGACGAGGACAAGGCCGCGCAGATCATGCGGGAGCACACGGAGCACACCCGGAAGGCGTACCACGAGCTGCAGGCGGGCACGGCGCCCACCGAGCCCGTCGCCGCCGAGAAGAAGACCTCCGCCCGGCGGCGACGTACGGCTGACTGATTGGTAGGCGGTCATTCAGCGGCGGCCGGCTCTTTGGTTTCCGTCGGCTCCGACCGGCTGTCGCGGTGTGACTTCACCAGGCTGAGCACGGCCGTGAGCGTGAGCGTGCCGAGGATGATCCCCAGCGAGACCAGGATCGGGATCTCCGGCGCCCACGAGACCCCCGAGTGGTGCAGCGCCTCGAGGATCAGCTTGACGCCGATGAAGCCCAGGACGACGGAAAGCCCGTACGACAGGTAGACCAGCCGATCCAGCAGCCCGCCGATCAGGAAGAACAACTGCCGCAGGCCCATCAGGGCGAAGGCGTTCGCGGTGAACACCAGATAGGACTGCTGGGTCAGCCCGAAGATGGCCGGGATCGAGTCCAGCGCGAACAGCAGGTCCGTCGTACCGATCGCGATCATCACGATCAGCATCGGGGTGGCGAACCGCTTGCCGTCGATCCGGGTGGTCAGCCGGGCATCGTGGTAGCCCTCGGTGGTCGGCAGCACCTTGCGCACCTTGGCCAGGACGATGTTCTCCTTGAACTCTTCCTCCTCCTTCGAGGTGGCCAGCTTCCAGGCCGTGAAGAGCAGGAACGCGCCGAAGATGTAGAAGACCCAGTTGAAGTGTGAGATCGCCTCGGCGCCGATGGCGATGAAGATGCCACGCATCACCAGGGCGAGCGCGACACCGATCAGCAGCACCTTCTGCTGGTACTGCCGGGGGACGGCGAACCGGCTCATGATGATGATGAAGACGAACAGGTTGTCGACGGACAGCGAGTACTCCGTCAGCCAGCCGGCGAAGAACTCCCCACCGGCCTCGCCGCCGGCCGCGAACGTCAGCCCGACGCCGAAGACGAGGGCGATGCCGACGTAGAAGGACACCCACAGGGTCGCCTCCCGCAGGGACGGTTCGTGCGGCTTCCGGGCCACGATCAGGAAGTCCAGCACCAGCAGGGCCAGCAGGGCGGCGATGGTGATGATCCATGCCGACATCGATACGTGCATGTGCTCCTCCAGGACGTCTGTACCCGGGCAGGCCGGATACGCAGCCGCCCGCGGCTGTCGGATGCAGTCGCGGGCGGCTTGCTAAGAGTGCTAGTCGAAAGGGGGGCTAGGCGGTACTACGAGATCAGGCGGCTCGGGCCTTCCGCTTCTTACGGGCCCGGGCTACGGCCTCCTTGCGGGCTTGCATCGACTCCGCGAGGTGAACGTACTGCTCGATCGTGTTGTGCGCGTACTTGTTGTGGTCCATGATCCGGGGCCACCACAGCCGCCCGAGCTGCTCGTGCATCCAGAGGAATCCGATCGCGAATCCCATACTGAGCAGGGCCCGGAAGGCCAGGAACTGCAAGGGTTCCGGGGGTAGTCCCGGCGTACCCGTGACTGCCCACTCGGTCGCGATGGCGTGAACCAGGAGAGCGAGCGGGAACCCGATCGCCCAATAGGCGGCGGCCGGTGCGAAGACCCCGGCCGGAGCTTTGCCGAGCGCGATCAGGACGGCGTACCCGACGCCGAAGGCGACGAGCGGAACCGCCAGGCCGAGCCCGGTGATGATGGCCCAGCCGATGGGTTGGGACGCGGCAGCGCCCAACCCACCGGCGATGAGGCCGGCTGCGACACCAACTGCGGAAGCCGGAAGACCGAACTCCGCGAGTTGCCGAACCTTTGGCGAGATCATGTCAGTCCAGTACCACGCCGAAGCGGATCAGGCTGTAGAACAGCATGCCGAGATAGAACACCGCACCGAAGCCGATGATCGCGTTGCGCAGCGGCCCGGGGCGGATCGGTTTGGGCAGGAGCTTGTTGTTCACCAGGAGCAACACTATGCAGTAGGCGCCCATTGCGAAGGTGGACAGGAACGCCAGCACATCCAGGATCGACGCCGGACCGTCGGCCGGGCCGAACAGCAGGATGATGATGCCGAACAGGATGACGCCCCACAGGAACCCGGCGTAGATCTTCGACATCGAGAACCGCTTGGCACCGGGGATGAAGTAGTACGTCATATCCGCCTGGCCACGGCTGAACGAGTCGAACAGACCGAGAGTTGCGTTCAGGCCGATCAGTGCGATGAAGGCGAAGAACATCTTGCCCAGCCAGGAACCGCCGGCCGCCGCGAACGCGTCCGACATGGCCAGCAGTGCTGCATCCCGGTCACCGCCCTCGATCAGCCCGGCCACGTTCGGATTCTCCCGGGCCGCCGACAGGGCCAGCACGGTGAAGGAGATCGTGACCAGCATGGTGATGCCCCAGAAGAGCAGCAGGGCGTCGAAGGTGACCCACCGGCGCCACCCCTTCCACTTCTTCATCTCCTCGGGGTCCTCGGTGTCGAACATGTAGCCACGCGACGGCATTGCCTCCGCCTCGCCCGACGACCGCAGACCACGGATCTTCGGGATGTGGGCACCCATACCGGCGCCGCTGTCGCGGAGCTGCAGGGTGTACCACATCTGCTGCATGCCGGACGGGCCGGCGAACGCGATCGAGCCGACCACGACCGGGAACCAGGCCGACGTCAGCGCCTTGTCCGGGAAGTACCCGAAGGCGAACATGCCCGTGATGGTGTTCGCCAGGTCGTCCCAGTTACCGACGATCGCGGCGATCACCGACGTGCCGACCACCAGCACGCCGATCAGCAGACCGAGCAACTTCTCCAGGAAGTTGTAGATCACCGAGAGCATGCTGAACAAGATACCGACGAACACCAGGGCTACGCAGGCTGTCACCTGCCAAGGTATCCCGCTGACTTCCTCGAAAGCGGAGGCGCCGGCCGATAGATGGCCCGGCCACATATAGATCAGGATCGCCGCGACGTAGAAGAACCACATCATCGGTTTGAAGACGCGGGCGGCGCCGAAGAAGATGCTCTCCCCGGTCGCCATCGCGTACCGGGCCATCTCCAGCAGCACGAACGCCTGCAGGGTCACACCGACCAGGAACAGCCAGCGGATGTCGGGGCCGAAGACCAGGACGAGCCGCGGCCACATGTAGGACTCACCCATGCCCACGCCCAGCGCGACCAGGAAGACGGTCGGACCGAGGATGTGCATGGACGGCGGTGCCGGCGGCAACGGCCGGATCGGCATCGGTTCGAGTCTGCCCGCATGCCAGACCCGCTCGGTTGCGGCCGTGGCCGCGGGATCTTCGGGTACTTCTGAGGTCTTGCTTGTGACGTCCAAGGCGGACTCCTTATATCGACGCCAGCTGACGAGAACTACCTCTCCCCCGTGCACTCCCCCCTCACCAATCGCATCACCGGCTTCCTCGGGTGGACCGTTGACTGACTAGGAACCGAGCGGACCTGCATTGCGGGCCCAGCGGTACTTGGCACCGAGCACCTCGACCGGTGTCTCGGTGGTGTACGGATAAGCGACCACACCGTGCTCGAAGAGGTACTGGCTGGCCTCTTCGACCTCGACGTCGCCGGACAGTGAGGCGACCACGGGCTTGTTGATGCCCTTGGCCCGATATTCCTCGACCACCTCGGACACGAGCTTCGCGAACACCATCGGCGGTGTCACGATCGTGTGCCAGTAGCCCAGGATCAGCGCGTGGATCCGCTCGTCCTCCAGACCGAGCGCGACCGTGTTCCGGTACGTCGCGGGCGGCTCGCCGCCGGTGATGTCCACCGGGTTGCCGGAGGCACCGAACGGCGGGATGAACTTCTTGAACGCCGCGTCCAGGTCGGCCGGCATCGCCATCAGGTGCAGGCCGTTGTCGACGCAGGCGTCCGAAAGCAGGACACCCGAGCCGCCGGCGCCGGTGATGATGACAACGTTCTCACCCTTCGGCGTCGGCAGCAGCGGGATGCCCCGGGCGTACTGGAGCATCTGGTTCAGGCCCGGGGCGCGGACCACACCGCTCTGTCGCAGGATGTCGTCGTAGACCTTGTCGTTGCCGGCCAGCGCGCCCGTGTGCGAGCTTGCCGCCCGGGCGCCCATGTCGGTCCGGCCGGCTTTGAGCACGATGACCGGCTTCTTCTTCGACACCCGGGCGGCCGTCTCGGCGAAGGCCCGGCCGTCCTTGAGATCCTCTAGATGCATAGCGATCAGGTTGGTGTTGTCGTCCTGCTCGAAGAAGGTCAGGAGGTCATCCTCGTCGATGTCGGCCTTGTTGCCTACCCCAACGATCGCGGAGACGCCCATCCGGCTGGACCGGCTGAAGCCGAGGATGGCCATCCCGATACCGCCGCTCTGGGACGACAGTGCCACGCTGCCCTTCACGTCGTACGGCGTGCAGAACGTCGCGCAGAGGTTCTCCGGCAGGTAGTAGTAGCCGTAGATGTTCGGGCCGAGGATCCGCACGTTGTGCTTCTTGGCGATCGCGACGACCTCGTCCTGCAGCGCCTGCTCGCCGGTCTCGGCGAAGCCGGACGGAATCAGGATCGCGCCGGCGACACCCTTCTCACCACACTGTTCGAGCGCACCGCCGACGAACTTGGCCGGTACGGCGAACACCGCCACGTCCACGTCACCGGGGACGTCGGTGATACTCGGGAACGCCTTCAGTCCGAGGACCTCGCCACCCTTGGGGTTGATCGGGTAGATGTCGCCCTGGTAACCGCCGTTGACCAGGTTCTTCATCACCGAGTTGCCGATCTTGCCGTCCTCGTTCGAGGCACCGATCACGGCGATCGCCCGCGGCTTCATGATCCGGGTCATCGCGGTCAGGATCTCTTCCTGGCTGTACCGGTCGACCGGCTTACCGGCCTCGGGGTCCACGATGATCCGGAAGTCCACCGCGGTGGCGCCGTCCGGCCCGGCGAGCACCGGGTTCAGGTCCACCTCGGCGAACTGCGGGAAGTCCTCCACCAGGTCCGACAGCTTGGTGATGATGGTGGCGATGGCCTCCTTGTCGACCGGCTTGGCACCGCGGACGCCGTTCAGCATCTCGTGCGCCTCGATGCCGTCCACCATGGACCGCGCCTCGTCCGGCGAGGTCGGCGCGAGCCGGAAGGTGACGTCCTTCAGCACCTCGACCAGCACCCCGCCCAGACCGAAGGCGACGATCTTGCCGAAGGTCTGGTCGGTGACCGCACCGACGATGACCTCCTGCACGTCACCGCCGGTGACCAGCATCTTCTGCACCTGCACACCGATGATCTCCGCATCGGCCTGGTAGGCCTTCGCGTTCGCCACGATCTGCTCGTACGCCGTCACCGCGGCCTCGGCGCTGTCGACGCCGACCACCACGCCGCCGGCCTCCGTCTTGTGCAGGATGTCGGGCGAGACGATCTTCAGCACGACCGGGAAACCGATCTCGGCCGCCAGACCGGCGGCTCCCTCGGCAGTCGTGGCCAGCCCCTCTCCCGGGGTCGGGATGCCGTACGCGTCCGCGACCAGCTTGGCCTCGGGTGCGCTCAGCGAGGTGCGGCCTTCCGCCAGAGCCTGGTCGAGGATGGACTGGACAGCTGCCTTGTCATAAGTCATGCCTAAAGCTCCTCAGAAGCGTGGTTGGTGGCGCATCAGACGACGCCGGCGGCCTTGAGTTCTTCCAGCTCGGCGGTGTCGATGCCGAGGCCGCCGTAGATCACGGAGTTGTGTTCACCGAGGCCGGGTGAGGTCTCCACCTGGACCGGTGAGTCGGACAGCTTGATCGGGCAGCCGACGGTCTTGAAGCTGCCGCGCTGGGGGTGCTTCACCTCGACGACCGCGCCGAGCTCGGCCAGCGTCTCGTCCTCGATCAGTTCCTTGGTGGACAGGATCGGGCCGCACGGCACATTCAGCGCGTTCAGCTTCTCCATCACCTCGAACTTGGTGTGCTGCTCGGTCCAGGACTCGATCAGCCCGAACATCTTGTCGAGCTTGTCCAGCCGCGCGGCCGGCGTGCTCCAGTCCGGGTCGTCGGCCAGCTCGGGCTTGCCGATCAGGTTCGCGATCGGGGCCCAGCCGGGCGGCTGGACGATCACGTAGATGTAGTCGTTCGGCCCGCCGGGCGCAGTACGGACTGCCCAACCGGGTTGGCCGCCGCCGGAGGCGTTGCCCGAGCGCGGCACCTCGTCGCCGAAGTTGTCGTTCGGGTACTCCTTCAGCGGGCCGTGCGTCAGCCGCTGCTGGTCGCGCAGCTTGACCCGGCTGAGGTTCAGCACCGCCTCCTGCATGGCGACCGAGACGCGCTGACCCTTACCGGTCGCGACCCGCTGGTAGAGCGCGGCGAGGATGCCGGCGACCAGGTGGATCCCGGTGCCCGAGTCACCGATCTGAGCTCCGGTGGCGAGCGGCGGGCCGTCTTCGAAGCCGGTCGTGCTCATCGCGCCGCCCATCGCCTGGGCGACTACCTCGTAGGCCTTGAAGTCCTCGTACTTGCCGGGGCCGAAGCCCTTGATCGAGGCGAAGATCAGGGCCGGGTTGATCAGCTGCAGCCGCTCCCAGGTGAACCCCATCCGGTCGATCGCACCGGGAGCGAAGTTCTCCACCAGGATGTCGGAGTTCTTCACCAGATCGGTGAAGATCTCCTTGCCCCGCTCGGATTTCATGTTCAGGGTGATGCTGCGCTTGTTGCAGTTGAGCATGGTGAAGTACAGGCTGTCGACGTCGGGCAGGTCGCGCAACTGCTGGCGGGTGATGTCACCCGTCGGCGCCTCGAGCTTGACGACGTCGGCGCCGAGCCAGGCCAGAATCTGGGTGCAGGACGGTCCTGACTGCACGTGGGTCATATCGAGTACGCGGACACCTTCAAGGGCCTTACCCATCTCGGTCCTCCAGTACTGGCGGCGGTACGCCGCAGGGGGCGCACCGCCGTCGGGGAATCGCTACTTGTACATGGTCTGGTTCATGGTTCCGGGCGCGTACGCGTCCGGGTCGACCCACACGTTGATCAGCGAGGGCAGTCCCGACTCGCGGGCCCGCTGCATGGCCGGCCCGATGTCCTTGGGGTCCCGGACCTCCTCGCCGTAACCGCCGAGCATCTTGGCGAACTCGTCGTACTTCACGTCGCCGAGGGTGTTGCCGATCCGGCCACGTTCATGCCCGTACTTCGCTTCCTGGCCGTAGCGGATCTGGTTCATCGACGAGTTGTTGCCGACGACACCGACGAACGGCAGCTTGAACCGGACCAGCGTCTCGAAGTCCCAGCCGGTCAGGGAGAAGGCGCCGTCACCGAAGAGCGCGACGACCTCCTTGTCCGGCCTTGCGTACTTGGCCGCCATCACGAACGGGATGCCGACGCCGATGGTGCCGAGCGGCCCCGGATCCATCCAGTGGCCGGGCGACTTCGGCTGCACCACACCACCGGAGAAGGTGACGATGTCTCCGCCGTCGCCGATGTAGATCGAGTCCTCGGTGAGGAACTCGTTGATCTCGTGCGCCAGCCGCAGCGGGTGGATCGGGTTGGCGTCAGACAGCTGCCGCGGCAGCCGCTTCTGGTACGCCGCGTCCTCCTCCGCCCGGAGCTCGGCGAACCAGGCCTTGCGGTCGCCCGCCTTCGCGATCCGGCCGGACGAAGCCTGGGTGACCGCCGCCAGGATCGCACCCGGGTCTCCGACCAGTCCGAGGTCGACGTCGCGGTTCTTGCCGACCGTGCGGTAGTCCATGTCGATCTGGACCACGGTCGCGCCCTTCGGCAGCCGGCGGCCGTAGCCCATCCGGAAGTCGAACGGGGTGCCGACGATCAGGATCAGGTCGGCGTTGTTGAACCCGTAGCGCCGGGACAGGTGGAAGTGGTGCGGGTCGCCGGGCGGCAGGGTGCCACGGGCCGAGCCGTTCATGAAGGCCGGCACGTTCAGCTTGCGGACGAAGTCGATCGCAGCGTCACTGCCTCGCGCGGTCCAGACCTGAGTGCCGAGCAGGACGACCGGCTTCTCCGCCCGCGACAGCAGGTCGGCGAGCGCCTCGATGTTGGCCGGGTCGCCGATGCTCTTGGTGGAGGCACGGTAACGGCCCGCCTCCGGGATGGTCGCGGACTCCACCGGGACGGAGTTGTCCAGGATGTCGCGCGGGATCTCCAGGAAGGACGGGCCGGGGGCGCCGTTGTAGCACTCACGGAACGCCATCGAGACCATGTCCGCTACTCGTGCGGTGTGCGGCACGGTCGCGGCGAACTTGGTGATCGGGGTCATCATGTCGACGTGCGGCAGGTCCTGCAGCGAGCCCATCTTGTGCTGGTTCAGGGCGCCCTGGCCGCCGATCAGCAGCATCGGGCTCTCAGCGCGGAACGCGTTCGCGACACCGGTCACGGCGTCCGTGGTGCCGGGGCCGGCGGTGACGACGGCGCAGCCGGGCTTACCCGTCATCCTCGCGTAGCCGTCCGCGGCGTGCGCTGCCACCTGCTCGTGCCGGACGTCCACGACGGCGATGCCCTCGTCGACGCAGCCGTCGTAGATGTCGATGATGTGACCGCCACACAGCGTGAAGATCACATCGATCCCCTCGGCCTTGAGGGCCTTGGCCACCAGATGTCCGCCCGAGATCGTGGCGGTCTTCGGCTCCGGTTCGGTCACTTCAGCGACCGCGTTCGCTGTATCGGTTACAGCTGGGGACACTGTTTGGGCCATCTGTGCAGTCATCTCCTCGTGGAAGGCTCGGTCTGCCCGGGGTCAGCGCGGGCCACACTGCATATGGTCAGTAGATTGCATACCGTATGGTGTAGTCGTAGTCATATCGCACCGCCAGACCAGTTGTCCAGAGGTCGACACCCGGCAGAATTCCTAACGACGACTGTATGCAGTATCCCGTATGCTTGTCGAGAGACGGCCGCTCCGAACCCTGCGAGCACGGGAGATGCGATGACGATCCACGACGAACTCGACCGGACCCGCAACGCTCTGCGGTCGCTCGAGAAAGCCCTTGCAGGCTTGAGGAATCAGCTCGGCCCGCATCTCGACGTACTGCGGCTGATGGACGACGTCGCGCGGTGCGCGTCGGACCTGCGGCGGCTGGAGGAGCAGGTACGGGCGCCGCACCGGCACGAGCTGGTGGTGATCCCGGACGACGACTACGACCACGGATTGTGGGGCGCCGGCGACGTCGACCACGAGGGCCTGGGCGCGCCCGGCCGTCGTGCTCCTTGATCAGATTGTTGCCAAACACTGCTTCAGCAGACGTTTGAGCCGCAGATCGCCATCACCGCGAGAGGCCCGGGCGGTGACGGCGACGGCCTCGGCGGCGTGTTCGGTCGCCACGAAGGTCCGGTAGAAGGGCTCGCTCAGCCTGACCCGATCGAACACGGGGAGCCACCAACGGGCGATCCCGCCGGGCTGCTGCCCGTCTGGTCGATCGGCCAGCAGGTAAAGGGCTGTCTCGTGACTCCTGGTCAGGCGGGCGCGTTCGTCGCTGCTGAGCCCCTCCGGGCCGGCGAGCGCGGTGGAGACACAGAGCGCCACCAGCCGCGCTGAGATCTCCAGCCCTGGTTGAGCAGTGCCGATGAACGAGGGCGCCAGCGGCAGGAGAGCCCGTCTCCCCGCCCTGCTGCTGTGGTCGTGGACCACTCGGGCGATCGAGCCCAGGACGGGATGCACGCAGCTCGGGCGGTCCGTCCACGGCTCACGAGCCAGCTTGGACACGCGTTCCAGTACGCACGGCTCCGAGGTACGCACGCGGCCGTAATAGGCCATGCCGTGCGGCGTCTCGTCGCCCTCGGCGTCGACCTGCCGGTCGGCAGGCCCTGCGACGTGCAGGTGGTGAGCTTGTTGCGGGCTGTCCGCGCTACGGCTACCGGCGACGGCGTTGGCCCCGGCTCGCGTCGAACTCACTCGCCTGGCCGGACAGCGCCGCTGACAGGGGTGCCTAGCTGAGGTCGGACGGGTAGTGCGGGGCGGCCGGGTTGTTTGATGAAGCGGACGGTCACCGCGGTGAGCAGGCCGAGGAGGCCGGCGCCCAGGAAGACCGGCCGGTAGCCGACTGTGGCGACCAGGCTTGCCGCGACGCCGACGCCCACCAGACCGCCGGCTGCCTTCGCGCTGTAGAGGATGGCCTGGTTCTGCAGCAGGCTGTTCTCGCCGAAGAACTCGAGCACCAGGTTCGCCATGATCGCGTAGAAGGCCCCGCCGCCGAGGCCGGCGAACATCGCGCAGAGTACGAAAGCCCAGCCAGCACCCGACTCGCCCGCCAGGACCAGTCCGACGTGGGTGAAGCCCTCGATCATCAGGACGGCCGCAAGAACCCGCCGACGGCCGAAGGTGTCGGACAGGTTGCCGGCGAAGGACCGGCCGAGACCGTTGACCGCGGCAAGCATTCCGGCCGCGAACCCCGCCACTGCGACTCCGAGTTCTGCTTCGATCGCGTAGCTGACGACGAACGCGATGCCGAACAGCGACAGCGCAGTACTGAGTGCCAGGGTCAGCCACATCAGCGGCAGTGCTCCGGTCCGCATCGCCTCGGCCGGCTTGTAGTACCGGGCCGCGGGGAGGTTGTGCGGGATGCTGCGGTTCAGCTTGCGGTCGACCGCCCACGCCTGCGCGTCGAGGTGAGACGGCCACCAGTGCCGCGGCGGATCCCTGAGGACGCCGCCCGCGGTCATCACGACCAGCAGAGCGAGCACCGCGGTCAGGTCGAAGACGGTGCGCTGTCCCGCGGGCGAATCGAAGATGGTGAGCAGAGCGATGCTGGGCACCGCGCCTACCGCGAATCCACCCGTGACGAACCCGATGGTGGCGGTCCGCTTGTCCGGGAACCACCTGCCCGCGGTGGTGATGCACGCGGCGTACACGAGCCCGGCTCCGGTGCCGCCGATCAGCGCGTAGCCGACGACTACAGCGACATACCCGGTGGAATGCGCGAGCGTCGCCAGCCCCGCAGCCGCAAAGACACCACCCAGTGGTACGAGTTGGGTCGGCGTGGCCCGGCGTACCCGCTGGGCCCAGGCGGCGGGGATCGCCACCAGCGCCTGGCAGGCAACGAACAGCGCCAGCAGCCACATGGTCTCGACGGCGCCCCAGCCGCGGCTCGACTGCAGGCCGAGCGCGGCGGAACCGAACGAGTACTGCAGCGGACTGATCGCCACCATGCAGGCCCATGCGGCCCACAGTTGCCAGCGGCGGGAATGACCGGTCAATTCACGAGCGTCCTCGCCGACCCGGTACTGGCGGCCGTAGACGTCGCGTACCTCGCGGGGAGGAGTGCCGGTGGTTGCATCGTTCATGATCGGCTCCTGACTACTGCATACCGTATGGAACTGTGGTACTCCCCTGAGCTACCCGTTGTCCAGAGCTTGGGCCTTGTGAACGATTGTGCATACAGCATACAGTCGTCCAAACGTTGTCGCGTGAGGAGAGGACTGTCCGTGGACCTGATGGAGTACCAAGCCAAAGAACTCTTCGCCCGGCATGATGTGCCGGTCACTCTGGGAAGGGTGGTCGAGGACCCCGCCGATGCGGCCGCAGCTGCCGAGGCGCTCGGCGGCCGGGTGGTGGTCAAGGCCCAGGTGAAGGCCGGTGGCCGCGGCAAGGCCGGCGGCGTCAAGCTGGCCACGACGCCACAAGAGGCGACCGACCGCGCTTCCGACATCCTCGGCATGGAGATCAAGGGACTCACGGTCCGCCGGGTGCTGCTCGCGCCGGCTGCAGACATCGCCGAGGAGTACTACTTCTCCTTCCTGGTGGACCGGGCCAACCGCAACTATCTCTGCATCGCCAGTACCGAGGGTGGTGTGGAGATCGAAGAGGTCGCGCACACCAACCCGGACGCGATCGCCAAGATCTCGATCGACCCGGCGACCGGCGTCGACGAGGCGAAGGCTGCCGAGATCGTCGCCGCAGCGGGGTTCCCACCGGAGGCGGCGTCCGTCGTACAGAAGCTGTGGGCCGTGTTCATCGCTGAGGACGCCTCCCTGGTGGAGGTGAACCCGCTGGTGAAGCTGGCCGACGGCAGTCTCGAGGCGCTCGACGGCAAGGTGACGCTGGACGAGAACGCGGCGTACCGGCACCCGGACCATGCGGCCTTCGACGACAAGGCGTCCGCCGATCCGCTCGAGGCCGCGGCCCACGAGAAGGGCCTCAACTACGTCAAGCTGGACGGTTCCGTCGGCATCATCGGCAACGGCGCGGGTCTGGTCATGTCGACCCTCGACGTGGTCGCTTACGCCGGTGAGAAGCATGGCGGGGTCAAGCCCGCGAACTTCCTCGACATCGGCGGCGGCGCGTCCGCCGAGGTGATGGCGAACGGGCTGAGCATCATCCTCGGCGACGAGCAGGTCCGCAGCGTGTTCGTGAACGTGTTCGGCGGCATCACCGCCTGCGATGCGGTCTCGAACGGGATCGTGCAGGCGCTCGAACTGCTCGGTGAGAAGGCGAACAAGCCACTGGTGGTCCGGCTGGACGGCAACAACGTGGTCGAGGGCCGCCGGATCCTCGCCGAGGCGAACCACCCGCTGGTGACCGTGGTCGACACGATGGACGGCGCGGCGGACCGCGCCGCCGAGCTGGCCGCGGCCGGCGTACAGGCTTAGGAGGAATGGGTTATGGCGATCTTCCTCACCGAGGAGAGCAAGGTCATCGTCCAGGGCATGACCGGGTCCGAGGGTAAGAAGCACACCACCCGGATGCTTGCCGCAGGCACCAATATCGTCGGCGGCGTGACGCCCGGCAAGGGCGGGCAGGCGGTCGACTTCGACGGCCGGGCAGTACCGGTCTTCGGCTCGGTCGGCGAGGCGGTCAAGGAGACCGGTGCCGACGTGTCGATCGTGTTCGTGCCGCCGAAGTTCACCAAGGGCGCCGTGTTCGAGGCGATCGATGCCGGCGTGCCGTTGGTGGTCGTGATCACCGAGGGCGTGCCGGTGCACGACACCGCCGCGTTCTTCGCCGCCGCGCAGGCCGCGGGCACCCGGATCATCGGACCCAACTCCCCCGGCCTGATCAGCCCCGGCCGCGCGAACGCCGGCATCATCCCGGCCGACATCGCCGGCCCGGGCCGGATCGGGCTGGTGTCGAAGTCGGGCACGCTGACCTACCAGATGATGTACGAACTGCGCGAGTACGGCTTCACCACCGCGATCGGCATCGGCGGCGACCCGATCATCGGGACCACGCACATCGACGCGCTGCGGGCCTTCGAGGACGACCCGGACACCGACGCGATCGTGATGATCGGTGAGATCGGCGGCGACGCCGAGGAGCGGGCCGCCGCGTTCATCAAGGACAACGTGACCAAGCCCGTGGTCGGGTACGTCGCGGGGTTCACCGCCCCCGAAGGCAAGACGATGGGCCACGCGGGCGCGATCGTGTCGGGATCCTCCGGCACCGCGGCCGCCAAGCAGGAGGCCCTGGAAGCCGTCGGGGTCAAGGTCGGCAAGACGCCGTCCGAAGCCGCGCAACTGCTGCGCGATGCCCTCGAGCAGATCCCCGCCCCCGTCTGAGAGGCAGCACCACCATGCAGAAGATCGGTTTCATCGGACTCGGCATCATGGGGTCCCACATGGCCGCCAACCTGGTCCGGGCCGGCTACGACGTGACCGGGTTCGACGTCGTACCGGCGGGCGTCGAGAAGCTACTGCAGGCCGGCGGCAAGCCCGCACCCACGATCGCCGAGGCCGTCGCCGGTGCCGAGGTCGTCATCACGATGCTGCCGGACTCGCCCCAGGTGGCGGAGGTGGTGCTCGGACTGGGCGGGGTGTTCGAGTCCGCCACCGCTGGCGTACTGCTGATCGACATGTCCTCGATCGCCCCGGAGACGTCGATCGAGGTCGCGAGGGCCGGCACCGCCCTCGGCGTACGGGTGCTGGACGCACCGGTGAGCGGCGGCGAGCAGGGCGCGATCAAGGCGTCGCTGTCCATCATGGTCGGCGGCGCGGCCGAGGACTTCGAGGCCGCGCGACCGATCTTCGAGGACCTCGGCCGGACCATCGTGCATGTCGGCGGCCACGGCGCCGGCCAGACGGTGAAGGCGGCGAACCAGCTGATGGTGGCCGGCATCATCTCCCTGGTCAGCGAGGCGATCGTGCTGCTCGAGGCCTCCGGGGTCGACGGCCAGCGCGGACTCGAAGTACTGGCCGGCGGGTTGGCGGGGAACCGGATCCTCGACCTGAAAGCGGAATCGATGCTGGGCCGGCAGTTCGAGCCAGGCTTCCGCATCGACCTGCACCACAAGGACATGGGCATCGCACTGGCCTCCGGGCGTGCCGCGGGTGTCGCATTGCCAGTCACCGGGGTGGTCGCCCAACTGGTCGCCTCGGCCCGGGCTCAGGGTTATGGCTCGCTGGACCATTCGGCGTTGTTGAAGGTCATAGAGCAACTGTCTGGCCGCCTCGAGGCCTGACAATCGAGTTGGAGCGGGCCGGCGACCCACTGGGGTGTCGCCGGCCCGCTTCCTCTTTCCCCAGTACGCCGGTGCGCTCGCACGCTGGTACGCCGGTGCACTGGATGTGGTTCGCGAGTCGATGCGTGCGGGTGGTTCGACGGTCGCATGGTGCATGTGATTCGCGGATTGGTGATTGTGGTTCGCGGGGTACATAGGTGTGGGTGGTTCGCGTCGCCGGGCTGCGTGATGGTGCTAGTCGCGGCGAGGTGAGTCAAGGGCGCTTCGCGGCCCTTCGGGCTCGAACAAGTTCGACCCTTGACACACCTCACCACGACCAGGGAAGGACGCAGCTACGCCCGGAGCCGCTGAGAAGAACG
>Ga0193717_1000713_pt1 | contig 21155 bp, 19 predicted proteins | sample U2c2metaG_FD_145900 | JGI IMG/M metagenome (GOLD analysis project Ga0193717, IMG submission 145900) | Soil microbial communities from a riparian zone of the East river system, Colorado, United States - U2c2 | ecosystem: Environmental > Terrestrial > Soil > Riparian zone | place: USA: East River...
ACGCCCGCCCGGCGTGGACATCGAGTACGTCGAGGCCAATGTGTACGACTCCGTCGCCGCGCTGGGCGGGCGTACCTTTGACCGGATCTACACCGGCAAGGGCGCGGTCTGTTACTTGCCCGAGCTGGCGCCCTGGGCGGACGTCGTCTCCGCTTTGCTCAAGCCGGGCGGCTCGTTCTACCTCGTTGAGTTTCACCCTTTGCTCTACGCACTTGGGGTTGTGCCGTACGGGTCCGACGAGTTGTTGCTGCGCAACGACTATCTCGAAGGCCGTGGCGTCGACGAGCGGGACGCCACCCGCACCTACACCGACGGCCCACCACTGACCGACGCCACCGTCGCCTACGAATGGCAGCACTCGGTCGGGGAAGTAGTCACCGCACTCGCCGGCGCCGGGCTGACCGTCGACCGCGTCCGGGAGTCCGAGAAGCTCCCCTGGCCCCGCTGGTCGACCATGGTCCCCACCGACGACGGCTGGTTCCGACTCCCCGACGACGCCCCGCGCATCCCCCTGCTCTACGCCGTCCTCGCCACCAAGCCCTAGGTCATGCGAACAGCGTCTCGCCCCAGTAACCGCCTCGTGAGACACCCGGCGGGACCGCGAACAGGCCAGAACCGGTGTGCTCCAGATACTCCATCATCTTGTCCTTCGACGACAGCTGCTGCTGCATCGGCACGAACTGTCGCCGTGAGTCGCGGTTGAAGCAGATGAAGAACAGCCCGGCATCGAGGTGGCCGAGGCCGTCCGTGCCGTCGGTGAAGTTGTAGCCACGCCGCAGGATCTTCGCGCCCTTCAACGTCTCCGCCGCCGCCAGCCGAACGTGCGCGTCCTCCGCGATCAGCGGCACCCCGCCCTGACCACGCACGTGCAGGTCCAGCGGGTCGAACTCGTCCTTCTGGCCCAGCGCGGCGCCAACTCCCTTGTCCCGCCCCACGATCTGTTCCTGCTCCACCAACGGAGTGCGGTCCCAGATCTCGATGTGCATGCGGATCCGGCGTGCCACCAGATAAGTGCCGTCGACCATCCACTGTGGACCGTCCACGACCGGCACCCACACGAACTCGTTGAGCGCCAGCGTGTCCTCGGACTTCAGGTTGTTCGTGCCGTCCTTGAAGCCGAACAGGTTCCTCGGTGTCACCTGTGCCCGCGACGTCGACGACGTGCGGCCGAACCCAAGCTGGGACCAGCGCATCGCCACCTTGCCGAACCCCAGCCGCACCAGGTTGCGGATCGCGTGCACCGCCACCTGCGGGTCGTTGGCGCACGCCTGCAGACAGATGTCGCCGTCGGACCGCGCCGGGTCGAGGTCGTCGGCCGGGAAACGGGGGAGCGGCGCCAGCGCCGGCGGCAGCCGCTCGGCCAGCCCGAAACGGTCGTCGAACAGCGACGCGCCGAAGCCGATCGTCAACGTCAGCGCGGCCGCCGGCAGGTCCAGCGCCTCACCCGTGTCGGCGGGCGCGGCCTCCGGGAGGCCGCCGATCGCGCCGCCCTCTTCCGCCTCGAGGCCCTGCGTCATCCGCTCCGCGGCGCGGGTCCAGTCCTTCAACAGCTGTACCAGCTCGGCTCGGTCCGTCGTCTTGACGTCCAGCGCCACGAAATGCATCCGGTCCTGCGCTGGCGTCACGATCCCGGCCTGGTGCCGGCCGCGGAACGGGACCGCGGCGGCCGCCGATGACGACGCCTGGGTCACCGGGTCGTCGGACATCGCCTCGTTGGCCAGCGCGCCGACGCCGGCGCCGACGCCGGCCACCGCGGCGCCGGCCCCGACCACGCCGAGCAGCCTGCGCCGCGACATGAACTGTGTCGTCGGTGTACCAGCAGACTCGGTCACTGTCCCGCCACCACCTCTGCGACCTGGCTGATCGGCTCGCCGAGAGCGTCTACCGCTTCGGACATCTCCTTGATGTCGGCCTCCGTCAGCTCGGGGTACAGCTTAAAGCCGTCCCCGACCCGGTGGTTCTCCAACACCGCGTCGACCGCGGCGAACTTCTCGTCGAGCGTGGCCAGCAGCGCCGGGTTGCGCTCCTGGATCACCGGGCGTAGCGACGCGATGGCCGCCTGTGAACCGTCCACATTGGACCGGAAGTCCCAGAGGTCGGTGTGCGAGTAGCGGTCCTCCTCACCGGTGATCTTCCCGGTGGCGACCTCGTCGAGCAGTTCCTTCGCGCCGTTGGCCAGTTGCAACGGGGTCAGCTCGACGGTCTTGGCGCGGTTCGCGAGGTCCTCGATGTCCGAAAGGAGCTGGTCGGCGATCGCGTCCGAGTCGGCCTGCAGGCCGGTGGTCCACAGGTCCTTCTCGAGACGGTGGAAGCCGGTGAAGGCCATGCCCTCCTCGAGCACCTCCTCGCGACCGTCGATCTTCGGGTCGATGTCGCCGAAGCTCTCGGCGACCGGCTCGATCCGCTCCCAGTAGATGCGGGTCACCGGGAACAGCGCCTTCGCCTCGTCGACCTTCTTGCCCTTGACCGCGGCGACGAACTCCTTCGTCTTGTCCACGAGCGCGACCGACTGCGAGGTCACGTAGCGCTGGTAGCTCTTGGTGGCATCCGCGAGCTTCTCGTCGGTGTCCACCGCCTTCTTCGCGTCGCCGGTGATCGTGAACTCACCTCGGATGCCCTTGCCCTGCATGCCCGGCTTGCACGCGGTCTGGTACTTCCCGGACTCGGACACCTCGACGATCAGCCGCCGTGTCAGGCCGGGCGTCACGTTCTCGACCTCGCCCATGATCCGGTCGCCCTCGGCGTAGAGGTAGAACTCGGTGACCCGGCTGCCCTTGTTCGTCACCTCGAACGTGAGCGTGCCAGCCTTCGCCTCGTTGCGTGCCACCTGACAGGCGTCGTCCCCGGCCGTGACGACGATCGCGCCGCCGCCCTTCTCCTCCTGCGGGGTGGCGGTGCCGCAGCCCGCGGTGACGGCCATGGCGATGACACCAACGCCGGCTAACGCGGCGCGGGCGGTAGTCGAGATCACGAGTGCTCCTTGACGGGGACCGGTTCGGTCTTGTGGACGGGGGTCGGGGCGGTCTTGCGGGGCTTGAGGAACAGCGTCAGCACGACGGCGACGTACGCGAGCCAGGCGATCGCCTGGAGGACCGACGTCTGGGCCGAGTAGTTGAGGAGGCCCTTGAGCAGCGCGCCGTACCAGGAGTCCTCCGGCATCGGGCCGGACAGGTCGAACGCGAGTGTGTTCAGGCCGGGCAGCACCCGGGCTTCCTGCAGGTCGTGCAGGCCGTAGGCGAGGATGCCGGCGGCGACGAACACCAGCAGGATCCCGGTGATCTGGAAGAACTTGCCGAGGTTGAACTTGATGGCGCCGCGGTAGATCAGCCAGCCGAGGACGACGGCGACCGCGATGCCGACGATGAAGCCGATCAGCGGCTCGTGGGTGCCCTGCTCCGCGGTGCGCACGTTGGCGTAGAAGAACGCCATGGTCTCGAGGCCTTCGCGGCCGACCGCGAGCAGCGCCATCACGCCCACCGCGACCGGGCCGATCTCGAGCGCCGAGGACAGCTTGCCGCGCAGGTCGGAGGCGATCACGCGGGCCGTGGCGCGCATCCAGAAGATCATCCACGTGACGAACGCGACGGCGACGATCGACAGCGTGCCGCCGGCGATCTCCTGCTGCTCGAACCGGAGCTCGCCGATCGTGTACGCGATCACCGTGCCGATGCCGACGCAGATCACCAGCGCGGCGGCCACGCCGCCCCACACCCACTTCAGCGACTCGCGTTGTTCGGCCTTCACCAGGAAGGCGATGAGGATGCTGACGACCAAAGCGGCTTCGAGCCCCTCGCGGAGCCCGATGAGCGCGCTGCTCAACAGCACGGCGTCCTCCTGGTGTTGGTATGCCTAACCTTGCAGAACATTAGGTAAGGCTTCCCTGCTGTGTCCAGCCGGGGGACGTTGATGCAACGGAATTGCAGTCAGGACTGCCTGGATTGGGCTTTTTGTCCGGATCAAGTACCGGATTTCTCGACCGGAAGTGGACGTGTGTCCTGGTGGTTTCCGCCGGGCCGCCGCGTCGCGGTCGTCGATACGTAGCCTGGGACGTGTGTCCGCCTCCCCGATTCCCTACGACGTGCCCCCGCCGCCGCCCCGTCGACGAATCGGCGGGTTGATCCTGCTCGTCGCCGCGCTGGTGGCAGGTGTGGTCATCGTGGTGATCGGGTTCGACCGCCCGTCCGCGCCGGCCATGGCGCCCCAGTTCGAGGTGCCGGACCTTGACGTGTCGCCCGGCGCCGCGGTGCCGACGACGGCCGCCGTCTCGGCGCGGTCGGCCGCGCTGAGCGACTGGGCGGACCGGGTGTCGGCGAAGACGGCGATCCCCGCGCGGAGCATCGTCGCCTACGCGGAGGCCGAGCTGTCCCTGCGGACGTCCGACCCCGCCTGCAACATGAACTGGGCGACGCTCGCCGGCGTCGGCCGGGTCGAGTCGCACCACGGGCGCTACGGCGGTTCCAACATCGGCGGCGACGGGATCCTGACCCCGCCGATCATCGGGATCCCCCTCGACGGTGCGCCCGGCGTGCGGGCCATCCCGGACACCGACGGCGGCCGGCTGGACGGCGACGCGCGGTGGGACCGGGCCGTCGGGGCCATGCAGTTCCTGCCGACGACCTGGGAGCGGTGGGGCGAGCGCGCCGGCGGCGACGGCGCCGCCCCGGACCCGCAGGACATCGACGACGCCGCGTTGTCCGCGGCCGGCTACCTGTGCGCCTCCGGTGGGGACCTGGCCAGCGCGGCCGGGTGGTGGCAGGCCGTGCTGACGTACAACGCGTCGGTGGCCTACGGCCAGAACGTGTTCAGCGGCGCGGACGCCTACGCCAGGGCGGCGGCCACCCTGTCGTGAGCGGGTCTCACCGGTCGCGTTCGACCGCGAGCCGGGCGCTGACCTCGCCGAGGGCCTCCTGGTAGACCGGGTCCGGGTGCATGGCCACCGCGAGCCGCAACTGGGTCTGCGCCTCGGTGTGGCGGCTCATCCGCTGCAGTGTCTTGCCCAGCGCGAAGAGCGCGTAGTGGTCGGTCGGGTCCAGCTCGATGACCCGCCGGAACGCCTGCTCCGCACGCCGGAGCTGGGCCGAGCCGAGGTAGGCACGACCGGCGAGCAGGTGGACGCTGGACTTGTCCGGCTCGGCGTCCAGCACGGGACCCAGCGCGGCCAGGGCATCCAGGGGCCGGCGTTGCGCCACCAGCGACTCTGCGCGGCGGAACGCCTCGAAGGTGTCCTGGACGTCCTCGGTCATGGTTCCCTCAACGCTACCTGCCGAAGCGCTGTTCCTGAATATCGTTCTGGCGGCTCTCGAGGAGTGGTAACACTGTGTTTCGGCGCGTCTTTGTGTGCCTCCAACGGGGGATACAACCGGCTCGGTACGCTCGTGTCGGAGTAGTCCGGCGAACCGTTTGAGGAGCAGCACGTGGCGGTTATCGAGCAGGTTGGTGCGCGTGAGATCTTGGACTCGCGTGGTAACCCCACGGTTGAGGTGGAGGTCGCTCTCGACGACGGCACGTTGGCCCGTGCCGCGGTGCCCTCCGGTGCCTCGACCGGCGAGCACGAGGCCGTCGAGCTGCGCGACGGCGACGCCAAGCGCTACTCCGGCAAGGGAGTCGAGAAGGCCGTCACCGCCGTGCTCGACGAGATCGGGCCGGAGCTGACCGGCATCGAGGCAGTCGAGCAGCGGATCGTGGACCAGAAGCTGGTCGACCTGGACGGCACGCCTGACAAGTCCCGGCTCGGCGCGAACGCCATGCTCGGCGTATCGCTCGCCGTCGCCAAGGCCGCGGCCGAGTCGTGCGGGCTGGAGCTCTTCCGCTACATCGGCGGCCCGAACGCGCACGTGCTGCCGGTGCCGATGCTGAACATCCTCAACGGCGGCGCCCACGCCGACACCGAGGTGGACATCCAGGAGTTCATGATCGCGCCGATCGGCGCGGACTCCTACCGCGAGGCGCTGCGCTGGGGCGTCGAGGTCTACCACTCGCTCAAGTCGGTGCTGAAGGGCCGCGGCCTCGCCACCGGCCTCGGCGACGAGGGCGGCTTCGCGCCGGCGCTCGGCAGCAACCGCGAGGCGCTCGACCTGATCGTCACGGCCATCGAGAAGGCCGGCTACACGCTGGGCCGCGACGTCGCGCTCGCGCTGGACGTCGCCGCGACCGAGTTCTACACCGACGGCGCGTACGTCTTCGAGGGCAGCAAGCGCAGTGCCGAGCAGATGATCGAGTACTACACGAAGCTCTGCGACGACTTCCCCATGGTGTCGATCGAGGACCCGCTGTCCGAGGACGACTGGGACGGCTGGGTGCGGCTCACCGACGAGATCGGCGAGCGGGTGCAGCTCGTCGGCGACGACCTGTTCGTCACCAACCCGGACCGGCTCGAGGAGGGCATCGCCCGCCGCGCCGCCAACGCGCTGCTGGTCAAGGTCAACCAGATCGGCACGCTGTCGGAGACGCTCGACGCGGTCTCGCTCGCGACGTCCTACGGCTACCGCAGCATGATGAGCCACCGCTCCGGCGAGACCGAGGACACCACGATCGCCGACCTCGCGGTCGCCACCGGCGTCGGCCAGATCAAGTCCGGGGCCCCGGCCCGCGGCGAGCGCACCGCCAAGTACAACCAGCTACTGCGCATCGAGGAGATCCTCGGCGACGCGGCCAGGTACGCCGGCGACCTCGCCTTCCCCCGGTTCAACCCGGAGACCTGAGGCCCATGGCCGCCGCACGCGAGTCCAACCGGCGCGAGCCAGAGCGGCGTCGTGCCGCCGAGGGCCGGCGTCCGCAGAGCGTGCGGCGGCCACGGGACGGCCGGCCGGCGCGGCCGGTGACGGCGGCGCGGGCCGAACGCAGCAGGACGGTGCGTGCCGCGGCCACGTTCGGGCTCTCGACGACGCGGCGCGCGGCCGTGTTCGCGATCGTCGTGTGCGCGCTCGCGCTGTCGGTCGCGGTGCCGCTGCGCACCTACCTCGGACAGCGCGACGACGTCGCGACGCAGGAGCAGCGGCAGGCCGACCTGCGCGCACAGGTGGACGCGCTCGAGGCACGCAAGGCGCAGCTCGACGACCCGGCGCAGGTCGAGGCGGAGGCGCGGCGGCGACTGCGGTACGTGATGCCGGGGGAGACCCCGTACATGGTGGAGCTGCCCAGCGACCAGGGCGGCGAACCCGGCGACCAGCCGGCGAGGAAAGGCGCGAAGGACGAGTCGTGGTACCAGGTCCTGTGGAACGCGGTGTCGGGCGAGTGACGGTGTTCGACTCGGTGTCGGACGTGGACCGTGCCGCGGTCGCGGCGCAGCTCGGCCGGCCGCCGCGCGCCATCCGGGCCGTCGCGCACCGTTGTCCGAGCGGCCATCCCGCGGTGATCAAGACCAGCCCCCGGCTCGAGGACGGCACGCCGTTCCCGACGCTGTACTACCTGACCTGCCCGAAGCTGACGTCGCTGGTCAGCACGCTCGAGGCGAGCGGGCTGATGCGGGAGATGACCGAGCGGCTCGGCACGGACGAGGAGCTGGCCGCCGCCTACCTGGCCACGCACCGGACCTACCTGGCGGAGCGGGACGCGATCGACCCGCTCGGCACGGACGTCAGCGCGGGCGGCATGCCGGGCCGGGTCAAGTGCCTGCACGTGCACGTCGCGCACGCGTTGGCGGTCGGCCCCGGCACTAACCCGTTCGGGGACGAGGCGGTCGAGCTGCTGCGCGCGGACTGGCCCAGCGGAAACTGTCGGTAGCACCGGTTTCCTTGGCGCTGGGCCATCCGCTACTCTCTGTCACACGGTCGCGGGGGACTGTCTTCCGTCGTGTGTTCAGGGGGCAGGTTGTGACTACCCGTGTGCGTCCGCTCCGGTTGGTCGGCATGGTGGGCGTCGCCGCGCTCGTCGCGGCCACCGTCCAGTTCAGCAGTCCGTCGGAGGTGGCTGCCGCGCCGGTCACGTGCAACGGCACGGTCAAGGTCTTCGACGGTCGCGCCGACGGCACGCTCTGGTACTACGAGCACCGCGCGCCCGCGACCGGCGACTACCTGTGGGCCGGCGGCCGCCAGATCGGCGCCGGGTTCGCCGGACCGACCGTGGCCTCGGTCAACGGGTACGTCTACCTGATAACCGCGGCCGGTCAGCTACGCCGCTACCAGTACGGCACGACAAGCTGGCTCGACGCGGGCGGCACGGTCGTCGGCACCGGCTGGCAGGCGTGGAGCGGGGACCGGCGCAACAAGGTCTCGGCCGACACCAAGGGCCGGCTCTACACGGTCGACGCGACCGGCGCGCTCGTCATGTTCGACGAGACCGTGCCCAGGTGGGACGCCACCGCCGGCATCCCGCTGGACCTCGGCTGGACCGGCGACCGGGTGATCGCCGCCGGCGACGGCGTGCTGTACCGGCTCAACGAGACCACCGGCCGGATGACCCGGTACCGCTACGACGCCGACTCGCAGCGGATCTCCGTGCTGCCCAACCCGGTCGCCGCCGGCGGCTGGCAGACCTTCGACCGGGTGTACTCGCCAGGCGGCGACATCCTGTACGGCATCACCGGCGGCGGCACCATGTACTGGTACCGCTACGACGCCGACAACGGCGTGTGGGACAACGGCGGCAACGGCCGGGTCGTCGGCGACGGCTGGACCAACCGGGTCGCGGTCACCGCGACCACCAGCACCTGCTCGATCCCGCCCGCGCCGGTCGTCGAGCCGGTGACGCCGGTCGAGGCCGACCCGGCCCGCGCGTTCGAGCTGTCCGGCGGCGCCGGCAACTTCAGCTACGTCTACCGCGACGCGCAGGGCCGCGCCGTCGAGGCCCGCGACAGCGGCGACGTGCTGCTGCGCGCCACGGTCGGGACGAAGACGTTCGCGGGCGACCTGTCCGCCGCGACCTCCCGGGACGCGGCCGGCACCGAGGAGCTGCTCGGCGTGGACGCCACCGGCGCGCTGTGGCTGTCCGAGGGCACCGGCACGTTCGGCGCGTGGCGGCCGTTCGGCAAGGGCATGCGCAGGGCGGGACTGACCGAGGCGTGCACGGCGGCCGACCCGGTGCAGGCACTCGCCGTGGACGGCGTCGGCGGGCTGTGGTGGCGGATGCGCAGCGCGCCGCACCACCGCTGGCTGCCGTGGCAGCGGGTGCCGGGGGAGGTCACCGACTTCGAGACCGTCGCGTCCGGCACCGGCGGGGCGTACGGCGTCTCGGTGTTCGACTGGTTCACCATCGAGCGGACCGGCAACGCGGTGACGCTGCAGACGGGCGAGCTGCCCGACGACTTCGAGTCGGTGTCGCCCGCCGAGGTGACGAGCCTGCCGGCGACGCTGTTCGCGCGGCAGTCCGGCACCGGCGCGCCCGTGGCGTGGGGGCCGCTGCCGACGCTGCCGACGACCATGACGCAGGCGCCGATGAGCGCGACGCAGCTCGGCAACGGGCAGCTCGGAGTCGCGCTGGTCGGGGCGGACGGGTACGTTTACGTCACCACCGGCAACACGGTGACCGGCCAGTACCTGCCATGGCAGCGGGTCGGGGAGAAGGCCACCGGCGCGGTGGCACTCGTCGCGCCGCTGGCCACCGAGGCGGACCTCGCGTACCGCGGCCAGGACGGGAAGACCTACCACTACGTCGCGCCGGTCCAGGCCGGCAGCACGGCACCGCTCGTGTTCACCGGCAAGGGCCGGGCCTGACTGGTAAACGGCAAGTTTGTTGCATCCGTACAAATTCTCCCCAAAGGGCAACCAGTGGGCCACATATCCCCGTCTGTGATGCGAAGGGCCTCAACTTGACTCACTGTTGACCCCTTTCTTGTGATGATGGTTCGTGAGACGGTGGCATGCGGAACACAGGCTGCGACGGAGAGCGACCCGATCGAGGGACAGCGGTCGTGAGGGCACAGCGAAGGGGTTCGGTACTGGTGAGTGCGTCGAACGGAAGATCGGCGGAGCGGCGGTTACGGCGACGGCGCCGCAAGATCGCGGCGGCGACCAGCACGGTGTTGCTGGTGGCGGCGGCGGTCGCGGGTGAACCGATCAGCATGGCCGCCTCGGCCTCCCAGGCCTCCGGCGGTGTCGGTGGCGGGTTGAACGGGATGGCCGATCCGAGCTCGGTCGGCGCCAGTGGTCGGGTCAACGAGGACGACCGCATCGGCGACGACGTGCTCGACAACGCCGGTGACATCGACAAGCTGCTCAAGCTTCCCGGTGGCGACGTGCCGTCCGGTCCGCTCGGCATCCCGGGTGTGATGCTCGAGGCGTACATGCAGGCCGCGGACGAGATGGCCGACGCCCAGCCCAACTGCAACCTGGACTGGTCGCTGCTCGCGAGCATCGGCCGGATCGAGTCCAACCACGCGCGTGGCGGCCGGGTGGACGCGTCCGGCGAGACGACCCCGCACATCCTCGGCCCGGTCCTCAACGGCGGCGGCTTCGCGGCCATCCGCGACACCGACGGCGGCCGTTACGACGGCGACGCCGGGTGGGACCGCGCGGTCGGGCCGATGCAGTTCATCCCGTCGACGTGGCAGGGCTACGCGGCGGACGGCGACGGCGACGGAGTCGCGAGCCCGCACAACATCTACGACGCGGCGCTCGCGTCCGGCAAGTACCTGTGCTCTGGTGGTCTCGACCTGTCGAACCCGCAGGACCGCGCGGCCGCAGTGTTCCGGTACAACCACTCGAACACCTACGTGGTGACCGTCCTGACCTGGGCGGACGCGTACGCGAACGGCGTCGACCCGCTACCGCAGACCCCGGTCGACTACGACGACGATCCCGACGACGCCGCCATGGGTCCGCAGCCGCAGCCGAACCTGCCGGGCGCCCCCGGCACGACCACCACCCCGCCCCCGGTAACGACCGCGTCGAACTCGCCGACGGCGACGGCGCCGAGCACGAAGACGCCGCCGAGCTGCCTCCCGTCGCCGACCACGGACCCGACGTCGGAGACACCGACCTCGACGACGACCCCGCCGCCCCCGTCGTCGACGGACGCGACGAGCACCAGCGCGGAGACCTCAACGACGACAACGACGACCACCACAACAACCACGACGACGACGACCCCGTCCTGCTGACGGGCGAAGTGCCCTGAAAGGCGCGTTCAGGGCATTGAGCGCCCTGAACGCGCCTTTCAGGGCATTCAGGCCGTGATCGACATGCGCTCCGGGAGCACTCGGTCCATCACGTCGTCGACCGCGGCGGCGACCAGCGCGGCCGGGCCGTCCGGCGTTGCGAGGTCCACCGACACGGTGGCGCCGGACCTGGCGCCGGTCACCACCTTCATGCCCTCCTCCGCAAGCGTTTGTGCGATGGCCAGCCCGATGCCTTTGGTGCCGCCGGTGACCACGGCAGTACGTCCCTCGAGGTTCAGATCCATGCTCACCACACTCGTCGCGGGCGACACGAGAAGCTGGCGGGATCACGCCGACGCGTTCCCCCTAAGGTGAGCCCATGGCACGGGTTGCGGCGATCGACTGTGGTACCAACTCCATCCGTCTGCTGGTCGCGGACGTGACGGAGCGCGAGGACGGCACGGTCGCGCTGCGCGACGTGCACCGCGAGATGCGGATCGTCCGGCTCGGCGAAGGCGTGGACGCGACCGGGCGGCTCGGGGTGGCGGCGCTGATGCGCACTCGCGACGCCCTCGCCGACTACACGATGATCTGCCGCCGCAAGGGCGCGGAGCGGGTCCGCATGGTCGCCACCTCCGCGACCCGCGACGCCAGCAACCGCGACGACTTCTTCACCATGACCCGCGAGCTGCTCGGCGTGGCGGCCGAGGTGATCTCCGGCGACGAGGAGGCCCGTCTGAGCTTCACCGGCGCGGTCGGCGACCTCGAGCCGGCGGACGGCCCGTTCGTGGTGTCCGACATCGGCGGCGGCTCGACCGAGCTGGTCGTCGGCACGTGGGACGGCAAGCGCGCGGACATCACCGGCGCCTGCTCGGTCGACATCGGGTGCGTGCGGATCACCGAACGCTGCCTGCCGTCCGACCCGCCCACCGCCGCCGAGGTCGCGGCCGCGCGGGCACTGGCGGCGGAGACGCTCCAGCGGGCGTTCGACACCGTGCCGGTCGCCGGGGCACGCACGTGGATCGGCGTCGCCGGCACCATCACCACGCTGTCCGCGGTGGCGCAGAGCCTGCCGGGGTACGACTCCGAGGAGATTCACCTGTCCAGCCTGACCGGCGACGACATCGCCTACACGGCACGGCTCCTGCTCGGCGCGAGCCACGCGCAACGCGAGCGGCACCCCGCGATCCACCCCGGCCGGGTGGACGTCATCGGCGGCGGCGCGGTGATCACCGAGGTGCTCGCCGAGAAGTTGGCCGAGACGGCCGGAATCCGCGAGCTGCTCGTCTCCGAGCACGACATTCTCGACGGGATCGCGCTTTCCTTGCGCTGACTAACGATCCGAACACCCGATAACGCTTGGGACACAAGGAAAACATACTGACCGGCCTGTCGATAGCTGCCCGTCACCGAGCAGTTTCGTAGCGTCCTTTTTGGTCCATTTCTACCTGATTGTGATTTCTTCGTAACGCCTGTGCGGGTTAGTTAGCACACCTTGGGCCGTTAACGTCCTCTCACATTCCGGGAGCGTTCGTGTGCGTCCCGGTCAGGGACTCGACGGCGACCGCCGATGTGTCTGACAGGTATGGAGGAGAACCCGATGCGTAGACCGCGCTGGTTGGCGGCCGGAGTGATGCCGCTCGCGCTCGCACTCGCCATCACGAGTTGCAGCAGCGGCGACGGGGGTACCGACGAACCGGCCGCCGGCGGGGGTGACCCGAAGAAGAACGAGTCGACCGAGGTCTCCGTGTTCGGCACGGAACCGTCCCGCCCGCTCGTGCCGGGGGACACCAGCGAGACCGGCGGCGGCAAGATCGTCGACGCCATGTGGACCGGTCTCATGGACTACGACCCGGTCACCGGTGAGCCCCGTCTCGCGAACGCGGAGTCCTTCGAGCTGACCGCGCCGGACGAGTACACGGTCAAGCTGAAGAAGGGCTGGAAGTTCCACGACGGCACGGAAGTCAAGGCGCACAACTACATTGACGCCTGGAACTACACCGCCTACAGCCTCAACGGCCAGCAGCACTCGAGCTTCTTCGCCCAGATCGAGGGTTTCTCGGACGTCAACACGCCGGACCCGGACGGGCCGGACGCGCCGCTGCTGCCCGCGACCCCGAAGGCCAAGGAGATGTCCGGCCTCACCGAGGTCAGCGACACCGAGTTCACGATCAAGTTCACCGAGCCGCACGCGATCTTCAAGGTCAAGACCGGCTACTCGGCCTACATGCCGCTGCCCGACTCGTTCTTCGCCGACCCGGAGGCGTTCAAGGCCAACCCGGTCGGCAACGGCCCGTGGCGGTACGTGGCCCGCGTGCCCGACCAGTCGCTCCAGGTCGAGCGGTACGACGACTACCAGGGCGACGACAAGCCCAAGGTGAAGAAGGTCAAGTTCGTCTTCACCGACTCCGACGCCGCGTACGCGGACATCAAGGGCAACCAGCTCGACTTCCTCGACACCGTGCCGCCGCAGGCCATCGCGGGCAACGTGTGGGAGACCGACCTGCCCGGCCGCGCCAAGGCCTATCCGGTCATGGCCGTCCAGGCGATGGCGTTCCCGGTGTACGACCCGAAGTACGCGAGCGTCGACTTCCGGCACGCGGTCTCCATGGCGATCGACCGGGAGAAGATCACCAAGACGATCTACGAGGGCAACCGCAAGCCGCTCGACGGGTACACCATGGACCTGGTGCCCGGCTACACCAAGGGCGGCTGCGGCAAGTGGTGCGAGTACAAGCCGACCGAGGCGAAGAAGCTCTTCGACAAGTCGGGCTGGACCGGCCCCATCCAGATCACCAGCAACGCCGACGGCGGCCACAAGGAGTGGATCGAGGCGGCGTGCGGCACGATCGCCGAGGCGCTCAAGGTCGAGTGCACCTTCGAGCCGGTGCAGGCGTTCGGCCAGGTCCGCCAGGCCATCGAGGCCAGGTCGATGGACCAGATCTACCGGTCCGGCTGGCTCGCCGACTACCCGCTGGTGGAGAACTTCCTGAACCCGATCTACCGCACCGGCGGCTCGTCCAACGACAACGGCTACTCCAACCCGAAGGTGGACGCGAAGCTCGCGGCCGCGGACAAGGCGAAGACGGAGAAGGACGCGTACCGGCTCTACCACGAGGCGGAGGTGCTGATCGCCGCGGACATGCCGGGCGTGCCGCTGTGGAACACCCCGTCCATCAGCGCGTGGTCGGAGCGCCTCACCAACGTGCGGCTGACCCCGAAGCGTGAGCTCGACCTCTCGTTCGTCGAGGTCAAGTAACCGCTGACGTCGCGGGCCGGCTCGAGTGAATCGGGCCGGCCCGCGCGGGGGTTCGAGGGAGAGTTTCCATGGGGCGCTACGTCCTTCGCAGGCTGCTGCAGCTGATCCCGGTCTTCATCGGCGCCACGTTCCTGATCTACGTGCTCGTGTGGGCCGTGCCGGGCGACCCGTTCGCCGACATGTGCGGCGAGCGGCCGTGCTCGCCACAGTTCATCGCGACGATGACCGACAAGTACAACCTCGACGACAACGTCTTCGTGCAGTACTTCAAGTACATGGGCGCGCTGCTCACCGGTGACTTCGGGCAGACCTACGCCGAGCAGCCGGTCATCGACCTGATCACGCTGGCCGCGCCGGTGTCGCTGCGGCTCGCGGTGGTGGCGGTGGTCATCGAGGCGGTCATCGGTATCACCGCCGGCATCCTCACCGGCCTGCGTGGCCGCGGCTTCCTGGACAACCTGGTGCTGGTGTCCACCCTGTTCCTGATCGCGCTGCCGACGTTCGTCACCGGGTTCGTGCTCCAGATCGTGCTCGGCTTCCAGCTCGAGATCCTGAACCCGACCGTGTCCTCGGCCGCGACCTGGGGCGAGCTGATCATCCCGGGCTTCGTGCTCGGCAGCCTGTCGATGGCGTACGTCTCCCGGCTCACCCGGACGTCGATCTCGGAGAACAAACGGGCCGACTACATGCGCACCGCGCTCGCCAAGGGACAGCCGAAACGCCGGATCGTCGGCGTGCACCTGCTGCGCAACTCGGCGATCCCGGTGATCACGTTCCTCGGCACCGACATCGGCAACCTGATGGGCGGCGCGATCGTCACCGAGGGCATCTTCGGCATCCACGGCGTCGGCAAGCTGATCTTCGACGCGATCCTGTCCAAACAGGGCGCGATCGTGACCGGCGTGGTCGTCATGCTGGTGCTGGTCTTCCTGCTGGTGAACCTCGTCATCGACCTGCTGTACGCCGTTCTCGACCCGAGGATCCGCTATGACTGACCCCAACACCGCGGGCGTCGCTACGGAGAGCGTCGAGGCGTACGTGACCGCGCCGGGACACCTGGACTCCGGGCCGGGCAAGCCACGCAGCCTGTGGTCCGACGCGTGGCACGACCTGCGCCGCAGACCGCTGTTCATCATCGCGGGGGCGGTGATCCTGCTGCTGGTGGTCATCGCGATCTTCCCGAGCTGGTTCACGTCGGTCGACCCGTACCACAAGGACCTCGACCACTTCCGCGAGAAGCCGTCCGGCGACGCCTGGTTCGGCTACGACACCCAGGGCCGCGACGTCTACGCCAGGGTGATCTACGGCGCGCGGTGGTCGCTGCTCGTCGGGGTCGCGGCGAGCGTGCTGACCGTGTTGATCGGCGCGTTCATCGGCATCCTCGCCGGCTACTTCGGCCGCTGGATCGACGGGCTGTTCTCCAGGATCGCGGAGGTCTTCTTCGGGCTGCCGTTCGTGCTCGGCGCCGTCGTGATTCTCAACCTGGTGCGCAGCGCGGACATCCGGGGCGCGCTGCCGATCGTCAGCGCGGTGGTGTTGTCGATCGCGGTGCTGTCGTGGCCGGTGGCCATGCGGATCATGCGCTCCGCGGCGATCTCGGCGAAGCAGCAGGACTACGTGAAGGCGGCGCGGGCACTGGGCGCCAGCTCGTCGCGGGTGATCTTCAAGCACCTGCTGCCCAACTGCCTCGCGCCGGTGCTCGTGTACGGCACGATCGCGCTCGGCGCGTTCATCGGCGCCGAGGCCACGCTGTCGTTCCTCGGCATCGGCCTGCGCGACCCGGCCGTCTCGTGGGGCGTGATGATCTCCGACTCACGCAACTACGTGCGCGTCGCGCCGCACATGCTGCTGTTCCCCGCCGGCTTCCTGACCGCGACCGTCCTGGCCTTCGTGATGTTGGGCGACGCGGTGCGCGAGGCCCTCGACCCCAAGCTGAGGTGAGTGTGTCCCACACATACGTGGAGCCGGGCGCCGTGCCGGACGCGCCGCTGCTGGAGGTCGACGACCTGTACGTCGAGTTCCGCACCCGCGACGGGGTGGCCAAGGTGCTCAACGGCGTGAGCTACCACGTCGACGCCGGTGAGACGCTGGCCGTGCTCGGCGAGTCCGGGTCCGGCAAGAGCGTCACCGCGCAGGCGATCATGGGCATCCTCGACGTGCCGCCCGCGGTGGTCACCGGCGGCGAGATCCGCTTCCACGGGGAGAACCTGCTCGCCGTCGACGACGAGCGGCGCAACGACGTGCGTGCCGAGGGCATCGCGATCGTGTTCCAGGACGCGTTGTCGTCGCTGAACCCGGTGTTCACGGTGGGCTTCCAGATCGAGGAGCAGCTACGGATCCGGCTCGGCATGTCCCGCAAGGAGGCGCGCAAGCGGGCGGTCGAGCTGCTCGACCTGGTGCGGATCCCGAACGCGTCGCGGCGGGTGCGGCAGTACCCGCACGAGTTCTCCGGCGGCATGCGGCAGCGCGCGATGATCGCGATGTCGCTGGCGCTGGACCCCGAGGTGCTGATCGCGGACGAGCCGACCACCGCGCTGGACGTCACCGTGCAGGCCCAGATCATGGACATCCTGAAGGAGATCCAGACCGAGCGGCGGATGGGGCTGATCCTCATCACGCACGACCTCGGGGTGGTCGCTGAGGTCGCGGACCGGATCGCGGTCATGTACGCGGGCCGGATCGTCGAGCACGCGGACGCGGTGTCGCTCTACCGCAACCCCGGCCACCCGTACACGGCCGCGCTCATGGAGTCGCTGCCGAGGCTGGACCAGAAGGGCGCCACGCTGAACACCATCAAGGGCCTGCCGCCGAGCCTGCTGGCCATCCCGCCGGGCTGCCCGTTCCACCCCCGGTGCGCGATGGCGGCGGACCGCTGCCGAGAAGAGGTGCCGACCGACCACGGACTTGGCTTCGGGCGGTTGTCCAGATGCCACTTCGCAGAGGAGCTCGTGAGTAGATGACTTCGCGGCACTCAAGGCGACTACTGAGCGCGCCCCCCGCCGAAGGCCCGCTATCTCGGTGGCGGGGCGCCATGTTCGAAGCACGTGATGCGGAGCCGCCGGCGCCCCTCCGGCGAGATCGCGGTGGCGCGCAGGGCCGCGGAGAAGGACGGGAGCTGGTGTCGCGTGTCTGAGTCCTCTGTGGACACGCCGATCCTGGAAGTGCGCGACCTGGTCAAGCATTTCCCGCTGCGGACCGGCGTGTTGTTCAAGCACACGATCGGACAGGTGCGCGCGGTCGACGGCGTCTCGTTCGACCTGGCGCGCGGCGAGACGCTCGGCGTGGTCGGCGAGTCCGGCTGCGGCAAGTCGACGCTCGCGCAGGTGCTGATGCGGCTCGAACCGCCGACCAGCGGCGCCGCCAGCTACAACGGTCGGGACATCTTCGCGATGCGGGGCGCCGAGCTGCGCAAGCTGCGGCGCAGCATCCAGATCGTGCTGCAGGACCCGTACACGTCGCTCAACCCGAGGATGACCGTCGGCGACATCGTCGGTGAACCGTTCGAGATTCACCCGGAAGTGGCGCCGAAAGGGGACCGGGCGAAGAAGGTCCGGGAGCTGCTGGACGTGGTCGGGCTCAACCCGGAGCACATCAGCCGGTACCCCCACCAGTTCTCCGGCGGGCAGCGTCAGCGCATCGGCATCGCCCGCGCGCTGGCACTGAAACCGGACGTGATCATCTGCGACGAGCCGGTGTCCGCACTGGACGTGTCGATCCAGGCGCAGGTGATGAACCTGTTGGGAGAGCTGCAGTCCGAGTTCGGACTGTCCTATGTGTTCATCGCGCACGACCTGTCCGTGGTGCGGCATCTCTCGAACCGCGTCGCGGTCATGTACCTCGGCAAGATCGTGGAGATCGGCACCGAGGAACAGATCTACTCCCACCCCATGCACCCGTACACGCAGGCCCTCCTTTCCGCGGTCCCGGTGGCCGATCCGACCGTGCGCGGGCAGCGACAGGTCATCCGCCTTGAGGGTGACGTGCCGAGCCCTGTCGATCCGCCGTCCGGGTGTCGGTTCCGCACCCGGTGTTGGAAAGCGGAGGACATCTGTGCCACGGAAGAGCCGGAGCTGGTCACCCGGGGTGGGGGCCATCCGAGCGCGTGTCACTTCGCTGAGGAAAGATCGGTCGTGCCGTAAGGCGGAAGTAGTCGAGCGAGGGAGAAGTGCGTGAAACGCAGAAGTCTGCTGGCGCTGCTGGCCGTGCCACTGGCCGCGGGCGCGACGGTGGTCGCGATGCCCAGTGCGGTCGCGGCGCCGGAGCTGTCCGGGAAGACCGTCGAGTACAGCGTGCTCGCCAAGGACGGCGTGAGTGTCAAGGCCGCGGCAGCCGCGGTGCGGACCGCGGGCGGCACGGTGCTGCGCAGCAACGCGGCGGCCGGTCTGTTGACCGCGGCGGCGCCGGAGAACGGCTTCACCGCGCTGCTCGCCTCGGCGCCCGACGTGCTGTATGCGAGCCGGACCTTCTCGATCGGCGACGCGCCGCGGCAGCGGGCGGCCGACGACCAGGACGCCGTCGAGAAGGAGAACAGGAAGGGCACGCACGGCTCTGGCAAGAACAAGCCCGCGCCGGTCGGCATGGACCCGCTCGACGGGCAGCTTTGGGGCCTCACCTCGGTCCGCTCCGACCTGGCCCGCACCGTGCAGCCCGGCGACAAGCGCGTCAAGGTCGGCATCCTCGACACCGGTGTCGACGGCTCGCATCCGGACCTCGCACCGAACTTCGACGCGGGCCTGTCCCGCAACTTCACCCACGACATCCCGGTCGACGAGAACGGCAACGTCGTCGACGGCCCGTGTGAGTTCCGCGGCTGTGTCGACCCGGCGAACTGGGACGACGGCGGCCACGGCACGCACGTCGCCGGCACCATCGCGGCGGCGGTCAACGGCGTCGGCGTGTCCGGCGTCGCGCCGAACGTGTCGATCGTGAACATCCGCGCCGGCCAGGACTCGGGGTCGTTCTTCCTGCAGCCGGTCGTCGATGCGCTCACCTACGCCGGCGACGCCGGCCTCGACGTGGTCAACATGTCGTTCTTCGTCGACCCGTGGCTGTACAACTGCCAGGCGAACGCGGCCGACTCGCCGGAACAGCAGGCGCAGCAGCGAACCGTCGTCACCGCCATGACGCGCGCCATGAACTACGCGCACCGCAACGGTGTCACGCAGGTCGTGTCGCTCGGCAACAACAACGAGGACAACGGCGCGCCGCACGACGACACCACGAGCCCGAACTTCCCGGTCGGCACCGCGCACGACCGCGTCATCGACAACGCGTCCTGCCTGGTGATGCCGATCGAGGGGCCGCACACGATCGGTGTCGGCTCCTACGGTCCGTCCGGCGCCAAGGCGGACTACTCGAGCTACGGCCTCGAGCAGATCTCGGTGTCCGCGCCCGGCGGCTACTTCCGTGACTACTTCGGGACGCCGCAGTTCCGCGCCAACGAGAACCTTGTCCTGTCGGCGTACCCGCGCAACGTCGCGGTCGCGGAGGGCGCCGTTGACGACGCCACCGGCGAGGTCACGCCAGACGGTGTCGAGCTTGGTGTGCAGAAGGACTGCAAGAACGGCAAGTGCGGGTACTACCAGTTCCTGCAGGGCACGTCGATGGCGGCGCCGCACGCGTCCGGGGTGGCCGCGCTGATCGTGTCGCAGTACGGGAAGTACACGGGCAAGAACGTGACCATGAACCCGGACAAGGTGACGCGCGTGCTCGAGGGCACCGCGTTCGCCATCCCGTGCCCGACCCCCAGGACGGTCGACTACCTGGACGAGGGCCGCGACGACAGCTACACCGCCACCTGTGCGGGTGACACCGAGTTCAACGGCTTCTACGGCAACGGCGCCGTGGACGCGTGGGCCGCGGTGAAGAACGGTCGTCCGTTCCTGAACTGAGTCGCAGCTTGGAGAACGCCCCGTCGCGGTAGTCGCGGCGGGGCGTTCCTATGTGGACGGTCCGCTTGCTATCGGTTCGACGCGGAACGGACGAACTCCGCGATGTCCTTGGACTGCTGGAGCCGCGACGGCTCGTGCGCGTACATCATGTGGCCCGACTCGTAGTACGCCACCTCGATGTTGTCGCGCAGCTCCGGCGGCAGCGTCAGGTGCGCGAGCACGTGCTCGGTGGCGTAGTACGGCGTCGCACCGTCCAGGTAGCCGGACGCGACGTGCACGCGCAGGTGCCGGTTGGCGCGCATGGCGGTGGCCAGCTTGTCCGCGACGTTCACGTGCCTGTTCTCGAACTCCTTGTACGACCAGCCCGCCCCCGTCGTCTCGCTGATCACCTCGTACGGCAGGTCGTTCGGGTAGTCGAGCTCGGCACGAACGTAGTGGTTGAGCGCCGCCGCGTACGAGCCCATCAGCGCGGTGAACGACGGGTCGTTCTCCCAGTGCTCGCGGGCGTAGTCGGGGTCCCAGCCGGTGAACCGCGCGTCCAGCCTGCCGACGACCTGACGGCGGTGGCGGAGCAGCTCGGTGAAGAACCGGACGTGCTCGACTCGCAGGTCGACCCGGTCCACATAGTCCTCGGACAGCCCGATCAGCGCGGCGACCTTCGTGACCGCCGCGGCACGGTCCTCAGTGGACAGACGGTGGCCCTGGGACAGCGCCCACGGGTAGTCGCGTGCGGCGAACTCCTCGGCCTCGGCGAGCACGTCGGCGAGCGGCCGGTCGCCGTGCAGCCCGTGGTAGTGCGCGACCGCGGCGTAGGTGGGCAGGTACGTCGAGTACGGCAGGTCGTTGCCCGGCGTGAAGTCCAGCGTCGCGAAGTCGAGGACCGCGGAGACCAGGATCAGCCCGTTGAGGTACATCCCGTACCGCTGCTGGAGATGGTGCGCGAGCCCGCCGGCACGCGTGGTGCCGTATCATT
>Ga0193717_1000715_pt1 | contig 21116 bp, 16 predicted proteins | sample U2c2metaG_FD_145900 | JGI IMG/M metagenome (GOLD analysis project Ga0193717, IMG submission 145900) | Soil microbial communities from a riparian zone of the East river system, Colorado, United States - U2c2 | ecosystem: Environmental > Terrestrial > Soil > Riparian zone | place: USA: East River...
GGCGCGCGAATGGCGCGCGAACCGGCGAGCCAGAACAGCGTCTTGTCGTTCGGCGCCCACGAGAGCCGCAGATCCGGCAACGCGCTCCAGTCCGAATAGCTGTTGTCTTCGAACTTGATTCCCGCGGTCAGCTTCAGCTCTTCGTTGAGCGTGATGGAGTCCTGCAGGAACACGTTGGTGAGCTCGAGCGTGCGATGGTTGGGCACGAACGCCAGATTGTTGTTCACCGTGTGGTAGTCGTTGGAGCGCCGCCCCAGGCCCCAGACCAGGTTGTGGCGCGCACCCACGATCGCGCTCTGCTGCAGATCGAAATCGTAGGTGTCGATGTCGAACGCCAGTCCGCTCGGCGGTCGCTTGCGATCCACGCGATCGAAGAACACCTGCACCCGGGTGTTCACACGGTTACCCTCATGTTCCCATCGGCCTAACAAGTTGGCGCCGGAAAACGGCACATCGCTGACACCGGTGAAGGATTGTTCGGCGCTCTGGTAGTCGCCCTGCACGGTGAAGCGATGCGGCCCCGAACCGCCATCCATGCGGAACCCCGCCTGCAGCTTGTTCCAGTCGTCCCCGGCGTCATCGCCGTCGGCGAATTCGGTGGCGCCGCGATCGAACCACTTGGCGTATACGCGGAATGCGGCGTCGCTGCCCATGTCGCCGCCGTAGCGCAGCGCCGCCGCCTGCTCTTCGGGGCCGCCGTCCAGCCGCACGAGCGTGCCGCGGGTGTCCGTGGCCTTGCGCGTGATGATGTTGACGACGCCGTTCATGGCGTTCGCACCCCACAGCGTCGCGCCCGGCCCCGAGATGACCTCGATGCGTTCGACGTCATCCATGACCACGTCCAGCATGTCGTAAGCGACACCGGAGAACAGCGGCGAGTACACGCTGCGGCCGTCGATGAGGATCAGTATCTTGTTGGAGAAGTTCTGCAGGTCGGGCGCGCCGGCAAAGCCGCGCGCGCCGTTGGAATATTCGCTCGACGTGAGCTGCGTGACCTGCAGATTGGGCGCCAGGCGCAACGCCTCCGGGACGCTGAGAACGCCTGCGCGCAGGATCTCTTCGCGCGTGATGACGTAGATGGACGCCGCGGCGCTCGAGAGAGGCTGAGCGGACTTCGAAACCGACGTGACTTCGACGTTCGAGAGCTGCTCGAGCGACATACGGGAAAGCTCGGTCAACGGATCGCTGACGGCGGCCACGAGCTGCGCCCCCGCCGGCGGACCGCCGGCGGCCAGAGCCACAGCAATACAGATTCGTATTGACGAGACCTTCACTCCCCCCTCCTGACTTTGACGCCTGCCATCCTGACGCCGCACGCCTCCGGACGCTGTCGGCGGAAATACTCGGCTTGACAGTTCAGCGCGCCCTGCGGCCGGCGCTCGATGCGCGCCGCCACCGACAACAGCGCGGAGTTGATCTTGAGACCGCTGCGGTCGGCGGCGTTCAGCGAGATCTCGAAACGCAGGTTGCGGTTCAATTCGATGAAGTTGATGACGCCGCCGCCGTCGATGCCGTTCTTGTCTTCGGTCACGATCAGGATGGGCTTTTCAATGGCGCGCTCGCGCATCGCACGTGTGCGGCTGAACGCGCGCGCACCGATGAAAAGAATGTGCACGCCTTCGAGTTCCTGGGCACGAGTCACGCGCCGCACGGTGACCTGCCGGCCATTCACCGTCATGCCGGGGAGCAGGCGTTCGAGGTGGACCGCGACGTCTTCCGCGCCGCTCACGGCGATGACGAACGGCGCATCCGGCTGCGCGCCCGGCCATTCGACGTATTGCGCGAAGCGGAACAGGTACGCCGCCTTGACGGCATCGATCGAGAACTGCGCGGCCTGCGCGAGCGTGACACTGAAGCCGGCGAAGGCCACCAGCAGAACGGCACGCTTCAAGACACGACGAGTGCGGCTCAAACGCTCGTGCGCCAACTGCACTCCTCCCGAGATGTTCTTGTAGGACAGGGCCGATTGCAGTGGAACGTATTTCCTATATGAAGGCAAGATGAGCCGCTGTGGCAGCCCCGATGGAAAGTAAAGTTTTCAAACTCGGTCGTCATCCGTGGCGGTCGTTGCTTTCCATGGTCAACGCGCGCCGCAGCCTCTCCGGCAAGCTCATGGTCGTCATGCTGGTCACCACGGCCATCGCGCTGGCTTCGGCCGGCGCGGCGCTCCTGTACACCGACCTGCGCGACAATCGCGCCGCCTGGGCGGAGGATCTGCGCACCGAGGCCGCAATCCTCGCGCTGGGCGTGACACCCGCGTTGTCCTTCAACGACCAGGGGTTGGCTCAGCGCAGCCTGAATGCCCTGCAGGCGCGTGAATCCATTCACGCGGCGGCGCTGTATGAGGCCGATGGCAGCCTGTTCGTGCAATACGCGCGCGCCGGTCAACCCGCGCCTCCGGCAACCCGGCCGCCCATGCCGAACAACTCCGGGCTGCGCATCGATGGTGAAAACGTGCTGGTCATGAAGCCCGTGGTCCAGGGTGGCGAGGTTCTCGGAACTATCTACCTGCGCGCGCAGTACGATCTGACGGGGCGCGTGCAAGCCTACCTCAACGTGCTGGGCGCGGTGATGATCATCGGCCTCATCGCCGCCCTGCTCGCCTCGAGCTGGTTGCATCGTGTCGTCAGCCGCCCGATGGAATCCATGGCCATGGTGGCGCAGGCCATCATCGAGAGGCGCGACTACTCATTCCGCGCCGAAAAGACGACCGACGACGAGATCGGCGTGGTCATCGACGCCTTCAACAAGATGCTCGACGAAGTGCAGTCACACGCGCGCGCGCTCGAAACCAGCGAGAAGCTGTACCGCGCCATCGGCGAGTCCATCAACTACGGCGTGTGGGTGTGCGATGCCGAAGGCCGCAACATCTACTGCAGCGACTCGCTGCTGCGCCTCATCGGTCAGACGCAGGAACAGGCGTCGAATTTCGGGTGGAGCGACGTCCTGCACCCCGACGACATCGAAGAAACGATGGCAGCCTGGAAAGAATGCGCGCGCACCGGCAACAACTGGTATCGCGAACACCGCATGCTGGGAGTCGACGGCAAGTACCACTCCATTCTCGCGCAGGGCTTGCCCATCCGCGACGCCGCCGGGCGCGTGCAGCGCTGGGCGGGCATCAACCTCGATATCAGCCGCCTCAAGAACACCGAGCGCGCTTTGCTGGAGGCGGACCGGCGCAAGGACGAGTTTCTGGCCACGCTCGCGCACGAACTGCGCAATCCGCTCGCGCCCATTCGCAATGCGGGACGCATCCTCGATTCGGACGCCGCGGACGAACGGCAACGCAAGTGGGGCCGCGAAGTCATCGCGCGTCAGGTGGAGCGTATGTCGCTGCTGCTCGATGACCTGCTCGACGTATCGCGCATCACGCGCGGACAGCTCGAACTCAAGAGAGATTACGTCGATCTGAAATCGGTCATTGGCATCGCGGTGGAAACCGCGCGCCCGCTGCTCGACGCCAAACAGCACCAGCTCACCGTGAGCCTGCCGTCGGAAAACATCAAGCTCGAGGCCGATCCGCTGCGCCTGTCGCAGGTCATCGGCAACCTGCTGACCAACGCTGCCAAGTACACCGATCCGGAAGGGCAGATTACGCTGTCGGCGCGCCTCGAAAATGCGGAGCTGGTCATCGCCATTCGCGACAACGGCATCGGGCTCACACAGGAATCGCTGCCTGGCCTGTTCACCATGTTCTCGCAGGTGAATTCCGCCGTCGATCGCGCCGAAGGCGGCCTCGGCATCGGCCTCTCGCTGGTGAAGGGACTGGTGGCGTTGCACGGGGGTCGCGTCGAAGTGCGCAGCGAGGGCCTGGGCCGCGGCAGTGAATTCATCGTACATCTGCCACACCGCGTGCTTGCGCCCGCCAACGCCTTGCCGCGCGAGGAAAACACCGGCGCCGCGAACGCCAACGCCGTGCGCCGCGGACGCATCCTCGTCGTCGACGACAACTGCGACGCCGCCGAGTCGCTGGCACTGGTGCTGCGTTTCTCGGGTTATGAAGTGTCCATCGCCTTTGGCGGCGCCGAGGCGCTCGAGATCGGCGAGCGCGACCGGCCGCTTGCCGCCATCATCGACATCGGCATGCCGGGCATGAGCGGACACGAAGTGGCGCGCCGCATGCGCCTGGAAGCCTGGGGGCGTAATGCCGTGCTCATCGCGCTCACCGGCTGGGGGCAGGAGCACGACAAGCAAGCTGCCAAGGCCGCCGGGTTCGATGAGCATCTGACCAAACCCGTGGATCCCAACGATGTCGAGCGTGTGCTCGATGAACGGCTGATCGATGCCCCGGATGAGTCCGGCGCGGGCGGTGTGGCAGACTCTGCCCGCAATGCCTGAACCCCCGGCACTCCATGCCATTCGCGGACCTGCGCTCACATTCACCGGCGACCCCTTCGTAGAAGGAGTCGAGGCAACGTTGGATTATGAGCGCGATGCGATCGTGGGTTTTACCGACGGGAAGATCAGCCACTTCGGCCCCGCCGCCCGCGTCCGTTCCGAACTGCCTCCGGGCACGCATATAGAAGAGTACGGCCAGGACTCGCTGATCCTGCCCGGCTTCATCGACGCGCATGTGCATTACCCGCAGACGCAGATCATCGGCGCCTACGGCGAGCAGTTGCTCGACTGGCTCACGAAATACACCTTCGTCGCCGAACAGCAGTTCGCGGACGCCGCCCATGCGCGCGCCGTCGCCGAATTTTTTCTCGACGAGTGCCTGCGCCATGGCACCACGACCATGGCCACTTTCTGCACAGTGCATGCGCATTCGGTGGATGCGTTCTTCGAAGCCGCGGGCAAACGCGGCTTGCGCACGATCGCCGGCAAGTGCCTCATGGACCGCAACGCGCCCGATGCGCTCCGTGACAGCGCAAAGCGTGGCTATGACGAGTCGAAGGCGCTGATTCAGCGCTGGCACGGCAAGGGCCGCGCGTCGTATGCCATCACGCCACGCTTCGCGCCCACCAGCACGCCCGAACAGATGGAACTCGCCGGCGCGCTGTGGAAGGAACATCCCGGCACTTATCTGCAGTCGCACGTCGCCGAAAACCGCGCCGAGGTCACATGGGCGCAGGAGATTTTCCCGGAGCGCAATGGCTATCTCGATATCTACGACCACTTCGGGCAGTTAGGCCCGCGCGCCATCTATGGTCACGGCATCTGGCTGACGGAATCGGAACTCGCGCGCATGCACGAAAGCGGCACGGCCATCGCGCACTGCCCCACTTCGAACCAGTTCCTGGGCAGCGGGCTCTTCGATCTGCGCAAGGCCAAACTACCTGGGCGGCCATTGCGCGTCGGCCTGGCCACCGACGTCGGCGCCGGGACGTCGTTGTCCATGCTCAAGACCATGGGGGCGGCATATGAAGTGGCGCAGCTCGGCGGCGGTAGTTTGTCCGCCCCGCTCGCGTTCTATCTCGCGACACGCGGCGCTGCACAGGCGCTGTATCTGGAAGACAAGATCGGCAGCATCGCGGTGGGGATGGAAGCGGATCTCATCGTGTTGGACCTGAAGTCCACGCCGCTCATCGAATTCCGGATGAGACACTGCGCGTCGCTCGAAGATGCACTGTTCGTGCAGATGACGATGGCGGACGAGCGCGCCGTTGTCTCGATATTCGTTGCCGGCGACAAAAAGGCCTAGGAAAAGCTTTCGACCTCGAAGATATGGGATTTCCAGGCCGCGAGGTCGACATAGAGGCCGCGCTTCAAAAGATCATCGCCCGGCTGTTCGTAGGTGTTCGAGCCTGATCGGTCCTTGAGGCGCACCGTGCGCCCCGCCAACTCGCCAAAAGGAAAACGCACGAAACACTGACCCTGGTGCGGTGCGTAGTTCACCACCGCCCACAGCCAGTCGCGCGCGCCCCTCTGCCAGCTGAATGCGATGAAGTTTTCAGCACTGGCGTTTTCCGCCCAGGCGCGCTCGATTTCCAGCAATCGCCACTCGCCTCCGCGCACCGCCGGGTGCCGCAGTACGGCTAACAACCGGTCATAGAAGTCCGCTATCTCATGGTCCACCGGCTCTTCGGGCCGGCGCACCAGGTGCGGCGAAATTCGCGCCTTGCGTCCCTCGAGCTGCCCGTCGTGTAGCAACCGCAGGCCCGGCGCCAGGAAGGTGATCACCGCGGCGGCGGCATGCATTTCCGGAGCGAACGTCGCCGCGGCACGCGGCTCGTCATGGTTCTCGAGAAAACGCGCCGACCGGTTCTGGAACTGCGGCTCCGCACACAGATGTTCGCGCACCGGGCGCGCCTGGTGTTCGCGCAGCCGGTCGTAGAGGCGCTTGTCGTAGGTGTAGTCGAAGCCCTGGCATTGCAGCGTCCATTCCAGGTCCCAGTAGACCTCGGCCAGGAATACGAACTTCGGGTACGCACGTCGCACGATCTCGATGGCGCCGGGCCAAAATGACTCGGCGCGAATGCCCCAGGTGCGTTCAAACACCTCGGGCAGCAGCAGCATCGCCATGTCGCAGCGGACGCCATCACATTGATCGGCGATACGTGCCAGCTCGCCCTGCATCGCACGCCGCAACGACGGATCGCCATAATTGAGCTGCACCGTGTCCGGCCAGCCGTCGAAGTACGGGTCGCGTCCATGCGCGAACACGCGTATTCCGGCGGCGGTGTCCACACGGAAGTAGTTCTGAGGCGCGCGCGACGAATCCGACTCGCTACCCTGGACGAAGAAGTCCGGATGCTTGTCGACCCAGGGATGATCGGGCGCCATGTGGTTAGGCACGAAGTCGAGCATCAGCTTGAGGCCACGCTGACGCATGCGCGTGCGCAGGCGCACGAGCGCCGCGGAGCCGCCGAGATCCCGATGCACGGTGTAGCCGCTGATTGCGAAGCCGGACCCCGCGATGTCGATCTCGCGCAGATCGGAAAGCGTGTGGTCGAACTCGGCGCGCCATTGGGAATTGCCGCGCGATACGCGCCGCGCGGCTTCGCCGGTCTGCCAGACGGAGAGCAGCCAGATCCACTCGAAGCCCAGCTGCGCGAGCCGGTCCAGCTCCGCGTCGGGGAGGTCGTCGAGCGTCGCCGCGTGACCGAGCGAGCGCGACAACTCGGTCATCGCGACCCGCGTATTGAGCTGGTACAGCAACGGATGACGAGACGGTGACATGGCATTCCCCGCGCGCTTCAACCTCCCGTCTCGAAGCCGGGATACAGCGTCATGCCGCCATCGATAAAGAGCGTTGTGCCCACCAGATAGTCGGTGAAGTCACTGGCCAGCCACACTGCGGCCCGGCCTATCTCTTCCACCTCGCCGATGCGTTTGTAAGGCACGAGCTTCATGAGCGCTGCGTAGGCTTCCGGAGTGTTCCAGGCCGCCTGATTAATCGGTGTGCGAATCGCGCCCGGCGCAATCGAGTTCACGCGAATTCGTTTCTCGGCGACTTCCTGCGCCAGGCTCTTCATGAGCAGCATCAATCCGCCTTTTGACGCCGCGTAATTCACGTGCCCGGCCCAGGGAATGATTTCGTGTACCGAGCTCGTGAAGATGATCTTGCCCGCCGCCACCGACACTTCCGGACGCACGCCGCGACGCAGGAACTCGCGCACTGCTTCGCGCGCGCACAGGAAAGCGCCGCGTAGATTCACGTTCATGACGCTGTCCCATTGCGCGACGGTCATCTCGTGGAATGGCGCGTTGCGCTCCATGCCTGCGTTGCTCGCGAGAATGTCAATCGTGCCGAATTCACGTACCGCGGCGGCGAACATGGCCTGCACCTGCGCTTCGTCGGATACGTCCGCTTGCGCGATCATGGCGCGCTGCCCGCCTTTGCGGATTTCCGCCGCCACCGCCTCGGCTTCCTCAGGCTTGACCACGTAGTTCACGACCACGTTCGCCCCGGCCTTGCCGAGCGAAATGGCGATAGCGCGTCCAATACCTGAATTGCCGCCGGTGACAATTGCGGTCTGTCCCTTGAGCAGCGTAAGTGCCTGTACCGTCGGCACCGCCGGTTCCGGCAGATTCCTGTCTTTGTAATAGTCTTTCATGCGGCCTTCTCTTTCGTGGGACGCGGCGGCCGCAGCAACCGGTAAGCAGCCGCCTCCGCGCCAGGAGTCAGAAGCAGATCTTTGGTGAATACGGCGTTGGACTGCATGACCGCGGCCACGCATCCGGTCCAGCCCGTCTGGTGCGTGGCGCCAATACCGGCGCCGGTGTCACCATGAAAATATTCATGGAATTGCACGAGGTCGCGCCAGTGCGGATCGTCGGCGAACTTGCCTGCCGAACCGTTACCCGGCCGCTTGCCGGATGCGTCCGGCAGGAATATCCGGCTCAGCCGTTCGGCAAGCATCTGTGCAACCTGCAGCAGAGTGCACAGATTTCCTGAACCCGTGGGACATTCGATTTTGAATTCCTCGCCGTAATACGCGTACAAACGCAACAGCGCGATGTAGAGCAGATAGTTGATTGGCATCCAGACCGGCCCGCGCCAGTTGGAATTGCCACCGAACATGCCGCTGTCCGAATCCCCGGGCACGTAGGCCACACGGTACTCGTGATTTTCGTGGTGGAACACGTAAGGATGCTCGAGGTGAAAACGCGATAGCGCACGAATGCCATGCGGCCCGAAGAACTCATTCTCGTCGAGCATGCGCGCCAGGATACGCCGCAGCTTGGTCTCGTCGACGATCGACAACATGCGGCGGTTGGCAACACCGGCCTGGCTGGGCAGGTGCATGTTGGCCGCGAGCTCGGGGTGCCGGCCATTGAACAACTGTGCGCGCTCGCGGAATTTCGGCAGCCTGGCGAGGATGTCGTCATCGAACACCGCCACCGCGGCGATCGGCAAGAGGCCGACTATCGAGCGCACCTTGAGGCGCTGCGCACAGCCGTCCGGCAGGCGCAGCACGTCGTAGTAGAACCCGTCCTCTTCGTCCCACATCTCGTCGTGGTGCGCACCCACGCGGTCCATGGCCCCCGCGATCGACAACGTGTGGCGGAAGAACTTCTCGACGAACTCCTCGTAGTGAGGCTCATGCAGCGCGAGCTCGACTGCGATACGAAACATGTGCTGGCTGAAGAACACCATCCACGCCGTGCCGTCCGCCTGGTCGAGATAGCCGCCGGTGGGCAACGGCGAGGAGCGGTCGAACACGCCGATGTTGTCCAGCCCCAGGAACCCGCCGTCGAACACGTTGGCGCCGGTGCGATCCTTGCGATTCACCCACCAGGTGAAATTCACCAGCAGTTTGGAGAACGCGTACTTGAGAAACTCGATGTCGCCCTTGCCGCCGCGCCGCTCCTTGTCGAGTAGATAGAGCTGCATGGTCGCCCAGGCGTGTACGGGCGGATTCACATCGCCGAAGTTCCACTCGTAGGCTGGCAGCTGACCGTTCGGATGCAGGTAGTCGTTGCGCAGCATCAGTGCGAGCTGCTGCTTGGCGAAGTCCGGATCGACCATCCCCAACGGGATCATGTGGAACGCCAGGTCCCAGGCCGCGTACCACGGGTATTCCCACTTGTCCGGCATCGAGATGATGTCGTTGTTGTACATGTGCGGCCACGCGCTGTTGCGCACCTGCTTGCGCTCGTGCGCCGGCAAGTGCGCTCCCGCGCCATGCTCATCGAGCCACAGGTCGAGGTCGTAGTAGAAATACTGTTTGGTCCACAGCATTCCTCCGAGCGCCTGACGCATGACGTTGGCGCGATCCTTGTCCTTGCGCACCGCGGCCGGAATCACCGACTCATAGAACGCGTCGGCCTCGGCAACGCGCGCCGCGAACACCGCATCGAAATCGGCAAAGGGCCGCGCTGCAGGCGCCGGTGCGCCCGCAGTCAAACGAAGCTTCACGACGCGCGTCGCACCCGCCGCCACTTCGAGCGAGTGCTGCGCCGCCACCTTCGTGCCCTGCTGCGCGGGATTCACCGCCGCGGCATCGCCGTGCACGATGTAGGTGTTGATGCCGTCCTTCACATAGGGCGACGCGTTCTCGGTACCGAACAAGCGCGTGTTGTTGGTCTCGTTCTCCGTGAACAGCAAGGGCACGTCCTCTGCGCAGTAGAGGACGTAGTCCGGCAGCGATTCCTGAAAAAGCGGATCGGTGTGATGGGCCTCGACCGCCGCGCCCGCGCCATCGATCCGGCGCAATACCGGCTTCGAGCCACCGCCAGCCTGCGACCAGGTGTTGCGGAACCACAGTGTCGGGAGCACGTTCAATGACGCCGCCTCCGCACCGCGGTTGCACACCGTGATTCGAATCAGCACGTCGTCGGGCGCCGCCTTGGCGTATTCGACGAACACGTCGAAGTAGCGGTTGTCGTCGAATACCCCGGTGTCGAGCAGTTCGTACTCCGGCTCGTGTTTGCCACGGCCGCGGTTGGTGAGCACCAGATCTTCGTAGGGAAACGCCGCCTGCGGATACTTGTACAGATACTTCATGTACGAGTGCGTCGGCGTCGAGTCGAGATAGAAGTAGTACTCCTTCAGGTCCTCGCCATGGTTGCCCTCGCTGTTGGCGAGTCCGAAGGCGCGTTCCTTGACGATGGGATCTTTCCCGTTCCACAGCGCCAGCGCGAAGCACAACACCTGGTGGTCGTCGCTGATGCCGCCAAGGCCATCTTCACCCCAGCGATAGGCGCGCGAACGTGCCTGGTCGTGCGTGAAGTAGTTCCAGGCGTCGCCGTTTTCGCTGTAGTCCTCGCGAACCGTGCCCCACTGGCGTTCGCTCAGGTAGGGACCCCACTTTTTCCATGCCGCGCCATTGACTTGCGCCGCGTCGAGACGCTGTTGCTCTGTTTCACTACCCACGTCGCGACCTCCCCGTTGAACTGGAAGCGAATCGGGACAGTGTTCAGAGAAATTCGCGGCCCGCCCAGTTGGACCAAGGTCCGACGCGGCGCGGCGAACCGAGGGCGCCTATCGGCTCAAATGGCTGGTCTTTAGCGCCCGCGGTTCGTCTGCCACGATCTGCAGCAGGCGGTGCGGATCCACCGGCTTTGCCAGGTGTCCGTCGAAACCGGCCTTAAGAGCAGCGTTGCGATCGTCGTCGCGTCCGTAGCCGGTGAGCGCCAGCAGCTTCGGCCGCCGCCCGACCAACGCAAAGCGTTCGCGGATGGCGTGCGCGACCATGTAGCCGTCCATGCGCGGCAGGCCGATATCGAGCAACACGATATCGGCGCGAAAGTCTTCGAGCTTCGCGAGGCCCGCGGCACCATCGTGTACGACGTCGACCTCATGGCCGTCGGTGTGTAACAGCGTTCGCATGGATTCAGCGACGTCGGCGTTGTCTTCGATAACGAGCACGCGGCGCGGACGCACGGCCTTGCGCTCGTCGCCGGCCGGCGAGGTGGCGGCCCGAACCGGCGCGTTCACTCGCGGCAGGCGAATGCGGAACTCGCTGCCCTTGCCGAGTCCGGCGCTGTGCGCGGTCACGTTTCCGCCGTGCATCTCGACCAGCAGCTTCACGATGGTCAAGCCCACGCCGAGTCCGCCCTGCGTGCGGTCGAGCGTGCGATCGCCCTGAAGGAACGGGTCGAACAGATGCGGCAGCATCTGTGCGTCGATGCCGACGCCCTGGTCGCGAACGATGATGAACGCGTCGACCGCCGAGTCATCGATGATGACGTCGATGCGCGACCGTTCGGGCGAGTACTTGATGGCGTTGGTCAGCAGGTTTGCGATCACCTGGCTCAGACGTACACCGTCAGCATCGACGAACACTTTCGCCGCGGGCCGGCGCAGGGCAACCGTCTGGCGCCGCGCGTCCAGCAGCGGTTGCACGGTTTCGAGTGCCGACTCCGCCAGAGAATCCAGACTCAACGTTTCGCGCTTGAGCACCACGCGCCCGCGCGTGATTCGCGCGACGTCGAGCAGATCGTCGACGAGGCGCGTGAGATGGCTGGCCTGGCGTTCGACCATCTGCCCCGCACGACGCACCGTCGCCGGATCGGCGCCGCTCTTGGCGAGCACGTAGGCCACATTGCGGATCGGCGCCAGCGGATTGCGCAGTTCGTGAGCCAGCATCGCCAGGAACTCGTCCTTGCGCCGATCGGCTTCGCGCAGCGCCTGCGCGTGGCTCGCGGCGATGGCCAGCGCCTCGCGCTCCGCCCTCGAGCGCTTCTGCAACTCGTGCATGAGCTGGCTGGACAGCATCGCAATCAGCAGGAAGAAGACCACGTGCGCAATCCACTGTGTGGCCGGCGCATCCTGCGGCCAGTTCGTGAACCAAAGTGTCGCCAGCACGGGCGTCAGCACGCTCGCCAGCATTGCCGGGCCCCGCCCCCCGAGGTAGGCGGCCGCGAACACGCCCAACACGAATGGCAGCAGCGGTGCCTGCGTGCCTAACAACGGGGCGAGCAGCGCGCGGATCCCGGCGATGATCAGCACTACCAGGATTGCGACGCCGTAGCGGAGCATCAGTGCATCGCCGCGCAACAGCGGACCGATGTAGGCAGGAGCGGAAGTAGCCGGAGACAGAAGCTGCGGAGTGCGATCGTCGGTCATTTCTTCCTTGTCGGGCGCGATGCGCGAATTCGCGCGTGACCGTCGCCGCGAACTCTATCGCCGCCGACACTAAGAGTCGCTCTCAGCGAAATGTAGGATTTTTCCGGCGAAACCACGTCGCAAAAAAAAACGGGCGAGAGCTTTCGCCCTCGCCCGCCCCACTACTTGTGGATCTTCGACACCATTCCAGCACCGACCGTCTTGTTACCCTCGCGGATTGCAAAGCGCTGTCCAACTTCCATGGCGATGGCGCTGAACAGCTCGACCGACACCGTCATCGTGTCTCCCGGCATCACCATCTCGATGCCATCCGGTAACGTCACCGCGCCAGTCGCGTCGCTCGTGCGGAAAAAGAACTGCGGCTCGTAGCCCTTCAGAAAGGGCGTGTGCCGCCCGCCTTCCTCTTTCGTGAGCACGTACACCTCACACTCGAAATGAGTGTGCGGCGTGATGCTTCCGGGACGCGCGAGGACTTGGCCGCGTTCCACTTCGTCGGGTTTGATACCGCGAAGCAGAATGCCGGCGTTGTCACCCGCGCGACCTTCTTCGACGAACCTGCGAAAGATCTCGATGCTGGTGCACGTCGCCTTGATCGTCGGCTTGAAGCCCACGATCTCGACTTCGTCGTTCACGCGCACCAGACCGCGCTCGATGCAACCCGTCGCCACTGTGCCGCGTCCCGAGATCGAGTACACATTCTCGACACGCAGCAGGAACGGCGCCGACGTCAGGCGCTCCGGCAACGGGATGTAACGGTCCATCTCAACCACCAGCTTCTCGATCGCTGGAACGCCAAGCGCACCGTCATCACCCTGCAGCGCCAGCAGCGCGCTGCCGCGGATCACGGGCGTCACATCGCCCGGGAAGCCGTGCTTCGACAGCAGCTCCCGGACCTCCATCTCCACGAGGTCCAGCAACTCCGTGTCCTCGACCAGATCCGCCTTATTCACGAACACGACCATGTGCGGCACGCCCACCTGGCGCGCGAGCAGGATGTGCTCGCGCGTCTGCGGCATCGCACCGTCATTGGCCGACACCACCAGGATCGCGCCGTCCATCTGCGCGGCACCGGTGATCATGTTCTTCACATAGTCGGCGTGTCCCGGGCAATCCACGTGCGCGTAGTGACGCAACGCGGACTCGTATTCCACGTGTGCCGTGACGATGGTGATGCCGCGGTCGCGTTCTTCGGGCGTCCTGTCGATCTCATCGAGCGACAGCGATTTCCCGCCGTGCAACTGCGCCATCACTTTCGTCAGAGCGGCCGTCAACGTCGTCTTCCCATGGTCCACGTGACCGATGGTTCCGATGTTGATGTGTGGCTTGGTTCGCTCGAACTTTTCTTTCAGCATGATGGCTCTCTCCTCAACGCCGCCGGCCCCATGCCAGCGGCAATCCAATTGGTGCCCGGGGTGGAGACCGACGCGTCTACCAGTTGCGCCACCCGGGCTTGGAAAACGAAAAAGCCCCCTCCGGCACAGGACCGAAGGGGGCTTAGGTGTTTGCAGCCCGATGATGGCGCTCAAACTCTAGGCACGACCCTCCCGTCCCGCGTGGGGCAGGCTAAGTTCGAGGCACAACAAGTTAGGCGTGAAGATCATCGGGCGCGGAGTTTGGGCAGGCACAAAGAACAAGTCAAGTGTGAATCTCAAGCAGTGACCCATTCGCGCAAGATACCGTCGAGATCGGAAAGCGAAGGCTTCTCGGCTGCAGAACGCGACCCTGCCGCGACTTCGTACCGCGCGATCTCTGCGCGCAACTTCTGCGCGCGGCTGGCGTCGAGCTCAATGAGCTGTGCTTCAAACGCGTGGGTCTTGAGGCGCTGAAGTTCCGCGACCCAATGCCGTTCATCGTCATTGACCCAGGACGCGGACACGAGATCGGCAAAGGCGGTCGGCGGCTGCGTTCCGGTGTTCGCAATCCAGCGGCACGCGAACAGCGGTCGCATTACGTAGAAGACCTTCTTGATCCCGATGTGCCCGTCCCGATAGTTGTCCTCGAGTGCGCGCTTCGCCATCTTGCGGTAGTGATGCGTGCCGGCAATCGGATTGAAATGCCGAGGGATGAGATTCGTGAGCTGCTCGCGAAAACTCAAGTCCGCGCGGTAAGTCACTGGCGATCCCAGCCACTCATTTAGCGCCAGATTGCACTTCGCAAAAAGCCGCAAGGCCTTGCGCAACTCCCAGCCGCTGACATCGAGATCACCAGGCAACATCTCTTCGATCACATCGCGCGGTTCCAGAACCGACAGATACCAGTCGCGTCGATGCACATAGACAAAGCGGACGTCGTAGTCGCTATCCGGCGAGGCGAATCCCCATGCACGGCTCCCGGATTCGACCGCCAGCAGGATTGAAACATTACGCTCACGTTCGATCCGCTCTAACTCGGAGACAATGCGCTCTTTCATACAACGCGCCTTTCCCAGGAAGCGGTGAGTTCGCGCAGCAGCAGCGAAGCGCGCGATGTATCGCAGGTTTCCGGCAGATCACTCGAAGCCTTGAGCCGCTCACAATCCGCGACCAGTCCCTCGGCCATCGACATGATCTGCTCGAACGACATCTCGCCGGCGCGAATTGACATGAGGAGCTGCAACGGCTCACCCGCAAATCGGACGATGGGAGTGCCGCATTCGAGAATCGATCGTCCCGATAACAGCAGGCGCACCGTGTGCATCATGTTCTTCGCGTCGAAATCGAGCTCACCGCGCTCCTGCTGTTCCCAGCGCGCAGGATTGCGGTCACGGCGCCATGCCCAATAGTTCTGATGATCGATCAACGCTTGCTTCCAGCCCTGCTCATTGAACAGCAGCAGGCCCGCGAAGCGCGACGATTCGTCTTCCTTCGGGATCGACTCGCATACCAGCACACTTCCGCGGAACACCCCGCGCGCTTCCCGGCCATAGCGATAAAGGCGATAGGTGTCGCGCGTGTGCTCCAGTCGGGCCGCGTGAAATTCTTCGAGTGGCCACCCGATTATATTGAGAGGCACCGGCCGGACCGGAGGATCGCCCTGACTCCGGCCTGGATCCCACGGCACGATGTGGCAGAACTCTTCCTTGGTTGGCGCGGCTTCTGGTCTTGGATTGTTGATCCACTTGTTTTGACCGCGAGCCTTCTTGATCTGCGACATCGCATAGCCGGCGTGCGTATCAGCGCACTGTCGCGAAATGAACATCTGCCGGTACTTGATCAGCGATTGCATTTCGAGTGACGTGCGCCGCAAGCAATCATCAGGCATGAACAACAACTCGAGAATATTCGGGTTCGCCTGCGCCAACAGTTCGAATACGCGGCGCAGGCTGTAGAACACGGCGTTGCCGCGCTCGTCGGCGAGCTGATCCGGCGGACGCTCGAGATCGAGAAACGTAGCGGTGGGCAGCGCGAAAATGCCGCGAATGTCTTCGTCGCTCGCAGACGTGGTCGTGCCGTACGCGCGGCTGCCGGCTACGCATTCGAAAAGGATCGACCGCGCATTCTCATCGCGCAGTTGTTCGAGAGAGATCAAAGAGTCTGCACCAGCTTGTCGTTGACGCGCACCTTCCCGAGATTCACGGAACGCGTGTGCTTGATGGTGCTCGGCTGTGTCACGCCGTTGAATTCGCAATCAGGCCTGGCGCCATATTTCGTGATGCCGAAGCGGCGATCCGGAAACGTCGGCGCGCGCACTTTGCGTGCGATGTCGGCGGCGCGTTGCCAGGCGTCGGCGGAGCTCGTGTTCGCGCCGGCGCGAATTGCCAGCAGCGAGGCCGCAGATGCCGCGCCGTAAAGGAAAGTGCGTCTGTCGGCTCGCAATCTCATTTGCCGCTGGTCTCCAGAAAGTTCTCAACCACTTCCGTGAATACTCCAGGATTCTCGCGCGGCGATCCATGGCCGGCGCTCGGAATGGTGGCCGATCGGGCACGCGGAATCATTTTCGTGAGCTCTTCATCGATGCGGCGATGGATCTCGATGGTCTTCTCGCCCGTGATCACGAGCACCGGAATTCGCAACGACCACAGCGCTCGCCGGTCGATTTCCGGATACGCATCCTCACTACGCGACATCATCTTGAAAAAGCCGGCGTTCTGCATGACACCGAGCCGAGCCTCGGGCGTGAGTTTGTCGAAACGCCCGGGCGTGGCGAAGCCGTCGACGAAGAAGCGCATCGCGGCCTCGTCATTGCCGGCCGCGAAGGCCTCACGCGCCGGGTCCTGGATACGCTGCATGAAGTCCGCGTACAGTTTTTCACCATCCGGGAAGTGGCGCGCCCATCCGAGCAGTGGTGGTTCTGCGAGCACCAGGCTGCGCGCCATTTTCGGATGTTGGAGCGCCAGCGCCAGCGCGGTTGCCGCGCCCATCGACGTGCCCACGAGGATCGGGCGCTTCAGTCGCAGCGCCTTGATGAGCGCCACCAGGTCCGCGGCTTCGACGAGCACGGAATGATTCGTCGCCGTTTGCGGATTCTGATTGGGAAAGTTGTAGCGGCGACTGTAAGAGATGACGTGGTAGTAGCGCGAGAGCTCAGCGATCTGCGGTTCCCACGAGCGGTAGTCGCCCTGGCCACCGTGCAACAGGATGAGCGGTTCGCCCGTGCCGGCGCTGATGTAATGCAGCTCGACGCCGTTGACGATGATTCTCGTGGGCTCGGGAGATGCGGCATGGGCCGCCGCGGCGAACAAAGCGAGGGAAGCGGCCGCGATCCACCTCAACTTGCGGTCCCCGTCAGATGTAACACGATCTCCCGTTGCGAGGGATGTTCGCGATGTTCGAAGAGATAGATGCCCTGCCAGGTCCCGAGCATGAGCTTGCCATCCATCACTGGCACCGAGAGCTGGACCTGAGTCAGCGCAGCTTTCAGATGCGCCGGCATGTCGTCGGGACCTTCGTCATCGTGCTCATAGAGTCCGGCGCCTTCGGGCGCAAGCTCGTCGAAGAATTTTTCGAGATCTCTGCGCACCGCGGGCGCGGCGTTTTCCTGGATGAGAAGCGAGGCCGAGGTGTGGCGACAGAACAGCGTCAGCAGGCCGGACGAGATGCCTTGTTGCCCGATCCAGCGCCGCACCTCGTCGGTGAATTCAAGCAGGCCGGGTCGGCGCGCTTTGACTTGCAGGATCGTTTGGGCCTGTTTCATCGAAAAAGCTTAACGGATGCCGCTCACTGCGGACGGATATTCTCCGCGGGCAGCGTGTATTTCCGCTCAATGAGTTCGCGCACAGCCTTGCGAGACGCATCCGCATCGTCCGGAACTTCCTTCTCCAATGCCAGCACCAGCTCCGTGAGCTCCTCATCTTTGACGCAGCGACGCAGCCAGCCGGACACATCGCCTCGCTGCCAGTGATACAGCCAGGTATCCGCGTCCACGCCATCGGCGAGATCTGTGAATACGATGAGATTCTGCGCGCGGAGGTTGAGTCTCTTGTCTGGGCCCTGGAAATAGAAAGAACGTTCCTCGGGTAGCGCGCCCTCCGCGTACTTGCGCACATGCCGGCGTCGTTCGGTGCGGCCGGGCTCGATGACGAAGTGTAGCGGCGGCACCGTCGAGTCCTTGTGCCAGATCAAGGCTTCGCCCTTCGGAATCTTGTCCATTGGCGATTCCGGCACCAATTTACCGTTCACGTCCGCAAACTCGCGCAACATCTGCGCCGGCTTCTCGCCGATCACGATGACGGTTTTCAACAGTTGCAGCGCCGTTACGGATACCTCGCTCGGGCTCACGCTTATCATCATCACGCCGTCGAGCTCCTGGGGGAGATTCAGCTCCGCCGGGGTCCAGTCCGCCGGCAATACATGGTGCACCTCGTCGACGATGAGCCAGTGAGGGCGCCCGGTCTTGGCACGCAGGTCGCGTATGCGCGCGAACAGTGTCATGAAGAATGCCGGCCGATCGCTGAACTCAAGGCCCACCAGATTGATCACCACATTCTGGTTGGGCTTGGCGAGCAACTGCGTGCACTCCTCAACCGAAGGCGCCCGATCGGGACTGCCCAACACCGCCGCATCCTCCAGTACATCGTAGTCACCTTCCGGATCGATCACGCAGAATCCATAGTGCTTGGCGTTCAGCCGTTCGATGAGCCCCGTAGTCAGTGTGGATTTGCCTCCGCCGGAAGTGCCGACCACCAACGCACTCACGCCAAAAGGCGGCAGCGTGAGCTCTGCTCCGTCTTTACCCTTGCCGAGCAGGATCTCGTGACGGCGCAACAACGTCGCGCGGCTGGCAAGATCGTCGGCCAACATCTCGCGGATCAACTCGCTGACTCCGGCACCATGATCCGTCTGTAGCACCAGATCCGCGGTTTCCTTGACTGCGGGCAAGGCATTGGCCACGGCCGCCGAAATCTCGCAGATGCTCAGGAAGGCGTGGTCGTTCTCGGCGTCTCCCACACCCACGGTGTTGTGGATGGAGATGCCCAACTCTTCGAGAGCCGCTTTCAGCCCGAACGCCTTGTTCATGCCGCCAGGCAGCACCATCACGGCGCCCTTGTTGAAGATCACCTGCAGCTCGAGCCCGAGGTCGCGGATGGTTTCCAGCACGACCTTTTCATAGGGCTGCCATGTAGCCACGATGCAACGTCCCACGGAGATTCGCTCGACACCGCGGCGTTTCAGTTCTTCCACGAAGCGCGCAGGCGGCGGATCGACGAGTGAGCGCTCTTCGCGGTTTGCCGGTCGGTAGATCAAAGCCCCGTTCTCAGCCACCACGAGTTCGAACAGATCCAGGCGGTCGAAGACCTTCAGGAGGTCGGCGATCTCGCGCCCGGTCACCAACAGCAGCTTTCGTCCTGAGGCACGCAGTTCTTCGAGCGCCGCGAGGGTTGGTTTGTCGACCTTTCCATGATCGGCGATGGTGCCGTCATAGTCGGTGCACAGGGCAAGGTAGCGCATGGGTTACAGGGTGCCCTGCCCGGTCGCACGCGCATGTCCGACGGCAAGCAGACCTGACGCAGGACGACTCCGCCCGCGGCAGGCGAGCATCTGATCTTCAGGTCAAGCGACGGGCAGCGATCGCAGGAAGTTAGCGGCCGCACTTTCGATGTTCCCTGGCTGCCGCCTGGATCACGCCAGCGTCTGAGCGCGTTTGATGAGCGCCCGCAGCTCGTCCAGATCCGCAGGCTTGAGCTCTGTCAGCGGCGAACGCACGTGGCCCGCGGGTTTGCCGACGATGCGGCATCCCGCTTTCACGATGGACACGGCGAAACCCTTGGCGCGATTGCGGATCGCGATATAGGGCATCACGAAATCTTTCAGGTGATGCTGCACGGTGGCACGATCGCCCGCTTGCACGGCACCGTAGAACCTCAATGCCCATACCGGCATGAAGTTGAAGATGGCCGAGGAGTACGTGTCGATGCCGATGTCGCGATATGGCAGCGCGAACGTTTCCGCCGTGGGCATGCCGCCGATGTAAGTGACCCGGTCACCCATGCGACTGCGCATGCGCGTGAGCGTCTCGATATCGCCGACGCCGTCCTTGAAGCCCACGAGGTTGGCATTGCTTTCGCAGAGCTTTGCCAGCGTTTCGTCGGTGAGAATGGCGTTGTCGCGGTTATAGACGATGACGCCGATCGACACGGCCTTGCAGACCTTCTCGATGTGTGCCGCGAGACCCTGCTGCTCGGAATTGACGAGGTAAGGTGGAAGCAGCAGCAATCCATCGGCGCCGCGCTTCTCGACATCACGCGCGAGTTCCACGGCCATGGCCGTGCCATACCCGCACCCCGCGATCACGGGCACGCGACCCTTCGCCTCTGCCACGGCCGCACTCACCACCGCGCCGACTTCGGAGGGCTTCAACGAAAAGAATTCGCCCGTGCCACCCGCGGCGAAAAGCCCCGCCACTTCATGTTCCAGCAGCCAGGAGCAATGTTGCCGGTAGGCGGTTTCGTGGAAGCGATCTTCCGCATCGAAGTGCGTGACGGGAAAAGACAGCAGGCCGCGTTTGATGCGCGCGGCCATATCAGGAGGTTTCATTCCCATGGCGACTCCATGCCGTGACCGTACGCGCTGCGCTGATGTGTCGCAAGAGATCGGCTAAAGTCGATCTCATGCCCAAGATAAACATTGCCTCTGTCCCGGTGCGCCAGGGTTCGGGATATCCACCGCCATTCGATGCGCCCTGCGCGACGCGTACGCGGCGGCGCCTCGGAGACGCCGGGGATTTGAGCGACTTCGGTGTCAACCTGATGACCCTGCCGCCCGGCGGCTGGTCCAGCCAGCGACACTGGCACAGTCACGAGGACGAGTTTGTTTTCGTGCTCGAAGGCGAATTGATCCTCGTCGAAGATGATGGCGAGACCGTATTGCGCGTCGGCGATTGCGCGTTTCCGAAAGGCACCGGCAATGGTCATCACATGATCAACCGTTCTTCGGCGACTGCCGTGTATCTAGAGGCCGGTTCGCGCCAGCCGCAGGATCTAACCACCTGCTCCGATATCGACATGAAGAGCGCGAATTCCGACGGCCGGTTCGTGCACAAGGACGGCACGCCTTATTAATAGAGCAGGTTCTGTCAAATGTGGCGGTTCAGTTGGCCTTAAGCCGGGCCCACGTAGATTGTTATCCCATGGAGGTACGACACATGGGAACGCTGAACGAAATCACTATTGCGGAATCGCGCATGGTTTTCGAATTGTGCGATCTCAACGGCGATGGCTTCCTGGACCAGGATGAATTCC
>Ga0193717_1000716_pt1 | contig 21113 bp, 19 predicted proteins | sample U2c2metaG_FD_145900 | JGI IMG/M metagenome (GOLD analysis project Ga0193717, IMG submission 145900) | Soil microbial communities from a riparian zone of the East river system, Colorado, United States - U2c2 | ecosystem: Environmental > Terrestrial > Soil > Riparian zone | place: USA: East River...
AGCTGGGAAACACACATCGCCGAGACCTTTGCGAACCAGGGTCTGCCACCCGAGCTCGCGGTGCTGCCGCACGTCGAGTCGTCGTTCAACGCCGCCGCCTACTCGAAGGTGGGTGCCGCGGGTCTGTGGCAATTCATGCGGTCCACCGGCCGGCGCTACATGCGCGTCGACGACGCGGTGGATGAGCGCCTCGACCCGTACCGTTCCACGGAGGCCGCAGCCCAACTGCTGGCCTACAACTACCGCGTGCTCGGTAGCTGGCCGCTGGCACTCACCGCCTACAACCACGGTGCCGCCGGCATGCGCCGCGCGAAGGCGTCCGTGGGCACGGACGACTACGTCAAGATCAACCGCACCTACAGCAGCCGCACCTTTGGCTTCGCGTCGCGCAATTTCTTTCCGTCATTCCTGGCCGCGCTGACCATCGATGAGAATCCCGAGAAGTATTTCGGCGCGCTCGAACGCCGTCCCGAGCAAAAATTCCGCGAACTCACCATGCCGGCCTACGTGCGCTTGACGACGCTCGAACGCGTGCTCGACGTGGATCGCGAGCAGCTGCGCGTGTTGAATCCTGCGTGGCGCCCGGCGATCTACAACGGCACGCGGTTCGTGCCACGTGGCTATCGGCTGCGCCTGCCTGCGGACACCGCCGAGAAATGGACCGCGGAAAACCTGAGCGCGAAGCTGCCGGCCAGCGAGTTGTATGCCGGGCAGATCACGCCGCGCACGCACCGCGTACGCAGGGGTGAAACCATGTCGGCGATCGCGCAGCGCTACGGCATGACGGCGGCGCGGCTCGCGGAAATAAATGGCCTGTCGGCCAGCGCCAGCCTGCGCTCAGGAAGGCACTTGCAGTTGCCCGAACAATTACCGCGACTGTTGAGCGCGTCGACCGCATCGCCGGTGTCACCGGCCTCGCTCGCATCGTCTTCGCCCGAGAACGCGACGGCGGCCAGCGCGCCGGCTGAAGACTTCTATGTCGTGCGGCGTGGCGACTCGCTGCAGCACATCGCGGCGCGCGTGCGCGTGCCGGAAGCGCAGCTGCTGAAGATGAATTCGCTCAAGGATCCGGACCGGCTCTATGAGGGCCAGCGCCTGCGCATTGCGGGCGAACCGGTCGCCATCACGCAAGCGGAGGCCGATGTGAAAGTGGCCGCCATCGACGCCGCGCGCGGCGAAGCGCAGCGCGAAGGCGCCGCGGTCGAAGTCGTGCGCGAGGAAACCACGCGTCCCATCGGTTCAGGCGAACCGACGCGTGGACGCGCGCGCTCGGCCGCTGCCGTTGCCATGGAGGCCGCGACCACGCCGGAGGTCGCCACCTCGGTGGTGCAAGCTGCCGAGAGGGCGCGAGAGCCGGTATCGGCGGCACAGGCGGAAGAGCTGAGCCCGGCGCTGGGTCCGGTGTCGGTGACGCAGGGCCTGGCCGATTCGATCGACTACCAGGTGCGTGACGATGGCTCGATCGTCGTCGAAGCCACCGAAACCCTCGGCCAATACGCCGACTGGCTGCAGATTCCGACGCAGAAGCTGCGCAACGTGAACAAGCTCAAGGCGCGTCAGCCCGTGTTGCTAGGCCAGAAACTCAACCTGGATTATTCGCGCGTGTCGCGCGAGGCGTTCGAGCAGGTCCGGCGCGACTATCACGCCAAGCTGCAGGGCGAATTCTTCGTGCAGCATCGCATTGCCGGCACCGAGGTCTACATCGTGCGGCGCGGCGATTCGCTGTGGACCATGACCCAGAAGTTCAGCAACCTGCCGATCTGGCTGCTGCGGCAGTACAACCCGGACACCGATCTCTCCGAACTCCGCGCGGGTACCCAGGTGGTGATGCCGCGCGTGGAAGTTGTCTCCGGTAGCTAGCGGGCGGCGAAGTTCTTGAGTCTCGGGTCCGCCTCGATCTTGATTGCGAACAGCGTCTTGATAGGGCCGTCCTTGCCGGGCTCGAGCAGGTGCACCGCCACATCCGTGGCGTCGGCGAGCCGCGCCACGACGGCATCGTCGACCTTGAAGTAGTACATGGCGCTCCAGGGTGTCGGAATCTTGTAAGGCGACTTGTGCAGCGTGGCGAAGTCCGCGGCTCTGCCCGGCGAGCCGAGGGACAGCGCGGTGCCATTCACTTCGATCGTCGGCACCGCGTCCGGCGGCGGTTCGACGGGCACCGCCAGCCACACGAACAGTTCGCGCCGGCCCATGAGATTGGTCTCGAACGGGCCGATGAAGGCGAATCGTCCGGGCGCATCTTGCAGAAAGGATTCGCGATACAGCTCGATGGGCCGACCCAGTCGAGTCACGGTAGTTCCGGTTTCCGCATCGAGTTGCTCGACGATGGGAGCGTCATCGGGGAGCGCGGCGCATGCGCCTAGCAGGGAACTCGCCGCGGCAACAATCACGAAACACGCGTGACGAAATACGGTCGTATCGTCGCGACGCCTTGTCATAATCGAATTCGATGGCCATTCTTGCTGCATTGAACACCCCAAGCTGTGACGCGCTCCGTTCTTGGCGACGACCCCAGCCTCTATAATTTATGTCACCACAAGTGCTTGTTTTCTAATCAAATGTCGCTTGCTACCCGAATTCTTGCACTCGCCGCACCACTGCTGGCTTGCGCGTTCGTCGGAACGGCTGCCGGCGACGCGCTTCCTTATCATGCGCGCGCCATGGCGTCGGTGGGCGTCGAGTTGCCCGTCGCCGATCGCGTGCTGGTGCGCAAATCCGAGCGCCGCCTTTATCTCATGCGCGGCGACGATGTGTTGCGCGCCTATCGAGTTGCACTCGGCCTGAATCCCGGTGGACCGAAAGAGCGTTCCGGCGACTTCCGGACTCCGGAAGGCAGCTACCGACTCACGCGTCGCAATACCCGCAGCGATTTTTTCCTCTCTATCCAGGTTTCGTATCCGAACGATCAGGACATGCAGCGCGCGCGCCGCAATGGTTGGCAGCCCGGCGGTTCGATCATGATCCACGGCCTGCCGAATGATCCGCGGCATTCTCCCGACTATTACGCCTCGCAGGATTGGACCGATGGTTGCATTGCGGTCACCAATGCCGACATGGTCGAAATCTGGATGATGACGTCGGACAACGTGCGGATCGACATCCAGCCCTAGACCCCCGCGGGCGACGCTTCCCCGTCGAGTACACTCGCTCCCCACAAACAAAGGTGAGCAGACTCGAGGGGATATCTTGGAAACCAGCATCGTCATTCCCGACTTCGTGGACGCGCGCATCGGGCCGCGCGGCAGCCTGGAAAACCTGTCCCAGGCCGAAATCGAAAAACTCCTGGATTCGCGTGCCGGCGGTCTCTATCAGCTGTTTCGAAAGTGTGCGCTGGCCGTGCTCAATTCCGGCAGCGAAACCGACAACGCCAAAGAAATCTTCGATCGCTACAAGGATTTCGAGGTGGAACTGGTGCGCCAGGCCTGGGGCATCAAACTCGAGATCAAGAACGCGCCGGGACAGGCTTTCGTCGACGGCGAAATGATCCGCGGCATGAAAGAGCACGTGTTCGCCGTGCTGCGCGACGTGATCTTCATCAACAACGAGATCATCGAAAGCGGCCGGTTCGACCTCGAGAACCCGGCGGCCATCACCAACGCGGTTTTCCACATCCTGCGCAATGCGCGCATTCTCGACTACAAGTCGAAACCCAATCTCGTGGTGTGCTGGGGTGGTCACTCGATCGGCACCGAGGAGTATCAGTACACCAAGAAGGTGGGCTACGAGCTCGGATTGCGCGGCCTCGACGTCTGCACGGGCTGCGGCCCGGGCGCCATGAAGGGCCCCATGAAGGGCGCCACCATCGGCCACGCGAAGCAGCGCATCGTCGGCGGGCGGTACATCGGGCTCACCGAGCCCGGCATCATCGCGGCAGAGCCGCCGAACCCGATCGTGAACCAGCTCGTGATCATGCCGGACATCGAAAAGCGCCTCGAAGCCTTCGTACGGCTCGCGCATGGCGTCGTGGTATTCCCGGGCGGCGTGGGTACGGCCGAGGAAATCCTCTACCTGCTGGGCATCCTGCTCGAGCCGGCGAACGCCGGGCAGCCGCTGAGGGTGGTCCTTACGGGGCCCAAGAACACGGCCGACTACTTCGTGCAGATCAAGAATTTCATCGAGGGAACGCTCGGGAAAAATGCCGCGGACCTGCTGCACGTCATCGTCGGCGACCCGGCCGAAGTCGCCCGTTTCATGGTGTCGACCATGGAGCAGGTGCGCGACTTCCGCCGCAACAAGAGCGACTCGTACAACTACAACTGGCTGCTGAAGATCCCCCCGCCGTTCCAGCACCCGTTCGAAGTGACGCACGAGACCATGCGCGGACTGCGCCTGTATCGCGATCAGCCGGCGCATCAGCTCGCCGCGGACCTGCGGCGAGCGTTCTCCGGCATCGTTACCGGCAACGTGAAGGAAAACGGCGTGCGCGCCATCGAAAAGTTAGGTCCTTACGAGCTCACCGGCGATGCTTCCGTGATGAAACTGCTCGACGAGCTGCTGACCGCATTTGTTGCGCAGAAGCGAATGAAACTTCCGGGAAGCGCATACCGTCCGTGCTACCGCCTCGTGCCGTAACAATAATGGACTGCAACGTTAAATCGCGGCGCTCGTTTCGAGTCTCGGCAGAACATAACGAAAAAATCTCTGTTAACCAGCGCGCATCGCCCGCAAGCCGTCGCGGGCGCGTGAATCAGTTCCTGTCGTTTCGGTGCGACGTAATCGTAGGCTTACGTCAACCGAAAGGGAGTACCGCACATGAGTGCCTCAGACAGAAACCCGGGAAAGTTAGCGAACGGCACGCCGCCTCCGGTGGGCACCGACGCTTATGCAGCCTGGCTCGAGCGTATGCAGCGCACGCGTGGCCGGCACGCGGCGATCACCAAGAATCTCTACACCTGGTCTAGCTACAAGCATTGGGCCGACAAGGTCAAAGGTTCCTGGGAAGACGAACCGGTTCCGGCTCCGAACAAGAAATAACTCGTCTACAGATCGAGCCACTGCTCGCTCTGCGTCGCCTTTTCAATCGATCCGTCGAGCCTCCGAATCCTCATTCGTCGCGCGTCGACACCTTCGGGAATTTCAATCAGGTAGTGTCCACTTTGCAGCGTTCGCACCGCGTGGCCAGTCTCGGCCGCGCCCGGTGGCGCCAACGGCCCGTGGATCACGCGCGGGTCGGCCACCAGGCCTTCCGACAGCATCGCGCCTCCGCCGTCGTAGAGCGCGTATTCAAACCCTGATTCGTCGAGCCCGCGCAGGGACCTTGCGCGTCGCGGCTCGCTCGAACTCAACCCCAGGACGCCGTGGCCGGAAGGATCGACGCGCATCCGGATCCACCCGCTGACCCGCGGCAATCGAGGCAGCGCTTTGGATGCCTCGATTTGCGATTCGTTCGATACGATCCAGGCGACGCTGCCCACCTGCTCGCGCGCGCCCGGTGCGCGGATGCTGCCGCTGCAGTCCTCGATCGACACCCGTACTTCGTGTTGATCGCCGTCGGCGTGCAACGAATAGCGATACGCGTCGCGGGCCTGCTCGACCTCCAGACCGTCGATGAACCAGCGCACCGCCATGAGCTCCGGTGGCCATGGGCTGACTAGCTCAAACGCAACCGTCGTGCCTGCGAGCCCGGCCACGACTCGTTGCGTGGGGTAGGCGGCGCGGACCGGTGGGACGGCACGGTACATCGCGCGCAGCCAGGCTTCGGCATTCACTTCGCCCACCGCGGCCCCGAGCGACCTCATGATGCTGTCCTGCTTCGGGCGGTAGAACCCGCTCGCCGTATAGAACGCGCCTTCGAATCGGCCCACGCCCGTCTCGCCGGGAGCATCGGGGATGTGCGCAGGGTCGGCGAACCAGTGCCTCCACGGAATCCGGGTGGGATCGGTGGAGGTGGTCACATTGGGGAATCGCCCTTCGAGGTATTGCGCCACGAAATTGCTCGCGACAGTGTCGTCTACGTATTCGTCGCCTAGCCCTGCGATCAAATGCCCCATTTCATGCAACGCGATCGCCGGTGCATGAGCGTTGCGCGAAACGATGAGCCCGGATGCCGAGGTGCTGCCGACATAGACGCTGGTATTGAGCACCACGGCCACCTGGTCGAACGGTGCGTGTTCGGCGAGCAACGCGGTGTACACCTTGTCCCAGTTCACGCACGCGACTCGTTCGACATCGGTGCAGCCCAGGGTGGCATCGAAAGCCGTCCTCCGCGCGCGCGAGGCGCCCGCCGTCGATACGCCGCTGTCGAGTGAGACCGCGGTGAGTACATGAACGTTCAGGATCCTGGAATGGCGCGCGAGCTCCGGTGCACCGGTGAGGCTCTGAGCCATGGCGAGGGACGCTCGCAACAGGTCCTGCTGCTGATCCGCGGTGAATCCGTCGCCCGTGATCACCCACTGCAGGCCATCGGACTGCGGGCTGCCCAGCACGGTGAACAGTTTTCCGGAAGTCGAAACCGGGCTCAGCGTGACGACCCGCCGCGTCGTCGTCGAGAGGCCGGTCTGGTCCGTCGCTTCGACCACCAGTTCCACGGTGGTTGCGGCGTCGACGTCCGGTGCATGGAATCGCACTTCGTCACCGGCCGCATGAAGATTCGAAAGCGGCAACGTCCCGCCAACCTGTGAGACCGAAAGTGTCACGGCGTCGCCGTCCGGGTCGGAAATCGCAAAGTGCAGCTGAGCATCCCGCCCGGCGGCAATCACCGACGCCGTCGAGCTTGTGTCGATCACCGGCGGATCGAGCGACGGCTGCACGGTAACGTCCACATGCGCGAGCGCGAAGTTTCCATGGCCGTCGCTGACCTTGAACTCAAATGCGTCCGGGCCGAAGTAGTTCGCCAGGGGTTGCAGCTCGTACGCCCCGGTCGCCGGATCGAGCGTGACGACCGCATGATCAGGGGCGTCGAAGATCGAAAACGTCAGTGCATCCCCTTCGGCATCGCTCGCGTGCAACGTCGCGTGAACCGACCGATCCTCGAGGGTGGTGATGGCCGCGGGCTCTGCGACCGGCGCCGTGCCCGTCGGCGACACAGTCGCTTCGGAGGTCGTGGTTTCGCCCGCCCCGCTGCCGCCGCACCCGGAGAGCGCGGCGATCGTCACGCAGACTTCGATGAGCGCGAGCAGGCGAAATCGCGGCATGCGCGCATATCGCCATCGACGATGATTTCGGGGCGTGCGCGACTAAACAGATTTTGTAGGCGCGGGCCGCGACTTTTCGAGGTCGCGGGCTGCGTCACGCCCGCGGCAATGCAGAACCGCGAAATGCAGGAGAGAGTACGGGTTTCCCGACTTCAGCTCGTGCCGAGAATGAAGCGTGCGTCGTGCGCCGTCGTGCCGTCGGTGTCTCCGATGGCCGCCTCGGTCGCCACCGCGACGGCTTCGGGCGCAGGCTGTTCATGCATGGGGGCGGGCTGTTCGGCCAGCACCCGCTCCGGCTCGAGCCAGGCAAGCAGCGACTCCCACTGGCCCATGTCTTCCTTGACCAGGTACGGCTTCATCTCGTGGATGCCGACTCCCTGCTCCGCGGCACGCACGTAGTTCTGTGAGTCCCGCATCGTCGCGACGATGGGAATCTCCAACTTCTCCAGGAAGCGCATCAGCGACTGGAACATGAGCGTGTTCTTGCGCACCCGGTTGGCGATCACCCCGATGCGGTTTTCCGCACGCTTGATTTTGGCCACCAGCAGCAGGTCGGCGATGCAGCGCGACGCCGCGTGGATGTCGATGTCCGAGGGGAGCACCGGAACGATGATCTTGTTCGCGTCGCGCGTGAGCTCCGGCATGAGGCGCGCTTCGACCGCGGCCGCGCTGTCCACCACGATTTTCTCCGTGCCCTCCGGCACACGCATCTGCCAGGCGCGCGTGGTGCGGGCGTCGTGCTCGAAGGTGGCGATGCCGGTGATGACCGGCTGTGGCGGTTTGCGCTTGCGCAGCCAGCGCGTGGCTGACCCTTGCGGGTCGCGGTCGATGAGCAGGGTGGCATCGCCGCGTGCGGCGAAATACGCCGCGAGGTTGATCGCGAGCGTCGTCTTGCCAGAGCCCCCTTTAGGGTTAAGGACGACGATGCGTTGCATGCTTCCTTCGGACGGTTTGTCAGAATGTGGTTGCGATGTGAAGCACTCCAAAGACTAGCGATGCCGCCCCGGTGGCGCAACCAAACGACCGGTCGACTGTGACTGCGGACACAGCGATGCGGCATCCACGTTCCTACGATCGCTCCCATGGAACGTTTACTGCTGCTCTGGGACGAAATCGACGACCTCGTGGGTACCAGCCGGTACTACATGAAGAACACCGCGATGGCCATCTGGAGTTCGGTCCGCCCGCGCTGATCGTATTGAAGGCTCAGGCCCCCAGAGGGCTTGAATTCTGAATTCGGCGCCCGCAGTCTGCCGGCGCCATGACAACCCCCCAATCCGAAAACAAGACCAGGGAAACTTTAGGTTTCCAGGCCGAAGTCCGTGAGCTGATGAAGCTCATGATCCACTCGCTGTACAGCCACCGGGAAATCTTCCTGCGCGAGCTGATCTCGAACGCGTCCGACGCCAACGACAAGCTGCGCTTCGAGGCGTTGAGCAAGCCTGAGCTCATGGCCGGCGACACCGAACTGGCCATCTCGATCGAAGCGGATGCCGCCAAGAAGACGCTGACGATCCGCGACAACGGCATCGGCATGAGTCGCGAAGAAGCCATCTCGCACCTGGGCACGATCGCCCGTTCCGGAACCTCGGAGTTCTTCAAGAAGCTCTCGGGCGACCAGCAAAAAGACTCGCAGCTCATCGGCCAGTTCGGCGTGGGCTTTTACTCGGCGTTCATCGTCGCGGATCGTGTCGAGGTGCTGACCCGGCGCGCGGGCGTTTCGCCAAGCGAAGGTGTGCACTGGGAATCGGCGGCCGACGGCGAGTTCTCGGTCGAGACGATCGAGCTTGCGGCTCGTGGCACGACCATCGTGCTGCACATCAAAGAGGACGCCAAAGAGTTTCTCGACACCTGGCGCCTGCGCTCGCTGGTGCGCCGGTATTCGGACCACATTGCCTTCCCGGTGCGCATGCCGAAAGAGGGCGAAGCCACGGTCGAGTACGAGGCCGTCAACCGCGGCACGGCGCTCTGGGCGCGTTCCAAGGGGGACATCAAGGACGAGGAGTACGTCGAGTTCTACCGTCACCTGACACACGACGCGGGCGAGCCGCTGACCTGGTCGCACAATCGCGTCGAGGGCAAGCGCGACTACACCAGCCTCGTGTACATCCCCGGCGCGGCACCGTTCGACCTGTGGCAGCGCGATGGCGCTCGCGGGCTCAAGCTGTACGTCCGGCGCGTGTTCATCATGGACGACGCGGAGCAGTTCCTGCCGCTGTACCTGCGCTTCGTCAAAGGTGTGCTGGATTCCGCGGACCTGCCTCTGAACGTTTCCCGCGAACTGCTGCAATCGGACAGCGAAGTGGAAGCCATGCGCGCCGCGCTGACCAAGCGCGTGCTCGATCTTCTGGCGAAGCTCGCCAAGGACGAAGCGGCCAAATACCAGGGCTTCTGGAATGACTTCGGCGCGGTTCTCAAGGAGGGCCTGGCCGAAGATCACGGCAATCGCGACAAGCTGCTGCCGCTGCTGCGATTCGCTTCGACCCACAACGAAGGCGACGCCGAAGAGGTCTCGCTGGCCGACTACGTGGCGCGCATGCAGACGGGCCAGGACAAGATCTACTACGTCGTCGGCGAGAGTTTCGCGGCGGCGCGCAGCCACCCGGCCATCGAGGGGCTGCGGGCGCGCAACGTGGAAGTACTGTTGTTAGGCAAGCGCATCGACGCCTGGGTCATGGATCACTTGCAGGATTTCGAAGGCAAGAAATTCAAGGATGCGACGCGCGGCGATCTCGATCTCGGCGGGCTCGCAAGCGCCGCCGAGAAGGAAAAAGCGGAGGCGCAGCTCAAGGAAAACAAGCCGCTGCTCAAGCGCGTCAAGGATGCGCTCGGCGAGCGCGTCTCGGAGGTCCGCGTGAGCACGCGGCTCAAGGATTCCGCCGCGGTGCTGGTGGCCGACGAACACGACATTTCCGCGCCCCTGCGACGCGTCCTCGAGGCAGCCGGACAGCAGGCGCCGGCCGGCAAGCCGGTGCTCGAGCTGAACGTCGACCATCACCTGGTGAAATACCTGGAGCAACGCGAAGAGGCAGCGGACTTCAACGAACTGGCACTGGTGGTCTACGAGCAGGCCATGCTCGCCGAGGGTGCCGCGCTTCCGGACCCGGGCGCGTTCGTTCAACGGCTCAACCGCATGTGGACGCGCTTGCAGTAGAGATTGTTTGCAATAATGCCGCCCTCGCAATACCGGAGTCTCGCGATGCGCCGCAAGTCGCTGGCCAATTCGTTGACGATGATCTTGACCGCGCTGGCCATCGTGGCCTGCAGCAAGAGCGAGAAACCGGAAAGCGCAGAAGTGCCCGCGCCGGCTGCCGAAGCCGCGCCAGGAGCCGCACTCGCGCCGGCAGCCACCACCCCCACAGGAACCGAAGCCATGCCCATGACGAAGACGGACCTCACACCCGGTACCGGCGCCGAGATCAAAGCCGGCCAGAACGCGCTGGTGCACTACACAGGCTGGCTCTACGACGCCGCCGCGCCCGAGAACAAAGGCAAACAATTCGACAGCTCGGTGGGTAGCGAACCCTTCGATTTTCCGGTCGGCGGTGGCCGCGTGATTCCGGGTTGGGACCAGGGCGTGGTCGGCATGAAGGTGGGCGGCAAGCGCCGGCTCGTGATCCCACCGGACATGGCCTACGGCAATGCCGGCGCCGGCGGCGTCATACCGCCTGGTGCAACCCTGGTGTTCGATATCGAGCTGGTGGAGATCCAGTGACGCGGCAAGTCGGTCTTGCGCTCGCACTGCTGCTCGGCGTTGGCGCCGCTGCACAGGCTGCCACGCTCATCCACGCGGGCCGGGTCATCGATGGCGTTTCCGACACCGTCAAGACTAACCAGACGGTCGTGGTCGACGCGGGCAAGATCGTCGCGATCGAACCGGGTTTCCGCGCGCCCGCGGCGGGCGACCGCGTCATCGACCTGAAGCAGGGCACGCTGCTGCCCGGCCTCTTCGACATGCACGTGCATCTCACCAGCGAGTACAGCAAGACCGCGGAGATCGACGGCTACAAGAAAAACGAAGGTGACGTGGCCATCGACGGCGTGATGTATGCGCAGCGCACCTTGTTAGCCGGCTTCACCACGGTGCGCGACCTGGGTGACAGTTACCGCGCGTCGATTCCGCTGCGCAATGCCATCAACGCCGGCAAGGTACCAGGGCCGCGCATCATCGCGGCGGGCAAGTCCATTGCCAGCACCGGCGGGCATGCGGACCCCACCAACGGCTGGGCGCGCAAGTTTCCGGCCGATCCGGGTCCCGACGACGGCGTCATCAACAGCATCGAAGATGCGCGCAAGGCCGTGCGCCAGCGCTACAAGGAAGGTTCCGACACCATCAAGATCACCGCCACGGGCGGCGTGCTGTCGATCGCCAAGAGCGGTCTGAATCCGCAGATGACCGAAGAGGAAATCCGCGCCGTCGTGACGACCGCGCGCGACTACGGCTTCAAGGTGGCGGCGCACGCTCACGGTGCGGAAGGCATCAAACGCGCCATCCGCGGCGGCGTGGACACCATCGAGCACGGTACCTTCATGGACGATGAAGGCATGAAGCTCATGAAAGAGCGCGGCACGTTCTATGTACCCACGATGTCGGCCGGGCGCTGGGTGTTCGACATGGCGCAGGATCCGAACTTCTTCCCGGCCATCGTGCGTCCCAAGGCATTGCAGGTGGGCCCGCAGATCCAGGGCACGTTCGCCAAGGCCTACAAGTCGGGCGTGAAGATTCTCTTCGGCACCGACACCGGCGTCGGCAAACACGGCGACAACGCGCGTGAGTTCAAGCTCATGGTCGACGGCGGCATGCCAGCGATGGAAGCGATTCGCGTCGCGACCGCGGCTCCCGCGAAGTTTCTCGACCTCGATGACAAGGTCGGCAGCATCACCGTCGGCAAGCTCGGTGAGCTCGTGGGCGTGCCGGGCAATCCGCTCGAAGACATGACTGTCATGGAGCGCGTGGTGTTCGTGATGAAGGACAACACCGTCTACAAGGCGCCGTGAGAGCGGAAGTCCTGACGCTGGCGGGGCCGGCCGGGCCCCTGGAAACCAAGCTCGAGTTCCCTGATGGCGATGAGGCGTCTGCGCGCGTGTTCGGCGTCGCCTGCCATCCACATCCGCTGTTCGGCGGAGCCATGGACAACAAGGTCACGCACGTCCTGGCGCGCTCAATGGTGGAGTGCGGCGCTCCGGCGTTTCGCTTCAATTTTCGTGGCGTGGGCGCGAGCGGCGGGTCGTTCGACAACGGCCGCGGCGAAGTGGACGACCTGGCCGCCGTGGTCGCCGAGGGCCGCCGGCGTTTTCCGGACGCGGCGCTGTGGTTAGGCGGGTTCTCATTCGGTGCGTTCGTGGCGCTGCGCGGGGCGCAGCAGCTCGCGCCTTCGAAGCTGGTGGTGGTCGCTCCGCCGGTGGCGCGCTTCGATCTCGGCACGGTGGTGCACCCGGAATGCGACTGGATGCTGGCCCAGGGCGATGCCGACGACGTGGTGTCACCGGAGGCGGTGCTGGCATGGGCGGCCGAACAGCCACCCACTCTTGGGGGAAGTCGGCCGCGCCTGCACGTGATCCACGGCGCCGGCCATTTCTTTCACGGCAAGCTGCACGAGCTGAAGCCGCTGATCATCGATTTTCTGAAGTCTTGAATGCACAAAAGCCCGGGCACCTTGCGATGCCGGGCTTTCGTAGCACAGATGCACGCGCCGTGGGGCGCGCGACGCGTAGCGCTTAGTTCGCGCTGATCAATTTACCAGGGCCTTGAGGCTCTTCAGAGGCAGAACGCGGACCTTCTTGGAGGCCGGCTTCGCCTTGAAAACCATCTTTTCCTTGGTGAAGGGGTTGATGCCTTCGCGCGCCTTCGTGGCGGGCTTCTTCACAACCTTCATCTTGAGAAGGCCGGGAAGCGTGAACAGGCCGGGGCCACGCAGGCTCTTCTTGATGATGCCGTTGAGTGAATCGAATACCGCGGCGACCTGCTTGCGGGACAGCTCGCTGTCTTTGCAGATCGTTGCCACGATTTCCGACTTCGTCGGTGCGCCACCTTTCTTTGCCATCTTTTGATTCCTCGTAAAGAAAAAATGCAGCGGAAAAAATATTCCGCGGCGAGCTATTCGGCGCGCAACATATCACACGCACTCGCATTCGCAAGCATTTTCGTTGCCCATGAATGCGGCAAATGCCTTGTTTTCTAGGGCCGCGCGCACATGTGCCAAATCGCGACGAATTGCACTGTGTGTTTTTTTCGCAAATTCACTGTACAAATCTTCGCCATACGCGCGTTGCAACGCGCGTCGATTCGACGTTGAACTGTGACGTTAAGTCGTTGTCGCAGCGGGGATGGGCGTTGGCTAGAGCCGGATTTCCCCGATCAAAATGATCAATGCCTGCACCGCAATGATCGCCCAGAGAAACGACAGGTCCAGGCCCGCGACGATCGACGGAATGATTTTCCGGATGCGATTCAGTATGGGATCGCAGACGTACGCGAGGACTTCGTATATCGGCGAACTGCCGCCCTGAATGAGAAATCCCGCGATTCCGTAGAAAAAGATGAGAATGAAGTACAGCCACAACACCGCGAGTACCAGCGTCCGCAGCACGGTGAGCGCCATTGCGACGAGCGAGAGCAGGCCCCCGCCGAAGAGCAGCATCAGCAAAACGACCTTGAATACCGCGAACAGCACGATGGCGAGCACAGTGGCCGAATCGGTCTTGCCGACCGGCGGCAGGATGCGCCGCAGCGGCATGATGAGCGGATTGGTGAGCCTCAGGATCGCTTCGGCAAACGGATTGCGGAAGTTGGCGCGCACGATCTGCATGATCAGCCGGAGGATGAGCACGCCGAGATAGAGCGAAGTGAGCGTGTCGACGATGTAGTAGAGAGCGTTCATGATTTGTTCGAATTTCCGAATGCCTGCGCCATCTCACGGCCGCGATCTGTAGCGGCAGAAAGTGCGGTCGCGACGATACCACGCAGATTCGCGGCGTCGAATGAGCGCAATGCGGCCTCCGTGGTGCCGCCTTTTGATGTGACTTCCGCTCGCAGGCGCGCCAGATCGCCGTCGCTATCACGCGCCATGCGTCCAGACCCGAACAGCGTCTGGATGCTGAGCTCCTGGGCGCTGGCGCGGTCGAGGCCGAGATTCACCGCCGCTTCAGTCATCAGTTCGGCGAGCAGGAAAAAATAAGCGGGCCCGCTGCCCGACAGTGCGGTCACCACGTCGAGCAAATGCTCTTCGCGTACCCACACGGTAGTGCCCACGGCACCGAGCACGTCCGCGGCGAGGCCGCGATGTGCTTCGCTGAGCGAAGCTGGCGCAAACATCGCGGTCGCGCCGGCACCATTCAGCGCGGGTCGATTCGGCATGGCGCGCACCACGGCGATGCCGGCGCCGCACCAGCTCACGATGTCCGCGACGCGAATTCCCGCCGCGATGGACAACACCAGCGGCGGACGTTGCGCAAAAACATCGGCGAGTGCCTGCACGGTGCCCGCCATATCCTGTGGCTTCACCGCGAGCACGACGACATCGGCTCCGGCCACGGCCTCGCGATTGTCGGCGGTGACGTGCACGCCGAGCTCATCGGCAAGCGCGATGCGCCGCTGCTGGTGTGCTTCACCGACGCTGATCTTCTGTGGGGAGAGGCCGCGGGAGATGAGTCCACGAATGAGGGCGCCGCCCATGTTGCCGCCGCCGACGAATGCTGCATTGATGTTCATGTGGTGGCGATCATAGCGGTGGTATCGCGCGGGCCGAAAATGGCAGTGCCGATGCGGACCATGGTCGAGCCCTCGGCAATAGCCGCTTCGAAGTCCATGCTGGTGCCCATCGACAAGGTATCGAGTCCCAGGCCGCGCGCGTTGAGATCGTCGAACTCCTCCCGGGTCTCGCGAAACCAATGACGCTGCCGGTCCAGGGCGGTTTCGGCGGGCGGCATGCACATGAGGCCGCGGAGGCGGATGCGCGGCAGTTCGCGAACCGCGGCCGCGAGCAGCGCGATGTCGCCGGCCTCGATGCCGCCCTTGCTGGCTTCGCCACCCACGTGCAGCTGCAGGCAGAGGTTGAGCGGTGGTGCGTGCAATGGCCGCTGCGCCGAGAGGCGCTCGGCGATCTTCAGGCGGTCGACGGCGTGTACCCAGGCAAAGTTTTCGGCAACCGGGCGAGTCTTGTTAGCCTGCAGACGCCCGATGAAGTGCCAGGTGAGCTCACGGCCGGCGAGCAATTCGATCTTGGGGAGGCTTTCCTGAAGGAAATTCTCGCCGAAGTTCTCGACTCCGGCGCTCGCCGCACTATTGATTGCTGCGCTGCTCTGGCCCTTCGAAACGGCCAGAAGCGTGACGGAGTCGACACTTCGGGAGGCCGCGGTACAGGCCTGCGCGATGCGACTCCGAAGACTTATGACGCTTTCAGAGCAATTCTGCGGAAGGGATAACATATTGATCAGTGATACCCGGGTCTATACTCAACGGCGCTTTTCAAGGGACACCGCATGGCCGTCGACGTAGCCCAGCTCCTCGCTTTCGCCGTAAAGAATAACGCCTCGGACTTGCACCTGTCCGCAGGTGTACCACCCATGATCCGTGTCGACGGCGACATGAAACGTATCAACATGCCCGCGCTGACCCACAAGGAAGTGCACGGCATGGTGTACGACATCATGAACGACAAGCAGCGCAAGGCTTTCGAAGAATTCTTCGAGACCGACTTTTCATTCGAAATTCCGAAGCTCGCGCGCTTCCGCGTCAATGCGTTCAACCAGAACCGTGGCGCCGGCGCCGTGTTCCGAAACATTCCCTCGGTCATCCTGTCGTTGGATGATCTCGCCGCGCCGAAGATTTTCCGCGACCTGTGCATGTTGCCGCGCGGCCTGGTGCTGGTCACGGGACCTACCGGCTCGGGCAAGTCCACCACGCTCGCCGGCATGGTGAACCACTGTAACGACAACCGTCCCGATCACATCATCACGATCGAGGACCCCATCGAATTCGTCCACGAGAGCAAACGCTGCCTCGTGAACCAACGCGAAGTTCACCGGGATACTCTCGGCTTCTCAGAGGCATTGAGGTCTGCTTTGCGCGAAGACCCGGACGTGGTGCTGGTCGGCGAAATGCGCGACCTGGAAACCATTCGCCTGGCGCTCACTGCCGCAGAAACCGGACACCTGGTGTTCGGCACGCTGCACACGAGCTCGGCCGCCAAGACCATCGACCGAGTGGTCGACGTGTTCCCTGCGCAGGAAAAGGAAATGGTTCGCGCGATGCTCTCCGAGAGCTTGCGCGCCGTGATCTCGCAGACGCTGCTCAAGCGCAACGGCGGCGGCCGCATCGCCGCGCACGAGATCATGATCGGCACGCCCGCCATTCGTAACCTGATTCGCGAAGGCAAGATCGCGCAGATGTTCTCCGCCATTCAGACCGGTGGTGCGCAGGGCATGACGACGCTCGACCAGTGCCTGACGGACCTCGTCGCCAAGGGTGTCGTGAGCAAGGAAGAGGCCCGCTACAAAGCCACAAATAAAGACGCCTTGTGAGGAGCTGACCCAAATGGATCGCGAACAAGGCATCAAACTCATGCAGGACCTTCTGCGTCGCGTCGTCGACAAGAAGGCATCCGACCTGTTCATCACGGCGGGATTTCCGCCGGCGATCAAGATCGACGGCGAAGTGCGTCCGCAGTCCGAGCGCGCGCTGACCGGCGAGCAGTCCGCGGTGCTGGTGCGTTCCATCATGAACGATCGCCAGACCAAGGAATTCGACGCCACCAAGGAATGCAATTTCGCGATCGCGCCGCCGGGCATCGGCCGTTTCCGCGTGAACACCTTCGTGCAGCAGGGCCATACCGGCTGCGTCATCCGCCTCATCAATTCGAAGATCCCGACGCTCGAAGAACTCGAGCTGCCGCCGGTCCTCAAGGAAGTCGTGCTGTCCAAGCGCGGCCTCGTGATCCTCGTGGGCGGCACCGGCTCCGGAAAGTCCACCTCGCTCGCGGCGATGGTCGGCTATCGCAACGAGAAGACGCGCGGCCACATCGTCACCATCGAAGATCCGGTCGAGTACGTGCACCAGCACAAGGGCTGCGTGATCACGCATCGCGAAGTGGGCGTGGACACCGAGAACTGGCACACCGCGCTCAAGAACACGCTGCGCCAGGCGCCCGACGTGATCCTGATCGGCGAAATCCGCGATCGCGAAACCATGGAATACGGCATCCAGTTCGCCGAAACCGGCCACCTCGTGTTGGCGACGCTGCACGCCAACAGCTCCAACCAGGCGCTCGACCGCATCATCAACTTCTTCCCCGACGAGCGCCGCGAACAGCTGTTGATGGATCTCTCGCTCAACATTCGCGCGCTGGTCAGCCAGCGCCTCGTCCCGCGCGAAGCCGGCGCCGGCCGCATCGCCGCGATGGAAATCATGCTGAATTCGCCCCTGATCCAGGATTTGATCTTCAAAGGCAAGGTCCAGGAGATCAAGGACGTCATGTCGCGCTCCAACCGCGTCGGCATGAAGACCTTCGACCAGGCGCTCTACGAATTGTACGAACAGGGCTTCATCTCCTACGAAGACGCGCTGCGCAATGCCGATTCGAAGAACGAGCTGCGCCTGCGCATCAAGCTCGAGAGCAAGCGCGAGGTGAAGAACCTCGATGACGGCGGCACGCTGTCCATGGTCGACGAAGAACAACAGGGCCGGTCGTTCTAGCTACCGACATGAGAACCAGCAAGGCGGATATGCCAGTCGTGAACGAAAAGTTCGTGGAAACCATTGAGGTCAAGGATCCGAAAGATGGCTCGCCGATGGTGCTCAACACCCGGCCGCTGTTCAAACTCATGGTCGAACGCAAGGCGTCCGACCTGTTCTTCACTTCGAATTCGCCCATCAAGGTGAAGATCGAAGGCGCGATCCTGCCCATCAACAAACAGGTGCTGACGCCCGAGACCGTGCGCCAGGCGGCCTACGGCCTCATGACGCCGGACCAGCTCGAGAGCTTCAAGCGCGAGCTGGAAATCGACTTCGCCATTTCCGAACCCGGTCTCGGCCGCTTCCGCGTCAACGTGTTCTACCAGCGCGGTTATCCGGCCATGGTGCTGCGCTACATCAGCGCCGACATGCCCAAGCTCGACGCGCTCGGCTTGCCCGACATGTTCAAGGACCTCATCATGATGAAGCGCGGGCTCATCCTGATGGTGGGCGCCACCGGTTCGGGCAAGTCCACGTCCATCGCGGCGATGATCAACCATCGCAATGAAACCTCGTCGGATCACATCGTGACCATCGAGGACCCGATCGAATTCCTGCACACCAACAAGCGCTCGATCGTCAACCAGCGCGAAGTCGGCCTCGACACCAAATCGTTCGCGCGCGCCCTTCGTGGTGTCATGCGCGCCGCGCCCGACGTCATCCTCATCGGCGAAATCCGCGACCGGGAGACGATGGAGGCCGCGATCACGCTTTCCGGCACAGGTCATCTCGTGTTGTCCACACTGCACGCGAACAACAGCGCCGAGACGATGGATCGCATCATCAACATGTTCCCGCAGGATCAGCACAAACAGATCTTCCTCGATCTGTCGCAGTACCTGCGCGCCATCCTGTCGCAGCGACTGGTGGTGACGAAGGACGGCAAGCGCATGGCCGCCATCGAGGTCATGCTCAACACGCCCTACATCAGCGAACTGGTGAAGAAGGGTGATGTCTCCGCGATCAAGGAAGCGATCGTCGCGAGCTCCGAACGTGGCGTGCAGAGCTTCGACGTGGCGCTGCTGAACCTCTACAAGCAGAACCGCATCGAGCTCGAAGAGGCGCTGCTGAACGCCGACTCGCGTTCGAACCTGGAAGCGAAGATCAACTTCGGCTGAAGTTCTGAGTGCCGGCTCGCGCGCATTTCGCCGCGAGCACGGTCCGATACAGGGCGCGGCAATCCTTCACGAAGCTGCGGGCATCATGACCCGCAAACTCGAGCACCGCGCGATGTTCGCGGAACACCACACGTGCAGTGATGGCGAGCAGGGTACGGTGCGCCGCTTCCACCATGAAACGCCGGCCTCGCGGCCGGGCCCCACGCAGCGTACGCAGCAATTGAGCTTCGTACCGAAGATGAATCGCCTCGTCTGCGCACATCTGGCGACAGAGGGTTCGCAGGTAAGTGTTCTGCGTCGCGCGCCCGAGTGCCCGGTAGTACACGAATCCCACCATCTCGGCGGTGACCAGGATGGTCACCGCGGTCTCGAAGCCTGCCAGCCGGCGAATCTGCCGGAAAATACTGTCGGTCCAGTTGCGCTGCTTGAGGGCAATGCCATGCGCGAGCATGAACTCGCGCAGCTGCGCGGCGTGGTGCTGCTCTTCGCGGATGAACAGTTCGGTGACGCGGCCGAGCTCGGGACATGCGTGGCGCGCACCGAACTCCCGCGCGAATCGCAGCAGCGTACGGCCCTCGGATTGCTCGCCGAGCTGGAAGGTGCCGATGGAATCAGCGATACGCCGGCGTTCCTCGGCGGTGAGCAGGCTGTCGCGCGGTACGCGAGCGATCGTCAGGCGGGGCATACGCGCCTCGAATTCGCCGAGCCAGTAATTCCAGTCGAACATGGCGGACTCCGGTTTCCAGCGGATACGTCATGGAGTCTGGCGAGCCGCAAACGCCGGATGGTGATATGTCAGGGCGGAATTCGGGCAAATTGTGGCTACACGGGGCTTGACATTGAAACTTTCGCGCCTAGAATTCGCGCCCCTATGCATCCTAACTACCGCAATTCATTTTCCCACAGAGCGTTCGCCGCGCTGGCGCAGCCGATTCTCAGCGATCGGCGCGGCGTCCCCGCGTGCGCGCTTCGCGACGGATTCGAATCGCAAGTCTTGATGCGTTAGCTCTTCGCAAACGGAGAGCGGCGTTCAGGCAGCTCTCCGCAAGGACTCACACGAGGCCCCGGTCAGCTGCCGCTGATCGGGGCCTCGCCTTTTGGGGGTCAAAAAGTTGTTTGAGATTCGGGGTGTGGCGAAAGCGACACCTCGTCAGGAGGTCTTTGTCTCGATTTTTCGCAGCGGTCCGGTTTCGAAAGACCGGCTGGCGCGCTTTCACCTGGCAGCAGTCGTGATTGCGTGTGCCGCGAAAGGGCGAGGCGATAACCACCACAAGCTAGCTCAGATGGGTAGAGCAGCGGCTTTAGATGCCGTGTGTCGTGGGTTCGAATCCCGCGCTTGTAACCAGCTGCTAACTGGTTAGCTGCAAGTGGAGTTGAAGCGAGGCTTGCCTCGCATCGAGGTGACCTGGCGATCCGCGGGTGGAAGCGGGTCGCAGCGTGACTGGCGCCATGTGTCGCCGGAGTGCGCGGCGTCCGATGTGCAGGGCGCTTCCGAGGAGCACGTGCGTCGCCTGGCGGCGCGCGCAGGCGCGGAAGCTAACTACGCGAACGGCGTCACGCGACCGGCCGGCCCGCGCCGGGGGTGTGGGTATCACCTCGACCTATTGGATGCCGCCGCGGCAATGGGGCCGCGGCGGTGAGGCGGAAAGAAGGAGAACAGAAAATGTTGGGTATGAAGCGAGTGAAGGTGGCGCAGTACGAACGTGCGCTGGTGTATCGCGATCGCAACCTCGAGCGAGTCCTGGCGCCGGGCAAATACCGCGTGCCGCGCTGGGGCCGCACGGTGCAGACGTACGACGTCAGTCAGCCGGAGCTCACGCTGCCGCGTGCCGACGTGCTGGTCGCAGAGGCGCGCGAATTGCTCGAGCCGCTGGTGCAGATCGTGGAACTGGGCGACCGCGAAGTCGGTCTGGTTTACAAGAACGATCGCCTGACGGGCGTGCTCGCGCCGGGTACGCGTCAGTTGTACTGGCGCGGTCCGGTAAAGGTGCGCGTGGAGGTGCGCGACATCGCGAACGATTACGCGCTGGACGCGAACACGGCCCGCGTGCTGACTCGCGCGAAGGGTGTGGCGGGTGCGAGCGACGCCATCAGCACGGTGGAAGTCCCGGACACGTCCGTGGGCCTTCT
>Ga0193717_1000717_pt1 | contig 21104 bp, 25 predicted proteins | sample U2c2metaG_FD_145900 | JGI IMG/M metagenome (GOLD analysis project Ga0193717, IMG submission 145900) | Soil microbial communities from a riparian zone of the East river system, Colorado, United States - U2c2 | ecosystem: Environmental > Terrestrial > Soil > Riparian zone | place: USA: East River...
CGACCGGGCCCATCTTAATGATCCGTGCCCTTGGCACGCCGCACAAGCGGCGGGAACGTTTGGATGACCGCTACCTGACCGAACAGATTGATCTCAAAGATTTCACGAGTTTTGTCCAAGGGAGTGTGCTCGACAGGAGATGTCATTCCAATCCCGACATCATTAAATAGAGCATCGAGGCCACGGTCACCCAGCCGTTCTTCAACGTCTTTTGCTGCCGCGCGGAGATTGACTGTTGATCTTCGACATCGATTCTAAGCGGCTCAACAATGTCTCGTGCTGCGCTAACAGTGCGTCTGCATCTTTCTCTTTACGAACGCGGCGAAAACCTTTCATCCATGCCGTGCCAAAAGTAGGGAAGTAGCTCGGCCAATGTTGCTTGAGGCGCCCGTAACCGACGATCGTGCACCGATTGGTGGGAGCTGGAGACGATGTAAGTCTTTCCACGGCTTCACCTGTTGATGCAAACAAATGTTTGCATGAGTCAGTAAATGATCGTGACATTGTGCCTCGGCCGATTCTGCTGTGTCCGAAATCTAGGTTGGGTTCCCGGCATCGACGGGATAAAGTTATTGGACTATAAGTAGATATTCTCAGTATTCGTGGTTATTGATTCAGAAGGCGATCAGCAAGCGACTCCAGGCTTCGTCTAAACTCCCCTTTGCTTGCCTGGGCTCGAGAAACGATTAGAGCGCCCTCAATGGCGGCGACTGCACCTTCAGCGCGTATCCGCGCCTCTTTTGTCGAGAAACCTGCTTCCGCGGATAACTGCGTGAACTTCTCGATCCAAAAGCTAAGTGTGTTCTTCACATGAGCTCGCACGGATTCGGGTGTACTAGCGATACTCAAGGTCTCAAGGAGACAAGCTTGAGCTCCACCCTCGTAGAACTCGTCCAATCGCTCTCTTATGAGTTTCAATCTCCGAGAAGGCTCACCGTCGGCATCGACCGGAGCCAATACATACGTCGCGAAGATACGATCTGTTTCGGTGAGGGCCGCAAGCGCCATCTCTTCCTTCCCTCCGGGAAAGCGATGGTACAAGCTCGCTTTGATGAGGCCCGACGATTCAGTGAGCAAGCTCAGGCTCGCCGCCTCAAATCCATGATCGCGAAAAACGGAGATGAGTGAGCTGACAACCTGCGTTGCTCCCGCCTTCCTGACTCTTACCATCGACGGATCTCTCCCAATTGCACTTTCATGATTAGATCGATTCCGAGTGACCGATCGGGCTAAAGAAAAACGTCACGAATACTGAAATCCAAATACCAAGCCCGGTGTTTGAGTCGTTCTATTCTTCTCACAAGGTAAGTCACAAATAAAAGGACCAAAACAAGAAACCAGTGTATAAACTCCATGACTTGGTCAGGTAACCGACGCGCCTACGCTAGTTCTCTCCACACAAGTCGGTCCAACCAACGCGGCGGATTCGCAGATCAGCTGAGAAACTCGCCGACCATAACAATGGAACGCGGTGACTGTTACGGTTCTATCCATTCCGTAAAGAAATCGGCGAGTTTGCTGCGCCGCGCAGTTAGCTCGTCATAGTAATCTGACCACTCGCCGATTCGGCCGTCCGTCATTCTCACGGTAGAAACACCTCGCAGGGATCTTGACACTCGGCCTTCGCGCCCTGGCCAAGCGAACTCAGTATGTGTCGCAGTGAAAGTCCATTCTGCAACGATCTGATTCTTGCTTGCGATTACATTTGTCACGTCCAAGTGAGCATCGGGGAAGAGCTCTCTGACCTTTCGGAAAAACTCCTCCAGCCGTGCTTTGCCATTGAACTCGAGCCCTAGTGCATGGTCGGTGAATTTCACATCCCGACCAAACAGGTCGAGAGCATGGTAACGTTCCCCTGGTTGAGGGCAGCCACGACGGAGGACACAATCGCTATGCCTAGGTCCATTTGACTCGGGTGCATTTTCAGAGTGCTGGTTGTTGTTGTCATTGAAATCAGTTGTTGTGCGGTTCGGGTGATCGGCTCAGTGAGTTGTCTCCAGTTATTGCGATCCGTAAACTTGAGAAGGCTTCCGTAATATTGTGCGTGTCGACTCCTTTCACTTTGATCCTGTTATCGTCGCGGCAGTCGTACTCACATGTCGCTGAAATAGGGACGATCCGCTCAGCCCCCCATCCAGCAAAATGCAATCGTGGCGGTCCTCCCGCCTCGATTGGTTGATAGCTTCTGGTACGTCTCAGATCTTGCTTCCATTGAAGTTTCTACCTACATCAACACTAGGCCACCTGTGGAGGGGAGAGAAGAGCCATAATGACCAAATGGACTGGTCCAGTTATCTCAAGGAGAAAGGTCGATGAACCGCTTACATAGCGCCGCAGCAGGCATTCGTATGCCTGACAAATACGTATCTACGCAGCCACCGCGAACATAGAAGTTGGGATCTCGAGGTGAAGCGTGTCGATGGCAACAACCAACAATATAGACCGGAAGGGAGGTTCGTTTGATCAACACGCACACGTCCTGCAAACTCCGGCGCACCAGTCTCAACTCTTTGCTCGCTTGGCCGGTGTTCAAGGCGAGTAGATACTTCATCCATCGACTGATTCATATATCCAACGTAAAGCGCCTATCTTGCGCAAACTTGGCATCGATCGCCTTTCTTTACGGAAAATGATCTATTTAAAATAACCAAATTCTTGGACGGTGATACCGGCTTCTCCGTCGGAGAAATACCGCACCGCTAAACCGGCGCACCAGATTTTCTGTTCTTTTGCATCGGTAGGCCATTCAGTGGCCGAGAAATGGCTACTGATACATTACTGAGCAAGGAGGCTGCCGAGCGGCCCTGGCGAGCTGAGTACAACTTGTCCTTCTGCTGTGCTTAATCGGCGAAGGACCCTGCATCTACCGGGATTGTATGGCCGGTGATCATGCGCGACTCCTCAGATGCTAAAAAGACAGCCGTATATGCGATGTCATCGGGCTCGATGAGGCCAAATTGTTGAGATGCTAGGGCGGCCATGGCCTCAGGTCGGTCCGCAAGCATTTTCTTGACCCGATCGGTGCCGACTGCAGCGGGCGCGACCGCGTTGACCCGGACGCGATCCTTGGCAAAGGTGTGCGCCGTAGTTCTAGTCAGATTCATCACTGCCGCCTTCGAAGAGGCATATGCGGACCGCCCGCCGGTCAAATTTCCAAAGCCTGCCATAGATACCATGTTGATTACTGAGCCACCTCCGCTTTTGACTAGTTCGGGGATTGCGAAACGAAGGGCGAGAAACGTTCCGAAATAATCCACACGGATCTTATTCCAAAATTCGTCAAGAGCTGCGGTTGTCGCTGGGCCATCCGTGTTGCCCGAGCCGCCTGCATTATTGAGGAGGATATCAAGTCGGCCCAACCGGCCGACAGCGCATTGGACCGCCTCCTCGACCGAAGCTGGTTCGGTGACATCACCTCTGAAACATCGCATCGCCGCCCGCTTCGATAATGCTCCGTGCTACCGCTTCACCTTGGGCGACCCGCCGACCCGTCAACACGATGCGAGCTCCTTCCCGAGCGACCATCACAGCGCAATTTTGGCCTATCCCACTTGTAGCTCCCATCAGAAGAGCACATTTGTTTTTCAGTCTGTCCATTGTCAATACCTCATCGAACTTTCTTTTGGGGACATCTTGGTCAATTGTGTCAACGCGGCCTTTGACGATGTCGTTTCGGTGGTGGGCCCCACCACCGGGTCAACGTTTTCGGTCCATCAGCCGGGCCTGCATTTGTGAATCAGGACACAAGGAGGTTTGTAGGGTTTGTATAATTGCATTCCCGTTAAGGACCTGAATGTAGTCGGGATTGTATGAGGCTGTGGTCCTCACTAACCTGTTTCTTTCGGCCTTGGTCTCCATCACGATGGAGACCTCCGACATGTAAATAGAAGCCTTGGTCCCGGGCGGGTGTAATCAGCTTCGCACACCTGGAAGTCAAGCGCTTCAAAGCTCGAAGGCTTCTCACGGCTAAATACCGCCGCAATTACCTGCTTCGCGGGCACCCGCTCTACTGGTCCCTTGATTACAAGTTGCCTTGAATATCCATTTGCTTCAGTAACCGCGATCATTGTGTGCCCTCTCATGGGAGATCACTCTCAGCTCCCCGAAAACAGTTTGAGTCCGATAACGCCTGTCACGATAAAGGCAATGCAGAGCACCCTCATCGGCGCTGCTGATTCGCCGAGCATCGCCATTCCCAGAATCGCAGTGCCCGCCGCGCCGATGCCGGTCCAGACCGCGTAGGCCGTCCCCACGGGAAGAGTACGTAGCGAACGTGAAAGAAGAATCACACTCGACAAGCCAGTAGCAACTGTGAAGAGTGCAGGGATCAAGCGCGTGAAACCTTGAGACCACTTCATTCCGAAAGCGAACGCGATTTCGAAAATACCTGCAATGCTAAGTAGCACCCATGCCATGCGACAGCTCCGCCTATTGATTCGTCAAGGGTTTGCGTCCATACACGGTTCGGTGAACTCCTCGATTGGCAAGAAACTTCAGAATTACGGAGTATTTCATAACCCTTGGTACCCCTTGTAACTAACGTTAGGCCAAATATGGATTAGAAAAAGGTCCATAATACCAATGGCGACTGGTCCACTTCCACCAGAGTGCGATGGCACCGACGTCATGTCTAAAGTAGAAACATTTCGGGATCTGTCGCTCAACCTGCCATCTGGCGAACAGGGTAGGTCGCCATCTTCTGTTCAACGTGGCCCTGACGACGACATCCCGATTTGCGCCTTCGTACACGATGTCGAAAGTCTGGGGGAGCCTCCCCGGCATCCCACGCAGTTCGACAGGGGGCTGGCGGGGGAGAGGCGAGCCTCGTTTTTGGGACCCGCGTCAAAATCCACGGTTTATGCGGCAACGAAGAACCAGCTATGCTGTTGAGTATGAAAAGAGCCGTTACACTTGTCGCGTTGAGTGTCTCTCTCGCCGTGTCCGTTGCTTCCGCACAGAAGGCAAACACACTCACACCGAAGGAAAAGGCTGATGGTTGGCGGCTGCTCTTCGACGGCAAGACGACCGATGGATGGCGCAGTGCGCGCGGCGGAGGCTTCCCCACAACCGGCTGGGCGGTGAAGGACGGCACCATCACGGTGACAGAGACAGGCGGCGAAGAGTCCGGCAACGGTGGCGACATCGTGACGACACGCGCCTATTCGGACTTTGAGCTGTCAGTGGACTTCAAGACGTCTCCGGGAGCGAACTCCGGGATCATGTACTTCGTGGACCTGAACCTGATGCCTTGGAAGAACGGTCATGGCTCACCCATCGGCTTTGAGTATCAGGTGCTGGATGACGCGCTGCACCCGGATGCGAAGCGAGGCAAGAATGGCGACCGCACGGTTGCCTCTCTTTACGACATGATCCCCGCCGCAGCCGACAAGCCAATCAAGCCCGTCGGCGAGTGGAACACCGCCCGCATCGTGGTGCACGGCAAGCACGGGGAACATTGGCTGAACGGCGTCAAGGTACTGGAGTACGACCGCGACTCGCCGGAGTTCAAGGCGATCCTCGCAGAAAGCAAGTACCACGTCTTCCCAAGCTACGGTCAAACTACGAGCGGATACATCCTGCTGCAGGACCACGGCTTTCCGGTGTGGTTCCGAAATATCAAGATTCGGGAGATTAAGGAAAGTGCGCCAGCGGACTAGCCAATGTGAAAGACATGTTCCATTGCGTTTGGATATGTCCTGAAGCCGTCGCCAGGATCGATTTCCTCGAATGGACTGGAGCGGACCATTCGAGGCACACCCACACTTTCAGCGGAGGACAACATCAAGATCGTGAAGTATATCGGCGGTCATGGAACGGAATTCGATTCACCCTTCCAGGAGGTCCTCCAGTTGCTTGGAATCGCGGAGTGCCTCAAACACAAACCCAGAGCACTCTCTGGTGGGCAACAGCAACGTGTTGCCATTGCTCGCGCCATCGTAAACCGACCGGCGATCTTGCTCGCAGATGAGCCCACAGGAAATCTCGATAGTCAGAACTCAACAGCAGTGCTCGAGCTGCTGAAAGATTTGAACGAACGCCTAGGCCAGACGGTTCTGATGATCACGCATGACGAAGAAGCAACATCATATGCGCACCGTAAAGTCCATATGCGTGACGGTCAGTTGATCAGTCTAGCGCGGGCCTAATGTCGGGGAGAGATGATAAGCCCGAGAAACGCGCTTGTCGTCACTTGGCCGAATAGTCGGCATCTCGGACAAGTGGTTTCTGTTCCCAAAATGGGCCTTCGCGGTGGTTGTGACTTTGTGAAACGCGTTTCCAAAACAGGCCATGGAAATGACGGAGTATGGAAAGGGTGGAAAGCAAAGAAGCCGGCTTTCCACCCTTCCCACACTCCTTGGAAATCCCTTCGGGATTACCACATTCCCACGGCCTCGACTACTGGCATATTTCAAAGGTGCAGAGCATGAGAGACCGAATTCCAAGGCTTTTAGACCTCAAGGGGGTTGTAATGGAGGTCCTTGGTACAAAGTGTAACGAACGTTCAAGTACACTCACCTCCATCACGCCGGATCGAGGGATAAACGGGGGCATGGAGATCAGAGGTGGAAGCTCGTAGCTAGAGCGGTCCTTATAGGCCTGGCGAAGTTAGCCACCCTCTGGGGGCCTCATATTCACTTCCCAGCCGGACCGCTACCTCCATATGCGCTTTCGCGCGATGCTCATCTTTGCAGAAGGCGTAAGCGATAGCGAGGTTGTAGTGAGCGTCAGCGTTCTCCGGATCTCGGTCGAGATTACCGTTGAGAAATTGGATGGCCCTCGTCAATAATTCTTCCGCATCGTCTTCGGTCAGCTCTCCGCTTTGGTAAAGCCTTATAAAGCGGTCCAGGGTGAACTTGCCGAGGTTATACCAAATGGGGGGATAGGTAGAATCTGCTTGATGTCCTCGCCGCAATGCGGTGAACGCTTCTTCTGTTCTTCCCGCCGCTTCGTACTGAATGCCCAGATCATTCCAGATCAATGGATTATGCGGTCTAACCTTCACGAGACGGTCCAATATCTCACAGGCCTCTTGATGCTTGCCCTTGGCTGCGAGCGCCTCCGCAGCCAGACGCAACTCCAGCTTTTCGCTACTGGTGAAGCCGAATTTTATGGGCTTGATATTCGGGCGGCAGCAAAGTTTGGCTCGCTTTCCGCTCCCACAGGGACACAGATGTTTGTTTTTTGCTCATAGCTCCATTCATTCCAAACCAACAGTTGGGTCGTCTCACGAGTTACAGGGTTTAGCATTGAGTGCCCGTGTTGCCTTCCCTAGCGGCTGAGCTTCATGAAGCGCCGTAGTGCTGAGCGTAGCCCGGGAGCGCCAAGGAACGACTGATGCCTGCATTGACAGTTCGCTATCACACGTTGGTTCATTCCATGAGGAATAGGGACATTTGTCAGAAAGAGAAGCAAAGACTCTATCTGGGCTTCGACGGCTTGCAATACGGCTTCCTGACATTTCGGGGTCACTTCGGCTCCGATCATAGGGCGATAACACCACGGTGTAGCGGTCATCATCGCGTGGCTGTCAGTTTTTCAGCAAAACCGACAATCCGACGAGATTCCCGAGATTGGTTTTATGCATGAACTCGACCATAGAATTAAGTGCCATCGGGTCATGGTCAACTTCTCTTATGAACGACTGGATCGTCTTGACGACATGCTCTTCTGAGAACCTCTCTTTGAAGAGTCCGGCAATTCCGATCAGTAAGCCATTAATGATCGCGAACTGAGTCGTCATGAGAATGTATTCGTCGAAGATCGAGCGGGGAGTGAAATCCGCGCTCCTTGCACGTCCGAAGGGGAACAGCGTTCTAAACATATAGTTCAAGAGATAATTCTCGAAGATGTAAGGACGCGCCTCGAAGAAGGGACGGTGGTAAAACTCCTCTGCGTGACGCATCCGCTGAACGTATTCGCCTGGCTTCGCACGCTCTGACGATCCAATGCCTTCAACAAAGTCCCAATATGTATCGACAAACCGGCGGCCACATGTTTTGTCCTCAGCACGCTGGGACACGAATTTGAAGAGGACCCGTAGCTTGAGAGCACGATCTGTCGGCATGTTCTCCATTTCCGAACGCCCCCACTCGGTTCCGACAACATTGTGATAGTCCGCTAAAATAGCGAGGATTGTTGAGATGGCTCCATCGGCAGAGATTTCGTCGAGCTGCTTGCAAAGAGAACCGATGAGCGAGAGCCGTTCCCATAAGGGGCGTGAACGATCTGTCAAAAGCGCGATCATGCACTGGCGCACATCTTGGCGCGGCGAAAGGTTTGTGACCATGGCCATCTATATTGCTTGCCAGAGTGAAATAGTTGTCTGTTCGAAAATTGCCAGCGAGGAGATCAGATACGACTTGTGTTGAGTTTGGGACGAGCAAAACATCACGAGCCGCTTGCGGGCAAGATAGTGAAAGTGAACCTTCCAGCCTGCTGTCTACCAGATTCAACACGCGAGGATAGATCGAACAAGTTGACGATAGGAGCTGCGGGCCGTATTCCTCCTGGATGCCGCACAAGCGACCGGAAGTATAGAACGGACAGGCTCCAGAGGCCGTCGGTATGATCTGTGCGAAGAGATTGTCATGGGTCTCAGCAGTCTTGACGGACACATATTCTGCTACCACCGATCCTAGCTTTTCAACCGGAAGGTTTTGATACAGACGGTAAGTGTTTTTATCCAAGGGGATCGTCCAGCTGTGACAGCAATCATCTTCACAGCTAGCGCCGATACACCTGAAAGCGCCCGCATAGGTCGGGCGCGTAGGCGCTGATCCAACTTCCCCATTCCGGATAGAGGAAGAGTTTGATTGAGGCTCTATAATGTGTCTAACCATAGATACAAATGGTTCTGTAATGTCCATGCCCATCGTCTCGTCTGATGCTTGATCGTTATGTGGAACGGCGAAATATCTTCGTTATCCCTCGCTTCAACGAGCGACACGCTTCACCGTCGGCCCTCTAAACAGATAGACGCGGCTTTTCCTAATGTGCTCGACTATTTTCGACTATTTTCGACTAATTTCGTGACGTTCTTGGCTGTCACGTGCACGATGATCGTGCACGGCGTCGGATTATGATAAAGCTTCGTCAACTAAGATCAATGGAGATCATCAAGACATGATTTGTTGTTTCTCCTAAGCCCTGCTGGGAACAACTATTATCGGTAGTTGACGAGGTCGTAGGTGCGGTTCATTCAGCTGATGCATTCGCATAAGCCGGGCCAAGACTGGGGATGGCAGCGATTAGGTCCTTGAGGTTATTTTCTCCGAGATGGTAATAGACGACATCTCCTTTAGCGTCGACTAGTAGTGTGACCGGGATGCCAAATGCGGAGAGATCCTTCGCCGCACCTTCAGTAAGGTGATAGTCAGGCCAATCATAGTGATTCCTCCTTAGATAGGCGATGGCATCGGCAGTCTTTTCGTCCTCGTCGATCCCGATGATCTGGAGGCCAGTGGATGAGGTAGAAGCGCGAAGCCTGCCAAACGTGGGCATATCGTGGATGCATGGTCCGCACCACGTGGCCCAGACTTCGATTAGCATCGGATGCCCACGGTAGCGGCTGAGCGAGACTTCACCTCCCGCCGAATCGTGCAACACGATCGAAGGCAGAGGTTTGCCAACGTATTGAGCCGTGCCTGGCGAGATGGCAGGATCTTTATCGCCGGGGATCGGAAAGAGGGAGGGGAGCGCGGCGACTCTGATTACGTCTGAGGGAGCGGTGAAGGCAAACGTATCAGTCGGGAGAGGTGAATTCAGATCGGCCAGGATGAAGATGGTTTCGTTACGTTCCTCCCGCCAGTCGGCACGGGGAGGCATAGCCATACCTTGGCTAAGCTGATGCCGATCGCGGTATTCACTCTTTAAGATAATCAGGTTTGCAGGATCGATCCAAACTGTATTGCGCCAAGCGATGGGACTGCCAGGACCGCGATCAAGCCTTTGCTTGTACTCGAACTGGATGACCGTGCACTTGACCTTTTGGCCACGGTACTCGATCAACTCCGAGGGTGCAAAGCGTGCAAATTCTATGTGGTCACGCATCTGGGTGACCGAAGTGACGAGGTAACGCGCTTCCACTGGAGCATCGTCATCGCTTCCGGCGGAGGACGGGCGCCGGAAGAAGGAACCAGTTGAAGCTTCATCGTATTGACCAAAGCTTCGGCGAAGGTGCCACTCCCTCTTGCCGTCCGAAACGATTAGGCTGGACCCGTTAGAGGTGCGACCATCGTAGCGGAAACGGTTTCCGTCAGCCATCAACGCGATGAGATGACTGGTGGTTGAGTAGTTATAGAGTTCGCTGTGAGACGAACGGCTCGTTGTGGCTTCAAGGTGAACAAACTTTGCGTTTATGTAGTGGTCAGCGACACGGTTGAGCATTTGAATGGCTTCCGGAGAGCTTTCCTGGGTGACGGCCCTATAGGGGCAGAGCACTAACGAGAGAGCCAGTAGAGGGGCGTATCGCAACATGGCGTAGGGCTCCGATTATGCTGACGGAATAGTAGCCAAGCAACATCGCCGAAGCAATGCTGCACCGCGATCTCATTTTCGCCTTGGATAATCGTACGATTCACGCAAAACGGGTTGGCGGAAGCTGCGATGGTACTCTTTGCGATCAGCGTCACAATCGACCGTTTATGGAACCTTTTCGAACCAGCTCTTGACGCGAGTTATAAAGCCCCTAAATCGTACCACAACTAGCGTCACAAACAAATAGAATATGACACTATTTGTGATATCTTTTTTTCGTATGGTCATTGGGTATGCTCGTGTTTCGACGGACGATCAGACGAACGCGGCCCAGCTCGCGGAGCTGAAGAAAGCCGGTTGCAAAAGGATCTACGAAGAGAAGATCAGTGGCCGGAACGTGAACCGGCCAGAGCTGACCCGATGCCTCGACCGCTTGGATGAAGGCGACACCCTAATAGTGTGGCGTCTCGATCGCCTGGGAAGATCGTTAACCGATCTGTTGGAGATAATGACTACTCTCCAGCGACGCAAGGTCGCTTTTGTTTCGCTGAAAGAGAAGTTCGATACGAGCCATGCCGCAGGACGCTTGATCTTTCATGTTTTCGCATCGCTGGCAGAGTTTGAGAGGGAACTGATCCGGGAGCGGACGATGGCGGGCTTGTCCGCGGCTAGAGCTCGCGGGCGGCTGGGAGGTCGTAAGCCAAAGCTCGCAAAAGACCAGATGAATAAGATTCGTTCTCTCTGGGATGGAAATCAGTATTCGAAGCATGAGCTTGGAACGATGTTCAACGTGTCGAAGTCAACTATCGACCGAATCGTTAGACCGGAGCCGGTAAGGCTGAAGGTTGCAGCGAAGGCAGGGAAGCAGAAGAGAACCACAATCGGGCCGAGGGGACGGAAGTGATGCGCGTAATTTGCACTGGCGGCGGGTTCGATGTTGAGGGAGAAGTGATCGGCGGTGAAGACTTCGACCCGATCAAGCGTGCGCTCCGTCTCAAGGGTCTCGGGGAATGCCGGGGAGGCCTCTCCGAGGCCCATAATAAAGTGTCGGTACCAAAGCATAGCATTCTAACGAAATACCTAATTTCGCGAATCACTTTGTTTGATGCAATAGCAACTCACTATTCGGTTTTAGAAAGACTGTTTGTACGAGATGGAGTCTATTCCTCTCGACCCGATCGTATTGCTATTGAGCCCTGCAGCTGAGCGCTTCGAAATCAAAGCCTTCCAGCCGAGAGTCGGTCCTAGAAACTACCAGAAGTGCTTTCTAGAGACACAGTTTTCCGTGTATGCCCAGCACGAGCAATTCGAGTGACTCGAACGTCGCGAAATCAGTCGAACCGGTATGGCCGAGTTTCAGTCGTCCTGCTTTCTCGAGAATCCATCCGCCCACTTCTTTGATAGGGCTTGGGCCTGAACTGATCTTTTCTGCGATGGCACGGAGAACGTGACCATCGTCTCGAATCGCCGGCAACAACACTGAGGCAAGATCTCGAAAGTTCTGTTCATTATGTAGATCCTGCATCGCTTCGAGGAGTTGAAGAGCTATACGGGCACCACCAAGGTGAACGTTTACATAGGTGACAAGGGGGTCCGACATGGGAATACCTCTCAATTTAGTAGACGAATACGAGTGAAGGTTGCGGTTTACTTTATGAGAATGCACCGCGGATTCTGCCCGGATGGCGGCACCAAGTCTGTAAACCCGACATCACAGATTCAGGGAGTCACGGCATGATTCTTGAGAAGCGCCGTTATAAGGAGGTTGTGAATGTGGTTTTATCGCTCTACTCCTCCGACTCCTCGTTGCTCAAACCAGTCGGGAGCGGCTTGGTATCACCCTTCCATGAACGATATGAGAGGATCTCCCATGAAAAATTTGAACGATAAAGTCGCTGTCGTTACCGGTGGAACCTATGGCGTTGGCCGCGGTATCGCAAGCGTGCTCGCTCAATACGGGGCGCGCGTGTTCGTGACCGGCCGATCGGCACACAATGGTGCCTCTAAGGAAGAGCAGATTACGGGTATTCGATGCGACCACCGGGTGGATACAGAGGTGACGGCCGCGTTCGAGCGCGTGGCCCGGGAGGCAGGCAAGATCGAGATTCTCGTCAACAACGTTTGGGGCGGCTACGAACGGATGGTCGAAGATGGGACGTTCACATGGGCTAAGCCCTTCTGGGAACAGGGGCTCTGGCGCTGGGACGCCATGTTCAGTGCCGGCGTGCGCGCCCATTACCATGCGAGCCAGCTCGCTGCAAAGTCCATGGTCCCCAGTAAGAGCGGGCTGATCGTCAACGTTTCCTTCTGGGCTGCTCAGAAGCACATCGCGAATGTCGCCTATGGCGTGTCGAAAGCTGCGACAGACAAGATGACCGCCGATATGGCAGTTGAATTACGGCCACACGGTGTCACAGCGGTCTCCTTGTACCCGGGGTTGGTGCGGACAGAGAAGGTCATGGAGGCGGCTCCGTGGCTCGACCTTAAGAATTCAGAATCCCCCGAGTTCATTGGACGTGCCGTCGCAGCGCTTGCGGCGGATCCCGACGTCATGCGATATACCGGAACCGTGCTGGTGGCCGCAAGCGTTGCACTGGAGTACGGGTTCACAGACATTGATGGCAAGACTCCTCGCCCCCTAACCCTGGCGGATCTGTGAATGTGCGACGGCCGGACGTGGAAATCCGCGAATGGAACACGAACTTGCCGATAACGAGGGCGTATTAGACAGCGCATGGTGCAAGAAGCCGGCAGTATTGCTAATTGTTCCAGAGCTGGATCAGCGTTGTATCAGTATGAGGTCAGCAGTTACGTCGCTGTTTGCGAACCTTCCGCCTATTCCAGACGCTTGCCAGTGCGTATGGCTGGTCTCATCTCCGCTAAACGGGGGAATCCTATTGGCCCCACTTCACAGAGGTCATGACGCATGACTCAGGGAGGATAAAGGTAAAGCTATACTGAACGTCGTACCGCCGTCTTGGTTATTCTCAGCCCATATGCGGCCACCATGGGCTTCGACGATGGAGCGTGACACGGCGAGGCCGATTCCCATCCCGCTTTTTTTAGTAGTCACAAACGCGTCGAAAATCTTTTCCACATCACTGACACCCGGACCGTTGTCGATCACTTGTACCAGTATCTCGCTCTTGTCTGTTACTGCTGCCCGGACCTTCAGCAGGGGAGGGATTCTAATATTTTCCATCGCTTCGGTCGCGTTTGAAATCAGGTTGATCAATACCTCTTGAATCTGTATGCGGTCTACAGAAACTGCGGGAAGAGGTTCATCGAAGCGCCTGTCAATCGGGATTTCTCGCTTGTTTGGATCCTCTTGCACCAGTCGAACGGCCTCACCCACGATGTCTCGAATATCTGCTTCCTTCTTCTCGAAAGCCTCGCGTTTGAAGAGTGCTCGAATGCGCTGCATAGTCTCATCAGCACCGCGAGCATCTCTTAATATTCGATCAATAGATGCGTTTGTTTCCATCAGATTCGGCGGATTGTGTGCGAGCCAGCGTTTACCGGCTTGAGCATTTGCAAGCACAGACATCAGTGGCTGGTTGAGTTCATGAGCGATCGAAGCCGACAGTTCAGCTACAGTTGCGATTCTCGAAGTTTTGCTGAGCTTGATGCGTGTCTCGCGAAGGTGGTCCTCAGCCCGTTTCTGCTCATCGATGTCCACTGCCATGCCGTACCAGTTGAGGATGTTTTCACTTTCATCTCGGAACGGCTCCGCTCGCACCAAATACCAGTGATATTTGCCGTCATTGGCTAGCATTCGATACGTATCTTCATACGGAATACCCAATTGAACGGACTGACTCCAACGCTCTTGCATAGATGCCATGTGCTCAGGATCTACCCGGTAGATGAGATTAAGGCTTCCAGGGGTCTCCCGTGGCTCGCCAATCGATTCAATCATCGTGCGATTCCACAGATTGATGTCACCACGAGGACTTGCTCGCCAAATCATCGCCGGCATTGCATTGATGACATCACGAAGTTCTTGTTTACTCCGTCCGAGGTTCTCATAGAGCTGCTGAAGCTTAGTAGTTGTTTGGTTGAAGACTCGGGAGAGATGAGCAAGTTCGTCACGGCCTTGTACAGGTACATGGTGACCAAATTCGCCGCGTGCGAGAGCAGTGGCGCCGTCAACCAGGGATCGCAGAGGACGGGTGATGGTGTGAGTGAGAGCGAATCCTAGAAGAGCCGCAACGACAATTGTGAGGCCACCCACGCCGGTCAAGGTGAATAGCGTTCGAATCTGCGCGCGTTGAATCTGGCGAGCGGCTTCTGAACGTTTATTTTGTACATCACGGCTGGCGGTATCCACTAGTTCAGCACTCAGGCTCTCCAAGGGTTCGAGTGGTTGTCCCACCCGCTGATGAAGGGCCTCCCAATCTCCTACCGATGCGAGGGTAGTAAGCGAACCAATTTGCGAAGGCAGTAGACCTTGAATTGTCTCCAGCGTTGGTAAGACGGTGGGATCGAGAATGTTATTCGGTTCGATTCCTCGAAACACCGTTTGGGTCTGTCTTAGGCTTTCGTTTAGTCGGTTGCGCAAGGCAGGCGCTTCTTGCTGCAGGCGTGCTAGATTCTGAGTCGCGACTAACTGTTCTGATTCGTTGCGGAACGATAGAACAAGCGAACGGACACGCTGGACCTCCATGAACTGCTCGTCCATTTCCTTCAGTCGATTTGCTTGAGTGCGCATTACGTGTGACTGCCAAAGCAGAATGCCTGTGCCCACCGACATCAACGCGATGATCAGGACAAAACAGACCGTCAAGCGGGTCTTGATGTCAACATTCGAGGCGAGCGTGATTATCGGTGCTGCTCTGACCGACGGTGATGCGCCACCTTTTGGCCTTTTTGCGTCGTCCATAGCTGAGCCTTACTGGAATGTCCGTTCCTACAACACATCTCAACAATAAGAGAGCCTCGCACCACGCAGCTATGATCTGGTGCTATTTACGCGGGTGCTAGTTTCGGTTGCTTCAGGGGGGCCTTTGGAGAAACCGGTGATACGCTCAAGTTCCGTCTCCAACTCAGCCGCAGCTTTGGGAGCGCTATTCTTTCGCGTTAGTACGGAATGCACTGCTGCGGCATAAGCATGCGAGACGTCCTCATAATTCCTACCCACCACCGTAGAAGGACGGCTCACGATGCCATCACCTGAAGCCTGGCCGACCGGTATCGATTGCGAATATGCCTTGAGAATGGTTGGCAGGCGGTAGAACACAGTTCCCGTAGGCAACTCAGCACTTCTGCTGGCAGCCTCTAGTTCCGCTTCCTTGTGCAAGAGGAATTTCACTAGTGCGATAGCTTCTCTTTGGTGCTGCGACCTACCTGATATTCCAAGGCCAAAACCGCCTAACGTTCCTACGCCCATCTTCCCTGACGGAACGCTGGTCAGACCCATTTTCCCGAAAATCATTGGTTTCGCAAGGTTGGTGAGGAAGTAGTCAGAAATCCAGCCGAGCGAGAATGCTGCCTTTCCTGAGTTTTCAAAATGATTGACGGAATCCAGTTCTTGGTACGAAGTTACGTTTGGAGGCGATATCCAACCGATCCAGTGCGCCGCACGCTCCCAAGCGCGTATCGCATTCACATTGTTAACGCTGACGGTTCGGTTAGCTTCGATAATCCTTCCGCCGCCTTCAGACGCTTGCCATTCCAAAGCTAGACAAGTCAGGCATTCGTCTGCTGCCCCTGGCCACACAAATCCCCAAAAAGTCTCATCTCCAGCGGCGCGCTCGCCTTCCTGAATGCGGAAAGCCATCTTCTCGAGTTCGGACCAGGTTTGAGGTGGGATGTGATACCCGTACTTTGCCAGCAAGTCCGTACGGTAATAAAGCACACCGACATGAGGGTGATAAGGAACAGCAACAACCCTGTTCTTTACCGTATAGCTTGAAACTAGATCAGACTCGGCTGTAGAGAGCTCCGGACTGAAAAAGGGTTTCAAATCAAGGAGCGCGTCATCCAAAAGTCCACTCCAAACGACGTCTACGCCGATCACATCTGGTGTGCCCTTTTCTCCAAGGAGCTCCCGGATGAGCCTCAATTGTCCCTGAGACGTTTCGGGTGCGGGCAGGTGTTTCACCCTGATCCCCGTTTCACTCTCGAACTGCCCCAGAGCTTTTTCAGATAAGTGCTGTCGTTGCAGCCGGTCATCTAAGGACTCCGGATCCATAAACATAATGGTCACGGGTTTCGGCTTTGCATGATGGCAGCCCAAACATCCGTCAACAAGAATCGAACCCAACCCGACAATCACGTTTCGACGAGTGGTATGCATGTCCTTAATCAAGACATCATAGACCCTGCGGACCGGGCAGAACTACTTCGCATCGATTTCACACCGAATCAAATTGGTTGCAAATTGTCAGTCGGCGCTTGTCAATGATTCAACGATGGGATCCCGTCAAGGCCAGGACCTTGCCAATGATGGTCTGCAGATGGCCGCCGCGCAAGAAGTGAGCCCGCACGCGTCCACGGTGAGGCTTCGATGGTGTGGGAGCCGAATCTTGGCTTTGGACCTGGCTTCCACGTCCTCCTCAATCTGGTCGATAGTGAAGATCGGGGGTATCTGACTCGGTGGGTAGTCGACGAATGTTTCGAGGAACTCCGCCGTCTTCATAACGCCATAGGACAAGAGATAGGCGTTCTTCGTGGTCCAGTCGTAGTGCTGGTCGGAGACCATGTCGGCGCGTTCGTACGGATCCATACGTAGGTTGAAGACCTTCCCTACACGCAGACAGGTCAGAGGATTGCTCCACTCGGAGAACCCGCCAGGCGCCCGCTGCTCGCACCAGACGAACCTCCAATCGTTGACTCGGGTTAATGCGAGCGCTCCGTCGCCATCAAAGTAGAAGAACTCATGACGGGAGCTTTCGGGCTGCTGTCCGGTCAGGTAAGGCAACTGATTGTAGACGTCGAGGTGCGTCTTGAAGATCTTGCCACCGATATTGGCCCCTCTCAGCAGCTGCTCTTTGATTTCCGATTCCCTGCGGCTGCAAGCAGGGTCCGGAACCAGTCGAGGCTCGAGAAAATTTCTCCAGTTGGTCCAGCAAATCCAGCAGCTTACCCACATCCTTATCGTGCTGCACCATGGCATCGGTGTACTCATTACCGGGCATGCCGCTTTGCCCGCGTTCCGCATCGGTGATGTGCGTGAAGCACATCCAGACGAAAAAGGTGTTCATGCTGATGCCTGCTTTCTAATGTATGTCTCTGCTGCATTTTCGAACTCTTCGTCCGAGGTCTCCATCCGCGTCGCCGTCAGCGGGCCGGTGTCCTCGATCTTGCCTCTGCGTCGCTATGGATCACACCGCGAGGTGCATACGCCTTCTGAAACGCGGAGTCTGATTTGGTGACCGAGTTCCAATACGGCCGCTCCGGTTCTTCCTCGGCATTCAGGTGGTAGAGGTTACCGAAGAACTCATCGAAGCCGTTGAGGAAGGGCTCGGCTGGCAGCTTTAGAATGATCTCGTTGTAACGCGAAAATCTGAAGCGGACGAGCAAATCGTTAGCGCGGTTAAGGCAACCCCTTGCGGCAACAGCACAGCCCACAGCGGCAAGTCATTTACATGAGGCCATTCTAGCTCTATCCGGCCGACCGACAGCCGCCCTGACCAGCGCGATCTACCACATGATGGGCACGATGGAATGTCTGGCCCGTGATCTGACGGGCGACCAGAGATTGACCGTGGGCGAGATCCTAAAAACAGGGTTCTGGGCTGCTGCTGTCACACCGCACTCAATTGCCGAAAAATGCGCTCGTGGGTCCAGAGACTGCACTCAATTCCCGAAATTTGCCGAGCTAGCTGTACTCAATTTTCGCGCAGAAATCGATGCACTCAAAAAATGATCATGTCATCTTTGTACTTATATCCCGGACAAACTTTAGCAGGAACTTCATCCGGGCTTTATTATCGCGGATGCCCAATCGGCGCACGCACTTCTCTACGCCCTACTGAGTTGTGTGCAAGGTGCGATGGAATATAACAATCCCACGTACGAAAACAATCTGGTAAGGCTTCGTACCCTCATATGCATGAGATGTGCCTCTCGAAACCATTTGAATACTCAGCCCGTCGCTTGCATTGCCATGTCGCGCTGGAACATATATCGACCGCTCGCAGTTGGGGGACCTTCTTACGACAATTGCGAGCGGCCGCAGCTATGCAACAGGACTTCCCGGTTGCCACACGAGCGTAAGAGCTCGGAATCATATTGCAGGAGACACATCCACCCGAGTGGTTGGCAGAGTGAAATGAAATGTCGTGCCTCGTCCGCAGTGGGATGTTGCCCACAAACGACCGCCATGCGATTCCACGATGGAACGGCTGATTGCTAATCCCATGCCGCTGCCTTGAGGTTTCGTGGTGAAGAAGGCATTGAAGACCTCGTCCGCTCTTCCCGCTGGCAATCCCACTCCGGTGTCGCTGACTGAGATCAGCACTTCAAGGCCCTCGGCCGGTACCGTCCTGATCGTGAGTACTCCGCCTGTCTCCTTCATCGCCTCGATTCCATTGAGCATGAGGTTCATCAGTACTTGCTGCAGTTGTACCCGGTCCGCCGTGATTTCGGGAAGATCGGGGGCCAGGTCCGTACGAATCGAAACAGCATACTCGTTGGCTTCGCCCCGCAGCAGCCTGACCATTTCGACGATGACTTCATTTATTGCGACCGACTCCCGTTTGGGAGGGGCCTTCTTGTACAACGATCGCAGACGGTTGATGATTTCCGAGGCAAAAGCGCCCGCCTCGATGATTCTTTCCGTCCCTTTGCGAACTTGAGTCAGATCGGGAGGGTCTCGCTCAAGCCATCGCAGGGATGCCTTGGCATTGTTAGTCGTGGCTGTGATCGGTTGTGCGAGTTCGTGCGAGATGGAGGCGACCAGTTCTCCCAGTATGCTGACCCGATTGGTATGTGCAAGGTCTGTTTGTAGCTGTTCAGCACGCTTGCGATCTTGAATGTCGGTTGCCGCACCGTACCATTTCACGGCTTTTCCCCGCTTGTCCTTCAGCGGCACGGCGCGACACAAAAACCACCGATACTCTCCGTCGGCGCGGCGGATGCGCATCTCCTCTTCGACCGGCTCACCACTGGCAAAGCTCCCGCTCATTCGTCGTACAATCCGATCCCGATCTTCGGGATGAACAGCGATTGTCCCAACTTCCTCCGCTTTTCCCACCTGCGATAGGCCGGTATAGTCAACCCAGCGTTGATTACGAAATTGAACGGCTCCGTCGGGTCCAGTTATCCACGCCATGGCAGGAATGGTTTCAATAGCTTCGCTAAGTTTCCTTTCCTCCCGCCGCAAGTGTTGCACTCGAAGTCGATGCAGCGCCCAAAGGGATGTCAGAAAAGCAGCTACAGACGACAATCGGAACCAGTTGGTTTGATAATAGGCTGGGTCGACGTTGAAAGCGATCGCAGTTTCTGGCCCGTTCCACAACTCTTCGCTGTTGCTGGCGACAAGTCGGAATCGGTAGGAGCCGGGTCCAAGATTCGTGTAAACCGCTTCTCGCGTTGCAACCGGTCGGCTCCAGCCACTGTCGAAACCTTCGAGAAAATATCGAAAGCGAATCCGTTCGGGTACCGCGAAGCTCAGCCCAGTGTACTCAATGGTGATTCGTCGAGGAGAGGGAGGAATTCGACCGAAGGCAACGAGGTTTGCGGTGTTATCGTCGGCGGCAATCGCCTCGATATGAGGGAGCGCGGGAACCGAATTGTCATTGATCTGAGAGGGATTAACCATCGACAGACCGCTGTTTAGTGAAAACCAGATTTTGCCTGTTGAATCCGAGACCACTGATCGGCTCCGCTTCACCCCTTCAGTGCTCTCGAGACCATCGGCATGGTCATACTCGTGAACATCGACTGACTTCACAACACCACTTAGCATTTTTTCACGCGGAACGCGCAAAACATGATGTAAGGTCGCAATCCAAAGTCTTCCGCTCTTGTCGTCGGCAATCCCGAGAATCTGTTCGCGCAAAACGTCGGGCGATTCATTAGGAGCGTGAAAATGATTGGAGGTAAAAGAGGCGAGACCCGCGGAAGTGCCGCTCCAGAGAGTTCCTGATGAATCCTCGAAAAGGCAGTTTACCTCTGCGGAAGGCAGCCCTTCATTCGTCGTGTAAGTTCTCCATTGGCCGTTTGACAAAGAACTCAGCCCCGTAGGTGTAGCAAACCACATTGCACCGTCGCGGGTTTCAAGGATGGACGACACGGTATTCGAAGCGAGACCGTCGGTCCTCGTGTAAGTGGTGAAGTGCCCATCTTTGAGTTTGCTGACGCCGGCGTTTAGTGTGCCTGCCCACGCGGAGCCATCGCGGCTCTCATAAACGGCATAGGCACTGTTTTGAGCCAGCCCGTTTCGCTCTGTGTAACTCTGACTTGCTGTCGCGCCATTGCGAAATCGCAGACGAGTCAGTCCTCCGCGTTGGCGCCCGACCCACACCACATCGGCACGTCCGTTGATGGAATAGACGACCTCATTTAACGGTATTGACGTCACGGGTTGAACGCGGCCGTTCTGCAAAACATACAGCCCACCCCGATCGGGAGCGAACCAAATGCGATTCTCTGGGTCGACATATGCAGGTCCATTGTGTTCG
>Ga0193717_1000718_pt1 | contig 21091 bp, 16 predicted proteins | sample U2c2metaG_FD_145900 | JGI IMG/M metagenome (GOLD analysis project Ga0193717, IMG submission 145900) | Soil microbial communities from a riparian zone of the East river system, Colorado, United States - U2c2 | ecosystem: Environmental > Terrestrial > Soil > Riparian zone | place: USA: East River...
AGGGGATTCCAGGGGTGGTGGAGCGCGCGATGGTGTGTCCGCCGCATAGCCAGATTGGGCCGATTACACCGGAGCAGCGGGCAGCGATCATCAAGGGCTCGGTGGTGGCGGGGGTGTATGAGTCTGTGGTGGATCGTGAGTCTGCTTATGAAAAGTTAAAGAGCAAGGTTGTGGCTTCGGGCGCGGGTACGCCTCTCGCGGGTGCTGGTGCCCCTGCGGCATCTGGTTCGGGCTGGTTGGGAAATCTGGAGGCGGCGGGAACTGCATTGGGTGGGGTGTTGGGGGGCTCGGGTGGTTCTCGCCGAGGGGACACTGTCGTGCAAGCGATGATGAAGAGTGCGGCTCGCACGATGGGAAGCACCGTTGGGCGACAGATTATTCGCGGGGTGCTGGGATCTCTGCTGGGTGGTTCGAAGCGATAGCAGCGGCTGTAGAGTGGCTGATCTGTTGACGTGAGGACGGTAAAGCCGGCTTCGATATGGCTGCCCATTCTTCAATGGATTTGAAGAATGGGCCAAGATGACTAGATAACTTTGAGCAGAAGCAGGATAAGAACGATGGTAAGGATGAGACTGAGGCCTCCGCCACCGTAGTAGCCGAGCCCTGGACCCATGCGATATCCACCGAAGCCAAACACCAGAATCAGAACGATCAGAAGTATAAGCATTTTTACTTTCTCCGATGCGGCGAAGATTCGCCGTTTGTTTGTGTGATGCAGATTTTCGTATTACGTGTCATGTTGCTGGAAATATTTGTTTTGCGGCTTCCGCGGCTACGGAAGACGGCATCAAAGTGGGTTGCCTAAGCCTTGCACCTCGAAGCTATGGAACTGATGAGTACCCCTCATTTGCTTCGTCTCTGCATCGGTCTATCCCACGGGCTCCGGAAGATGAGCGATGCGTTCGCTCCGCCGAAGCCGAAGAAGTTCGTCATGGCGTAGCGCATGGGTACGGCGAGGCTTTGCCCGAACCAGCCGAAAAGATGCAGCCAGTGTCGAGATCTGGATGTTCGTCTGGGGCGCGATCTGGACGCGCAAGGCGAGGACTGTGATGCCAGCTTCCAGGCTCCTGCTCCACCGAGGAGATGGCCCGTCAACGACTTGGTCGAGCCGACTTACGTATCAGTTGCCGAAGTGTCTGTCAAAACAAGAACTACCCCCCTCACATCGAATCCAACGCGCTAAACTCAAACAAAGCACTACCGATCGAATGCGCATTCTCACCCGGTACATCCTCCGCGAAGTCATCTCCCACGCACTGCTTGGCGGAGCCCTCTTTACTTTTGTCCTCTTCATGCGCGACCTCGGCAAAATCCTCGAGCTCGTCGTGCGCAACTCCGCCTCCCTCACCGACGTCGCCCGCATCTTCGCCTATACCTTGCCCAACGCCCTGGGCTACACCATTCCGATGGCGGTCCTGGTTGGCATCCTCCTCGGTCTCAGCCGCCTCGCCTCCGACAGCGAGATCACCGCCATGCGCGCCTCCGGCATGGGCGCCCTCGACTTCGTCCGAATCGTCTCCATCGTCTCTGCGGTAGCCTTCGCCCTTGGCCTCTTCAACTCCCTCTACCTCGCCCCACGCGCCGCCGCCGCCCTCCTTAGCCTCACCGACTCCCTCAAATCCTCCCAAGCCTCCTTCGAGATCCAGCCCCGCGTCTTCTACGAGGACTTCCGCAACTACGTCCTCTATATCCAAGACGTCCGCCCAGCCGCCGGAGCTGCCGTCTGGCACCACGTATTCCTCGCCGATCTCACCCAGCTCGCCAGCCCGCACATCACCACCGCCGACCAAGCCGTAGTCGTCAACGGCGACGCCCAGACTATAAGCCTCCATCTCCTCAACGGCGGCCAGCACCAGACCTCCCCCACAGACCCCAACCAGTACAACATCTCAACCTTTGCTTCCACCGACCTCCCCATCCAGACCGGCACCCCCGAAGACACCCATCTCGGCCGCGTCGATACCCCCATCCTCGCACTCCCGCTGCCCGAACTCTGGCGACTCGGCAACTCTCCCGGCAATGATATCCCCGGCCATCCCGCTCGCATCTACCGCATCGAGTTCAACAGGCGCTTCTCCTACCCTTTCGCCTGTCTCGTCCTCATGCTCGTCGGAGTGCCTCTCGGCCTCTCCTCAAAACGCGGAGGTAAATCCACCGGCTTCGTCCTTACAATCCTGCTCGTCTTCGTCTACTACTTCTTCTCTTCCGTGGGAGTAGCCTTCGCCAAAACCGGCAAGCTGTCGCCCTTCCTCGGTGTCTGGGGAGCCAACCTCATATTCACTGCCGCTGGGGCCTTTCTGCTCTACCAGATGTCTCGCGGCGGCATCGCGCTCAGCCTCTTCTCCTCCATTGGGGTCTATCTCAACAAGCTCCTCGCCCGCCTCAGCCGAGGCAGCGACCCCACCAAGCACACCACACTCGACGTCGCCACCCTTCTCCGCCGCTTTCGCAGCACCTTCCGCATACAGTTTCCACTTCTACTCGACGACTACGTCATGCGCGAGTACGCCACCAGCTTCGGCCTCGTCCTCTTCAGCTTCTCCACCCTCTTCATCATCTTCACCTTCTTCGAGCTAATCGGCGACATCATCCGCAACCGCACCCCCCTCGTCACCGTAGGCGATTACCTCCTCAACCTCATTCCATTCATCCTCTACCAGGTCACGCCTCTCTGTGCTCTTGTCGCCGTCCTCGTCACCTTCGGAGCCCTCAGCAAGTCCTCTGAGATCACCGCCATGAAGGCCACCGGCATCAGTCTCTACCGCATCATAGCGCCCGTCCTCATCTCGACCCTGCTTATCTCCGCCGGCCTCTTTGCCTTCGACGAGTTCTACCTTCCCACGGCCAATCGCCGACAAGAGGCCCTCCGTTCCTTCATCAAGGACAAGCCCCCCCAGACCTTCCTCCGCCCAGACCGCAAGTGGATCTCCGGCCAGACCACCGCCGCTGGCCAGCCCACCCGCATCTTCTACTACCAGTTCTTCGATGCCGACCGTAACGTTTTCGCCAATCTCACCGTCTTCGAGTTCGAACCCAATACCTTCATCCTTAAGCGCCGCATCTTCGCCGCCTCCGCACGCTGGAACCCCGACGTCAACACTTGGATCTTTGGCAACGGCTGGCAGCGCACCTTCAGCGGCGAGACCATCGCATCCTACCAGCCCTTCACCGTCGCCTCCTTCCCCGAGATTCACGAGCAGCCCGCCTACTTCAAAAAAGAGGACCGCCCCTCCCAGGAGATGTCCTACAACGAGCTCTCCCGCTACATCTCCGACCTCAAACAATCTGGCTTCGACACCAAGCGCCTCAGCGTACAGCTCAACCGCAAACTGGCCTACCCGCTCATCACCCTCGTCATGGCAATCCTCGCCATTCCCTTTGCTCTTTCGATGGGCAAACGAGGCTCTCTCGCCGGCATCGCCACCGCCATAGGCCTCGCTATCGCCTACTGGGTCATCGACGGCCTCTTCCAAGCCATGGGCAACGTCAACACCCTCCCTGCTGTCCTCGCCGCCTGGAGTCCCGATCTCCTCTTCGGCATCACCGGAGCCTACCTCCTCCTACGTACCCCCACCTAGCTCCAGCCGGTATAGCCTCCGTCGTTATCGTTGCCTGTTTTCCTCGACAATCACAAGAAACCGCGCGCTCCATCTATTGTTGCTTCATCGCGCTGGTTTGAAATATATAACCCTTCCCAACCAACTCTGCTGTCGCTTGTTCTTGCTCTACTTTCCCATCTAGAACGTGCCGCCGCCCGAAGCAAAGGTATTGCAAGCCGAAATTGTTCCCTGCCCCAATCCACGCTTGAACCAACCCATGCGCTGAGCCGACGTCCCGTGTGTGAAGCTCTCCGGGCTCACCGCTCCCCGCTCCATCTTCTGGATATGGTCGTCGCCGACAGCCGCCGCAGCTTGCAGTCCATCAGAAACATCGACCTCATCGATGATCTTGCGCTGCGCGGTACTGTGCGCCCACACACCGGCAAGGCAGTCAGCCTGCAGCTCCATTGCGACGGAGAGAGTGTTCCTCTGCGATGGATCGTCGCTCGAGAACCGTCGCACCTTCTGCTCGATCCCGAGAATATTCTGCACATGGTGTCCCAGCTCGTGCGCGACCACGTAGGCCTGCGCGAATTCCGCGGAGCTGCCACCAATCCGCCTCAGCTCGTCCCAGAAACCTAGGTCGATGTAGACCTTTTCGTCCGCCGGGCAATAGAATGGCCCGGTCTGCGATCGCGCCACGCCGCACCCGGACTGCGTATAGCCGCGGAACAACACCAGCTTTGCGCGGCGATAGTTTCTTCCGGTCTGCTCGGGCAGAATCGCAGTCCATGTCTTCTGCGTGTCATCCAACACAAAGGACACAAGCTGCGCAGAACGATCCTCCTTTGGCGAAGTGGTCACAGGCCCTCGTGACGTCTGCGTCTGCATTCCACCGCCAGCGAGATAGCTACCGATGTAGTTGCGCCCTGTGACCAGACTGATGATGACAAGAAAGAGTAATCCCACGATGCCCAGGCCGCCACCTCCGAAGCCACCACCTCCAGAGGAACCACGTCTGTCTTCTACATCACTACTGAGGCCGCCAGGTGTCCAATCCATAGCTCACTCCAAGACCATTCAATTTTATCTTCTACGCAGATGCTACTACTGTCATTCTTGTCTCGGTGCACATTCATAATGCGCCTTCGACCGAAAAGATGACTCAATATCTGCGAATCTTCAAGTCTCTCCGAGACCCTCAAATCATCTCGCATTCTGAGCCTCCTTGATGTTCTTCATACGTTTGCTCAAGGAAGCGAACTTTTGAAAGCAGCATGTTTGAATTATCTCGGTATACGGTGACTCACCGAAATTCTCGTAAAAGTTCTACCGAGGAGCTTCTGTTTGAAAGGTGAGCGCTGCCGAGATTATCGCCTTGAAGCTGAATCTCTAGTCGACACATCTGCTGTGCACTGCTTTGGATGACTCATAAAAGCACGCCTAGCGAATCCCGATGGTGCGGGAGCCGAAGGATTTCGGGGTAGTTGCGCGAACACTGGAGACAACTTCGAACGGTAGCTTCTTGTTTGAGTCATCCACTCGTATCACTAGAAAGCTTCGTCCTGCCTGCGGGGTAAAGTCGAAGACAGGGCCGGATTGTGCGGGCAACACAACGGCTGACGTATGGGCATCAACGACCTCGACGGACTGGCCGGGCCAAGGGTTGCGAACGCGTATCTTTTCGGACGATCCGGCTTCAATGCCTACAGTAATGATTCTGCCTTGGCGGATCTGTACATCGACCTTGCTACCATGCTGGATGTAGACCGTGCCATCGACGTCCCAGTCTTTTGGCCATGCGGGAGCGATGCGTATGAGGCCGTCATAATCCTGGACCAGTGCAGTCTGGAGCGCATCCGCCAGAACGCCGCCCTGCTCGACATAGAACTCAGGTCCCACGAAGCTCGCAAGACCGGAAGGATAGGTTTGATACTTCTCGGTAAGCGCCAAGGCACTAGACCTGAATTCGTCTGCCAGGCCAAGACGCGCGGCCTGAACAGGGTCAGCGCTCCAATCGTTGTCATTCTTGTTTGAACGATTGAGGAAGGTGCGGACACCGAGCTCATGGAGGGGACCATCGTCGCCAATTATTCCGTACGGCCAGACAGGCTCAAGACCGATATTCTCCGAGTTGTGGGTCTCAGCCGCGAGGTCATGGCTTGCGGCGATGATAGTGTCGGATCGATCGGCATCTGTAGCCACGAGAACATTGGGCGAGAAGAGCTTGACTTGGGGCAGCTGAGGCAGCAGTGGTAGCTCCTTCTTCAATTGCCCTGCCAATTCATCGTCTGTCTTGAGGACGGCTGCGGCCTCGATGACCGTGGGAAAGAGGACGTGCATTGCGGCGATATCGGTTGTGGGATCATGAACATCCCACTTCGTTTCATGAGCGTTTGAGGGGAAGGTGTGGAGAGAACCATCAGGACTATGCTTGGCATAGGCGAGGAGAAAGCGTGCTGACTCGCGCATGATGGGAAAGTTTTTGGCAAGGAATTGTCGATCGTTCGTAAAGAGATATTGCTGCCAGATCCACTGAGAAATCTCTGCGCCGGTTGAGATGGTGCGGGCGTTGTAGTATGGCTTGGAATCCTCACCGCAGTTGATGGCAGGAGCAGGGATCCACGTCTCATTCTCATAGCCATACCCGTTGAAGCGCATCGTCTCCGGGACGCAGATGCCATTACGGCCTCCCATATGCAGTTTCGTCCACTCGATGATGTTGTTCAGATTCTCTCGATAGAGAGCGAAGTAGGGGTTGTTCAGCGCGAAGAGGCCAGCGCCGAGGTTGGCACTGACCTGCATGCGAAGGTTCCAGTGCCAGTAAGCAGAAGGACCCCATTTATGTTCATCGCGAATTGAGGAGAAAAGATCTCCAATGCCAGCCTGCGAGCCGGGAAGGCGGTCCCTGCTTTCGGCTGCTGCGGTATAGAGGTTGATCATGCGCAGATTTTCAAGGTACTCGGCTCCACGATCCGGCGACGAGAGCTTCATCAAGCCGGGATGTTCCCAAAATTTGTTCCACCATACCCGATGCTCTTGTGAGGGGAGTTTTTCCGCCGAGGCCAGCAGTCTGGAAGCAACGGCAGCAGCATCGCCCCCACGCCAGCCGGGTGAGCCAACCAGAATGCGAAACGATCCATCAGGACGGGGGCGGAAGGTGATTCTGACCGAAAGGGGGCTGCTCTTTTCGGCCTGAACGTCCAGCGCGTCGGCTGTAATCGCGGCTATCGAGCCATAGGTTTCACCGCTGGCTCCGGCCTCCTTATCATCGAGCCAAGTCTCTGCAAGGACGCCGATATGATCTTGGCCGCTTGCGTGCGGTTGGCGGGGCGACCATAGTCTAAGATCTGCGATCTGCGGAATCGTGGGATTGGCGCCAGTGACGTCGATGATTACGACATCGAGTGCTTCGGTCACATAAGTTGTGGCGGTCATTCCTCCGCCATGTTCCTGAAACTCTCCGTTGTAGATGCTCAGACGGGCAGAGTAATCGCTCGCCTGCGTCAGCTTCTTGAGGCCGGGAATGACCACTTGACCTGGCGAAAGTCGGCTGGGAAAGGTGTCCCCCCGATTGAGTTGCGCGGTGTATCCATCTTGTGCCCAGACACTAAGGCCCAGGCGGCCATTTCCCAAGGGCATTGCCTGTTGGGGCTGCTCGTTTGGTCTTTGCAGGATGATATCGGAACGTTCAACCATCCCCTTTCTCTCCATGCGGAAGATGCCCTGATTCCATGCCGTGGAGGCCTTTCCATTTTGTGCTGTCATTGAGACTGTCGCAAGAAGATAGGACATTCCAATGAAAAGGGCGCGCGAAGGCTTAAGAAATGCGCGGCTGCTGAACGGTTGCACTGCCTGTGGGCTTGAAACCAATTCCTGTGTATTGATCAACATTATTTGCCTTCGTAAGAAATCGACCGCGGCTAACAACGTTATATAGTACCGTTCGGGTGACAAACGCGTATGTTAATCAACGAGTTCACTCGCCGTAGCCCACCCAATAAATTTCACTCAAGGGCGTCTTACAACGACTGTGGTCCCGAGGAAACATCGACAGCTCCCTTGATCGCCTGCATGTTCCAAATCCACCAGATTTTGACGTATTCAGATCCCCTTCAACGTTGCAATATCGGATTTCCAAGCAAGCTGAGAAATCGAAAGAATTAGTGGGCCTTCCGAAGGAGAATCGCAAATCGACTCTACGTCCTTCATCCCCGACAGCAGCGCGCTGATCACTGAGAAGGGGACCTCAGGGTAACCGCCAAGCCAGCCTCAATAGCAACTGCGCAACGGAAAAGCTAAGGCAGCCCATTAGACGCTGACCTTGTGAGCTAATTTCTACCTGAAAAATATCCGTTCCTCTCACGGAGTAGTACCGAAAATGCGCTAAAGTCGTCTCATAATAAGAACTTGCTTCCATTTGTCGCCGTGACCCCGAACGTCAGCACAGAAAAAAAGACATCCTTTCCCTAGCAAAACTGCAGGTTCCCCAACTCCTTCCCTCCCCTTCACTCGTTAAAGGGTCAGATCTCGCCCAGAATGACAATTTGATTTATGAGATGGCTGGATGAGACAACGAAATTATTCGACCTATGATCCGCTGCATATAAATGATTGATAAGCACATACACATGGATTTGCCTTTCCGAAGTGTTCTCTAAGGACTAACTGGCCTGAACGACTGATGAGGGTGTGCCAGTAGGAGGCGATGCTTGAAGGGCGGCGAGGAGACTATACTTACTATAGTTACGCTGCATCAGGTGATCGCCGATGACATACCAGGAACATCCACCGATAGAATTGCAAGCCGGCCAGGAGAACAGCCGGAAGCATTTTCTAACTGGTTTGCAGCCCGGTCCTCCACCGGACCACATGTGGCAGGAATACAACGATTACAGCATCTACACAGCCGAGCAGCATCGCTCCGTTTGGCAAAGGCACACACACGACTGCACGCAGATTACAGTTGCCATGAGCCCTGCCCAAGTGCGAGGCGAGTGGGAGGGGGCGGGGGGGAGATTCGCGACGCGAGAGATGAACGGGGACATGATCTGGGTGGTTCCTCCTGGCGTTCTCCACAGAATCCATTTCGACCGTCGCGCTACCCTGATCCACCTTTATCTGACCGAGACGTTTTTTGGCTCCATGGTGCAGAATGCGCCGGATAATATTTCGTCTACGCTGGTGCCTTCGCTACTTGTGCGCGATCCGTTTCTTGTGGAGATCGCCAGAGAACTGTATCGGGAACTACAGACCAACGCAGTCAATGAGCTGTTCACGCAGTCGATTGCCACTTTGACGGCGACGCACCTGGTTCGTAGCTACAGTAGCAAACGCGGCAGCATGCCGGTCTATCGTGGCGGACTTGGACCTTCTCGAGAGAAGAAAGTGCGAGCTTATATCAGGGAACGTCTCGACCAACAGCTCTCTCTGGATGAGCTTGCGAAGGTTGCGGAGATGAGCCCGAATTACTTCATCTCGCTGTTTCGCCGGTCGATAGGCATGACACCGCACAAATTCATCGTGCAACAGCGGCTGGAACACGCCCGGGCGCTACTGGAGAAGTCTAAGCTAACGCTGCTTGAGATAGCGCGCCATTGCGGTTTTCAGGATCAGAGCCAGTTCACCACTACATTCCGCAGATATGTTGGCGTGACTCCCGGACAGTACAAAAGACAGATCTAAGTCGCCCCTCTAGCTCTGGTCGGTCCGGCTACATCCACGTTGGATTGGAACAGCGGTCGTAATTCTCAGAACCGTTCATCCAGACTTATCGGTCGATTGTTTATTCAAGGCTGCGCCCAGAATGTTCATCAGACCAACTGCGGTTCCCATAGCTCGGCGAGCATCCTTCGATACAGCCTGTTTCCCGATGGTCAAGAGGGAGGGAGGCTCCTTGCCTGAGTCTGTCAGTACTTCGTGCAACCGGTCTGGATCGATGGAACTGAGCAGATTGGAGAAGATGAGCGCGACGCGAAGAGCCGTGACCATCTCCTTGGAGGCGATGAGGTCAACGACGTGGTTGACAACCGTATCGCCCGCGCTCAGGAGTCCGCTTGCCAGATTGAGCACGTCCTTTTCATGCAGTTTCTGCAGAACATCGTATGCAGCAAGGATTGCCTCCGCATGCTCGACGGGAGCCTGCTCGACGCGCCGAATCAAGTCTTCGCGAGAATCCGCCGGCTTGAACACTCTGAAATCAACTGCGACTGCCATAACTTGACGGTACCTTTCTCTTACTACTGCAATTGGATCTGAACGAGTTTCTGCGTTCCGGGTTTGCGATAGTCGCTGCGCTTCCACTTGCGCTCCACCTCAACTCCGTCTTGCGGTGTCGGTTGGCCGGAATAGCGGAAGTTGAGCGGCTTTAGCGGATTGGTGCCCTGCTCCGGCAGCAACTTGATGCGTACGGCAGTCTCCTTGAAGGCAGGCGTGTTCGTCGCAGAATCCGTGTGCGAGCCGGTAAGGACGTTGACTGGCCCTTCCTGTGACAGCAGCGGCAGATAGACCTGCTTTCCAACAACCCGGCTGGTCACGACTACCTTGATGACGAGGCTGCCATGGCGACTAGTGACTCGCACCCATCGGCCCGACTCGATGCTACGCTCTTCGGCAAGTTCCTCCGAGATCTCGATGTAGCGCTCCGGAGTCTCTTCTCGGATGCCCATCACACGGTGGGTCATGTTGCCTTCGTGGAAGTGTTCCAAAAGCCGGCCGTTGTTCAGGAAGAGGTCGAAGTCAGAGTCCGGCCTCTCTAACGGTTCACGGAACGAGACGGGATAGAACCGTGCTTTTTTGTCGGGAAAAGCGAAGCCATTAAGATAAAGAATGGGCTGATCGGTGCCGTCTGGTGCAACCGGCCATTGCAAAGTTTTGTACCCGGTAAGTCGATCGAACGAGACACCGGCGTAGAGTGGCGTAAGCGATGCGATCTCGTCCATGATCTCCGACGGGTGCTGATAGTTCCACTTTGCACCCATGCGATTGGCGATCTCCTGCGTGATCTTCCAATCTGCCAAGCTGTCTCCCAACTCGGGCAGAGCCTGATATAGGCGCTGAACACGACGTTCCGTGCTGGTGAAGGTGCCCTCTTTCTCAAGTGCAGGTGCAGCAGGCAGAACCACGTCTGCATAGCGGCAGGTCTCGGTAAAGAAGATATCCTGCACAACCAAGAGGTCCAGCTTTTCAAATGCTCCCGCAACATGGTTTGCATTCGAGTCGGCGGAGATCATGTCTTCTCCCGCGAGATAGATGGCGCGAAGCTTTCCGCCATAGACCCCATCGACCATCTGGTGGTTATCCATGCCGCGATCCGGTGAAAGCGCAATGCCCCACTTCTCTTCAAAACGGCTTTGTATCTCAGGATCGGTCACGTTCTGATAGCCAGGGTAGTTGTTGGGCATTGCGCCGATGTCGCTTGCTCCCTGCACATTGTTGTGACCGCGCAGAGGATACGCTCCGCAACCCGGGCGCATGTAGTTGCCGGTTGTGAGCAGCAGATTTGAGATGGCAGTCGATGAGTCGGAGGCCATCGTGTGCTGGGTGATGCCCATCGCCCATAGAATACACATGCTTTCCGCCGCCGCGATTTCGCGCGCGACCTCCTGCAGTGTTTCGAGCGGCACCTCGCAGATTTTGGAGGCGTACTCCATCGTGAACGGCTCGAGGCTCTTTTGAAACTCATCCAGGTTGTTGACCCACTGGCCGATGAATTCCATCTTGGCAAGCCGGTTGTCGAACATGTACCGGCTCATGGCGGAGATCCAGACCAGGTCCGTTCCGGGGCGCGGACGGAAGTGAATATCCGCACGGCGCGCCATCTCGTGCTCGCGCGGATCGGCCACGATAAGCCGCTGGCCGAAGAGTTTGTGAGCGCGTTTCACGCGCGTCGCCAGCACAGGATGGCTCTCTGCCGTGTTGCTGCCGACCACGAGGACCAGTGCGGACTTTGCAATATCTTCAATCGAACCGGAGTCGCCACCGTATCCCACAGTGCGAAAGAGGCCCATTGTCGCAGGCGACTGACAGTATCGTGAGCAGTTATCGACGTTGTTCGTTCCGATAACGGCGCGCGCGAACTTCTGCATCAGATAGCCGTCTTCATTGGTGGCCTTCGACGAGACGATAACGCCGATCGAATCCGGTCCGTACTGCTGCTTGATACTACCTAGCTTGCTGGTCACCAGATTGAGAGCCTCTTCCCAGCTCGCCTCACGAAATCCATTACCTTCGCGGATCAGCGGCTTCTGCAGCCGATCTTCGTGGTTCACATAGTCCCAGCCAAACTTGCCTTTAACGCAAGTCGAGATCTGATTCGTTTCGCCGTGCAGTGGTTCAATCTTGAGAATCTTGCGATCCTTCGTCCAGACGTCATAGCTGCAGCCGACACCGCAGTAGGTGCAGACGGTCTTCGTCTTCTTGATGCGCTCCTCCCGCATCTTCGCTTCCGTCTGCGAGACCTGCATGATGGCGCCATAGCCCATCTCCGGTTCGATGGCCTTGACTACATCGATCATCTTGTTCAGAGCGTCTTTCGGCAGGCCGCTCAAGTAGCCCGCTTCCCCCAGCATCGACTTCTCCATCAGTGCATTGCAGGGACAAACCGTAATGCAGTGCCCGCAGGAGACGCAACTGGAGCCGCCGATCTCGTGGCCTCCGTCCCACAGCACGCGAGGATGTTCGAGTTCCCAGCCTATCGAAAGCGTCTCATTTACCTGCACATTCTGACACGCCTGCACACAACGGCCGCAGAGAATGCACTGGTCCGGATCATAGCGATAAAAGGGATTGGACACATCCACTTCATACGGCTTCGGCTTGTAGGGATGCTCTTGGTGCTGGACATTCAGCGCGACTGCGGTGTTGTGCACAGTGCAGTTTTCGTTATTGTTGTCGCAGACCGTGCAGTACAGCATGTGGTTGCCGAGAATGACATCGAACGCCTCTGCTCGAGCGTTTTGCGCACGCTTTGACTCAGTTACTACATTGAGATTTGCGGTAACCTTTTGCCCACAGGAACGGACGAGCTCGCCATTCACCTCAACCATGCAAGTGTCACAGGTCTGAATCGATCCCATGAGCGGCGAGTGATAGCAAATGTGCGGAATATCTGTGCAGCGCAGAACAGCATCCAGAAGCAACTCGCCTTTCTTTGCCGCCACAACCTTGCCGTCTACAGAAATTGCAACCTCGGGTTGCTCATATTCAAATCGGTCAAACTCAGTCACACTGATTCCCTTTCGTCCTGCTACCAGGTCGCGAAGACTTCGACTGTACGGCAAGAGCTGTCGAACAGGAGGACCGGGACCTGTAGTAGTTGTTCCGTTTCAAAGCCCATCTCACGTCTCGTTGTAGCCACTAAATCCAGAGACTACCAACCAGTTTCTCAGACTCGCCCCGAAGCTAACTTTTTGTTAATTACCCATATTTGTCAAAAATTCAGATTTAGTGCATTCGATTGCCTGATATGGGCATTGTCGGCCTATCTTCCACAGTTAACCGGATGTAAATATTAAATTCGTACTGATGTTTGCAAAATCTTACGATTTTCCTTTCGGGTTGTATCGACGCTTCGACCAGTCATTTGGCTGTGCTTCGCAGAAAATGCAGCAGAGCATCTGGCAGAATCCATCTGCTATACAGCACGTCTTGCAAGAGCACTAGGAGATAGCATTCCGATGTCGGGTATGAAGACCAAAAGGGACATCCCCACCCGCGAAACAAACCGCTCCTTCCTCGACATCACGGTGGAGAAGATGGTGGGGCTCACTCCAAATCCGGCGCAGGACAGCGTTGCCATCGAGGAACCACTTGAGATCCAGCTCGGGTATGGTCCGATGAACGCGAGAGCCATGAAGTCCATCTCGGTGACCATGCGAACCCCGGGAGATGATTTTGAGCTTGCCGTCGGCTTTCTGATGACCGAAGGAGTCGTGCGGGATGCGGCCGACATCGAGCGGATTGCCTATCCAGCAATGGGTGACGACGATGCCGCGCAAGAAGAGTGGAACAAAACGGACAAGGAGCCTAAGAGCGCGCTGCCGTATCAGCCAAGAAGAAATATTGTGCGTGTGGAGTTGGCACCCGGCGTGGAAGTAAGTCTGGCGAACCTGGAACGCAATTTCTATACGACCTCGAGTTGCGGCATATGCGGCAAGGCCTCTCTGTTGGCCCTGCGATCTGTCTGCCCACCGCGGAGAAGCAGTAGCTTCTCAATCGGCGCGGAGTTACTGTATACGCTACCTGACCGCTTGCGAGAAGCTCAGCGAGTCTTCGATAGGACTGGAGGGCTGCATGGAGCTGGGCTATTCGACTCCGCTGGAATGCTCTTGATGCTCCGTGAGGATGTAGGTCGCCACAACGCGGTCGACAAGCTGCTCGGTGCACAGTTTCTCGCTGACCGTACTCCGCTACGCGAGACCTTACTCCTACTCTCCGGGCGCGCCAGCTTCGAACTATTGCAAAAGGCGCTCATGGGAGGAATTGCGATGGTAGCCTCCGTCGGCGCGCCTTCCAGCCTGGCCGTGCAGGTTGCCAGGGAATTCAATATCGTCCTGGTCGGGTTCCTGCGAGAAAACCGGTTCAACATCTATCACGGGGCCGACCGCATCCATGGCCATATCTCAAGCATCGAAAGAGTGAAGTGTGAAACTGCGCATTAAAGGAAATTCGCTGCGGCTGCGCGTGTCGCGCTCCGAACTTTCCCAGTTCCTCGCTGGCTACCGTATAGAGGAGACTATCCACCTCACCACGTCAACAGAAGCCAAGCTCACCTACGCACTGGAGTCCAGTCCATCGGCGACCGAAGTAGGTGTGCGTTATGTTCCGCAAGAGATCACCGTGCTGCTGCCGGAGATGCTGATGCAGGCCTGGAGCGAAGAAAGAGAAATCGGAGTGTACGCAAGTATTGATATCGGTAACGCAAAAACTCTTGAAGTCTCTATCGAAAAAGACTTCGCATGCCTCGATGGAAGCGATGAGGAGAACCTAGATACCTTTGCAAATCCGCAGGCAGACCGAGCATGTTAGCCGAAATCTTCCAGCCCGAAGTTTTGTGTTCCTGAACATGAAAATCAACCTACAAGATTGTGATGTGCAGTGTTTCTACGAATGGGCCTGATCTTTTTTACAAATCACCGAGTACCGCGATGTGGGCGCGCAGCTTGTCTCACGACGTGGTGCTTAGCCCTTCTCATCTCAACCGCTCTCGCACAGTCGTCGACACCATATAGGGAATATCCGCAAACCGCCGGCGCGTATCAACCGCTGACTCTACCTGAAATCCCTTCCTGGATAACTCTTGATATGGACCTTCGCGCTCGCACCGAGGCACAAACGGCGATCAATTACACGCCGGGCAATGCCCAGGTATACGAGTTGACGCGTGTGCGGGGAGGCCTTGAGGTACGACCCACTTCCTTCCTCACGGGATACATCCAGTTCCATGACACCCATGCGCTCGGCCTGCCCCTCAAGTTTGTCGCGTCGAATATGCGCGATACCTTCGATCTGCGCCAGGCTTATCTTGAATTTCATATAAAGCCGCTCAAGATCTTCGCCGGAAGACAAGAACTTAAGTTTGGCAACGAGCGCTTGATTGGCATCAGTGATTTCACGAACAATAGCCGCACATTTGATGGCTTCGACGCTCGCATCGGGGACAAGAACCGGGTAGACATCTTCAGTACATCTGTTGTGGCCATCCATCCCACTTCGTTGGATAAACATGGAGCGGGACTGACATTCCACGGCGGGTATGGGTCGTTCGATCACTGGGTGCCCCACACCTCCGTGCAGCCGTTCGTCTTCGTGAAGGCATTGCCCCGCGTGCAGAGTCAGCAATCGATCTTTGGCACTGAAACGGAGGTTACCTTCGGAAGCGAAGTGATTGGGACTACTCCGATGGGTTTTGACTACGACGTTCTTGGCGCACTGCAGCGCGGAAGCTACTCGAATGATTCCATTCATTCCGGAGCGGGTTATATCAAACTCGGTTACACGGCCGTAGATCTGCCGTGGAAACCGCGTCTAGTCGGAGAATACGACTATGCCACAGGTAATTCCCATCGGAATCCATATCGTGTCGGCACATTCGATCAGCAGTACCCCAGTGACCACAATGCCTTCGGACTTGTGGATCTGTTTGGCTACCAGAACATAAAACAAACGCGAATCGATTTTGATCTCAACCCGGCACCTCACCTGACCGTATCGCTGCAGCAGGAGTTTCTGAACGTCGCCAATGTGCATGATGGCGTGTACAACGGCAGCGCCACGGAATTCGTGAAACCACCCGCGTCAGGGTTTGCCAGTGACGACATTGGAAGAGGCTTTGATGCCTCGGCAAAATATGTGTTTCACGATTATCTCGTCTTCAATGTCGGAGTCGGTCACTTCTCTCCGGGCGCTCTAATGACCGCAAACGGGCATGGAGCCCCCTTAACCCTCTCGTATCTATCGGCGACTTACCGGTTCAAGGTGAATAAGAGATAGATGCTTCGTTATGGGAAGACGTTATGCGATGTTTCGTCAAGCTGTGGTCTTGTGAAATAAGCAATAAGTTACCCCGTCATATGTACAACTCAGTATCCACAGCGAAAGGACCGAAACGATGTCAGATGATCAGCAGTCAAGAGTAAGCAGGCGAAAATTTCTGGAGAGTGGAACCGCAGTGTTGGTGGCGGCGGCCGGCCTGCAGGTTGCGCAGGGACAGGAGAAGAAGGTGCCGCGTTCGGCCGATCACCATCTGCCAAATGAGACAGAACCAGGACCAAACAACACCGTTCTGGATAAACAGAACCCGGATTCAGTGTGGTCGCCAACGACGGATGCGGGGGGACAGCCTCCCTTCAAGTATTCCTTCTCGTTGTCGCACAAGCGTCTTGAGGATGGTGGTTGGACGCGGCAGGTCACAGTACGCGACATGCCGATCTCGAAGAAGATGGCTGGCGTAGAGATGCGGTTGATCAAGGGAGGCGTCCGCGAGTTGCACTGGCATGTCGGAGCCGAGTGGGCGCTTATGCTCTACGGTAGCGCTCGCATTACCGCAGTCGACCAGGATGGTCGCAGTCACGTCAGTGACGTGAACGAAGGAGACCTGTGGATCTTTCCTGGTGGAATTCCGCACTCGATTCAGGGCCTCGGTGAAGACGGATGCCGCTTTCTGCTGGTATTCGACGATGGTAACTTCAACGAGTTTGAGACCTTCCTGTTGACCGACTGGGTTGCTCATACGCCTCCTGAGGTGCTCGCCAAGAACTTCAACGTGCCCGCAGAGACCTTTGGCAACGTGCCGAAGAAGGAACTGTTCATCTTTGGACGTCCTCTCCCTCGGCCACTCGCCGAAGAGAAGAGGCAGGCAGAGGAGGGCACGGGAGCGGTGCCAAACAGCTTCGATTTTCGTCCCAGTCAGATGAAACCGACCAAGGTATCCAAGGGAGGAGAGGTTAGGATTGTCGACCGAAAGATCTGGCCGGCGACAAACATTGCTGCGGCAATCGTCACGTTGAAACCGGGAGGACTCCGCGAACTGCACTGGCACCCCAATGAGGACGAGTGGCAGTACTACGTCAGCGGTAAGGGCCGCATGACTGTATTTGCGGCCGGCGCGCATGCCCGCACAATGGACTTCGAAGAAGGCGACGTAGGTTACATAGAGAAGTCCGCACCACACTACATCGAAAATACCGGCGACACGGACCTAGTGTTCATCGAGGTATTTCCAACACCGTACTATCAGGACATTTCACTCGCTGAGTGGATGGCACACACTCCATTCCGACTAGTCGATCAGCACTTGGGCGTAGGTGAAGATATGCTGCGGAAAATCTCCAAAAAAGAAATGGTCGTCGTTCCTGAATAGTGAGATCGCTGCTTGCTTCGTAGTCCGATCAAGTTTCGACGAAGTGGGCAGCATTTCTCGTTAGTGCTTTCTGGACTGGATAAATGTTTCGCGAAGATTTTTCCCGAACCTTTCATCACCCGGAGTCTGATATCAGAGCGCGTTTAAGGATTATGCAATGAAAGTTAAAAATCGCTGGGGCATAGCGTTAGCCGGCATTCTTCTGCAAGTTGTTCTAGGTTCTGTCTACGCTTGGAGCGTGTTTCGCGTTCCCCTTGCAAAACAGTTTCACTGGAGCATTTCGCAGGTGACGATGACCTTCACGATTAGCATCTTTGTGCTCGGCATCGCTGCATTCATTGGTGGACTCTGGCTCAATCGCTCCGGCCCACGCGTCGTTGCACTGGTCGGTGGATTCTTGTACGGACTCGGAACGATTCTCGCCAGTTTCTCAGGCGACAGATTGTGGTGGCTGTATCTCAGCTATGGCGTCATCGGTGGTATCGGCCTGGGATTCGCGTATATCGTTCCCGTCGCCGTACTTGTCAAGTGGTTCCCCGACCGTAGAGGACTGATGACGGGGATAGCAGTTGGCGGGTTCGGAGCAGGCGCACTCGTCACCGCGCCGATCGCCACGCGACTTATCCAGAAAGTGGGCGTGTTGCCCACTTTTGCCTATCTTGGGATCGCATACACCGTGATAGCCACGCTCGCGGGCTACTTTATGCAGAATCCACCGGGAGGATGGCGTCCAGCTAACTGGACGCCCAGCGGGACGATCTCCGCGCAGCAGTCGGTGAAGAACTATACACTCGGCGCAGCGCTGCGGACGTGGCAATGGTGGGCGCTCTGGCTGCTTCTGTTTCTGAACACTTCGGCAGGTATCTCCGTTATCTCGCAGGAATCTCCTATCTTTCAGGAACTCGCCAAGGTCAGCGTTATCGTTGCTGCAGGCATGGTCGGTGTTGTTAGCATCGGCAATGCAGTCGGACGTGTTTTCTGGGCTTGGATCTCTGACTCTATTACACGCCGACTTACTTTCGCCGTCATGCTCCTGATTCAGATGTTTCTCTTCTGGATACTTCCGGGCATCACATCCGCTGCGATTCTGACTGTCGTGTCGTTTGTCATTCTGATGTGTTACGGCGGTGGTTTTGGAACTATGCCCGCGTTCACCGCAGACTACTTCGGTTCAAGCAATGTAGGACCGATCTACGGCTTGATGCTGACCGCTTGGGGCGCTGCGAGCGCATTCGGCCCGCTTTTAGTTGCTCACATGAGACAAACAAGCGGAAATTACCGCAGTGGGTTCCATGTACTCGCCGCCGTGGTGCTGGTGTCGATACTGCTCCCGATCATAGTTCACCCCCCAGCGAAGACAGCCCCCTAACTGTAGGAGCAAGCGATTCTGGCGTTCCCGATGTTTGTTTCATAGTAATAATGTTTGGCAAGACTAGTACAGTTCCCAGAAGCGAAACAATCGTTCCGAGGCATTATCGATTTCTCAGGAGCGATAAAGGGGACATCCCGTCGAACGGGCTGTCCATAGTCTTCCGTTGAACCGGAGATCGGTTACTGAAAGGGGCGCAATTTCAATACGCCAGAACGAATGGGCTGGGGCCTGCAAGCTGCAAAGAATCGCCGCGCGAATCACCGCAGGATGTGTCACTGCAATGGTATGACCGGCGTCGGTCTGGTTTTTCATCCAACGTCCAACTCGCGTGATCACTTGTGCGAACGAATCACCACCATGCGGAGCTGCATCCACGTCGGTTAGCCATGCCGCCAATCCTTCAGGATCGCTTGCCTGTACCTCGTCGATCTCTTTGCCACTCCACGCCCCGTAATTGACGTCAGCGAGTTCAACCGCTACAGACGGCTTGAGGCCCACTGCCTTCGCTGTCTGCTGCGTGCGCTGCTCCGGTCCAGACCAGACGTGTTGGGCGCGGGGAGGCACCCATCCGATCGCCGTAATCTTCTCCAACTCGCCTTCTACGATAGGTTCATCCAGCGGAAACGAGGCGCGTCGCAATGCAAGAGTGGCTGCGTGGCTGATAAGCGTGATTCGCGCTGGCAAGGCTTGCAATTCCAATGTTGCACCGCGAACAGATTACCATCGGTGACGCTGTTGCCTTGACACAGGCTTCGACCTTCACTAGGCTCAGGTTCAGTTGAGGTCTTCATTATTCCTCGACCGGAATGTATAGCTTAGGAGGCTTCAGCATGGCTCAATCTGCCATAGGTTCAATCTCTCGACCGGTATCTGTACCCGTTATTCCGTTACGTGAGTTGATGCCATGGGCTCTGTTCGGCGGTCTGATGATGCTGCTCCTGATCTATTTCGTTGGGGCAGAACAGGGAGCCACTTCCCTCATTCACGGCCGCACCGTTCATGAGTTCCTGCATGATGGGCGCCATCTGCTCGGCTTCCCTTGCCACTAGACAGTCCCACATGACTCGTACGCTTCTACTTCGCGGAATGTTCGTCGGACTCGTGGCCGGCTTGTTGGTCTTCGCTTTCGCTAGCTGGATTGGCGAGCCCCAGGTCGATAGGGCAATCGCGTTCGAAATCAGCATGGACAAGGCTAAAGGCGAGCCGCCTGAGCCGGAGATGGTTAGTCGCAAGATTCAGAAGAGCCTTGGACTACTGACTGGCACAGTGGTCTACGGCACTGCACTTGGCGGCATCTTCGGACTCGTCTTTGCCTATGTACGAGGCCGCCTTAGCCTTGCAAGACCAAGGATAGTCGCCGCGTTCCTAGCGGGCATCGGCTTTATCACCATCGTTCTGGTTCCTTCTCTCAAGTACCCTGCGAATCCCCCGTCGGTTGGAAATCCGGAGACGATTGGCATCCGCACTGGGGCATATTTTCTGATCATCGCAATATCCTGCACAGCCATGATTCTGACCGGCCAGGCGGGTCGCCTCTGGAGCAAGTCCCTTGGTGGTTGGAATGCGTCGCTCCTTGCAGCCCTTTTATTTGTCACCCTTGTCGGAGTGAGTGCTTATTTCCTGCCTGCAATCGACGAGGTTCCCCCAGGTTTCCCAGCATCTCTCTTGTGGAAGTTCCGCATCGCTTCATGGGAGACACATGTCGTGTTGTGGAGCGTGTTGGGGCTGCTTTTTGGATGGCTCACCGAACGGCAAGAAGGCTTTACTCGGTTGCGCGCCCGGCCCTTTGATTCCGCAGACGAGATGCGTTACTCCTGACAAAAGCTTGGCGCTGCGTTGCGTGATACTAATGGTATTGACCCACGGTGCCCACATGGGCTTAAAAGGGAAGTCCGGAGAAAAACCGGCGCGGTCCCGCCACTGTAAACGAAGATGAGCCGCTAGCAGTACCACTTGGTGAACCTACCAGGGAAGGATAGCGGTCGGCACGTAAGTGTCGTCTTTGAGCCAGGAGACCTGCCAGGGTTCAAACTGCAAACTTTCTGCGGAGAACAGAAACCTTGCGCCTGACCTTTGGCCTGATTGACGACAATTCGCATGCTTCTGCTCTCTTCGTAGCTGGTAAGTTAGCGGCGCGACCCCCTGTTACAAATCGACTTCTTCGTCTCGCCGTGCGACACCGCGTTGCGAGCCACTGCCTGGGACCGCGAGGCCGACGATTGGGCACAACGGGCAGGGCAGCACGTGGCCTCAGGCGAGCGGCGCGAGGCGGTGCACTGCCTGTCTTGGGCGGCGATTCCCTCGACCCGTGTCCTCGTA
>Ga0193717_1000719_pt1 | contig 21087 bp, 18 predicted proteins | sample U2c2metaG_FD_145900 | JGI IMG/M metagenome (GOLD analysis project Ga0193717, IMG submission 145900) | Soil microbial communities from a riparian zone of the East river system, Colorado, United States - U2c2 | ecosystem: Environmental > Terrestrial > Soil > Riparian zone | place: USA: East River...
TCCTACAAAAGCGGGAGGGCGCAAACAAAGCGCGAGAGCAGGTTGGACGAGTTTCCGTCTCATCGCTGAGACCAGAAAGCCCCATGGAACTCATCCAGATCGACCACACTCCTGTTGACGTAATTGTGGTCGATCAGGAGCAACGGCTTCCCATCGGCCGACCATGGCTGACACTCGCAATCGATGTAGCCACTCGAATGGTAGTTGGCTTTCATATCTCGCTGTGGGCCCCTTCCACCGTTTCCCTATGTCTTGCGCTCTCCCATGCGTGTTGTTTTGCAAATTATATGGCGTGAATCTGTGCAAGCTATTTGGCGCGCGAGATTGGACTTCTGAAGCCCTAGTAACGCTCCAATGAACAGTAATCGGCAATGGAAAAAGCGCCAAGGTCCGTCGTAGGCATCACTTGCAAGTTTTGACAGCTGTTGTATGGGTTGGGATCACCATCCTCAGGCACGACGGGTGATCCGATCGTGCTGCAGAAGTGTGCCAGATAGCGAGCAAGGGGTACGCCATATAATTCGCAAAGCTACAGCTACACTCCTGGTAAATATCGCACCGTTCACAGAGATCTCTGATAATACGGCCCTGTCTAATATGTAGCCGCGTCAATCTAGAAATTTGTTTCCATTCTCCGCAACCCATTGCGGAAAGGCGATCAGAGGACGCCCGAGAATGCGTTCCAACTCATTTGTGACACCGGCGTCCACAACAACCGGCTTCCTTCACCTCAGCGAGCTGGGCCGCGTTTGTCTCGTCCCCCGTCGAAACGACGGCATATTGACTTTGCCGAGTGGAGAAGATATCACAAGCCATGTCCCAATCTATTTGTTTGTGACCTGGCTTATGAGTCGATTTGGAAGGACTCACAAACCGTCGTTTGTGACGTCCTAAGCTAACGGCGATGAGGGCATCGGCGATTTATCACTAATCGAGGTTAGAAGCGCCGACCGCGAACTAACGAAGATTGTCTCGTAGTTGCCGATAACCCCGAAGTTAATTAGCACTACGCAGTGGAACCTAATACAGAAATTGCGATGAGTGGTGCAATGAATGTCGGAGGTGTAGCCGCCGGTTGGTGGATGCGTTCTGAACGCCTCAATGACGACTATCAGCCTTATGCGCCGATGCATCGCCCGAAATCAATTGCCAGATACGCCCTTTGGGCTGGCGGAGCTGATGGGGTAGCTGTATTTTTGATAGGTTCGACGTCGCTATCTGGAAGGCTTTCATCGGCTTTCTGACGCAGATTCGTAAAACTCCATGGTTGATTGTGGTGTCCATCAGATCCGGCTGGTCTGCAAGCAGCTTTGCGATGGACGCCTTCAGGTCGGCGGGAACCTCCGTCCCTTGGGCGAAGTCGATCGTCCTCAGGTCATTGAGCAGTTGCCCGGGATCGCCCGTTCCCGCAGACTGCAGGATCTTGAAGATGCGCTCGTGGTTGCCCGCGAGAATGTTTGCCGCTACGGTCTGGGCGACGAGCCGGGGAACCTCGGTCTGCCGATACACCTGCGTGTCGGCAGCGCGCCCGTCGGCGTGGGCGGGAGGCAATACGTTGTCTTTGCCGCAGCGGGCTGCGGTCCAGAGGGTGCTCCGGGCGAGGGATTTGCCTGGAAGGCAGGAAAAGTAGAGGCTCAAGGCTACTACGTGTTCACGGTGGATCCAGAGTAGAGCTCTTCTTTGTTACAAACTGTGGATTGTTTCTTGATGAGATCCGGCGCTGACTCTAAATCTTGTGGGGAAAGAGTCCTGCTCTCTCCCCACAGTAATAAAGTTACTTGCGCGCAGCGAGGCTTGCGCTTGGTGTTGTGTCGGCGGGAAGATCTCCAAGGACGAACTGAATAGCGTTCAGTATCATCTGGGAGAGGGCCTGCGTTTCAAAGAGCGTAGGCGTGTGACCGAAGGCGCAGTTGAAGACCCTTCCCTGACCATAATTCTTGATCCAGACGAGACCGTAGTCGCGATCGGGACGAATTTGCCAAGGGGTCAGATCGGACTTGTCGGCATCAATGCTGATGAGCACATGCAGCTTCTCGCGCGAGTAGGGACCGTCCGGCAGGAAGTGGTAGAACTCGTCACGATAGTTGAACGCTTTTCCGCTGTAGGAAGCAGTAATAGGGCTGGTGAGCAGCGGCTTGGTGATCGGGCTATTGGGGTCATCGAGCTTGAGGACAGCATCCTCCACTTTATGAGGACCCGTCTGCGCGCCGATCAAATCGCCGAACTCACGGATATCCATGGAGGCGTAGCTTGCTCCATGCAGTCCGGCAACGCCGCCGCCTTCGCGCACGAAGCGAGCAAGGCCATTGAGGACGTCGGGATCGGCGAAGACCGGTCCGTCGCCGCTGTTGAGGAAGACGGCGTCGTACTTGAGAATGTTGGGATATTTAAGGTTGTTCAGATCGTTGCTGAAGATAGCCTCAAAGGCTCCGGTGCGGTCCGCCATCTTCTGAATGGCAAAGTTCGCATGGGCGGCGGTGTCGTGATAGTAGGCGCCGGTAGGAGCTACATCGACGATGAGAAGCTTGCGTGGCCGATTCGGTGTAACGACAGCTTTGGGAAGAGCGGCAACGATCTTTTCCTTGACGTCAGCAGGGATACGATCAGTTTTAGTAGGGGGAATGAGCTTGACATCCTGTTCCACGCGATAGGCCATTGCTGGGCGTACAACAGCTTCGAGATCGTTTGCGGCCTGCCACAGGTCGTTGAAAATTCCGCCGGAGCTTCCAGCCTGTGGGCCGGAGGCGATGACGATCTGCCAGGGATCCGCGTCGATTGCGAGGAATAGGGGCCGAATGCCGCCATAGGGACGGCTGCAATTTACACAGCTTTCCGGTTTCTCTTCGGGAGGCGGGGCCATCTCGGCGAGCCGGAGGAAGAATTTTTGCAGACTGGCGGCGCCTGTTCCAAGTTTGACGTCGTGGGCGCCGGATCCAAGGAAGTTGCGGTCGCGAATACGGACGGCGAGGAGGCGGCCTTTGGTTATACCGAGCGCGTCGACGGGACGGAGACTGTGCTCGAGCCACGTCGCTGTATCTCCGCTGACGCCGATATGCGAACTGGCGCTGCCGATGGCGCCGATGACGCGCGCTGGATCGCCGTGATCCTCAATGGCAACGGTGAGGCCACTGTCGGAGGCGAGTTTGTCGACGGCGGTAAGGGAGGATGGAACGGTGTTGACGATGATGGTCTGGACGCCGAAGTCTTTCGCAAAGGCAAACAACTTTCGGGCATCGTCGCCGGAGGGAATGCTGTCGACACGGTAGGCGGTCATCTTAAGGCGGAGCGAGGCGAGGTGATCTTTAACGACCGCGGTCTCTTCGGGCGAAAGGTGGTACTCGAGATTTTTTGGTATCTGCGGACTGACTTTCTGTGTGCTGTCGCCAGCAATGACGGCAAGTCCGAGTGCGTCGGCAAGTGTCGCAGCTTCGACAAACGTGTTGGAGCGAAACACGCTGGAGTCGATGCCCACATGCCACCCCAGCATTCCTCCGATGGAGGTTCGTATCTGCCCGGTCGTCGCGCGGACGGAACTGTTCGCGGCCGGTTTCGTCTGAGCGACAATAGCTGCGTTCTGGCTTAATGTTACTGCTATGGCAGCGCCTGTTGTCATCATCCAATGAGTACGTTTTCTCATAGAGTCATCCTTGTTCTGCTTGGGTCATATTGCGACTTTCGATTTGGTCCACCTACGGTACTTACTTGAGGATCCATCCGCCATCGACGTGGAGGGACTGCCCTGTGACGTAGCTGGATTCTTCAGAAGCCAAGAATGCAACCACCTCTCCGATCTCGCGGGGAAGCCCGGCACGACCTATGGAGATCTGCGCCTCGACGGAAGCGAGAATATCCGGGTCTTTGACGATCCACTCGGTCATGGGCGTGGCAATGAAACCAGGATGAACGCAGTTGATGCGGATTCCCAGAGGAGTCATCTCCGCGGACATATTGCGCGTGAGAGCCTCGATGGCGAGCTTGGAGGGAGCGTAATGCGTGCGGCCGGGGAGAATCTTGGCTGCTTGCACGGATCCGATTTGCACGATGTTTCCTTTACGACCATCGGCGACTACGCGGCGGCAGAAGCTCTGCGAGCAGAGCCATGGACTGCGAAGGTTGACATGGGTGACACGTTCCCACTGATCATCTCGCATCTCGAGAAATGGAATGATGGTCTCGATGCCCGCGTTATTGACGAGAATGTCGATGGGACCGAACTCTTTCCAAACTTGGTCAAACATCGACTCGACTTCGGCGCGGTCAGAGACATCGGCCTGAAAGGCGATGGCGCGGCGTCCTCTGGAGCGCACGCTGTCGACGACACTTACCGCGCCGTCGGGCGCGATCTCAATGTCGTTGACGGCAACATCCGCCCCCTGTTCTGCGAAGACCTCCGCGATGCCCCGACCGATGCCGCGGCCTGCACCGGTGACGAGCGCTACCTTGCCTGCAAGTTTCATTGAATTTCCTTTCCCTTCGGCTGTTTCTCTGTCTCTTGTTCGGGAAGAGCAAAGACGTAGTAGCCTTGTGCGCCGGGCTTTCCTGGTTTGTAGAGGGGCGATTCCTTGGCGCTGCCGACCGCACCGAAGAAGGCGATATAGGCGTGACCGTTGACCTCGTAGACAGCAGGAATACCGTCGGGGTTGGCGTCGATTTCGGTCTCCCAAATAGTCTTACCGGTCTCTTTGTCGAGAGCGTGGATCATGCGATCGGGTCCTGTTGCGATAAACAGGAGCCCCCCAGCGGTAACGACCGGACCGTTGCGAATGAGCGCCGAGCTGCCGGTGTCTGTGATGCCTTTGGCGGCGAGCCCTGGCGTTGTTCCGATGGGCCTGCGCCAAGCGATGGTGCCTTTGTTGAGATCGTAGGCAACAAGGGAGGACCACGGAGGACCGAAGGCAATCATCCCATTTTTGGCGTGGAAGATATTTCCGAACTGGCCATAGTAGCGCACCTGCCCGGTAGGTGGAGCGTTCTTGGCGGCCAACTTCGCAGCGGCAGCTTCACCAACTTCGGGATCCTTGAGGTAGGCAGCGAGATAACCGAGTTGTTCCGGAGTGAGAGTGGTTTTGGAGAATGCGGGCATTTCGCCATTCCCGGCGCGCACGACCGAGGTAAATCGATCGAAGTCGATCTTGTTGGGATAGGTGATGCGCTCGCGGTGAGGACCGTGACAGCCAATGCAGCTTTTTGAGTACAGGCCGTAGCCTCGTTGCTCCGGAGGTCCGATGTTGGCGTAGCGAGCGTAATCCGGTACGGTTTCGCTCATGTGGTGAATGGTGGGAGCATCGTAGGTCTTGATGTAGACCATGCCGGTGGCGGGATCGCCGGCGGCGCTGCCCTGGTTGGCGCCGCCGTTTTCACCGGGTACGGCGATCTGGTCGCGATTGTGGGCTGGCGGAGTGAAGATGCCTTCGTTACGTGCGTTGAGAACGATCTCTCGAATCCGGGCCTTCTCTTCCGCATCGAGGTAAGGGTTGATATCGTCGACAGTGACCTTTTGCCGAGCGAAGGGAGGAGGTGCGGTGGGGAAGGGTTGCGTAGGCCACGACTGCTCCCCTGGCATGTCCGATTTAGGTACGGGACGCTCTTCGATGGGCCATAGGGGCTTGCCGGTAACACGATCGAAGACGTAGACAAATCCGAATTTGGTGGCGAGAGCAACGATGTCTACGCGCTTGCCATTGTGTCGGACTGTGAGTAGTTTGGGGCCGGTGGTCGGGTCGTAGTCCCAGAGATCGTGATGTACGAGCTGATAGTGCCAGAGGCGTTTTCCGGTTTTTGCATCGAGTGCGACCAGGCTGTTGCCGAAGAGATTTGCGCCGATGCGGTCCGCGCCGTAAAGATCATAGGTAGGCGATCCCAGTGGGATATAGATGATGCCGCGCTTTTCATCGAGCGAGATCTCGCCCCAGGCGTTGTTGCCGCCGACATACTTGTACGCGTCGGGCGTATAGGTATCGTACCCAAACTCTCCGGGGTGAGGAACCGTGTGGAAGGTCCAGGCCAGTTTGCCGGTGCGCACGTTGTAGGCGCGGATGTCGCCCGGGGGAGAGTTGTACATCTCGCCTGGAGCCGAGCCGAGGATGAGGAGATCTTCGAAGACGCGGCCGGGGGTTCCGCTTTGGACTTCGCTGACCGTAGAGACATCGCGGCCGAGTCCTTCGCGGAGATTCACCTTTCCATTCACACCGAAGGAGCGAATGTTCTCTCCGGTCTTCATATCGAGTTCCTGAAGATAGCCATCAACGGCAAAGATTAGACGGCGATCTTTTCCATCTTTGGAAAACCATCGATTGAAACCACGGTTCGTGGGTTGTCCATCTTCGACAGGGTGATGCCAGATCTGTTTGCCCGTGGTGGCATCGAGCGCATCGACACCGTCGTTCTCGCCGACGACATACATGACCCCGTCTATGACGAGCGGGTTGAACGAGAAGCGCCCTACCGGTCCGGAGGCCGGAACAAACCATTTGAGCTTCAGCTGGTTGACGTTGCTGCGATCGATCCGTTTGCTTGGGGAATACTCCATCGAATCCGCGGACCCGCCGTAGTCGCCCCAGGAGATATTTCTGCTGCTATGTGACTGTGCCGAGGCTTTTTCCGAAGCAAGAAGAAGTGCAAGGCCAAAGGATGCGAAGGCAGTACATTGATACGCGAGGCGTCCAATGTGTCTTGGTCGAATGTCGATCATGGATGTGAAGCGCTCCTTTTGCCGTTCAGTTGCGAAATTTGTATCCGAGTTTCTCGAGGTAGGTTTTGGTGATCTTGACCGTTTCGAGCGGAGTCATTGGAGCGTTGTCGGATGGATCAAGCTCCACCATGATGTCGGGGTTGAGCCCTTGCCATTCGACCATGTCGAGGATGGCGGTCAAGTCCACGGAACCCATGCCAAGGGGACAGTATCCTGCATAGTGATCCCAGCCTTTGTAATCCTTGAGGTGCATGTGGCGAACGAGTGGCAGAAAATCTTTGACCACTTTGGCCGCGTCTGCACCGCCCTTCTGCAGTTGGCCGACGTCGGGGGCGAAGTGCAAATTCTTGGTGTTGACGCCATCCATAACCGCGTAGACTTCGTCTCGCGATTCGATGCAGGTGCCGGTGTGTTGATGAAGGCCTGTTAGAAATCCCAGGTCGGTGACCGCTGCAGCGTAGTCGTTCAGTGCGGAGATGATGTTGGAACGGTTTTCTCGGAAGTCGTAGCTCTCGCGCTTAACACCGTTCGGAGCTAGCACAATGAATGTACCCTTGAACTTCTGAATGACCTTGGACAGTTTTGTGATGCGCGCGATTTCGTCCTTTCGCTTGGAAGGATTGATGAGATCGCCGGTGATGTAGCCGGACCGTAGTGGGACTGGGTATTTCTGAAGGAGCGGCTCGAGCAATCCACGACGGTCCCAGTCCTCAATATCTTCAGGAAAAGTTTCGAAGGACCAGAAGCCTTGGTCGTAAATGTCCTTGAGCGCAGGTTCGAGCGTTGTGTCATCGTGGCGGGGAAAGGTTTTCCAGGTGATGCAAGTGTGACCTATCTGCAACTTTCTCTTTGGACTGCTCTTGGCGAAGGCATTACCCTGTGCGGTCATTGCCGCTGCTGCTGCGAGTCCAATCGTCTTCAACACATCGCGCCTTGGTGTGATCGTGCTCATCTATACCTCCTTCTTGCGGTTCGATCTATCGCGAATCAAAATGCGGCGTTCGGAGCGAATCCGGCCCATGGGCAAAGCGGAACAATGGTCACCTCGACCTGTCCTGCTCGGAAGAGAGGAAGGCTCTCTATCATCAGCCGGACCTCGGCTTCGCTCTCTGCCTCCCAGAGAACACAGGCTCCAGGGCCGTCGGCACGATGCCAGAGTTGACGAATACGACCCTCGGCGTACAGGGCGAACCTCCGCTTTCACGGCCTCGGCATCAGGGAGCGTTGTGGCTCCCTCGTGCCGCCTGGATAAAGTCAGAAACTGCATCGAGTGCTTTCCTTAGTCTTCGAGGATGGCGACGGCGCGTACTGGGGCGGCCGTGGTATTGACCCACTTGATCGGGAAGAGACTCAGCGTGAATCCGTGGCTTGGTAACCGGTCAAGGTTGGTCATGTTTTCGAGGTGGTAATACTCGCGCGTGTTCATCACGCGATGCGCTTCCCAGAATTTTTTGCGTTCAAACATGGCCCAGATCGGTGGATCGTAGGTTACCGCGTCGATGCCGGTCATCTTGATTCCCTGATCAAGCAGCCAGTTGGTCGCTTCGCCGGTCATGCCGACGTGATCGGTCAAGTATTTTTCACTGTCCTGGATCTTTCCGGCACCGGTGTGAATAAGCACGATGTCGAGAGGCTTGAGCGTGTAGTCGATCTTCCGCAGCGCCTCCTGCAGATCTTCGATGCTGATGCCAGAGCCTTTGGGAAGGTGGCGGAAGTCCAGACAAACGCCGTTTCCGTAGCAGTATTCGAGAGGGATGGATTCGGGGCCGCCGGCGTCCTCGCGCATGTGCCGCAGAGCATCCATGTGGGTTCCTATGTGATCGCCAATGACGATCATGTAGTGCGCGGTAAGGGAATCGACGCCATACGCTGCGGCACCAATACGTTCGGCAAAGCCCTGCCAGGTTTCGTACATTACGAGAGCGGGGCGCACGACACGGGGGAAGGTCACCATTTCGTTGTGTACGGGCATGCTGAGATCAACAAGTTTGCGAGCCATAGATAGTTTCTTCTCCCTATTGCGTTGTGGTGACGCCGCCATCGAGATAGAGCGTCTGACCGGTGATTTGCGCCAGACCTCGCGAGGCCGCGAGAGATCGATTCGCAGATTCCACCATAGCCACCCGTGACGAGAGCTACTTTGCCGTCGACTCGAAAGATTGATTCTGCATTTGACATGAACTGAACGATTCCTCGGTTGTTATAAGGTCTTCATCGATTTACAAAAGAAGCGGATCGTTAGGATGACCCGCCAATGGATGGACGGTAATGAGGAGATACGGAAACATCGGTAAAGATACGAGAGCATTATGTAACTGGTCGATGCTATCTGTCTTCCATATCCCCCAGTTCTCACGGCGACCAGGGACGCGCCAGAGACGAACCAGAATTCCTTCTTTCGCGAGGTCGCGCGCGCGTTCAGCCTCCTGCTTACGCAGTTCGGCTTCAAACTCTGGGCTGACGTCGAGGCGCATTACTTCCATGTGAACAAGAAATTCCATAGCTCGATTCACTTTGTGTCTTTTCGCGTTGACTGTTTTGTAGAGCAGACCTGATGAACAGTTGCGATGATCTTGTCCACAGTGGGCAGAACAGCTCGTTGTAGGACCGGGGCAGCGGGAATTCTTGTGTCTGTGGTCGCCAGGCGAACGAGAGAGAGAGGCAGCTCGTCGCCTAGCAATTCATGAAGACGAGATATGATTTCAGCGCCGAATCCTCCGGTGCGATTCGCTTCGTGAAGAATGACAGCGCGGCCGGAGGTCTTTTTCACGGCTTCTCGGAGGCCCTCTTCATCAAGTGGGCAGAGCCAGCGCAGATCGAGAACGGCAGCTTCGAGCTGTTGTTCCTGAAGCGCGGTGGCAGCTTCGAGTGCGATGGGAACGGTGGTGCCCCAAGTGACGATGGTGACGTCTCTCCCCGGTCGGCGTAGCAGCGACTGTCCGATGGGTTCGATGTTGTCGGAGAAGATGACCTCACCGGTCGTCTGATAGAGGCCGCGAGCCTCGAAGACGATGCAGGGATCGGAGCAGGCGGCAGCGGACCTCAGGATGCTGTATGCATCCTGCGGCGTGGAGGGAATGGCAATGCGCAGGCCGGGAATATGCGCGAGCAAGGCTTCGAGACACTGCGAGTGTTGCGCGCAGGACCCGGGCGTCGCTCCCTGCTGCGTTCGCACGACAATGGGAGCGCCATACTTTCCGCGAGTGATGTAGCGGACATTCGCCGCCTGGTTGATGATCTGATCCAGGGCAACAAGCATGAAGTCAGCCCACATGATCTCGACAATGGGCTTTTTGCCAGCCAGGGCTGCGCCTACCGCCGAGCCAAGGATGGCGCTTTCTGAGATAGGCGTGTCGAAGACGCGCTCGGCGCCGAACTGTTTTTGCAGACCGCGGGATGCTCCGAAGATACCTCCCGCACCTCCGACGTCTTCGCCATAGACGAGGACCTCAGGGCGAGAGGACAGCTCGCGCGACAAGGCTTCGTTGACGGCTTGAATGTAACTGACGGTTCGCGTCTCGGTTTCGGCCTGAGAAGCGGACGCGGGTTGTGCTCCGCCTTTTGCAAAGACGTGCCGGGTTGCTGTTGTAGCGTCGGGAGCGGAGGAGGCGAGTACTGTCTGTTGCGCGACGTCGAGCTCCTCTTTAACGTTGGACTGGAGAGCCTCGAAGGCGTGAGGTGTGAGCGCACCATTTGCGATGAGCTGAGTCGAGAAGACGGTGATGGGATCTCGATCACGGGCCTGATCGCGGTCTTCCTTGGAGCGATAGTGTTCGATGTCGCGGTTGTAATGTCCCCACAAACGCGGAACCCTGCATTCGATCAGAATAGGGCCACCGCCTTTTCTGGCGCGACCGGCCGCCTGGAGAGCGGTCTCTCTCACGGTGACAGGGCTGGTGCCGTCGATGGTTATGCCCGGGATTCCATATCCGCTGGCGCGTTGTGCGATGCGATCGACTTTAAACGTTGCGCTGGTGGGCGTGAGTTCAGACCATCCGTTGTTTTCGCAAAAGATAAGAACAGGCAGGCTGCGCGCGGCAGCGAACGCCAGTCCCTCATGGACGGAGCCTTGATTGAAGGCTCCATCGCCGAGCGAGACGGCGACAACCTGATTGTTGCCATCAAGCAGATTAGCCATGGCGACGCCGCAGGCGATGGGAAGGCCTGCACCAACGATGGAGTTTTCTCCGATGAAGCGGCGGTCGGGCGCCATCATGTAAGCCGAACCCGCGCGACCGCCGTTGATACCAATTTCGCGCTGGCAGATCTCGCCGAAGACCTCCAGCAAAGGCAGACCGGAGGCGAGCGCCCAGCCGTGTCCACGATAAGTAGCGACGACCTGGTCGCGCTGGTCCAGTGCAGCCATCGCTCCGACGGGCACAGCTTCCTGTCCGGCACAGAAGTGCGCCGATCCGACGACCTGCGGCGGAACAGTTGTGCTTAAATCGAGAGCGCGTTGTTCGAGTTCGCGAATCAGGAGCATCTGCCTGAGCATCGCTATTGAAATTGCAGCGTCTTTTTCCTGTAGGGTGTCGCCAAAGTCAGAGATAGGAGCAGTCATCATCATCCTTATGCAGCGTGCGCATCCAGGTTCTGGGGGAGCGGCGATTGATTATGAGCGTTAGGCCTTGGTTTGTACTAACGGATGACGTTAAGCAAGATAGGACGACACGCTGGATCCTTTCAATAGGAATGGCAATTGCAGAAAGATGGTGTCGGACCCTGTTGTAGAACAGGGTCCGGTATTTCAACTACAGGTTCCGGAGGAAAGAGAGATCATTCGAGGCCACGCCTAAAAAGTTCCCCGGAGGCTGAATTGCATCTGTCGTGGATTGGCTCCTGCCGCCAGGCCAGTGATGACACCGAAGTTGTTGCCACCGAATGAGACGCCGGGATTACCGTAGTTCTGAATATTGAAGACGTTGAAGAACTCGGCACGGAATTGGAGGTTGAACTTATCTCCAAAGTGCATCGCTTTCAACAAAGAGAAATCAGCATTGTCATATAGATTTCCGGTAATGGTTCCTCTGCCGGAGTTCCCATATTGGTTGACGGGATGAGCAAAGGCTGTGGTGTCGAAGTACTCGTATCGCGTTGGGTGCTCTTTCCGAGGATTACGAAGGAGAATGGGCTGGCTATAGAGTGTTCCGCCCTGATTGCCTATGTTCGCGGGGTCCGCACCTGCGTCAATAAAACCAAGCGGAACTCCAGAGCGCGCGGATAGGACGAGATTTGTCTGCCAGTTGCCTAGAATCGCTGCGCCAACTCCGTGGTTAAGATGATTCTTGTCCTTACCAAAGGGCAGTTCATAAAGAGCCCATCCATAGTAGAGGAACTTGATGCTGTTGCCGGAGATGCCGTAGTTGGCGTCGAGGTTGTTATAGTCCTGCATGGAGGCGAGGCCCTGTGGACCATTCTCCGTGCCGTAATAACCGCTGGCTCCATTGTCGAGAGACTTGGACCAGGTGAAGCCAGTGCCAAAACCGAAGCCGTCGGCGAAGCGCTTATCGGCGCGCATTTGCAGACCGTTGTAGTTTGATGTGCCGCGCGAAGTGGCTTCGTACGCGGTAGAGGCCCAGGGGAAGGGCCGATCGAGTCCGGCGCCGCCCGGCCGGGGCGAATTGTTCGCGAGTCCCGTGATTGGAAGATTGTTGTTAACACTGCCCACATAGGAGATGGAGGCTGCGAGGCTCGAGGTAATCTGACGCTGCACCTCGATGTTGAACTGGTGGGAGTAGTGGCTCTTGAGATGGGGATCGTAATACCAGCCGAACTGATTGAACGGTGTGGGGACCGACGGCAGGGCCTGGCTGCTGCTCAGGGTTGGAACGATCGTGGTCATGGTTTGTGTCTGACTGCCAGGAGCGAAGGTGTTGAAGTTGAGCGGTAGCGAAGCGTTATTGGGCCAGGAGAGCAGGCGGTCGCGAACGGTCTGGATGGCGCCGGTGAGGTTGTCGTAGATCAGCCCGTAACCACCACGAATGACCGTCTTGTCATCCGCCTTGTAGGCGAATCCCACGCGCGGACCAAAGTTGGTATAGATAGGGTCAGGACCGAGGTTCGGGTTTGCTGCCACCTTGACATGCGCAGCGATGATTGCATTTGTCGCTGGGTCAGAGAAAGGAATGCAAGGTGCAAAGACTCCTGCAGAGGGATTGCAGGGCGGCGGCATCTTGCCCCCGGAGATGATCCAGTCACCGGTATTTGGATCGAGCATGGAAGCGGTCGTTCCATTCAGCAGATGAGGCGAAGATTGCCCATCCCAACGGAGGCCGGCGTTCAGCGTAAGGCGCGGAGTCGCCTTCCAGGAATCCTGGATATAAGCGGATGGAACGACGGTTCGCACGGCATTGATCTGTGCCTGGAAGCGTCCGTTGTTGGGTACGCCGAGCAGCGAGCTGGCGATCGGATTTCCGGAGATGGAAGAGAAGGCCGACTGTGGATTCGCCGTCTCCTGGCTGGAGAAGGTGAAGTTGGCTCCGCCGAAGTGCCCACCGGAATAGCCCTGCGTCATCTCGGGAATGACCTGCTGGTAGCCAAAACGGACCTGGTGGTTGCCGACGATCTTGGTCAGGTTAACAGCGAAGTTGAATTCGTGGCTTTCCGAACCAGCAGGACCACTACCGCCCATCCCGTTGTAGCGGCCGCCGAATCCATAGTTGACTCGGCCGTAGACAGACTGGACACCGGAGTAGAGCGTTGTGTCCGATACGTTCACGAGGATGGTCTCGGTGACTGCGTTGAATCTGCCCGAATACCCTGCAGTCGCATCGAGAATGAAAGTGGGGGAAAAGATGTGTGTATAACCACCACCAAAGTTCCGGTTGTTAGCCTGCGATCGTGCTCGGAGGTGCTGGGAGGTGGGATTGAGGTTGACCCCGTTCAGGAAGCTGTACCGACCCCAGATGATGTTAGCCGAACCAAAGTTCTGATCGACCCGTGCCGTGAAGGCGTCCGCGTCATCGGAACCGACCGTGTTGAGAATGGTATTGGGACCACCGGGTGTGGTTGGCGTGAAGTTTGGCACATCCGCATTAGCCTTCAGGAACTTTTGTGCGGTGGGATCGATCATTGACTGGGGAACATGTAGTCCATCGCCGCCAAGAATCGTCCTGGTGTAATTTCCAGCTGTTCCTGTTGTGCTGAACGGGTTGTAGAGCAGTGGGATGAAGTAGTTGCCGTTTGCGTCCTTGAGGCGAATGGAAGAGTTGGTGAAGTCGCCGTCTAGCTCAGCCGCGGTAGGAGACACATATGTAGCTCCCACTGCCTTTGCGTATCTCCAACCCTCATATCCAACGAAGAAGAATGTCTTGTCTTTTCCGTGGTACAGCTTCGGAATCCAGACCGGTCCGCCGAGCGTTCCCCCAAACTCATTCTGACGGAAGGAGGCAGGAGCCGCAGGCATGTTGTCTTTGAAGTCGGTAAAGGGATTGCGTGAGTCGAAGACGTTGTTGCGCAGGTACTCCCATACCGAACCATGAAAGTTGTTCGTACCAGACTTCGTGATGAGGTTGACAACGCCTCCGAGAACACTTCCATACTCGGACTGATCGTTGTGCGACTGGATCTTGAACTCCTGGATCGAATCGACGATGGGAGGCACGTCATAGGAGCTGGCAAAAGCAGCGGTGTTGATGACACCGTCGGTGTAGTAGAGGTTCTCGCGGTTCCACTGTCCCTGTGTTGAGGGGAAGGTATAGGTGGAACCTGGGATACCGGGCGAACCGAATCCGGTGCCATATCCAACGCCGCTGTTCTGCGAGTAGTTAACGGGATTAACGCCGGGTGCAAGCGTGAGGAGGGCGGAGAAGCTGCGTCCATTGAGGGGCAGGTCGCCGACTGCGCGCCTCTCCACAACGGTGCCGAGATTGGAGGTCGATGCCTGTAGCAGCTCGGCTGCGGCGGTGACACTGACGGTTTCAGTGGCTGTACCGACACGCAAATGGAAGTCCTGGGTCGCAATCTGGTTTACTTCCAGGCGCAGATCGGAGGTCGATGCAACATCAAAGCCCGAAACGGTAACGGTGATACGGTAGCTACCGGGAGGAATCAGGGGAAACTGGTAGTAGCCTTCGGCGTTGCTTTTCGTCGCGCGGCTCAGGTTTGTCTGACGATCGATAAGTACAACCTCTGCGTTAGGCAGCACTGCACCGTTCGGATCGGTGACATGGCCGTTGAACTGGCCCGTTGCGGTCTGAGAGTACCCAAGGAGACCACATGCACAGAGCATTGCCCAACACAGCGTCAGATAGAAAAAAAACGTGCTTCCACGTCGCAACGCGGAAGAGCATATCGAAGTTGCTCCGCTCAAGGCCAAGCTTGCACGTAGAGCCTTGTTCATGAATACCCTCCAAAATGAAATTTGTTCCGGCTGAATCGATTCGTGGCGAAAATTCATGTCTCACGAAAGCAAGATTCATAAAATATGACAATGTGATAAATCACTCAAATATTGATATTTTTATTAGATCGATGATTCGGAATCATTCTTTATCTGCGCGGATTCTTGATTTAGCGTGAAGTTCTTTATCAGAACGCGGACATGTATAGGCGGGGCACTGAACGCCTGTCAAGAAAAATATTCACATATGAGTACAGTGTCAGAATATGATATTTAAGGCTATGGCTGTCTGTGAAAGTGATCACTTTCGGGCGGAATAGACGGGTGAGCTGCCTGCCGTAAGACCGGTATGCGGAGATCCGTGAGGGCGATAGATTTTTTCGATGAAAAGTGATCGTCAAGTCGGCGCGAAACAGGATGAATGCACGTCGGCACGAAGACTTTTGTGGATTTGCCTGCTGGCAGGCATCTCGTGCTTTGCCTGCGTGCATGACGAGGCTTTTGCACAACGTGCGATGAACAATGCCGCGATCCTGGTTCAGGCGAAGATTCTGGTGCAGAACAACGATCCGGAGGGCGCACTTGCGGTTCTTGAGCGAGCGGATTTGAAGGGAAAAGAAGCAGCAGATGTGCTCACGATGAAGGGAATCTGTTTGGCGATTACGGGAAAACCGGTCGAGTCGGCTGCTCAGTTTGACTTGGCTATCGCACGACGGCCGGCTTATGCGCCGACGTATCTTTCTGCGGGGCTCGCGTTTGCAAGTTTCAATAACTTGGACCTTGCGATGGAACGGTTAGCGAAGGCGCTGGAGCTTGATCCACATCTGCCGGGAGCAAGGTATAACTATGCGCTTGTACTTGCGCGTGCGGGGAAGTTTGCCGAATCGGAGAGAGAGGTCGACAGAGAGCTCGCGATAAAAGGCGCACGTGCTGAGACAGATGCTGATCTTTGGCGGTTGAAGGCGCGCGATATTTTTTACCAGAAGAAATGGCCAGAGACGCTTCAGGCCTATAGCCAGGTTCTGAGCTTTGAGCCGCAGTCTGCGGAAGCTTATGCCGCGTTGGGAGAGGCACTGTTTTCGCTGAACCGCTCGGAAGAAAGTGAGCGGGCGTTGAAACGCGCGATTGCGCTTGATCCGACGGATGGAGCATCGCATGCGCTGTTGGGAAAGCTCTACCAGGCGCGCCACAATAATGATGCCGCCATTGCGGAGCTGACGATTGCGTACCAGTTGCGCCCGAACGATCGCGAGTCGATTTATCGCTTGTTTCGTCTCTACTTGGCGAAGGGCGATACGATGAATAGCACAAAATTGAAACAACAGTTGGACAACCTGTTGTCGAACAATCGAGCTGAGTCGGACAACGAGGCCAAGGCAGTTGTCTTCAATAACACGGGGATTGATCTCGAGAAGAAAGGCAGCTTTTCTGAAGCGCTGGATAACTATGACCAGGCTGCCCGGACGAATGTGGTGAACATTGTGTATCAGCGCAATGCCGCCTTGCTGCTGTGCCGGATGGGGAGAACCCAGGAGGCAATTCGAAGGCTGAACGATATCTTGACGCTGGATGAAGATGATGTGGTGACGTTGCAGATCCTGGCGGTGGCGAAGGAACTTGCAGCGGGAGATATTTCGAGGAAGACGCATCTTCCCGCCGCGGAAGCGTCGCGCTGAGAATTAGTTTTTAAGGACAACGCGAGAATCTTCGGATTCCCGCACGGGCAAAGCATGACCCGGCGAGCGCCCGTCTTCACTATGCCTCTGGTAAGCGTCTGGTTCTCACAACTCTAGACGCTTACTGGGATTCCATATGAACTCGACTAGGCGATGCGATCTTTCGTTGGCTTGAACCTGACGCCAAGCTCGCTGTCTTCGATCCAACTATCGTCGCTCGTCAGGCGAGAATAATCCTCACCTTTGGCTTCGAGGTCTGTTGTGGCCTGCTTCAAGACGCCTCGAACAAAATCGTGATCGGACATGCCATTGGGACGAAGATAGTCCGCAGAGGATTTCTTTCCGACCTCCAGGTCGAATAGGAGTTCCTGAAGTGGCAGAGCCAACGTCCCGAAGGGTTGGTGGAACAACTCATCGTGAACGTCGTCCCATACCTCGGCCGGGATACCGAACTGCTTTAGTTGCTCGAACACATAATCGTACGTCACTATGATGCCTGGTTTGCGATCTTCCATCGACGCCTCAATTCCACATCAGCGCATAGTCTGAGTGGTAGTTACGAGTGGTGGGCTCACCGCAGCGGCCTCTGCATCACATGCAACTCTGCTAAAAAGGTATTCGCCACAGGGAATGTGATGCCTAGCGGCGGTAGTTTTCATTACTAGGGTGCCTGACTCAGAGGAATTAATTCTTCCACAGCCATATTCGCCTTTTCTTCTCCTATAGTATCTTCTATGGGCGGTGAGAGGGGATCGACGGCGAGGATGCGTATTGCAGGGCAGATTTGTTGCAATTGCAAGATCTTCCTTCCTGCCCCGCACACCGGTCGCGAAACCTATTGGGCCAAGTGTTCCCCGAAGCGGAAGGTCTATATGCATTTCATGTTGAGCGACAGCTGGCACTGTCAGTTCCTGGAGCAGGACCTAAAGACGTCTGCGGGCAAGCCGCTGACACTAGCAACACCGGAGAAGATAATCGAACTCGCACGTCGCGGCGGCGCAGAGATGAAGTTGGAAGATGTACAGGCAATTGAGTATGCGATTCAGATGGGCCGAGGGAATCTGTGGCTCAACCTTACCGAGGATCAATACCGAAAGCTGAAAAAGATAAGATGAACGACGTGGCGATCGACAAAGAGGTATTCCTCTCGCTCTGGAAACTCGACGAACTTCCCGCCTGCGATGAAGGTATGGAACTAGCGCTACGTTTCCTGCTACGCGCAGGCGAAGCGGTAGATAAGCTTGATCAGACTGATGTGATTGCAACGCGCAATGCCCTGATACGCGCGCACAAGGAACTTACCGGTCATCGGTCGGAATGTCCCAAGTGCAACGAAGTCGATATGCCTGTCCATCAACTGATGTGAGGAAACTATTATGGACGAACTGGAAACAGCAATCATCACGAAGACCGGTCATGGATTTGAAGTGACAGATAACTTTGGCGACATCCTTGGCAGCTTTAAGAACTGGGATCAGGTCGCGGACATGTTCCGGAAACGGGATTTCTCTGAGGAGTACATCGCCAAGCGCCGAGCGGACCTTAACCGGAACACCACCACCAAGATCGACGAGACCAACGAGTAATGTGTGGCCGCTACGGAAGACGCTCTGACAAGCAGAAGATCGCTGAGGCCTTTCACGTGAAGGCCAATCTCGATGAGATCGACTTCATGCCTAATGATGACATCACGCCTGGAACCATCCAGCCGGTCGTCTTCTCGAATGATGAAGGAGAGCGCGAGATCGAGTTGATGTATTGGGGCTTCACCTTTCCTAAACGGCTTACTTTCAATACTCGCTCTGACGGCATTCTCAAGCCTGGCCTTTGGAAGAATTCCTTTGAGAACCGACGCTGCATTGTTCCAGCCGACCGCTTCTTTGAGTGGAAGCGTCTGCATAAGAAGAACAATCCGAAATATGAAATAACGGTTCCTGGCCGCCAGCCGTTTGCACTGGCCGGTATCTGGAGCATGTGGAAGAACAAAGAGGGCGATTCCCTGCCCACCGTCTCAGTTATCACTTCAGAGCCCAACGAGAGGATGGCAGAGGTTCATGACAGGCAGCCTGTCATTCTTGAGCCGAGGGACTATGCGGAATGGCTATCGACCTCTGACCGGCCGCCGGTACACCTACTTCGTATACTGACGGCCGATGAGATGAAAATCGAGCTGCTCGAAGCGCATAACATGCAGCTGCCGCTTAACAGCACGTAGACACCCGCAACACCCCGAATAGATATGTGCGCGTAACGCGCACGATGCGGAAACCAGACCTTTGCTGAGTCTGTATGTCTTTTGTTGAGCCGGGCCGTCTGGTTAGGTTTTCCTGATCACAGGAGGAGACATGCATACCAAATCATTCGTAGGGCTGGACGTCCATAAGGCTTCCATCGCTATCAGCATTGCGGAAGACAAGCGTAGCGCGCCGGTGCGGTTCATCGGCGTTATCCCTAACACGCCTGACGATGTTGCGAAGATGGCCAAGAGGCTTGCCAGGGACGGTGAGCTGGATTTCTGCTATGAAGCCGGTGGCTGTGGCTACGGCATCCATCGCCAGCTCCCAGCGTTGGGGTATCACTGTTTGGTCGTAGCGCCGTCGATGATTCCACGGAAGCCGGGAGAGCGGATCAAGACAGATCGACGGGATTCTGAGAAGCTGGCAGCTCCGGCAGCATGCTGCGTCGTTTTAGATCGAGATGCTAAATCAGGACGAACGCCATCCCAATATCGACAGGAAGAGCGCGGAGGAGAGCGGACTATTCCGGAGGATTCCACCGAAATGTTCTGGATATCGTCGGCTTTCTGACGTCGTCCAGTCTATCTGATTGCAAAACGGCACGTTCTATTACGTGGCTACGTAAATAGAAGCTAATACGGTCATCCCAGCAGAGTCCCGGCGGCGCACCTCATAACAAAAGAACTCTAGAAGGTATTCGGGAGTACGCGGCCGAGGGGGTGGATGGAAGGTGATAGGCTTTGGGCAGGTGAGCTGATGAAACCAAAAGCAAAGGTAGCAAATTCATTCGATTCGTTTGAACGTCCTAAGATACACACTGTAAATCTTCGGGTCACTGATTCTGAGGGGATAGATTATGACGTCTACGGCGGTGATCCGTCGGGATGTCCTCCGGTCCCCCGTGTAGGAGATTTCGTCAGATATTATCTCGGTCGTGGTGAGGTAGCGAGCGTCGAACATAGCTTCGAAGAGTACAACAATGAGAATAGAGACAACATTACGGTGCAACTCAGCAACTGCTCACCAACGCTTAGATGATCCGCATCGCTTGATTCAGTATCAAGGGCCGAGAATCGCTAGTGAGAGTAATGGCTAATGAGCGTTCGTTCAGGTCGTCCGTATTCATATCTTTGGACCGCTGACGGATCCGATCGAAAGATCGGTTTTCATACGTCTTACGTCGATCATGAGTCGATCTTCGCCGCAGCAATTTGAGACGCCGAGACTGCTGGTGCCCCAATCCGCGGAAAAGTTCCTTGCCGCAGGGCGAGTGTGTCACAAACACAGTTCTGGATTCATGTCTCGGAGCAATTGGACGAGTTGTTACAGCAACAGGATGAGTGCCTCTTGAATCAGAGTCCAGAGGTCCAGAGAGCTGGCGAAATCGAAATAGGGGTCTCATCTGTTACCCGCACCGTTGCTGTGAGGGAGCTATTTGTGATGCAGGATATTTTGGGAAACCTCGTAATGGTGGGCTGATCCGGTGATTGCAATAGGGACAACTGTTCCCGCATGGTCTCTTCGGAAGATGAGAATGAGTGGTTTCAGAAGCATGGATTTGAGGCCCGTTGTGACATGGGAGATATCAGATTGCATATGCAAATCGCCGAGCATGTTGACATCCCCGCCGCGCAGATTGAAGGTGCCGGTCAGGCCGACCGAGGCTCCAGGAATCTGGAAGGTCAGGTTCTCGGTAAAAACGATGCCGTTCCGTATTTCAGCTCTGCCTCTGAGAGACGAGAGGACGTCCTTCTGATCTTCAGGCGTCTTAAGGTTCTGAGCGCGTTGACTGAAGGCGGATAGCTTCTGCGCAGTTGGCCGATCCGTAAGTCGTTGAGCAGGTATGTCAAAGTTTCCGTCCATGCGCAGGCGCTGGAGGAATTTTCTCCCCTGTTCCGCCGGTGCCACATAGGCGTGGCTTCTCAACCAGACAGAGCCTGTGACAGGAGGGTCATCATGTAGAAAGGGGCGCAGAAGGTCCTGAGTACGACCGTTTGTGACGGCTATATCGAGGTTGGTGGCTTTCGGCGAGCCGACTATGCTGCCTTGAACGCGAGTAGTAGTTGTGCCGATCCGAACTTCCGCATCGTGGAGGACGATATTCGCATTGAGGCCATCGATCGTACTGTGAGCCGTAGCCTC
>Ga0193717_1000722_pt1 | contig 21014 bp, 17 predicted proteins | sample U2c2metaG_FD_145900 | JGI IMG/M metagenome (GOLD analysis project Ga0193717, IMG submission 145900) | Soil microbial communities from a riparian zone of the East river system, Colorado, United States - U2c2 | ecosystem: Environmental > Terrestrial > Soil > Riparian zone | place: USA: East River...
GAAAACTTCCAGTATAGGGAAAGCGATCTGCGCGCCCACTCCGTAATTATACCGCTGAAAGCGCCAGCCGTCACTGGAATTGACCGAACCATCTGCACCAATGCCTGAACCTCTTCCATAACCGGTGCTCCACAAAGTCAAATGTGGCAGTATGCTTTTCTTTAAGGATTTTAAAGCCAGCTCATTCGCAGTAATGTTAGCCTTTCCCAATTGCACCTCCGGGTGATCGGCTGTTGAAGTGTCAGTCAAAGCAACGACCGGAAGATTGTTGAAGAGCGAAGAATCCACAGGCAGACCATCCGGTAATTTACCGCCGACCAGTTCTTTAAGGGCGATCAATGTGGAATCCCTTTGCCTTTCAAAAGCGATCAGCTGCATTTCTGCCCTCGTATATTCGGAATGAAAAGAGGAAGAATCGGTTCCCGGCCTTAACCCGCTAACGACTAAAGTTTGTGCCTGCTTTGAGTTAAAAGCCGATTTATCAATATTGGACTGATAAACTTTGATCAGATCACTGACCAGCAAATAATTTAACCAGGCACCAATCACATAGACTTGATGCTGAAATAACGTTAAGTTCTCATCCGCCTGGCCATATTGCAGCCGGCCTTTAGCCAGATCAATTTCGGCACCACGCTGGCCAAAAGTGATGGGTTCCCATTGCAGGTTGAGCGCTGCGGCGCTGCCCGGTACACCGCTGTAATCATTGCCCTTGCTTGGGGGCCCGCTGATCGGGGTGATATATTGTGGGTAGATCATACCGGTGATATTATTCGCAGTTGCGTAATCTACCTGGTAAGAAGCATTCAGCGATGGGATCAAACCATTCTGTTTATACTTCACCGCATATTGCAGGGCCTGTGTTTGCAGTTTCTTGGCTTTGATCAGGGGGTAATTGGCCGCTGCGGTCCGGAGCAGGGAATCAAGGTATGGCTTACCTTGCGCGTAACTTCGTTCCGGCAGCAAAAAACAAAGGAGCATACCTGCAAGCAGACTGATCTTTGAATGGACGGGTAAAATGGAATATTTCATAGCTGGAAATCCAGTGGTGTATTTGTAAGCGCAATGCTATGGTATTTCCGCGCCACAAAATAGAACGGATTTTACCTGAGTAGAACCCGCTTTACTTTTTGGCCAGATTTTTTTTGTATTCGGAGGCTTTCATATCCATTTGTTTCTTAAAGATCCGGTTAAAATGGCTCTGGTCGGAAAATCCGGTCAGGTAAGCGATCTCAGTTAGGGAGTAATCGGTCGTTTCCATCAGGTGCATGGCTTTTTCTATCCGCATCTTACGGATATAATCGCCAAAGGATAAATTCTCAAAATATTTGGAAAACTCCCGTGACAGGTAGGCCGGGTTGATCTTTAGTTCGTCTGACACTTGCTGCAGGCTCAGGGACATATTGGTATCAATCTGGTCCTGGATCATTTCTTTGATCTCCCTGGCCCATACCGGCGCTTTTTTGGAACCCTGCTGTTTCAGGTATTTATTAAAAACCTCCAGTAAAAGGTATTCCACCGGTTCCTGGATATGTTTTTGCTCATACAGGTATTTGGCCCAGGTGTATAAACCGTCATAAACTTTCATGCCCAGTTCCAGCAGTTCATGGTCATCCGGGATATTTTTGGATAGCCCTAAAAAGATAGCTGACAGGCCCGATGCCTGCGGGGCGAAATCATGCCGGTCGGTATCCGCGCCACGAACAATGGCCGCTATACGGTCAAGCGCTACATCTTTGAGCTTATGTTTCTTGATAAAATAATCAAAGCTGCACTGATCGTCGTAATGGGTGTATTCCACGCCAGGAAGATCAAAGGGAACGGCATTTAAAACTGCTGCCTGCTCAATTACCTGGTCTACGGGTACATAAATGATTTCCGCCTCCGGATCAATGAAGCGTTTGATCAGCCAGGGACAGGCGATGCGGTCAATTTTGGGATGTTCACGGGTGATCCATTTCATACTGTTCAAATTTAAAAATCTAAAGCTGTATTTATGATATGGGGTATATTGATAGTTCCCAAATCACTACAGCAGATGGGCGGGCCATAAATACGTACAAAATCTGTAGAAAATCTGAATTTAAAGCCATTAAAAACAATAGTTTAATTAACGATAGCTTACGAAGTAAAAATAACCGGAAACAGCTGCTCTTTACTATCGTTTACCCGCAAAGTTGATTGTTTACGATAGTGGAACAGGAAAGGAAATATTCAGCAGTTCGATGGTTGGTGATGTGGATGACCTGTATTGGGATAAAACCAGCAAACAAATCTTTATCAGTGGTGGCAGCAGTTCGGTGAATATATTTAAGCAAACAGGCGATACAACCTACCGGAAGATCGCTGATATCAAAACAAGGAATGGTGCAAGAACATCTTTATTGGTTCCTGAGTTACACCTGTTTCTGATCGCTACCAGGGCGAATGTCGACCAAAGGGCAGCATTATTGGTTTACGAAATAACTCAATAAGGCTTTAACAGGGGAAAAAGACATTGCAGCAATCATTTCATATGGTACACTGTTTTTAGCCAATCCGGATTTGCCGAAATGATTTGAATTAAATGCCGAATTGAATCAAGCCGATAGAACTACGCTGTTTGGTGGTGGAGAAAAAGGATATACCGATTATCCATTTTTATAAGTTGAGCAAATAGGTTTTGGGTCACAGAAAGCCTTTCAGCATTGCTGGAGGGCTTTTTTTATTAGCAGTCTATGGGCACATAGTTTATCCGTAGTTAAAAATTACGGACAGCGGGGGTGTTAAAAAAAGTTAAGGCTTGTTTGGAAAAAGAGAATTTAGGTTAACTTGTAGAGCTAACTAATAACGCTAACAGAATTAAAAAAATAATAAAATGATTTACGCTGTCAAGGGACTTATTAAGTCATGTATTTGCATCGCTTTTGTTTTGTATAGTGTGGATGTGAACGCACAAGTTTCTTTAATTCAAAATACCATTGATAAACTTGAAAGTTATAAAAACTTTAGCTATCAATCTTCTGTAAAGCACAAGGATTATACCAGCGACACCACAATGGAACAACACAAAGATGTTTTTTTGAAAGCGCCTGAGGATAAAAATTTTGGTTATTTGTTTAGCATAGAAACGCTAATTAAGGCCGAGAAATTTCATAATATAGAGTTATATAACGGGCCAAACTTAATACACATACGTCCCGACGACAGCACTTATGAAATAATTCAAATTCGGCCACAGGTTATGGGGATGACATTACCTGGCCTTTTAAACTGGATAAAAAACTTCTTACAAAGAAAACCATCCAAAATTATAGAAGTCAGCGATACAACCATCAATGCAATTACCTGTTCGCATTTAATTGTCAATACCTACGACACCATAATTAATAAAGAACATTACTATACACGTATGCATGTATTTATTGACAAATTATCAGGTGTGCCTAATTGCATAAAAACCATATCAAGAAATACAAGTACCGGAGACGGGATCACAAACTATTATTCTGAAAATCGTTACTTCGATTATAAGTTTGATCAGGATAATATTGATATAGCTTCCATGGCAATTCCCAAGGGTTATCATCCACAAAAAGAGCGATCTATCTTACCCTTATTGGCATCGGGAACCGTTGCTCCCGATTGGACTTTATACGCCGCGGATGGTAAAAAAATGTCCTTAACACAAATGAAGGGTAAAGTTGTATTGCTTGATTTTTATTTTATTGGGTGTACGGGTTGTATGCTTTCTATAAAACCATTGAATAAACTTTATGAAAAATATAAAAACCAAAACGTTGTCATAGCAAGTATAACGGAGAGAGATAGTAAGAAATCGGTTTTGGCATTTGACAAAAATTACAAGGTAAAATATCCTGGTTATGTTGATGCGGCTGATGTGGTCAAATCATATCATGTAAATGGTTTTCCTACCTTTTATTTCATTGACAAAGAAGGAAAAATTGCAAACGTAATTGACGGATATGGCGATGATTTTGAAGAGAAGGTAACTTCAACAATTGATAACTTGTTAAACAAATAATGAATTGATAGTCCCCAATGTTAGGATAACAACATACTTTTCACTAACAGATAATGGATTTTGGCCTTAATTAAAAAAAGAAGTCAGCTGTGAAACTAACTTCTTTCAATCTACCCATCTACTCATCCATCTACCTAAAAGAGTTATTATTCCGAGCTACTCATTGTTATACGATTGTATAATTTTAATTGTTGCAAAAATCAGTAATATAAAAAAGAGAATAAACATTTCTGCTTACTCTCCCCCTCGTTTAATTTTTAGCGTCATAATTACCGCTAATTACTTTTAAATCAGGACAATAATTAGACCACTTTATTCACTATAAATAAATAAGACCGCCTAACTATTTTATCATCTTCAATACTGATTAAATTATTATAAGGTGGGACTAATTGTGCCCTTTAAATTTAATTATAAATTAAGTTATTACTATGGGGTATGATTCTTGCACTATTAAATAAGTATCTAACTATTAACAAGTTATTTAATAAAAAAGTGATGGATGATATTGAGAGTGAATTAATCGAAACAAGGATTCAATTAAACCATTTAAGGCTATTTTCTAATGCTAATGCAGTTTTACTTCAACAAATTTTAGAACGTTATGACGGAATCGTTGAACAATTATTTGACCTAAATAAAGTACTTTATCTTCAATCATCCAAAAATATAAGTTTTGTTGAACCTAAAATGAATTTATTATTTTTGTTAACTACATCAATAAAAAATAAAAGGAATAATTTTAATAAATCAAAATTCCGTTTACTACTATCAGTAAATGAAGACATTAACAATTATGGGCTTTATCTAAAAGAAAAGGGAAAAAAGGTGACACTTTGAAAAATGATATATTTATTTTCATTTTATTTATAGTTATTTATCCATCTCTCCGTGGATATAATACAGGGTTAGCCCAATATTAATATGACCATAAAAGCTGATCTTCAATTAAAGCTAACTCACTTTGCGCAAAAAGGACGCTGGAATAATACATTGGTAAAAATCATATCTGCTCATTTGTTTTGGATATTAATTATTAGTGGAATTGTACGGTCAGTATATTACTCGGTACTGCTAAACACTACAGCCGTTGATACTCCATCCTATATAACCTTTCATGCAAATATATTAAAGGGTGAAACCGACGGCCGCAGAACACCGGTTTATCCATATTTTATAAAACTGATAGAATTGTTTGGGCATCAAAATTTGATAAACCATGTGGTTACAGCCCAAATCGTGATCTCCTTTTTATCCATTATCATATTCTATAAGGTAGCGCGGGCTCTTTTTAAAAAACAGGCCGTAATATTTGCGGCATCGTTATTATACGGAGTAATGCTGCCGGTTATCAACTTTGATAAAATTATTCCTACCGAATCGCTTTCTGTAACCTGTTGTCTGATCTTTATTTATATGGTAGTTAGTTACCTGCAAAAACCCGGAAACATTAAAGCCTGGATGCTGACTTTATATGTATTTACTGCCATCATGCTGCGCCCTTCCTTCATTTATCTGTTGCCATTGGTAATAGCTTTTTGGGTTTTAAGATTAACGATCTTTAAAAAAGATTGGAAAATGTGTTTATCGGGTTTAGCTGCATCGGTTGTTGTTATCCTCTTAATATCGGGCTATTCGCATTTAAATAAGAAGAACGTTGGCTTTAATGGTATTTCCCAGGTAATATCCGCGGCAATAAAAAGTAATTTAAACCTCCAACAAAAAAGTGCTGGTCAAAGGGTTTCCGGAATAAATATTATGGCCAAATATGAACCGGAAAGAGTTCATTCATTTATAATTAACTGTATAAAAAAACCAACCGGTAGTTTACACACAATATATTGGCGGTAAGCTACTTGATTTGCAAGCGGCAAATATATTTACCAATTATGAGGAGCACAAACTCACCCTTTTAGCATTCAGAGTGGAGAATATAGAATACTTAGTGTTTTGTATAACTTTTAATATCCTCTATTTTTTTATCCTGCTTGATCTGCTATTGATTATTGCAGGGTGGATGAAACGAAAAATGGTGCCCTGGTTTAAAATAGTTTTATGGTTGCTTATTGCAGGTCAAATAGCAGTAGCCATAATAGGTGGCTATTCCGAATACCAACGCCTTATTCTAGTCGCCATGCCCGCACTCATCATTCTTGTGTTTTCCTATATCGACAAAATATGCTTTGCAATAGACAGCGATAAATTGCAGCATTATCCGGCATCGGTTTAAGTCATAAACCCACGATGGAAAACCCAACAATATGATCCTGACGATCTATTTGTATGTCCGCACAGATCCTGATCAAACGCTAATATCAACCTTTTTGCCAGTTTTAACCGCCAGATAAATAGCATCAATGATCTTTAAATCTTTCACCGCTTCTTCGCCGTTTACGGGTACAATTGGCTGTTTGTTTGCAAAGATAATCCCGGCCATCTCGTCCATTTGTACGGTTTGATGAGTGGTAACAGGCTGATTCAATTCGCCTTTATGTGTACGCCCCTGTATAGGACCATAGCCTGTGGATGGTTGTAACTCTGCAAACCCCTTTTCACCATCAAGAAAAAAGCGGTCAAGATTATTCATATTATAGGTTGACAGGCATGACGCTACGGCTCCACTTGGAAAGCCAAACTGAAATTGAATGGTTTCATCAACACCATCTTTAAATTTCACGGTATCGGTTTTGGTTTCCTGCGCTGTAACCCAAACAGGCTCTTCGCCAATCATATAGCGCGAACCATTGATGGCATAAATACCTATATCCATCATGGCGCCGCCGCCGGCAAGTTGCTTATTTAACCGCCATTGTGTAGGATCGCCAATTTTAAACCCGCATTGGCCCTGAAAAAACATAATTTTCCCAAACTCCCCGGCTTTTCTCATCCTGATTACTTCGAGTGTTTTAGGTTCAAAATGCATACGATAGCCCACCAATAATTTCACATTAGCTTTTTTACAAGCGTCAACCATCTCCTGCCCTTGCTGGGCATTTACCGACATTGGTTTTTCGCAGATGGCATGTTTGCCTGCCCTGGCCACCCGTATTACCTGGTCATGATGCAGTCCATTCGGTGTTATAACGTATACCGCATCAATATCGGGGTTATTTTTAATATTGTCGAAATTCTCATAATTGTAACAGTTCTTCTCCGGAATTTTAAACTTGCTTTGCCAATCTTTAACCTTTGCAGGCGTACCGCTAATTATGCCAACCAGCTTGGCTTTTGTACAGGATTGCATGGCTTCGGCAACCCGTGTTCCATAACTGCCAAGCCCCATAATGGCCACCCGTAAAACCGGTCCATCATAGGCTTTATTACGATCATCTGTGCAACTTGCCAATCCCGATAGCGGAGCCAAATGCAAGGCCAAAGCTGATACTCCTAATTTTTGTAGAAAGTCCCGACGTGAATTCATAACTGCGTGATTTTATATTTGGTTTACGATTACAATTTACACATTTCTGATAGAATGCTTCAATAGCCATAAATGTTTTTTAAACATTTATGATTATTAACTTATTGTAAATACCTACCCCTATATAAGTTATAACGCTACCCAAACAGATTAAATTAATTAATCATGAGCGAAGACATTAACAAAAAGCTGCTGATCGTTGCCTCAAATATTCGTATCATTAGAAAAAACAAAAGAAAATCCCAGACGCAGGTAGCAAAAAAATTAAAAATATCGCAATACGCTTACTGCAAAATGGAATTGGGGAAAACCAAAATCACCTTAATAACACTTTTAACAATAGCTAAGTATTTTGAAGTTGATATTGCAGCGATGTTAATTACAAACTAATAAACAAAAAGAGCCTTATCGATGTCATTAAGGCTCTTTTTGTGGAAGTTTATAAAATTGCTGTAAGGCCGAAAGTACCTATGTTTTAACACAAGATCACTACGAAGATCAGGCTTTGATAAAAACACTCCAGAGCCAAGACCTACTTAAAATGCGGCAACAGCATAAACCGGCTTCTCTTGTTATTATACCCAGTTTTTTTCGATTTTTTCACCAATGATCTTTAGGACATCATCCGGTAATGTACCTGGGTTTTCGTTAACCCATCCGTTAGTATCCAGGTGTATCTCTGTTACCAGCCCATCATCAATTAGCACTTCATATACCCTTTCATAGGGCACTAAAGTACATTTTACTACTTGTCCCTTAAAGGTTAAAGGGAAATTGAAAGCATGATCGATTTCCATAACGCTAAGTTTTTGTGTATTATAAAGTTACAAAAAATAACAGGTAAATAATTCATCAAAATACCTGCCAAAATTTTTATCAGGTTTATTTAAGATAGTGCGGTGATAACACCAACCAAAGGTTAAATCACACGATAGTTTTGGCTAAGCCATATAAATTTAACTTATAATCCGCTGGCTAAAGCCACGGCAATGATAAATATAACGAATCTACGGAGTGATTTTCAATTCATTGCCGTTCCATTTATGGAATGGATAAAGCATGGAATAAAAATGCGGTTCAATACAAAACCATCTATTCTGTTTTTAAACTCTTTATTGGGTTAGTCAATGCCGCTTTTACAGACTGAAAACTAACAGTAATAAGCGTAATGGCAATGGCTCCCAAACCAGTTAAAACAAATATCCATACTGATATTACAGACCGGTAATCAAAGTGACCCGTCCGGATTTAGCAATACATTTGGGTGAGTAAATCCTGTAATATACAGAGGATGACCCGTCTACCTCTCCTTCCTGATCTTATCGCGGTGCATGGTACCCCATTCTGCCAGGGTGCGCAGTACTTCGCTCAATGTCTCTGCATAATCTGTGACCTGGTATTCAACCACTACGGGGGTTTGTGTATGAACTATCCTTTTTACAAAACCGTTCAGTTCCAGTTCTTTTAGCTCACTGGATAATACACGGGCCGAAATGCCATCTACCGTTCTTTGTATTTCATTGAAGCGTTTATTGCCTTCCCGTAATGCTACAATTACCCGCAATTTCCATTTACCGCCAATAACATATAGCGAATCGCCGATGGCGTTTAACGCACCCGCGCATTCCTGAGTACTTACCTGTACAGTAGATTCCATAACTATTTGATTTTCACAAAACTATACAAAAGGATACCACTAACCTTTTGTATAGTACTAATATTTTATAATCAAATGTACATAGATTTGCCTGATAAAAAGTAAAACGATGAAAAGAATACTTCATATTATTTCGAGCCCAAGAGGCGAAGCCTCTTTGAGCATTAAACTTGGAAATGCAATTATTGAAAAGATAAAAGCTGAATATCCCGGCAGTACGGTAAATGAAAGCAATCTGATCACGCAACAATTCCCGCACCTTGAGGAAGCCCATTTGACCTCTTTTTTTACACCGGCAGAAAGCAGGACCCCGGCAAACATCGAAGCTATAAAACATTCGGACGAAGCTATACAGGAGATCCGGGATGCTGATATCGTTGTGATTGGGGCACCGCTTTATAACTTTAGCATCCATTCCTCACTAAAAGCATGGATAGACCATATTGTAAGAGCTGGCATTACTTTTAAATATGATGAAAATGGCCCCGAAGGATTATTAAAAGGTAAAAAGGTTTATATCGCTTTGGCATCAGGCGGGATTTATTCAGATGGCCCTATGCAGTCACTTGATTTTGTTGAACCCTATTTAAAACATATATTAAGCTTTATTGGCCTGGCCGATATTAGCGTATTTCGTGTAGAAGGTTCTGCTATTCCGGGCATACAGGATACCGCTTTAGAAAAGGGGATCAGCAGCATCCACCTAAATTAAGGTGAACTTTGGAATGTAAAAAAAGAGGCCGTATCAAATTTCAAAAGATGCGGCCTCTTTTTTGGGTGTCCTTAGACTACAAAACTTGAACTCTTTTATGGGTGATTTGTATTGTGTGGCGGGTTTGGAGGATAATATGTTGTCGTTTTAAACTAAGAATATTTAAGAAAATTAAAGAATGTTGCTTTAAATTTACCGCTAAACAATGTTTCTATCTCATCATTATTATGTCCTAGATTATTAGCATCTGCCGCATTTATGGGATAACGTTCCCATACTTGTCAAGATTTGTATTGCACTTAGGACAAGTAGTTCCTCCATATAGAAATTGATTTCCGTTCCCCGGTAGCCTTATTATCGGTTGTTTTGTATTACAGACTGGGCAGTAAACCCTTTTTAAGTTTATTCCAAATTTTGATTTATTCTTACTTGCCATTTTAAGCCAAATAGCAACGCAAATAATGATGCCCCCGGTTAAAATAAAATTCATTTCGAATTGCGTTTAAGCATACGTCATCGTATAACTACGTAAAGATAAAAAAGCCCTCAGATTTCCACTGAAGGCTTTTAAATAATTTTTCCCAAGCGATAAGCAAAACCAGGACGAGACAGGTAAATGACATTCCGACCGTATCTTACCCCAAAAGGAAGCAAGGGGAATGGGCTTAAAATTAAGCTTTGTGACCCCGGTTCCCCGGGCAAATTCGTTCTATGTGGTACTTTTATTTACAGATTAATGAAAAACTGTACTTTGATCCCTTTGCTATTTTTAAAAAAAGCTATTAATTTATACACCATTTAGATCCTATAATCCCAAACCTTTACCAATAAAATGGTGACGCAGTTTAGCATTCAGGGGATGTTCGGGTTTTTCATACGCTTCAAAAAGCGAACCCCCGAACACCTGCCAACCTACGATCCACAAACGGCCATTAAAAGATCGGACAATTACCGGGCTCTGCTGCTAACTGCTGATCAAGCAGGGCCTTAATTTCCGGGAGGATACGTAGTTCAACATCACTGTAAGCCTTTTTCACTTCATTAAACTCATCCGCCCGTTGTTTACAACCACGATAAGAATCTGGCTATGAGCATCATAAAAATATTAATCAAATATTTTTATTTATCTTGATGCGAACTTTAAAACCTAAATAATGAATAGTAACCTTTACCTAAGCACCGGAAAATTATTTCTGGGTGTTAGTATCATTGCCATTGGTATAATTCATGTAGTAACCGGTCATTTCCCTACGGGTTTATTGCCTGTGCCTGCATCCCTTCCCGGCAAAGAAATATTGGCCTACCTCACAGGCCTTTTAATGATTGGAGCAGGAATACTCATTTTCATAAAAAGATATATGCATTACGGCGTATTTGCTGCTGCGCTGCTTTACTTGTTAGCGCTCCTTTTGATCCATATCCCTTTGTTGGTTTCAAACTTTCATAACCCATCTGAATGGACAGCGATATTTGAAGTTATTTCAATTCTTAGCGGGGTTTTAGTTTTGTTAGGCAGTATCTGGAAGCGCGATCAATTTAAACTGATAAAAACCGGCAGTTATATTTTTGCAATTGGATTAGTGGTATTTGGCATTCAGCATTTTATGTACGCGCAGTTTGTAGCCGGACTGATCCCCGCATGGATACCAGCGCGTTTATTTTGGAATTATTTGGTTATGGCAGCTTTTTTTGCTTCGGCCATTAGTTTCATTATTCAAAAACAAGTGAAGTTATCCGGAACTCTTTTGGGTTTGATGTTCTTTATCTGGGTTTTAATTCTGCATTTGCCACGGGTTACCGCCAACATGCACACAGAGCCTGAATGGACAAGCCTGTTTGTAGCACTGGCATTTAGCGGAATAGCTGTTTTAATAGCCGGTTCTGCCGCTCGCAAAGCTTAATGTTAAAAGGGGAGCATAGAACTATGCTCCCCCTCCATGGTCATTTGGCCTTGCTATTGTTTATTAATGGTTTTCTGGTATCCGTAAATAACGCTGTAATGCCGTATAATTTAAAGTACCAGGAACACTAACTCCCCCCGGGATAATTACAAAACGAAACTGATGAGCATTAGAAATACTGGTATAAAGGTTCAGGCTGCTTACTAATTTGATCCTAACCTTGCCAAGAGATACGAAATCAGACCATGTATCTATATTGGCAGTTCCCTGTACATAAGTAATGGCTATGGGTAACTGTCCTACCTGGTTGGCAGGCCAAATAGATGGATTATAACCGTTCAATTTGGCAAAAGCAATTACAGTACCGTGATCAAGTACGGCTTGTGTAATAGCCGGAATACTGATATCATGATAAAATCCCCATGATCCAAAAATTATATCCTTAGTATATGTAGCAGGAGTAAACCAATCGGTGTACATCACGTTGGCAGTTCCCGGAGGGCCCTGAGCGCCTGTAGCTCCTTTAAAGGATACTGCTGCTCCCCAGCCTGTGTTAGTTTTTGGGCCGTATAATAAATAATTTCCTGCATCAAGGTAATAATCACCAATGCTACCTAAAGCACTTGCCGGAACGCCGGTGCCGTTAAGGATCTTGTTGCCCGGTGTACCATCTGCACCGGTTGCACCTGCTGCTCCTTTAAGTGAAAAACCCGCTCCCCACCCGGCAGCAGTTTTAGGGCCATATAACAACCCGGCAGAGATGTTTAAATAGAAATCGCCAACCGCGCCCGTAGCGATAGCCGGAGTGGCAGTACCGCTGAAAATAACGCTTCCGCTTTGTCCGTTAGCGCCCGGAGGGCCAGCTGGGCCAACAGCGCCTTGTGCTCCTGCAGTTCCCTGAGAACCGGCCGGGCCAACCGCACCGTCTTTTCCGCACGATGCTGTTAATAGCATACCTATTGCTAATAACATTAATAAGTAATTGAATTTTTTCATGTAATGGTTTTTAAAAGGTTTATGGGGTTAATTAATGCAGATGCCTTTAACAGAACTTAAAACTGAAACAAACGCATTTTATACTGCGCATCAAAGGTGGATCAGATGACATGAAAAGGATGCAGGGTAATTACTTTATCTGCAACGTATTTACACTCAATTAATTAAACACCATACACGTATTTATACCTGCGAAAAAACACGTTAAACCTGATTAGGGATAAAAGCAAGAAAGCCTGCAAATCATGTGATTTGCAGGCTTCCCCTATTTGATATTTTCTGTAATAGAAAGGTATTATTTTACCTCATCCAATTGCAAAACCACGCTTGATCTGCCGTTGTTTACATCAGGGTTTATGCCAACGGTCATTAAAAAATCGCCGGTAAAAATCAAGTCACCATCTAAAGCAGACTTTGAGCCAGGGTAAAGATTAATTTCTTTAACCTGATATTTTTTCTGCGGATCGAGGCCTTTTAAACGGATAGGAACTTTGGTACCGGTGCCATAACGGTTATTCACCAGATAGTTAAATACCACAGCCTTTGATTTGACATCATTAACATACATAATTGACGCGGCATCATTATCCCACGGACTTTGTAAACGATACTGATCGCCATGCCAAATAGTCGTTTTCAGGTTATCATAGTTTTTTAAGGCATCATGAGCATAGTTTAAATCCTGCTCGCTTAGTTTACTCACCACAATATCAAAACCCAGCTTACCCATCATAGCAACATCCGTACGGAACTTGATAGGTTGTTTGCCCCAGTCGGTAACATGGTTTGAACTGGTGATGGCCGGGTAGAAGTAAGAATACTCCCATTGGATAAAGATCCTTTCCAGCGGATCGGTATTATCACTTGGCCAAAACTCGGTGAAATATTTAAGCGCGCCATAATCAACACGGCCACCGCCGCCTGAACATAACATTAAAGGTACTTTTGGATATTTTGCCCTTATACGCTCCAGCACTTTGTATAAACCGCGCACATAATCAATATATAAATGCGACTGATCTTTTTTCAAATAAGCCGAATAAGCGTTATAGATCACCGCATTACAGTCCCACTTAATATACGCCAGATCTGGGTTTTTAGTAAACAGGTCATCAACTATACCAAAAACAAAATCTTGTACTTTAGGGTTGGCCAGGTCAAGCTCCAACTGGTTACGGAAATATTTTTCAGGACGATTAGGTTGTTTAATTACCCAGTCGGGGTGATTATGATACAGATCACTTGCCGGGTTTACCATTTCGGGCTCTATCCAGATACCGAATTTAACGCCATTAGCCTGCGCTTCTTTAACCAGCGAACTGATACCGTTTGGCAGTTTTTGTTTGTTCTCCTGCCAGTCGCCCAGACCGGCGTTATCGCCATTGCGGGGGTATTTATTACCAAACCAGCCATCATCCAATAAAAACATATCAACACCAAGCTTTTTGGTGTCTTTTAATAATTGGGCAAGCTTGCTTTCATTAAAATCAAAATAGGTTGATTCCCAGTTATTCAGCAAGGTTAATCTTGAACCTTCACCATCAACAATTTTATACTTGCGTCCCCAGCGTTGCAGCTTACGGCTGGCATCGCCCTTGCCGTGGTCAGAGTAAGTGTAAACAAATGCCGGGGTGGTAAACTCTTCATTTGGTTTCAGGTGATATTCTGAAGCAGCGTTGTTTATGCCTGCTATCACCCTTAAATTGTTGGACACATCAAGCTCCAGGTCAATTTTAAAATTGCCCGACCATTCCAATGCCCCCAGCATAACCTTCCCTTCATCCTCAGTGGCCGGTTTATCCATGGATACCATAAACATAGATGGTTCATACAAATTTGCGCGGGTGCCTAACTTACTATCAATTGTTTTAATACCGTGGGTGAGTTTTGCTTCTTCGGGCTGCATTTCAAGCGCCCAGTTGCCATGGTATTGTTTAAGCCAAAAGCCTGCCCCTTTTAAGTTAAGATTGGCCGACGCGAATTTATTTAGCGTTACAATACCCTTTTCACCATGTTTTATAACTGACCATTGTTCGGTAACATCCTCTTTAAAATAGGTTTTGTAAAATAGCTTTACCTCAAAATCATACGCCGGGTCTTTAAGGACAACCGTCAATAAAGAAACGTCGTCATCAATTTTGGAAATAGTATGGCTCACATAAACCAGGTTTAGCGATTTGTTACCATCGGTGTGGGTAACCGTAATGGCAGGTTCGGCCAGATTTGCTGACCCCGAGGGCGTATAAGCCGAATTAAGGATCCCCGAGTCATCGGCCTGGTTATACATTTTTTGGATCCGTTCGTACTCCTTTGCATTGCTCAGCTTTGCGCCGAAATAAACCATTTTAAGATTTTTCTCGGCATCGGTTTGCAGTACCAGCGCGTTGTTTTGTGTTTCAACCGGGATGGTTACTGTTTGGGCAAAACTATTGCCTGCGGTAAGTACAGTACCAACTACCAGGCAAAAGGGCATTAAATGATTTCGGAATGTTTTTCTCACTTTTATCAGGTTATTTTCAGTGTAAATAAATAAGGTTAACTGTATTGGCTTATGGTTTCTCTTCAAATTCATATAATGCAGCGTCGGCAGCGCCAATTTTTATATTCATGCCTGCTTTATTGTTTTGTAATATTTCGTGAACAAGATATTCCTTTTGCGGGGAAAGTCCTACCCTTTTCGCATCAATTGTTATTTCCTTGGGCTCGTTTGAATAATTAAATACAGCCAGGTAAACAACATTACCTATTTTACGGGTAAACATTTCAGAGGCATTTTCGCCGGTGTTGCCTTCAATAGGTTTAAATGCCTTACCGTTTTCAATAACTTTAAGCCATTCCTTATTCTGATACCAGGCTTTTGCCCGCGCGCTCCACTGGCCATGTACAGAAAAATCATCGCCGGTTATAACAGTACCCGTAATGGTTGCGGATAGCATTCGGGCCCGGTTAGCACCTTCACTTTCGGTTGATAATACTACATGATCGGCATCAACATAATTATACAAATACGTTTGCCACCAACCATAACTTACACTATTCAGGGTGTATTGGGTATCTTTTATGGTCTTGAATGCATCGCAGGCTATACGGCGGGTGTGTACATACCTGCCGGTAGCTAAACTTGGCGATATGGCAGCATAGATCAGCATCTGATCTCCCAATTTATTTATTAGATATTCCATACCCTCACGATATGCCTGCATGCCGGTAGTAACCTTCGGATCATAAAAATGGGTTGACTCTGCCGTAGCGTGACCTAAAAAATCTATCTTGATCATTTTAAAACCACATTCCCTGAGCTTCCCGATAACCAGGTCGATGTGCTGCTTTGTGCCGGGGTGTGTTGGATCGATAGCCCTTGCGCCATCAATATCATGGTAGCCGTTGCCTACTTTTGTCCAAAGTTGACCGTAGGTATAGTTACTGCCTTGTACTTTTCTGTCCGGACCGCCTTTCCATCCCCAGTCGGTAAATGGTGCCCAGTATACGCCGGGTTGCAGGCCTTTACTTTTGCAGTAATCGGCAAATTGCTTTAGCTTGCTGTAATCACCTTCCAGGCCACCTTTCAGCATAAAATCCCAGTAAGAATCCAGATCTATAAAAGCAGTATTGCCCGTGCGGAAGGCAGATAAGCTATCCGCAAAAAAATCAGCAACCTTAGTCGCTTTTTCGTAAGTAAGTTTCCCCTGCATTACGCCCCAGCTGTTCCAGCCAACGGGGGTAGGTTTTGTCCAGTTAAAAACATAAGGTGGCTCTGCAATACGGTTAGCTTTGGCATACGCTTCCAGCCCGTTGCGCCAGTCAGTAAAATACCCAACGAATATTTTAGGTGATCTGATGATGTCACCGCTTATCTGGCCGTGTGCAATATTGTCGCGGGTTACGCTTTCTTCGGTATATCCGCTCCAAACATCAATGGCATTCCCGCTGTCGGCCTTTGCTGTACTGCGGATGCCGGTTTTCCAAATTTCATGTTCAACAGAACCGGCTATAAAACCATTACGGGTGGTATTATCATACACGGCCCCTACTTCGGCGCTCGTATTGGTAAACGGGGCTACGAATGGCTTGGCATTGTAACGGATAAAAGTGTCATTGTCAAACGGTACAAAAATACTGCGCGCATCTCCCTTAACAGTTGGAATATTACCGGAGAAAGGGGTAATAGAATTGCTTTTAAGATTTTTACCTGTGGCTTCTATCTGTGTAAGAAAAAACTCCCTGCTTGAGTATGTGTAAAACACCTGTTTTATTGGGGTTAAACTTTTACCTGTTAGGGTGATCACATGTTTTGTACCCTTGCCAAAACCATCGATAACTGTAGTTTTACTGTATAGTCTTGAGGTATAATCTTTTGATGAAGCGGTTTTATTATTTATTTTAAATGAGGCGATTACCTTAGAGAATGCGGCGTATTTACCATGATAAACGGCATATGTTCCTTTTTCCAGATCATATAAAATAGAGTTGCCTGCTCCGTAAGAGATAGTAACCTGTTTAGGATTCGCCGGTGTTTTTGCCGGCGCTGCAAAAGGCAGGATCAGTAATAAAGCAATGATCAGTTTTACGGATGTTCTTAAAAAATTATTCATTATGGTGATTTATAGCTTTGTTCAAACTTTTTGGGCTGTTACTGTTTTTATTACGCCGTTAACTTTTATCTTAACCTTGCCGGGGGTCGTCGACGTTACCTTATAGCTTGTCACCTTACCATCTTTCCATTTAAAATCAACGGTAAAATTGCCACGCGCCCTTAAACCTTTTACCTCGCCCGTCGCTTTCCAGGTATCGGGTATGGCAGGCAGCAGGTTGATATAACCCTCGTGGCTTTGTATCAGCATTTCTGCGATGCCTGCGGTGGTACCAAAATTCCCATCGATCTGGAATGGCGGCCCGGCCGACAGCAGGTTGGCATAAATACCACCGCCCGAACCGTAGTTTATATCGGTGCGCAACGTTGGTTTCATGATCTCGGTAAACAGTTTGTAAGCCCGGTTACCATCATGCAGCCTTGCCCAGAATAACAGTTTATAGGCAATTGACCAGCTTGGGCCGTCATCGCCACGAACATTCAGCGTTTTTTTGGCGGCTTCGGCCAGTTCGGGTGTACCATCAGCGGTGATCTCTGAAGCCGGGTAGATGCCATATAAATGCGAAATATGCCTGTGCTGCGGTTCGGTTTCTTTATAATCTTCCAGCCATTCCTGGATGCGGCCATCTTTACTGATCACACCGGCGGGCGGTATTTGCTTTAATCTTAATTTTAAGGTATTACGGAATGCGGCATCGATCCCTAATGTTTCAGACGCGGTAATTACGTTGGTAAACAGCTCGCGCATGATCTGGTTATCAATGGTAGCGCCCATGCATATGCTGGCATGCCGACCACTGCCATCGGGCATTACAAAACTATTTTCGGGTGATGACGAGGGGGAGGTAACCATATAACCCGACTTGGGGTCTTTGATCAGGATACTGCTATAAAACTGTGCCGATCCTTTTAAAATAGGATAAATGCTTTTTAAGTAGGCTTTATCATTGGTAAAAGCATAATGATCCCAAATGTTACTGCATAACCAGCCCGATCCGGCTTTGGTTACTCCCCATGAAGCGCTTTCACCGGGTTCTGTAAAGCCCCATACGTTTGTAATTACGTGCGCTACCCATCCATCGGCATTATAATACGCTTTTGCGGTTCGTTCTCCGTTTTTTACCAGGCCGCGTACCAGTTCAACCAATGGCAGGTTAAGTTCTGACAGGTTAGCTACCTCAACCGGGAAATGATTCATTTGTACATTTACATCCAGGTGATAATCACCGTTCCAGGGAGTGTGGACCTGGTTGGCCCATAAACCCTGTAAGTTTGGCGGCAATAAACCTACACGTGTACTGCTGATGCTTAAATACCGGCCAAACTGAAAAAATAAAACCGGCAGGTCTTTGTTTTTATTGGGTTCCTTATGAAAACTGACCAATTCCTGATCGGTTGTTTCCGGGTTTTCCCCAGTTGAGCCTAAATTGATATTAACCCGGTTAAATAGTTTCTGATAATTGGATATATGCAACTGTTTTTGCAGATCATAAGGCTTTTTGATAGCTGCATCAAGATCATGCTGTACGCGCTGCTTAAAATCAGGTTTCCTGAAATCAGTTGCTGCTGATATATAGATAATTACTTCCGTGGCGTTTTTTACCACCAAACTGTTTGCAGTTGTGCTAAGGCTGCCTCCGGTTAGTTTGGCTTTAACATTGGCCAGGTATTGCATTCCGTTTCCATCGGTACCGTTATCAAGGCGGCCCTGCATTTGCAATGTATTGCCGGTGGTGCTGGTAACCGATCTTTCGGGGCGGGATATATTGATGCTGAAATTTAACTGGTCTGGTTTATCGGCCGTTAACCTGATCATATCCACGTCGTCACCAAAACTGGTAAAATATTCGCGTTTGTAGGTAACGCCGTTCACCTGGTAACTGCAATTGGCAATGGCGTTATTTAATGAAAGCGCTCTTTGGTAATTGGTGAATTTAACGCCGGTTCCATCGGCTTGCTGATAATCAAATTTCAGGTTCAGATCGCCCAAAAGTTGGTAGCAGCCCCATTGCCTGCCCCCGGAACCAGGTCCTTTACAAACAAAATCTTTATCGATCAGGGCCTGGGCTTCTACATTTTTACCGGCCAGTAATAGCTCGCGGATCTGTGGCAGTTTTTTGTAGGCGTCATAATTATTGGCATCCTGCGGTGAGCCCGACCAAAGTGTAATATCGTTTAATACAATTTTTTCGTTTGATACGCCCCCATCCGGCATCATTCCGAGGCGTCCGTTTCCAAGCGGCAGTGTTTCTTCCCAGGTTGCGGCGGGTTTATTGTAGTGTAACCTTAACGCCTGTTTTTGACCAAAGCCAAGCGTTGATGTAAGCAGCAGTACGGTTGTTATCGATGTAAAATGTTTGTTGATCATCAGTACGAATATTATTAGGCTTTTACGGGTATTACGGGGATATCAAGGGCGTTTTTATCTAACTCCAAAACAATAACCGAACAGTTTTCGTCGGGCAAAACAGCCGGCAAATCAATTTTATAGCTGTTGTTATCTGATGTTACCGTTACGGCATCACCATTCATGAAATAAGCTTTGGTAATTTTTGTGTTTGGCAACGCAGGGATAGTTAATGTACCATCCTTCCGCTGAAACACGTGCAGATAAACCTTATTACCCTTACGTGTGGCGCCATATATTTCATTTGGCACATAAGGGCCACCCTGTGTGCTGTAAATACTTTCGCCGTATAACTTTAACCAGGCACCCATTTCCTGTAGTCTTTTCACCTGCCTTGCTTCGATATGGCCATCCATTGCCGGACCAACATTAAACAGCAGGTTACCATTGCCCGATGCCGTTGTTACCAATGTTTGGATACATTGTTTAAGCGATTTCATCGGGTCGTTAGGTTTCCACGCCCATTGGTTGCAAATGGTGATACAGCTTTCCCAGGGGTCATTCATATTGAGCTTACCTATGGTTTGCTCCGGTGTTAAAAAATCACCTACCGACTCGTCGTTTAATTTATCACTTACTTTACCCAGCCTGTTGTTTACAATTACGTTAGCATCAACACTTTTTATAAACTGGTAAATTTCTTTACCATCTGCTGCTGTCCACGGTTTTTCCCAATAACCATCAAACCAAAGCATAAATGGCTTGTATTTGGTGATCACCTCGCGCAGTTCGTTTTTCATGGTTGTTTTAAAGGCGGTCATATCGCCGGCTGTTGCACCAATTTCGGGGTGATGGGGATTATGGATGGGATAATTGGGATCATGCCAATCCAACACGGTAAAATAGATGCAAAAGGTTACCCCTTGCTTTTTACAGGCTTTGGCTAGTTCATCTACTATATCTCTTTTAAAAGGTGATTTTGATACATTGTAATCAGAAAATGCGGTTGGCCATAAACAGAAACCATCATGATGCTTGGCCGTAATTACCAGGTACTTCATACCGGCATCCTTCGCGGTTTTTACCCAGGCATCGGCATTAAATAGTTGCGGGTTAAATTCATGGTACAGGCTATCATAGTCAGCCTGAGCTACCTGATCATTACGACTCCAGCCAATTTCAGTCCCGCGTTGGGTTACCGGGCCAAAATGGATGAACATGCCAAAACGTTTGTCCATAAACTGATCCATAACCGATTTAGGAGTTTTTTGCTGGGCAATAGCCATGCAGGTGCTCATTGCCAGCGCTATCATTAGCCCCGCCTTTTTCTTCATCATATTAGGTTTATTAATAGTTTACGTGTTA
>Ga0193717_1000724_pt1 | contig 20964 bp, 15 predicted proteins | sample U2c2metaG_FD_145900 | JGI IMG/M metagenome (GOLD analysis project Ga0193717, IMG submission 145900) | Soil microbial communities from a riparian zone of the East river system, Colorado, United States - U2c2 | ecosystem: Environmental > Terrestrial > Soil > Riparian zone | place: USA: East River...
CAGCCGCACGTAGGTCAACCAATGTCGCAGGGCTCGCCGCTTATGGCCCTGCCGCTCGTATGCCAGCGCCAGGTTGTAGTGGGCGTCGGCGTACTGCGGAACCAGGGACACGGCCTTTTGATAGGCTGCGGTCGCCTCGTTCAACTGCTGCATCTCGTCCAGCACGTTGCCCAGGTCGAAGAAGGCCAGGGCGTACTCCGGGTCAGCGAGGGTGGCGCGGCGGTAGAGGGCCTCCGCCTGCCCGTACTTCCGTAGGTTGTAGTGGATCGTCCCGAGATTGATGAGCGTGGGCGCATGCTCGGGCCGGATCGCCAGGATCTCCTCATAGAGGAGGATAGCCGCGGGAATCGTCTCAGGGTTCTCTTCCAGCTGCACCGCGCGGAGAAACATCTCCTGCACCTCGGCCGCCTGTTGGGCTAGAGACCCACCGGCTCGGACCACCTGCAGCTGCCGGCGGTCGGAGGTCTCGAAGTCGAACGCTAGCTGCTGCGTCAGCGGGTCCATCAGGGCACCGGCGTGCCGGAAGGTCAGGCGAGACCCTCGCCTGACGGCGCTCGCCTCCAACAGGGGGTTCCGCATGCCGGCGACGCGCTGCATGGCATCCACCGATGCACGAATGCTCTTGGCAGAGATGCGCGTTGAGGCCTGGAGATCGCGTAGCGTTCGCAACTGGCCCAACTCTTCAAAAGAATAGTGTTCGTGGGGGGAGATGAGACCTGCGCGCTCCCACGCTACCAACTGGCGCGTATGCAAGTGCAGGATTCGTAGAACGTCTTGACGGCTATATCGGGTCACGTTGGTGTCTCGGTTGGCAACCGTCTTACAGATGCAGCCTACAACTCTTTTCCGAGTATGCGTCGCAAGCCCGCGCCAATCAAGAGAATTTACCGTGAAGCTATCAAATACCAGTGGATAACTTGTACCAAATAGGATACGGGGTGGCATGGGCGCACTCCGATACTGGCATTCCTACGAGGTAAATCGCTAGACGCTTGCTGCTTGCTCCCAACTGGGCTTTAGGTCTACCCATTGGCTGGATTGGCACCAACTGGTCTCCATCTCTGGGACGCTGAGCAGGCCGTGGCCTTGCTTGCAGTTCAGCTTGGTGCCGTTCCACTCAAGGAGATTGTGCGAGGGCCGACCTACGCGCATGGGGGTGGCGAGCAACTGTACGCACTGTTTACAGCGCTGCTCCTGGTCGCGGAGAGCCCAACGCAGGCCGACAAGCGCGAAGATCACGAAGCAGAGAACTTGAAGGAAGTCTGCGGTGTTTGGCAAGGGAGTGTGAATGGGCTGGCAGATATCTGCGCTCAGCAGAAATGCGAGAAGCAAAACCTGAGATATCTTTACGGCGAAGAAGAGCTGTCGTTTGATCCAGTAGAGTCTATTGTTCGTAGAGCTTTGTTCGATATGCCTGCGTGATGCGGTGGCGAAAGCAACGAAGACGACCAGGGGCGCTGCGAAGAGGGATCGTTTGAAGTGGTCGTTGAGATAAGGGCTGAGCGAATGCCAACCGCCCGTAATGACCAGAGCGATCAGGGTGGAGAGAAGGCTAAGACCGAGGAGGGAGGAAAGGCAGAGGGTGGCGGTGCCGCTGAGGGTACGTCTCCAGCTATCGGTGCGGAGCCAAAGGGCGTCCCAGATGAGGCCGATGGAGAGATCGGTGATAACAGAGAGGGTTTGGATGCGATGACTGCGGCTGCGATGGTGCATGTGCCAAAGCTCGGCCCGCCAGGCGCGGGACCACTCTTCGCGTTCAGCGAAAGGGACGACTCTCTCAACGATGCACAAAAGGTTGCGATCAAAGAGCGGCAGAGGCGCGGGAGGTTGATGGCTCATGAACGCTTCTCCGGAACGAGGTGTGCGAGGAGTGGATATCTCTGGGTGGCAGCGAGCGCAGCAGTCTTGCCTTCACGAGTGACTTCATAATAGCGGCGAGCCGGGCGGTGCTTCGCCGTAGCCTCTTCTTCAGGTTCCCACTTGGATTCGACAAGTTCGTCGCGCTCGAGACGGCGGAGCGCGGGATAGACGGTACCGCTAGGTAGGCCAGTCACCTCCATGACATCCAAGCCGAAGCAGTAACCGAGGCTGAGTGCCTTGAGAATGAGAGCCGCGCTATGAGAGAGGCGAGGGGTATTCATGAGCTATGTAGTATGCTATCACAACGTAGTACGCTACATAGGGGTGAGGATGATGCTGGAACTCAAAAATGTGTCGAAGAGCTATCGCAGCATTCCCGCCGTGGAAGATGTGAGCTTCGTTTTGCGAGAGGGCGAAGTGCTGGGATACCTGGGGCCGAATGGTTCAGGAAAGTCGACAACGGTGAAGATGGTGATTGGGATGATTCAGCCGACCAAGGGGAAGGTTCTCTTTGCGGGAAGGAATATTCATGACGATCTGGCGTCGTATCGGGCAAAGCTAGGGTATGTGCCTGAGGAGGCGCAGGTATACAACCACCTTTCAGGGTTGGAGTATCTGCAGCTGATCGGACGGTTGCGTGGGATGCAAGAAAAGCTGATCGAAAGCAAGGCACGAACATTGCTACAGCTCCTATCGCTGGAGGCGGCGCAGTACTCGGCGCTCTCCGATTATTCGAAGGGAATGAAGCAACGAGTGCTAATTGCGGCGGCACTGCTGCATGATCCGAAGCTGATCGTCTTTGACGAGCCGCTATCGGGGCTGGATGCGGTTTCGGCACGACTGTTTAAGGACTTGATGGTCCTGCTGGCGCGCGAGGGAAAGGCAATTCTTTACATCTCGCACGTGTTGGAGGTGGTGGAGCGGGTATGCGATCGAGTGATTGTGCTGGCAAAGGGCAGGGTGGTCGCCGATGCCGCGCCGCGCGACCTGACCAAGTTGATGGAGTTGCCAACGCTGGAGAGCGTATTTGCGCAGCTGGTGCAGCAGACGGATACGGAGCAAGTAGCGCAGGAGATGGTGGACGTGATGAAGGTGCACCATGGGTAAGAGAAACCGCGCGCTTCGGACGCTGATCGAACATTTCTTTCGGCGGTTCTTCGACAACGACACAATCCAAGTGGATGGAGATACGCTGACTACTGTGGTGCGCGCCGTATCGGTCGTGGCCGTGCCGGGGCTGATGGTTGGGTTCTTTCTGCAGAACAAATATCCGCAGAGACCTCTGTGGGGTGCGATTGCGGACCATTACTTCTTCGTGCTGTTTTCGTTTGTGGTGATGGGTGCGGTATCGATCTTTGAGTGGGAGATGCTGTTTCCCGACCGGCTGGATTTTCTGGTTCTATCGCCGCTGTCTTTGAAGCCGATGCAGATGCTCGCGGCGAAGGCAGCTGCGTTGGTCGGATTTTTGGGGCTGTTTCTTGCTGGCTGCAATCTCTTTGGAGCGGTTATGTTACCGGCGGTGAGCAAAGGTGACTTCTTCCGGCAGGTGTATGCGCATGGGACCGCGGTGCTGTCGGCAGGAGTATTTGCGGCGTTGCTTTTTCTTGCCCTGGGGGGAGTGCTGCTTTGTGTGCTGGATGCCGCGCGATTTCGCGTGACTTCGCCAATCATGCAGATGTTGTCCGTGATGGCGTTGGTACTGATGATGCTTCAGTTTCCATGGGTTGGCAGTTCGATGCAGGCATTGCTCTCGGAGCCGCTGGGGAGGGCGCGGTGGATGCCGCCGCTCTGGTTTCTCGGGGTGTACGAGCAGTTGCTACGCGGAGATGCTGCGCCGGCATTCGCGCGAGAGATGACACGCTATGCGATCCGTGGGACGGCGACAGCGGCGGTTGTGGTCTTGCTCACGTATCCCATGGCGTGGGCGCGGATGCGCAAGATGGCCGTCGAAGGAGGATCACGGAGACGAGGGCAGCCTCCACCTTGGTTGGCCACGCTGGTGCATCGAGTGGTTCGGCGTCCGGGGGAACGTGCGGTGTTTCACTTTATCGGACAGACGATCCGGCGGAACAATCGCTACCAGGTGTATCTGGCGATGTACTGCGGAACCGGCCTCGCGCTGGCTCTGGCGTGCGCGGTGACGCTTCGCGTAAGCGGCGGAGGCATCCGGCCTGCGTTCTCCGATGAGGGTCTGCATGCGATGATGCCTCTGCTGTTGTTCTGGGTCATTGCAGGGCTGCGAACGGCTTTTGCCTTCCCGCTGAATTTGCCGGCGGGGTGGATCTTTCGTATTACCGGTGCGACTCTCAGCGAGTGTACGGCGGCGGCGCGCAAGTGGGTGCTTCTGTGTGGCATGGGTGTGATGTGCTGCATCCTGGTTGCACTGCGTGTAACCGGATGGGACGTGCGACATCTGCTGGTGCAGGTGGTGTGCGGGCTATGCCTTTGTGTCTTGCTGACAGACGGGTTCTTCTCACAGCAGAGTGTGCCGTTCAACCGGCCGAGAATGCCGGGAAGGACTAGTTTGCCGCTCATGCTGACACTCTATGTGGGGGTGTTCCCGCCGTTTATCTTCTGGGTAATCGACATGGAAATGAAGATGGAGAAGGATCTGCTGAAGCTCCTGCTGCTGGGATTCGCGGCTACAGCAATTCATACTGCGCTGGGCGTTTTGCGCAGGGGGCCTGAGGAGGTCGAGGAAGAGATGGAGGGCTATGAAGGTGAGTTTCAACTGCTGGGTCTTAGCTGAAAGATCGCACGTAATTACTGCCATCGAGGTATGAAGGTGCAGAACATGACGTCGCCGGAGAACGGCTTAGATCGAGAACTCGTTCCTCCGAGCACTGCCGCGAAGAGATGGACAACGAATACATTGCTAGATCAGATGGAGGCGGTTCATGCTTGAGCTCCGCAATATACATAAGCGCTACTCCAGCATTCCTGCTGTAGAAGCCGTGAGCTTTACCGCGCGTGCAGGAGAGATAACCGGCTACCTCGGTGCAAACGGCTCCGGCAAATCGACCACGATGAAGATGATCACCGGATTGATCGCGCCAAGTTCGGGTCAGATCCTGTTTGAAGGACGTCCCACAGCGGAGGACCAGATGGGCTTTCGGCAGCGCATGGGCTACGTCCCCGAAGAACCCCACCTGTACACGCACCTAAGCGGTATGGAGTACCTGGTGATGGTCGCCCAACTACGCAACATGGACGCCAGGTCCGCATCCGAGCGTATCCATGGCCTGCTCCGCCTCTTCGGACTGCAAGGCGACCGCGACGTCTCCCTCTCGTCCTACTCCAAGGGAATGCGCCAGAAGATACTGCTCTCGGCGGCCCTCATGCACAACCCAGATTTGATTCTGCTGGATGAACCGTTCTCCGGGCTGGATGTCGGCTCTTCTCTCATCTTGCGCAGCTTGATCGAAGAGCTGGCAAGACGCGGAAAAGTGGTGCTCTTCAGTTCACACGAGTTGGAGACGGTAGAACGTATCTGCTCCCACATCGTCATCCTGCACCGGGGCAAGATCGTGGCGGACGATTCCATCGAGCGCCTGAGAACCTTGATGGCCTTGCCTACACTCGAAGGGATCTTCTCGCAACTGGCGGTCGAACAGGATTCCGTGGCCATCTCCCGAGAGATCGCGGACCTCATCCATGCGTAGAGACTGGGCCATAAGAAAATCGCAGTTCTTCGTGCTTCACCGCGTATTCTTTATGCGCGTCATCGACCTTGAACTAATGTCAGCAGATGCTGATCCAACCCGGTTGATTGGACAGTTTGCGACGATATTCGCCAGCATCAGCCTTCTCTTCGCTCTTCCCATCATTCTGCTGGGCGGCGGTCGCATGCCGATGACTGCTAGATGGACAGCAGAGCACTTTTTCATCGAGACAACGATGACTGTGGTTGGCTTGATTGCGGTCTTGAACTGGGATTCCGCATTTCCAGATCGACGTGACGTTCTGGTGCTGGCACCCTTGCCGGTACGAGCGAGCACATTGTTTCTGGCAAAGATCTCCGCCTTGTTCGCCGCCCCGTGCCTGGCGATCATCGCTTTCAATATCTTTTCGGGTCTTGTCTGGCCATGGCTCTTTATCTCCAGCAGCAGCGCTATCGATGTTCTGAGGGTATTGCCGGCATATTGGATCACCATCTTCGTTGCCGGAGGGTTCATCCTCTTCGCCGTTCTTGCCGTGCAAGGACTGGCGGCCAACCTGCTTCCACGCCAGATCTTCCTCCGTGTGTCCGCACTTCTGCAAGCGGGCGCATTATGCCTTATGCTGAGCGTGTACTTTCTCGAACCTTCGCTGGAGTCGCCCGCAGCCCTTACCGCGCCGCAGAATCAGCGCCTCCTCGGGTGGCTTCCGTCGTACTGGTTCTTAGGGCTCTTTCAGCAGCTCAATGGATCGATGCATCCCGCACTCGTCCCACTGGCAAGACGAGCCTGGATCGGATTGGCGGTATCGGCGGTAGGAGCAGGCGCTGCCCTGCTGCTATCGTATTTCCGCATGCTCCCGAAGATTGTTGAGCAACCGGACATTCTCCGCGGCGCGCGCACAGTTACATGGTCGCCACGCTTCGGCAATTCACTTAAGAGCGCCATCACCTTCTTCAGCCTTCGCGCCCTGCTTCGAAGCCGGCAGCACCGCATGATCCTCAGCTTCTATCTGGGTATTGGACTTGCAATCGTCCTCGGCTATGTAAAGCCACCCGTCGGAGGACCGGGGTCTGCCAAGACAGGAGCCAGTACCGCATTCCTGCTGGCCAGCATCCTCATGATGATCCTAACCATATTGGCGATACGGGTCGTTGCTTCCATTCCAATCTCATTACCTGCAAATTGGATCATCCGTGTCACACAAGTTAGACCAGCACACCACTACCAGAGAGCGGTTCGCTTTTCGTGGCTTGCGTTGGGCGTGGCCCCAGTCTTGCTCATCATCGCCGTGTCGTTTCTGTCCGCGCACCCTTGGCAACAAGTGCTCGGCCATCTCGTCACGATGCTGTTCCTGGGGATTCTTCTTGTAGAAATATGCCTATACACCTTCCAGAAGATTCCCTTCACCTGCTCCTACTTGCCAGGCAAAGCAAATATTCACTTCGCATTCTGGGCCTGCTTGATGTTCTTCATACGTCTGCTCAGGGAAGGAGCGAACTTTGAAAGTCGTATGTTGAATCACCTTCCCACCTGTATCCTCATGATCCTCTTCTTAGCCATTGTGGCGGCCGGGCTACGGTGGCTTGCCGAAGTTCGTAAGAGTCCTGCCGACGAGCTTTTGTTTGAAGCGGAAATCGCGGCCGAGATTACTGTTTTAAAGCTGACTTGAACCAAAGAAAGTAATCGCGCGTGCCCGCGATCCACCTACCAGCCTCAAGCGGCTCTCCAAGATCGAAACGGTTGATGACCCCATGACAGTGAAGAGGAGGAGTAGCTCTCCCCTTCAACGGGCTAAGGCTCGGAGTATCTCACCCTTTTTCATTCTCGCCCCAGCAACCATACGAAAAGATCCAGTTACTGATAACGGAACTCCTCAGGAAGCTAGAACTGCTTAAGATTGCGGCCGACCGAATTTAACGTCGGCTAGCTTGGTTTCCGGTCGGCGACTTCACCACCACAAGATCCAAACAGCCCCTCAATACGCTCCTCGCTACCCGATTTCGCTAAGTTACTCAGCATCGTTTCCACTGCTAATAGCACGGGCATGGACGGTTGTGCCCCCACTTGGGTAACGGAAATTGCAGCTACTGCGTTCGCAAAACGCGCGGCTTCGAATGGTTTCATTCCTTCAGTCAAGGCGTAGGCGAACCCACCATTGAAGGCATCGCCTGCTGCCGTTGTATCAACGGCTTTCACGCGAAATGATGGAAGGTACGTCGATGGCACATCGCTTCCGGAGAGAAACACGCCTTTGGAGCCCCTCTTTAAAATGACATTGCGAATACCTGTATTAAGAAGGTATTTCGCAGCGGCTTCTGGCTGAATGGATTCACCTCCGCCAAGATGTTGCAGAAGAATTTGCGTCTCGCTTTCGTTGGGAGTGAGCCAGGTTACGTTTTGCAGCAGTGATTGAGGCAGGCCACGTGCCGGTGCCGGATCGAGCATAAAGGGGACACCGAACTCTGCAGCGAGATGAGCCAAACGCTCTACCGTAGGCAGCGGAATCTCCAACTGCGAGAGGATGAGTGAGGCGCTGCGAAGTTCATCCAAATAAAGATCGAGCTGCTCCGGCTGCAATGCATCGTTCGCCCCCGGAATGACGACGATCGAGTTGTTACCTTCCGGCGTCACCATGATAACGGCCGACCCGGAAGGGCCTGCTACGTTCTCAACGCAGTGCGTTGCAATTCCAACTGACGCGAGAGCGTCGAGAAGTTGCGGTGCAAAGACATCTTCTCCGAGACGGCCAATCATCACAACGTTGCCACCGAGCTTGGCGGCGGCGACAGCCTGATTTGCGCCCTTGCCGCCGGGGTACGTGGAGAAGGCCTGCCCGGTTATCGTCTCCCCAGATACCGGCATGCGCTGCACGGAGGCCACGAGATCAAGATTGATGCTTCCAACAACAACGATTTTTTTCCTCATATGGGCCGATTCTCCGCGTGCGCTACCTGGAAATAAGCGGAGCGACGGCGATTGCGCCGAGCCCCGTCAGGAAGAAGAAGAACATCCAAGGAATGAGACGCTTTGATGTGGGAGGAGCCGACGCAAACTCCTTCCAGATCACGACTCCCCAAAAGGCCGAGACCATGGTTGCGCCTTGTCCGATTGCGTAGGAGACTGCGGGCCCTACGGCACCTGCGCGCGACGCAACAAAGCTGGCAACCGCTCCGGTACACCACACCAGGCCACCGACCATACCCCATACGTGCCACGAACTACGCGCAACCCGATATTCGGAGAACGAGACAACCCGCTCGCCGGTGAGCGAGTGACGCATCAGCCACGCGTTGAGTGGTAGAGAGCATACAGCGACACCGATCGCGAAGACAAATGCCACGGCATACGGCCCGAGTGAGCCGGTCCCTATCGTGGAACGCGCAACGAAAGGATAAAAACTACCCATCAGCACCCCGCTCACCACGCTAAGCACGACGCCTCGAGTACTGATTGTTTTGCCTGCCTCGCGTCTTTTATAGGCCAGCGCATCCAGCACGATTGCGATTGCTACCAAAGCGACGCCGCCAAAGATGAGGAAAGGGTTACCAGCAGGTTGAAGAAGGTAGTTCAGGACGACTCCCACGATGAGGGCGAGGCCGATGCCAACTGGAAAGGCCACCGCCATTCCAGCGATATCGATCGCCGCAACCAGCAGAAGGTTGGCGATGTTGAAGATCACTCCGCCCACGAACGCGTAGAGAATATGGGAACGATCGGCCGAATGCAGGTTAGCCAGAAATGCCGACGGACCGCCGTAGATGCTGCCGAGTGTAAAACCCCAGAGCAGGCTTCCGAGCACGATGCCAACCACGTAATCCCAATAGAAAAGCGAAAACGCATAGCCCATGGTGAGTTTGCGTGTGTTTGCCCATGATCCCCAGCACAGCATGCTGGCGATCATGAGCAGGAGAACAATCAGATACGCTTCCGGTTGATACAACAGACACCCCTTGCAGTATGTGCATTGTTGGCATGACGCACAGTGAATGAGCTAAGCCCGTGGTCTTCAGGAGAGGCTGCCATGCTCGATCTGCCTCTCTTCGAAGAGTGTCAGAATCGGATGTGCCCTACAAGCTGAATCTGCCGTGGCATATATTGGCTTGTAGACCTGCCGAAGTTGGTGTTGGCCAGATCGCCTGTCGGTTGCGAGAGATTCACGCGATTGAATGCGTTGAGAAACTCACCGCGAAGTTCCAGCTTACCTGCGTCTCCAAGAAACTTGAGATCGAAGGCGCGCTGGACGGCCATGTTTACGCTTGCAAAGCCTGGGCCAGTGTAAACGTTGCGTCCCAGGTTTCCCTGTTGACCGGCGGCAGGCCGGCCGAAGTCCGATACCTTGAATATACCTTTCAGATAGGCCGAGCGATCGACACTGATGGATCGGCCAAACACTGGGACATTGGGCATATCGTAGCCGTAACCATCCGCGTTATAGTCGCCACCGCTTGCATATGTTGCAGAGGTGTAGACATTGAATGGTCTACCCGACTGCATGATGACGATCGGCGAGACGGTGAATCCTCTCGTAAGAGTGTGCAGAAGCCCGCTGCCTGCTCCGGGGATGTTCCAGACAGCATCTGCGGAGAGACGATGGCGTGTGTCATAGTCTGACCGTGCATACTGCCGCTCTGGATGTTGCGCATCGAAGATCGACTGCCCTCCGCTTACGCCATTGTCGTTGCTGCTGGTGTAGTCGAGAGACTTCCCGTAGGTGTAGGTCACATGCGTCGTCCATCCGCGCGAGAAGCGCCGCGAAATTCCGAAAGCTCCAATGTTGGAATTTGCGATACCAGCGTTATTTCCATACGTCACCGCATTGAAGCTCGTATTGAGACGCGTAGAGCTACCGCCATGCGCAATGTAGTCTCCGGCATAACGGTTCACATCCGTCTGCAGGTAGAGATTGGTGCTCGATGTACCGAGATAATCCGCCTCAAGGACAAAACCTTTGAGTGCGCGCTGAACACCAATTGCCCAGCTCTGGACCATGGGAGGACGAAGGTTCGGATCGATACCACCGACCGCCGTACGAGTCCCAACCAGCCCTCCATGTGCGTCAATCGTATAGTTGATACCAGGAGGCGGAGCGAAACCCTGCGCACCCGAACTGCTTGTGCCGTAGGAGAAGTTCGCGAGCGTTACACCCGCGTTGAAGATGCTGAGCGCCGGATTCGCATAGCCTGGAGGGTTGGTGCGCATGTTGTTCACGTACGCATATTCACCAATCTTGTTGCTGAAGAGACCGTATCCGCCGTGCACCGACGTCCCTCCGTTTCCGAAGACATCCCACGCGAAACCGACGCGAGGCGCGAAGCGATACTGCGGGTTGATCGTCGCTGCGCCGCTACCATCGCGTGTCTGCATGCTTCCGTTTGCGATCTGATCGGCTAAGGTCGCACCCGCACCCGGCGTAAAGAAAGCGATATTCGTCTTGCCGTTCTGCACGGTGGAAAGTCGTCCGAAGTAATCCATACGCATGCCAAAGTTCAGGGTGAGCCGAGGTGTAATCTTCCAGTCATCCTGAATGTAGGGAGCGACGTAGAGCATCATCACGCGCTGATACAAATTGTTAGCCGTCGTACGCGTCGATAGGTCGACAACCGGACCGCCTTGGTAGTAAGGATGATCCGCCGCGAGATCCAGCACGTTGAGGAAGTAGAAGAACGGTCTTACGAGTCCATTCGTGAAATCGTCGAGGTCCTGTTGGCGATCCACGTCGATACCCACATGCAGGCTATGTTTACCCCGGGTATAGGACAGGTTGTTCTGGTAGATGAAGTTGTTCTGCGTCCAACTCGACGGACCCCACTGCGAGAACGTATCCGTGATGCCGCCGATATAGTAGATGTTCGGCAACGATGGTATCTTGTCTGGCTGGTTGCCTGTGTTCCGCGTCAAACTGATTCCAACCTCATTCACAAGCGAGGACGAAAAAGTATGCAGGTAGTCAAACTTCGCATAGAGCGTCGCGTTGGGATTGATGTGTGAGTAGATCGGTCGTCCATCCGCGGACTCACCCTCCGTAGTATTTCGGAAGAGGCTGAAGAAGACCCTGTCGTTCCCTTGACGCATATTGTGATCGAGACGAAGATGCCCCTGGAAACCGTTGCTGATCGGAGATACGTTGATCCGTGCTGTACCCATCGCTACAAGACTGTCTGGAATGGAGGGTGCCGCATAGGTACTTCCGTATGTCGACTTCACCTGACCCACAGTAAGGAAATTGGACGTTGGGGCGTTCTTTGGTGGTGCCTTGCTTAGGAACTGCGCGCCCACGGATGTTGGGAAGTTACTCGTAACGTAGCTGGTGAACTCAGGGGTCTCTACGTTCACAACGTACGTGCTGCCAAGAATGGAACGAAGCCAGAAGAGCGATCCGAAGAAGAACGTCTTACCTTTGTAGATCGGGCCACCGATTGTGCCGCCAAAATCGTTCCGGTTGTACTTCGGAACGTCCGTCTGGAACTCGGTGCGAGAGGTCAGAGTCTTGTCCGTATGGAACTCCGAAATCATGCCGTGGAATTTGTTGGTGCCCGGCTTGGTGAAGAGTTCGATGAGCGCTCCGCTCTGACGGCCCTTCTCTGCCGAGAAGGTTGAGGCTGTTACCTTCATCTCCTGAATTGTCTCCGGCTCCGGTGTGATGTTGACGACGCCATCGCGAGAGTTGCCGTTCACAACCGTACCGTCGACCTGGTATTCGTTGGTCTCCTGCCGCTGACCGGCTGCGTTGATCTGGAAGCCAGACTCTGCGCTGAAGCTGTTGGTGCCGACCGAGCCCGCGGAAGAGATGTTTTCCCGACGCGTCTCCGAGACCGGTCACACCAGGAGCGAGCGTCGCTACGGATGCGTAGACGTTCTGCCCCACAAGCGCCGACTCTTTCACCGTCTCCGCTTCAAGCGTTCGGCCGATGTTTCCTTTAGTCGTCTCGACGGTCTCCACCTGTGACGTCACATCGACCGTCATGCTCTGTGCGCCGATCGCAAGCTTGGGGTAGAGCGTGCGGATATCATGGCCTTCAATCATTACGTCTTTCTGCTGCCACGTCCGGAAGCCATTCGCGTGGATCTCCGCACGGTACTTACCTGGCGCTAGCTGAAGAATATGAACGTAACCCTGTCCATCGCCCGTCGCCTTCTGAGCGACCTGCGTCTCTTGGTTGACAAAGACAAACTCGGCTCCAGGCACGACCGCGCCTGTGGAATCGACAACTGTAGCTTCCACGCCACTGGCAAACTGTGCCGTCGCCATAGGTGGAATGAGAACGCTGAAGACTGCAAGAAGCGAGAGCAGGTAGAACCTCGCCCTGTTTGTATTGGACACTGGAAACCTCCCGATAATGGGAACTGAGATATCAGTCGGCATAACGCTCGGCTGTTTGAATCGTTTCAATTTGGAAGCGTGGCCATAGTAGGAATTCCATTTCTCAATTGTCAAGATAAAAATAAAAATAAAAATAGTTAAAGGAGATATCACGGAAAGCCACGGGACGTGTACACGCCATTTGCCATATTCCATTGCGTAAAACGGCTATCGTCGCATGGCGCGTAATGGTTCGGATGCAGCCGGTGTGCCTCTCTCTAATCTGAACTCGCCGCCAAACATCATTGCGTAATCTCTCTGAAAGCTTTTATATTGGTTCTCCTAATCCAACCGAGGTATGCAATGGGACTTCGTTCTACTCTCCAGCTCGTGGCTCTGGCCTCAGCTTTCGCTTCCATCTCCTCCTTCGCCCAGGACGCTACGGTCCAGATGCAGGGAGAGCAGATTTCAGGACCAACGTGCGCTGGACTGCCGCAGTGGTTTATGCGCTCCGCTGCCCGGCCCTGCACAGCGGATGACACCCACGCGTGGATTGGTGATGTTCGCCATTGGCGCATGGAGCATCGCATCCGTGTTGGCCTGGACGACCGTGAGTACAAACGGCAGGAGTTGCTTTGGACACAGTCGAGCTTTGTGCAGCCGCAGATGATGGTGCATGATCGCTTCTTCTACGATCCGCAGGCGCACCGTTACACCGTTGACCATTACCTGGAAGATGTGAACGCCCGATACGGTGGAATCGATAGTGTTCTTGTGTGGCCGACCTATCCCAACATCGGTATCGACGATCGCAACCAGTATGACCTCTTTCATGATCTACCGGGAGGCACTGAAGGTGTGAAGAGTTTTGTGGATAGCTTTCATCGCAAGGGCGTCCGGGTCCTCTTCCCCACCATGCTCTGGGATCAAGGCACTCGTGTAGAAGGCGTACCAGATGCCGAAGCTTTATCGAAAGAGCTTGCATCCGTGGGAGCCGACGGAATCAATGGAGATACGCTCCCGGGCGTTCCCCGCAATTTCCTCGATGCGGCAGACGTACTCCATCACCCGCTTGCCCTGGAGCCTGAGCTAGGTCCTGGCTCCGATGAAATGTTGAACTACAACATCATGTCCTGGGGCTACTGGAAATACGACTTCGTGCCATCCGTCAGCCGTTACAAGTGGCTTGAACCGCGGCATCTGGTACATATCTCCAATCGCTGGGCTCACAACCACGTCGATGATCTGCAGTCTGCCTTCTTCAACGGCACCGGCTTTGAGTCATGGGAGAACGTCTGGGGCATCTGGAACCAGATAACGCCACGCGATGCGGAAGCGTTGCGCCGGATCTCCATCATCGAACGGGCATACAGCAATTTGCTCGTGTCTCAGGATTGGGAACCGCACGTCCTGACGCGGCAGTATGGTGTCTTTGCGAGCAAGTGGCCGGGCGAATCTGCCACCCTCTGGACCATCGTCAACCGCAATCCGTACTCCACAGCGGGGCCTCAGCTTGTCCTTCCCTTCCATGAAAGAACTCGCTACTACGATCTTTGGAATGGAGTAGAGCTGACGCCGCAGAGGAGCAGCGACAAGGTAACGCTTGAGTTCCCCATGGAGGCCAACGGATACGGTGCGATTCTGGCAACCGCCGAGCGAACCGAAGAACTCGCCATACTTTTGAAAAAGGTTCACACGTTGAATCAGAAGCCATTGCACTCCTACTCCGACCAATGGACGACCCTGTCGCAGCAGATCGTTCCGATTGCAAAGACCCGGCCTGTCACCGAGAAAACTGCCGGCATGTCTCACATTCCGGCTGCCGACTTCCTCTTTCGAGTAAATGGTATCGAGCTCGAAGGCACAAATGATGAAGGCGTTGACGTTCAGTACCCAGGAGAGCCCTCAGCACGGCGTTATCACGAAAGTCAGATCAAGATACCCTCCTTCTGGATCGATACCTACCCAGTGACCAATGCCGAGTTCAAGAATTTTTTGGACGCAACGAAGTACCGTCCCGCGGATGATCACAACTTCCTCAAAAATTGGAGCAATGGCTCTTGCCCCTCGGGATGGGAGAACAAGCCGGTGACCTGGGTTTCGCTTGAAGATGCTCGTGCCTATGCAGGCTGGGCGGGCAAGCGGCTCCCTCACGAGTGGGAGTGGCAGTACGCTGCGCAAGGAACGGACGGCAGAACCTATCCCTGGGGCAACGATTGGGTTCGCGGCAACATGCCGGCTCCCGACAACGGAAGAACGATGCAGCCCCCCAGCGATGTGACGTCGCATGCCCAGGGGGCGAGTCCATTCGGCGTCCAGGACCTCGTTGGCAATGTATGGCAATGGACGGACGAATACACCGATCAGCACACCCGCGCAGCCATTCTCCGCGGCGGAAGTCACTATCAGCCACAAGGGTCGCGGTGGTATTTTCCTCAAGCATATAAGCTGTCAGAGCACGGCAAGTACCTGCTAATGGCACCGAGCCTGGACAGATCGGGTGCCGTCGGCTTCCGCTGTGCGCTCGACGAGTGAGGCATCCACTGTATGAAATCGCAGGACAAGAAGAACCCATCGCTAGAACGCGCAACGATGCACGACATCGCCTCTCGAGCCGAGGTTTCGCTCGGGACGGTGTCGCACGTCATCAACGGAACCGCACCAGTTCGAGATGCATTGAAGAAGAGGGTTCTTCAGGCGATTGATGAGCTTGGGTACCAGCCTAATCATCTTTCGCGAGGCCTGCGCCGCAACCGGACCAACCTGATCGGCATGATCATTCCGGATATCATGAATCCCTTCTTCCCGTCCGTTGTTCGCGGCGTGGAAGATATGGCCTACAAAGCTTCGTACAGGCTGCTGCTCTGCAATGCCGACAACGATGTGCAGAAGGAGACCGCCTATCTGAATGATCTGCGATCGTTCTTGCCGGCAGGAATCATTCTCATTCCGTCGCTCGACCACAAGATTCCCTGGGAGGGAATGGCGCCACCAGTCGTATGTTTGGACCGCCGCCCCAATGGTTGGAAGGGCGACAGCGTTACCGTAGCAAACGAAGAAGGTGGCCGTGCTGCTGCCGAGCATCTGATCGCGATGGGACATAAAGTCATCGGGATTGTGCGCGGGCCGTCGAACGTGGTCACTGCAGAAAAACGTGTCACGGGTTTCCTGAAGGCAATCAAGGGAGCGAAGCTTTCGATCTCGCCGGAATATATCCAGGAAGGCCAGTTCGATCGCGAAAGTGGATACGCCTGTACACTGCGGCTGCTGAACATGTTGCCACGTCCTACGGCCATCTTCACAGCCAGCGACTTGATGGCAACTGGCGCGCTTTCAGCCATCAAGGCCAGCAAACTCAAGTGTCCTGACGACGTCTCGGTAGTAAGTTTCGACGGTCTCGCCTTCACCGAACTCACCGAGCCTGCGTTGACCAGTATCTTTCAGCCCAGCTATCAACTGGGCTACACCGCTGCCCGCTTACTGCTGGACAGGATCAATGGTGAAGACTTCCCTCCGCAGAACCTGGTGCTCGATACTGAGCTCAAGATTCGGGATTCGGTGCGCAGGATCTAGCATGAAAGGATCCACAATTGCGAGCCCAACGGTCTAGTTCGCTGCTCTTGCTCAGAACATCAAGATCCAAGATTTGGAGGGTGAAGAAGGCATTCTTCAGGGTTAGTTTTAGCGCGACCGTGTCCTTAGCGGGCCATCTGCCGTGAGGTTTTTGTCTAAAGATATAGTCGCCCGGAACTCATGAATTTAGTGTCTCTTGGAAGAGTGCAACATTTCGAAACGGTGTGGTCGTCATCAAGGGAGACGATCAGGCCGCTTCTTAGACTACAAACCATGAACCGTAAAATGTCGACACGATGGACCGATTGACCAGTACTGCGGTGGGGAGTACCATCCGTTGTCATCGGTGAGGGGCAAAATATATGCCGACCCACGATTATGACGTGATCGTAGCGGGTGGTGGCTTGGGCGGTTCCGCTCTGGCCAAGATTATGGCCGACGCTGGCGCGAGAGTCTTGGTTCTGGAGCAGGAGACGCGCTTTAAGGACCGTGTTCGTGGCGAATTTCTGCCGCCGTGGGGGGTCGCCGAAGCGCGGCAGCTTGCCCTTGAGGACAAGCTTCGAAGCTGCGGACACTCAGTCCCCTATCTAGAGATGGGTTTAGGCCAGGCTCGCGATCTAGTAGCCACCACCGAGGCATTAGTTCTGGCTATCCTTTTTGGCGCCATTTCCATTGCCTGAGAGAGCAAGAATGTCCGGAAGATACCGACGATACCTGTTGGTTCTGGACCGGCAGGATATGCCATCGAGAATCGCCTCGACAGCTTCAACCCTTGTACTCTAGCGATCTTTAGCGTTCCAAGAGAGAGCTGATTTCGGACTGCCCACCTCGAGACGAAGGTGATTCCAAGGCCGGCTTCCACCGCACTCAACAGACCTTCGGTCGAGTCGAGCTCCATGCTGATCGTCAGATCCTTGGTCTTGACTCCGGCCTTCGAGAGCGCTTGCTCCACCACTCTTCTTGAGCCGGAGCCAAATTCGCGCATGAGCAAAGGTTCGCTCTTCAGATCCTCTACCTTAATATCGTGATTGACCCATCCATGAGTTGCGGGGACAACAAGTACCATGTGATCCTCCATGAACGGTTCTATATGGAGGTCTTTCCGCTGTTCCGGACCTTCGATGAGCGCCAGCTGAATCTCTCGCGCGAGGAGGGCTTCGAGCATCTCATCTGTATTTCCGCTGCGAGCTGTGACTCTGACCTTAGGGTTTGCCCGCCGAAATCCAGCCACGAACGTTGGTAGAAGGTATTGACCGATGGTCTGAGAGGCTCCCAGAGCGAGTTCGCCTGCATGTTGCCCAAATGCCTCCGCCACCGCTGCAAAGGCGTGGTCGGAGAGCTCCTTCATTCTCTCTGCAAAGGGCAGCAGCGCCTTTCCGCCGGCTGTCAGCGCGATATGTCCCCCCCCGCGATCGAATAGGGGTACGCCGAACTCATCTTCAAGCGCCTTGATTTGCTGGGTGATTGCGGGTTGCGTGAGCAACAGTTCCTCTGCGGCCCGGCTGAAATTCAGATGCTGTGCGACCGCCCTGAATACTCGAATGCGGAAATTCTCTATCATGATCCTATCCGTCTCCTGTTTCCCTTCAAATTCCAACCAGGTCGGCGCCTGCTTGATGACCAAAGTCTTCTATGCCGAAGCCTATCTCTCATTGTGCTGGCTCCGGGCTGGCAATGGCATACAGGGATTCACGCCAGATTGTACGGGCAATAAACGAGGCGAGCAGATTGCATGGCAGAATGATCGTCAGAAGATGCCATTGCCCGGTAAGTTCTACCGCCATCAGAGCCGCCATTAAGGGAGCGTGTGTCACAGCGGCCATCAGTATTCCCATGCCGCAGATGGCCAGTATTGATGGTTCGGGATTGTGCAGTAAGTGACCTGCCGCGAGACCGAGGGCAGCACCGGCGAAGAGAGTAGGAGTGAAGACTCCTCCCACCGTACCTGTTCCCACGCAGAAAGTTGTAGCGACCAGGCGATAGGCAAGCACACTACCGATACCGAGGAGCATCGTTTTATTCTGCAGAATTTCCAGGAGCGCAGAGTCGCCATTTCCCCAGACCTTAGGCTCGATCAGACCGAGAGCACCCACTGCCAGGCCGCTCCACAGCAGTGCTAACGGCAGACGCTTCGCTTCTCCCGAGAGATGAAGGAGCTTTTGATAGGCCGGCCCACCTGCACCCAGAACAAGAGCCAGAGGGAGAACCCAAAGCAGATCGTGCGTAATCGGCAATGATCCCGTAACCGGGAAGAGGGGGCCAGCGCCCAGCAAAAGGCGGCTAATGAGCAAGCCAGTGCTTGAGGCCAAGAGCAGCCGTGGAATGTCGTTCCATGCCCACTCACCCAGGACAATCTCCGTGGCGAAGAACACTCCGGCGATCGGTGCCTGATAGGCTGCCGCGACCGCGGCTGCAGCGCCATATGCTACCTGCCGCGACAGCGACAGATTCCGTAGGGGAGATCGCGCTCCTACCCATGAGGAGATTGCAGCGGCAAATTGGATCATCGATCCTTCCCGCCCGATCGCCGCGCCGGTGGCTACGGAAAAGGCAGAGGAAGCAGTGCGCCAAACCGTCGAAAGAAGAGGGATTCGGCCATTTCTAAGACGAACGGCTTCCACATATTCTTCAAAGCGCAGATCCGGTGCCGACCTCCGCATCGTCCAGACCACAAGGGTCGCTAACGCCGCTCCGATGATCGGGGTCAGGATACGGCGCGCGGGCGGCAACGTTGCTGCCGCAATGGGTAACATTCCCGTCTGCTGAACAAAGACCCACTGAAGAAGGCGAAAGAAGAGCCGCACTGCGACACAGGCCGAGCCGCTGGCTGCTCCTAGAACAACAGCCCAGACAGTGGGTGCCAGCCACGACGTCACCGCGCGCTCAGCGCCTCTGGCCTTGGTGACCGTTGCGGTGGTCATGCTGCTACCCACTCTCCGGTTAGCTCCCGAGTCGCAGTTCCTGTCTTTTCAGACGGTACGTATTGCTGCCTCATGCGATCAGCGAGTGTCGAGGCAAGCTCAACGGCCTGCTGACGGATTTCAGGAACTGCGATGGACTCAAGAAGGTCGCCGAGGCGGCCTGGGCCAAGATTGAAGATGATTTCTGAAGCGTGACCACCGGCGTCGATGACCGCTCCGTCCTGCGAGCAATGGAATCCAGTACCCAAAGGACCGGAGGTTACGAGTCCTCTCTTGAACAGGTTTTGGAGAAGAGTTGAAGGGACGCGGCGGTAGTTCATGCTCGGTCCAGTGCAGTTGATGACTCGATCTGCATAGAAGCTCTCACTGTCATCATGTGCGCGAACAGTTATGTAGCCGCCTGCAGGAGAGGCATCGACGGCCTTAAGATGGCCTTCGCGGATCTCCAGAGTGCCGTTCCGAAGCTCGGCCTCGATGATGTCGGCGATCGGTGGCGCCATGCGGTGGCGTACCACATCCCATCTGTGCTGCAGGTGGCGGCGAAAGCGCTTCTTTTCCTCGATCGGCAGACGGAGCCACAGTTCGTTGGTCGTCTCACGGAGGCTATCGATAGCGGCTCTCCACTCCGCACCTCCACGAATTGCAGCGCGCAGAGCGCGGAGATACGCCACACAGGTAGCCGGTGTATCCGATGGGATTGCACTTGAGCTCAGTGGTGTGTAATCGTCATGCCGATTCGGGAAGATGCCGTGACGAGACACGGCAATGATCCTTCCACGGTGTCCGAGTTCACGCAGTCTTAGCACGACATCGACCCCGGTCAGACCTGTTCCGATGAGAGCAACAGGCGCGTCGGGATGCAATCCCTCGTATGTTTCCGCCGCCCATGCATTGTGGTGATACAAACCCGAATCGGAAGCGGCCTTCGTGATTCCCGGAAGAGGAGCTGGATCGAAGTTGCCGGTTGCCAGAACGATCAGGTCGGCTCGTAGCTCGCATCCGTTATCCAACGTGAGCACGACCGCGGAGTCATGCAGACGGACGTCAACGACTGTTGCGATCTCCTGTTCAAGCGGACTCGTCGATGCCAGGAGGGATTGGATGTACCGTCCAAATACCGCTCGTGGAGCAAAGGTCTTCTCCGTTGCAGTCGGGTCATGATTCTCACGAAGCCAATTGAGGAAGTGATCTGGTTGATCGGGCAGTGCGCTGATCTTCCCTGCGGGAACATTCAACAGGTGGCGGAGGCTCGGAGTTGAATACGCCAGGCCAAGCCCGAAACCAGGTCGCTGGTCAATGAGAATCACACGCGCCGGCGTTCCCTGCCGAACCAGGTGAAGCGCCGTGAGGGTTCCACTTACCCCTCCACCGATGATTGCGATTGTCTTGGTTGGTTCTTTCCGTGTAGTCATGTTTCGACATTAGGACAAAGCTCGCACCAACGGAATTCGCAAATTCTTATGCCATATAAGCAGGGCCCCGATATCGATTCGAAGAGTTCATTGCTTATACGGCATCATTTTTACTACTTGGACGTGACTGCCTCTGTGGATCAAAACTGGATATCGCAAAGGAGAAGCACAATGAACAACATCATCAGATCCACACTCGCACTTGGCTTAGTTGTCGCGGCGACGGTTCTCCCCACATC
>Ga0193717_1000725_pt1 | contig 20963 bp, 19 predicted proteins | sample U2c2metaG_FD_145900 | JGI IMG/M metagenome (GOLD analysis project Ga0193717, IMG submission 145900) | Soil microbial communities from a riparian zone of the East river system, Colorado, United States - U2c2 | ecosystem: Environmental > Terrestrial > Soil > Riparian zone | place: USA: East River...
GAACATCGCGCCGGCGAGTAGGCCGGCGACGAAGATGGGTAGTTTGTCTCGCCAGACCGACGAGCTCAGCAGATCGGCTGAGTTCAGGCTTCAAACGGAGCCGGACAGGGAGAAGGCGGAGATCATCCCCAGCAGTACCCAGGCTGCCGGGGCGAGCGTGCCGCTCCAGATCTGGTGCGCCGCGAGCACGAGTGCTGCGCTGATCACCAGACCTGTCGCGACCCGCGTCGCGGGAAACCTGACGATCAAGGATTCGACCAGGAGCAGATGTAGAAGGTGCTTGCGCCACAGGTGGCGACAACCCCGTCAGCACAGCGGTACGGAGTGCCGCTGTGGGTCCAACGCCAGGCGTTTCTCTTGGCATAGGTACCGCCACCGCACTCCTTGACGGCGTAGGAGTTCCAGCAGGTGCCGGAACCTCTCAAGAACCAACCGTCGCTTCCGCAGTAGCTCCTCGAATAGGTACCTCCGACGCACACCTTGGTGTTGTTGTTGTAACCGGGCCAGCCGGCGAAGTTGGCGCAGCCCTGGTGCTCGTTGCCCACCACCGCGCTGGCGATGTTTCCCTTGCTGGGCGGCAGGGCCGAGAGGATGTTGATCGCGAGTGCGCCGCCGAGTGCACCGGCAGACTTGAACATGGTCCGCCGCGACGGCTTCATCTTGCCGAGTGAGCTGCTCGCCTGACGGACGGCGGGACCAAGGTCTGGTCCGTCGTCGTCAGCCGACGGAACGGCCGCCCAGTACCGGGCGGCGTCAGTGATCGTCATGCGTCAACCTCCATTGCGACAGGGTTCGAAGTCTTCGAGTCGATTTCGAGCAGGGTGTCGAGGTCTTCGTCGGAACCGACCACGCGGCGCCATTCCTCGGTGCCGTCCGGTGCGTACCTGACCAGCGACGGCATCGCGCCGACGCCGAGCGCACCGAGCAGTTCGGCATCCACGATCGGGGTGATCCCGGCGTCGGAGATCCAGTCGGAGCAGCCAGTCGCGCAGAGCACCACCAGATGGCCGGCCGCGGTGGCCCCGGCGCCCGCGTTGAGGTGGCGAGTGCGGTCGCGGCACTTGTCGCAGTGCTCTGACACCACCAGGACGAAGGTCGGCAGTCCGTCGTCCGACCGGAACCTGGCATTGGACCTGATGACGGTCGGCGCCGGCGCACCGGATTGTGCCCGCACCAGAGCGGCCTGCAGTTCGCGAACCGTCTTTAGCAGGGCGGAGAAGGCGAAGAAGAGCAGTGCGGTGCCCAGGAAGGAAAGGACCGCCAGTGAATTGATCGCGCTCTGCACGTCAGTTACTCAGCGAGCAGGTCAGGGAGCCGGCGACGGAGATGAACTTGGGGTCGTCCGGCTGATAGGTGATGACCGAGGTCGCTGTAGTGTCGTTGACCACGTAGGCCGTCCGGGTCAGCAGCGTGCCCTGGTCGTCCCGGTCGTCGAGGCGCCACATCGAACCACCGCGAACCTGCTTGCCCTGCGAACGGGGAAGGGTCTCGGCGGCTTCGGCGATCGGCCTGATCTGCACTGAGCACAGTTGGTCGATGACATTGGTCGCCAGCAACCTCCCGTGCTCGAGCCCTGAGCCGGCCAGCGGCAGCAGGGTCAGGCCTTCCACGGCGTCGTCGATCGCGAACTTGGACAGCATGTCCATGAAGACCTCGAGCGGAACCCCGACGCCGCCGACATAGCTGGAGATCTCGTTGTGCGGGCCGACCCAGACCATGGTGGTGCCGGCGTGCTCCGGATCCTCCATGGACACGATGCGACCTCCGTTCCACGAGGCCTCGCGGATTTTCAGCCGCTGCCAGTCGCCGAGTTCCTTGCTGATCAGCTCGGCCGACCCGGCGGGCGTGATGTTGAACCGCTGGGCGCCGCCCTGTCCGAACAGCCAGGCGATGTAGGCCCAGCGGCCGTTGAAAGGCAACGGGTTTCCCTCGACGGACAGAGTCTGACCGTTGGGCGCGCGTACCTTCATTTCTGCTACCTCACTCTTTCGATGGCAGGGCGGATTACGCCGACGGAGCAGGTGGATCGGGAGGTCAACGGCCTCTCTGTTGGTGGAAGAAAGCAACAAGTACAGGGAGTGTGTCGTTTGTAACCTGCAGTGTCCAGAATCCAGCTGAGTCTGCTTCTCGGCTTGCTCCGAAGTAGTTAATTTGCCCGCATTTGGGGGCGTCGGCCTCGTCACCCGGCCATTCCGGAAACGATGGCGGTGGACGTTCTGCCCAGGAACCTCGCCGCGACTCGGTAGGCTTTCGGGGTGAGTCTTGCTGTGCGGGTGATTCCCTGTCTGGATGTCGATGCCGGCCGGGTGGTGAAGGGTGTCAACTTCGTGGACGTGCGGGACGCGGGGGACCCGGTCGAAATGGCGCAGCTGTACGACGCCGAGGGCGCGGACGAGCTGACGTTCCTCGACATCACCGCGTCCTCGGGGTCGCGGGAGACGACGTACGAGGTGGTCGGACGGACGGCCGAGCAGGTGTTCATCCCGCTCACGGTCGGTGGTGGAGTGCGCGAAGCGGCCGATGTGGACCGCCTGCTCCGGGCCGGGGCGGACAAGGTGGGCATCAACACCGGCGCGATCGCCCGGCCGGCTGTGATCCAGGAAATCGCACACCGGTTCGGTAACCAGGTGCTCGTGCTGTCGCTCGACGTCCGCCGCTCCGCGGACCAGCCGAGCGGGTTCGAGGTGACGACGCACGGTGGTCGCCGCTCCGCCGGGCTGGACGCGATCGAGTGGGCGCGTCAGGGCGCCGAGCTCGGGGCGGGGGAGATCCTGCTCAACTCGATGGATGCCGACGGCACCAAACAGGGCTTCGACCTGGAACTGATCCGCGCGGTCCGCGCGGTGGTCGACATCCCGCTGATCGCCAGTGGGGGAGCGGGTAAGCTCGAACACTTCCCGCCCGCGGTCGAGGCGGGCGCGGACGCAGTACTGGCTGCGAGCGTTTTCCACTTCGGGGAGTTCCGGATCGCCGATGTGAAGACGGCGCTGCGTGATGCCGGCGTCGTGGTCCGGTGAGCGAGGTGATGGCGCAGCGACCGGAGCACACCACCCGGCTGATCGCTGACGTCGAGCAGGAGCTCTCGATCCTGCTACGCCGGGCCCGCTCGGCGCAGATGCTGCTCGCCCGCCGCGTGCACCCGGAGATCGACGCGGCCGGCTACGCGCTGATCTCCCAGATCGAGCTCGGTACTGCGAGCGGTGGTGCCGGGGTCCGCGCCTCGGACGTGTCGCTCGCCCTCGGCCTGGACAAGTCCACGGTGAGTCGCGGCATCACCCAGCTGGAGCGGCTCGGCCTGATCGAGCGGATCGGTGATCCCGACGACGGCCGGGCCCGGCTGCTCCGCCTGACCGCCACCGGCGCGGACCGCTACAACGCCATGCGGGCCCAGCGTCAAGCAAGCTTCCGGGCGATTCTGGATCGCTGGGACACCAAGGAGCTGACCGATCTCGGTCGCCTGCTGGGCCGCCTCAATGCCGACCTGAGCTGGCCCGACTCCAGCCAGTAACGACCGCCCGACGATCTGCTCACATGGTTGCAGAAACCAACTATTAACTATATGGTTGGGTTATGCAACTAGCCCAGCAAACCTCTGTCCCGGGGGTCGAACGGGACCTGCCCGTCCAGGAACTGATCGAAGGCGTCAGTGCGCTGATCAGGGCCGTGCGTGGCATCGAACACCGGCAGCTCTGGCCGAACTCCGGCCTGCGCCGGGCCGATGCCAGTGTGCTCAAGGTGCTCGCCAAGGACGGCGAGCAGCGCAGCGGTGACCTTGCCGCCAAGCTGCACGTCGACCCCTCCGTGGTGAGTCGCCAGGTCAGCGCGCTCGAGTCCGACGGCCTGGTGAGCCGTCGGCCCGATCCCGCTGATGCCCGCGTCTGCCTGGTCGCGCTCAGCCCGACCGGCCGGGAGCGGCTGGAGGCGCTCTTCGCCGGCTACACCCGTCGGCTCCGGGCCGACCTGGACTGGGATGACGAGCAGATGGCCGCGGCCGCGGAGGTACTGCGCCGCGTCGCGGATGCCGTCGGCCAGGCCAACCGGCGCGAGCAGTCGAGCACCACCTAGAACGCAGCCCCTCCAGCGCCACCCTGCCTGTGAGGCCGCGCCGCCCAACGCAACTTCGAACTGGAGACCGATGACTGTCACCGAGACCCGGCTGCAGCCGCCTGCCGCACCGGAACTCACCCACCGCGAAATCCTCGAGATGCTGATCGGCCTGCTGGCCGCGCTGTTCACGGCGATGCTCAGTGCCACCATCGTCAGCAATGCCCTGCCGACGATCATCGCCGACCTGGAAGGCAGCCAGACGCAGTACACCTGGGTGCTGACCGCAAGCCTGCTGGCCACCACGGTGTCGACCCCGATCTGGGGCAAGCTGTCCGACCTGGTGAGCAAGAAGCTGCTCGTCCAGGTCGCGATCACCATCTTCGTGATCGGCTCGGCTCTGGCCGGCGCCGCCCACAACGTTCCCTTCCTGATCGGCGCCAGGGTCCTGCAGGGCCTCGCGATGGGCGGCCTGATGGCGCTGGCCCAGGCGATCATCGGGGCTGCGATCCCGCCCCGCGACCGTGGCCGCTACGCCGGCTACATGGGCGCCGTGATGGCGGTCGCCACCGTGAGCGGCCCGTTGATCGGCGGTGTCATCGTCGACACCTCGTGGCTCGGCTGGCGCTGGTGCTTCTACGTCTGCGTCCCGCTGGCCGTGGTCAGCCTGGTGATGCTGCAGCGCTACCTGCGCCTCCCGCTGGTCAAGCGCAAGGTGCGAATGGACTACCTCGGCGCGATCCTGATCAGCGCCGCTGCCAGCCTCCCGCTGCTCTGGGTCACCTTCGCCGGTCAGAACTTCGACTGGATCTCCTGGGAATCGGCGCTGTTCGTCGGCGGCACGGTCCTCCTCGGGATTCTCGCCGTGATGGTCGAGAGTCGCGCGGCGGAGCCGCTGGTTCCGCTGAAGGTCGTCCGCGAACGCACCACCGCGCTGGCGATCGTGGCCAGCCTCGCTGTCGGCGTCGCGATGTACGGCAGTGCGCTGTTCCTCGGCCAGTACTTCCAGATCGCCCGCGGCTACAGCGCGACCGAGGCCGGGCTACTCACCATCCCGATGATGCTCGGCTCGTTCCTGGGGTCGGTCGGCGCCGGGCAGATGATCAGCCGGTTCGGCAAGTGGAAGCGGTACCTGGTCGCCGGCGGCATCCTGATGGTGGTCGGCCTCGGCATACTCGGCACGATCGACCACACCAGCCAGTACTGGTACGTCGGCACCGGGATGCTGGCGATGGGCCTGGGCATGGGGATGATGATGCAGAACCTGGTCCTCGCCGTACAGAACACCGTGGATGTCAGCGAGATCGGCGCGTCCAGTGCGTCGGTGACGTTCTTCCGGAGCCTGGGCGGTGCCGTAGGGGTGGCAGTCCTGGGCGCCATTCTCGCTAGCCGGGTCAAGGATCTGCTGATCCAAGGGGTGCTCGCAGGCCCCGGCGGAGCCGAAGCGGCGGGCAAGCTGCAGGACGGTGGCGGCACCAGCTTGCTGGACGTCAATCACCTGCCGCCGCAGCTCGCCGAACTGGTTCGCCAGTCCTACGGCGACGCGACCGGCCGGGTCTTCCTGATCGCGGCGGCCTGCGCCCTGGTCAGCCTTGTCGTGGTCTTCTTCATCAAGGAGGTCCCGCTGCGCCGCACGGTCGCCAAGCTCGACGAGCCGGTCGAACTCGACTGAGTCACAGCCGGCCGGGTTCAGACCCGGCCGGCTCCGGCAGCAGTCCGGCGGGTGGTTCCAGGCCTTCGAGATCACGGGTGCGCAGGATGGGCGACCCGACCAGCCACAGTACTGCGAAGCAACCGCCCACAGCCGAGACCAGCAGGGTCTCCCGTACTCCGATCCATGTCCCGAGCAGGCCGCCAACCACCGCACCCAGCGGCCGGATCCCGTAGTTGATGCTGCTGAAGGCACCCACCACCCGGCTCCGCATGTGTTCATGGGTGACGGCGGCCTGCAGGGAGTTCAGCGGGACGTCGAAGCACATCACCGCGAACGCGGCAACGAACCACGCGGCCCCTAAGGCGGTCGCGCGGGCCCAGGCCGGCCCCGAGGCGAGTGCGGCGATAGCGGTGGCCGCGGGGAACACCACAGCGCTCACCGCGATCAGCCGCCCCGCACCCAGTACACGCGCCAGCGGTCTGGCAGCCAGCGCGCCGATCAGGCCGCCGGAGGCACCGATGCCGAAAGCGATACCGATCACGCCTGCTGACAGCTCCAGATCCCGGCTGGCGAACAGCACCAGCAGCGCGAGGGCCATCAGGTTGAAGAAGTTCACCGTGGTCGCGCAGCCCAGGCTGCTGCGCAGGTACGGGTGCCGCAGCAGATACCGCATCCCTACTCGAGCCCTTCGCAACAGGGACTCCTGCGCCTCGTCCGGTGGGCCTGGTTCCGTTTTGAGCCGGCTCACCTGGATGGCTGAGAAGGCGAAGGACAGGGCGTCCACCACGATCGCCACCGGCGCCGTCAGCCACTGCACCAGCAGACCACCAGCCGCGGGACCGGCCATGAAGGAGATCGACCTCGTCGACGAGAGCTTGCTGTTCGCCTCCAGGTACTGGTCTCGCGACACCAGCCGCACGAAGAACGACGCATAGGCCGTGTTGAACACGACGTGGGCGGTGCCGGCCAGGATCGCGATCAGGTAGAGCTGCGTCAGCGTCAGCAGGTCGAGCCAGTACGCCGCCGGCAGGGTCAGCAACACGATCGTCCTGGTCAGGTCGGCCGCGATCATCAACGGCCGTTTGTCGCGGCGCTGGTCCACCCAGGTGCCGATGAACAGCGCGGCGAGGTTCGGCAGCCACACCGCCGCCGTCAGGAAGCCGACCTGACTCGGCGAGGCGTCGAGCAAGGTCACCGCGATCAACGGCAGGGCGAGTTCGCTGATCCGGTCACCGCACTCCGAGACGGCCTGCGCCGACCAGAAGGTCCGGAAACTTCGGTCGCGCCACAGACTGGGGGCAGGCAGGGTTTTCATCGGGCGGCGGTCCTCACGGGTCAGTTAATTGCTTCGGGCAAGGAAAAACGGAGGATCCGGACCGACCGGGCGTCCGGCGGCGCGCCGTCGTCGCCGCGCCGCACATACGGCGCGAACAGATCCTGTACTGCGTTCTCCAGCGCCTCGGCTTCTTCCTGGGTCACCACCAGCCGGGTGTTCGCCGAACCGGCCAGGCGGCTCCACTCCGGGTCGAGCCCGGGTTCCACCTGCGCGAGCCAGTGCTGTGCCGACTCGAGCGCCTGGTTCATCATCTCGGCCCGCAGCAGCCGGCCTGCCTCGGCGCCTTCGGGGGTTGCGGGCATGTCGAACCGGAACCCCCGGGCCGCCGCTTTCCACCAGCGCTGACGCTTGTCCGCGGTGCCGTCCGGCGCTGGCCCGTCGCTGACCAGCCCGAACGACGCGAGGTGGCGCAGATGCCAGCTGGTCACCGACGGCGAGGCGCCGACGTGCTCCGACAACTGGGTCGCGGTGGCGGGGCCGTTCTTCTGCAGATAGCTGAGCGCGGCCAGCCGGACGGGGTGGGCCAGCGCCCGCATCGCCTGCGGGTCGGTGACCTCGAAGTCGCCGTACGGATTTCTGAGAGACATGTTTCGAGAGTAACCTCTCACATCTCTTTTCGCACTATTCTCGGGGAAGTGGTGGAACCGGATGGGGTGGCTGCGCGTGGTAGCGGTGTGAGGTATCTCGAGGCGGATCCACAGGCGGAGGTCGCGGCGCTCTACGCGCGGACCTGGCCGCGGCTGGTCGGCGTACTGGTGTCGATCGGCGGTTCCCGCGCGGAGGCCGAAGAGGTCGCCCAGGACGCCTACCTCAAGCTGCTGAGCCAGTGGGACAGCATTCGCCGGTACGACGATCCGGAAGCCTGGGTGCGGGCGCTCGCAGTACGGACTCTGGTGAGCAGGTTGCGGCGGCGGCAGGTCGCCGCGAAGTTGCTGAGCAGGACCGGGGAGGTGCGAGAGCCAGGTGGGGAAGCCTTGGATGTGGCGGAGGTGCTGGCCAGGATTCCTCCCGGCCAGCGAGCTGTCGTGGTGCTGCATCACGTGATGGATCTACCGATGGAGCAACTCGCCGACGAGCTCGAACTACCGCCCAGCACAGTGAAGTCACGCCTCACCCGCGCCCACCAGAGGATGACTCTGTCTGAGTTGAGGATTGATCAGTTGGTCCAGTACGTCGACCAGCAGACTCCCGCGCAGGCGCCGGCCTTTGGTGGTGTTGAGCAGGTGGTGCGTCGGCGGAAGCGGCGGCGCAATTTGGTGGTGGTCGCAGTCGTGGTGCTCGTCGTGGCGGCCGGCGGCATCGCCACCGCGAATCTGCGTGGTGCCGGGGAGTTGGCGGCTCCCGATACGGCGAGCCCGACGGCAGGCCCTTCGACCGAGCCGAGCGTGGGGCGGGTGGATGAGGGGCCGCCACCTGGTCAGTTCAAGTTCGGCGAGACGATGCTGGTGCTCGAAGGGGAGATCCCAGTGACGGCCGTGCGACCGGCGACGGGCACCTTCCTGACGGTCGAGGTGGCCCGGGAGGCCGCGGCAGGGGAGGCCTGCCTGCCGCACGCCGTGGCCAGGATCGTCTCGCAGGGCACGACCAGGATCCGGATCGCCGTCTACCGCTACGTGGTGGGCCCGAACCAGATCGGCGCAATGCCGGAATGCCTGCGGCCCGACGCGCACCCCTTGCAGATCCAGCTGGACCTGGGGACCCCGCTAGGCGATCGCCAGGTCGTCGCCGGCAGTACAGGCAACCACGTCGTCCTGAACTGAGGAAATGCCGCTTACGTCCGAAGAACTGGCGAGACGTCCCTCCAGTTCTTCGGACGTAAGCGGGTGTAGCTGGTGGCCGATGTGTCAGCAGGCCTTGTCCCATTCGTCGCAGTTGGCGGTTGCGGTGGTTGTGCTGCGGGTGGTGTCGGGATGGATGGCCGCGACCGGGGCCTGGTCGGTCCAGGAGGCGAGCGTGATGCCGACGGCGTCCTCGACCGGGCGCGGGGTGTCCAGGTAGTTGTTGCTGATCATCGAGAACACCAGCAGGCGGCCGTCCTTGGTGGTGACGTAGCCCGACAGTGCGGTGACGCCGGTGAGCGAACCGGTCTTGCCGTGCAGGTTGTTCATCGCCGGCGTGTTCCGCATCCGGCTCCGCAACGTCCCGCCGACGAACCGGTCCGCGTTGCCCGCGATCGGCAAGGCCTGGTACCACTGCTGGAACCAAGGCTCCTGCCGTACGCCGATCAGCAGGTCGGTGACGCTCTTCGCCGTCACGTTCACCTTGCGGGACAGTCCGGAACCGTCGTTCAGCCTGATCGTGCTGGTGTCCACGCCGACGCTCTTCGCGTAGTCCGTCACGATGTCGAGGCCGGCCGGCCAGGTACCGCTCGCGGAGGCCACCGCGCCCATCGCCTTCACCAGCGTCTCGGCGTGCATGTTGTTCGAGAGCTTCATGAACGGGGTCAACAGTTCGCCGACCGTCATCGACTCGTCGCGGGCCAGTTGGCGGGCCTTGTCGACCGGCGTGGCGGCGGTCTTGATCCGGCCGTCCACCTTGACGCCCTGAGCGGCCAGGGCTCGCTTGAACACGTCGGCCGCGTAGAGCTGCGGCTCCCAGACCGTGACCCACTCGGTCCCGACGGTCGAGCCGAGGGGGACCGAGCCGGTGGCCCGGACGACGTTGGTGCCGTGATCCCGCTCGATGGTCAGGGTGTTCGCGGAGCCGGCCGGGCCGGTCGTCGCGGTGTTCACCAGTTTGAGGACGCCGTTGGCCGGTACCTGGGTGAGTTTGACCGGTGCTCCGGCGGCGGAACCAGGCAGGCTCTGGACGATCGCCGTACCGGAGTCGTAGTCGGTGTCAGGGGCCAGGGTTAGGGCGGAGATCTGGGCGGAGTAGTAGTACGGCTCGTCGTCCGCGGACCAGGTGTCGCCGAGGCGGTCGCTGTCGAAGTACGTGTCGTCCGCGATCAGGTCGCCCTTGATCCTGCGGATGCCGGATCCGGCGACCTGCTTGGCCAGGCCGATGTAGTCGGCCTCCAGCGCGGTCGGGTCGCCGTATCCCTTCAGGTAAAGGTCTCCGTCGAGCTTGCCGCCGCGGACGGGCGCGGTGGCCAGGACGTCGGTGTGGAAGCGGAAGTCGGGGCCGAGGGTGTCCATCGCGGCGGTCGAGGAGAAGAACTTCGTGTTCGAGGCCGGCACGTACCGGTTCGATCCGTTGCGGTCGTACAAGGTCTCCCCGGTGGTCGCGTCACGCACGACCAGGCCGACCTGCGAACCCTGGTACCGCGGATCCGTGAGCAACGTGTCCAGTTGCTGCTGCAACCCCGTTGCCTGCGCGACCTGGGCCGCCGCGGGGACCGCTGCCGGCGCCCCCGCCGACTGGCTCACCAGCCCGGCCGTCGCGGCCACGGCCGCGGCGACAGCGACAACCCCACGACTCGACACTCTTGGTAAATAGTTCACGAGATACTCCAACCACTCGGGCGGAAAACAACTACCCCGGAGTCTCTACTGCGCGCCCGCCCCGGTCCAGCGATCAGCCGCAGAAGTTCCGGCAGATTCCCGTACGGCGTGGTCGTGGTCATCGGTTCCCATCTCTCGCCTTCCAGGTGAATCGATGGAAAAGTGCGATCAACAGGTACCGCCCCACCTGAGGAGTTTTCGATGCGTAGACGACTTCTGGCCGCCCTGATCGCCGGGATCACCTTGCTGAGTGTGCTGCCGCACGCCGAGGCCGCAGTACGGCGGACGACTGCTGCGGTGTTCCCGGCCGTGGTCATCGGGGAGGACTTTCCCGATCCGGACGTGTTCCAGTACAACGGCACCTGGTACGCCTACTCGACCAACAACGGCCGCGGCCACGTGCCCAGCGCAAGCGCTCCGAGCGCCGACGGGCCCTGGACGATCCGCGGGGACGCGATGCCCGGCGGGCCTTCCGCGGGCTGGGCCCAGTCAGGCCGCACCTGGGCTCCCGATGTGTTCCCGAATCCGGACGGCAGCTTCACCCTCACCTACACCGCGTGGCACAAGGCCTCCGGCCGTCAGTGCATCGGCGTAGCCACTGCCGGTTCGCCGCTCGGGCCGTTCACCCCGGTCGGCAACCAGCCGCTGATCTGCCCGCTCGACCTCGGCGGCGCGATCGACGCCAACACCTTCGTGGCTAACGACGGCACCCGCTATCTGCTCTGGAAGAACGACGGCAACGCGATCGGCCAGGCCTCGACGCTGTGGCTCACGCGGACCTCGAACAACGGCACCACGCTTGTCGGTGGCAACACCGCGCTGCTCTCGTCCAGCGGCGTGATCGAGGCCCCGGACCTGATCCAGCGGGGGAGCCAGTTTGTGCTGTTCTACTCCGGTGGTGGCTACAACGACTGCAACTACCTCACGTCGTACGCGACCTCGCCCTCGCTCAGCGGTCCATGGACCGTCGCCTACCGCCCACTGATGACGAGCGCGAGCTTCGACAATCACGTCTGCGGCCCGGGTGGCGCCGACTTCACCGGCGACAAGGTGTTCTTGCACGGCTGGGTGAACGGTTCACGGCACCTGTACGTCGCGGACGTCGGCTGGGCGAACGACTACCCGGTGGTCCGCGGTAGCCGGGTCCGGACGGAGGCGGAACGCGGCACGCTGAACAACTGCCGAATCCGCACCGGTGCAGCCGGAGCCTCGCAGGGCGCGGTCGCGGCGTACATCGACTTCCCGGACTCCTGGGTGCAGAACACCGTCTACGCGCCCCGCGCCGGCAGCTACACCCTGTACGTCGGGTACGCGAACGGCACGGGCTCCACCGGCAGCCACGGTGCGGTCGTCAACGGCAACAACCAGGGGTCCGTCAGCTATCCGGTCACCGGCTGGGACAACTGGCAGCAGACCTCTGTCCCGATCACCCTGACCGAAGGCTGGAACACCGTCCGGCTGACCAAGGGCGACTCCTACACGGAGGTGGACTACCTCGAGCTCCAGTGAGGGTTGACCCGCTCCCGGAGTCAGGGTTCACCCGGGATCATCCCGTTCGCTGCGTGGCGCAGTACTGGCCTCATGGGCCGGGCCTCGTAGTCTCGGTGTAGCAGTCGTGCATGCGAACGGGGAGTCCGAGAGTTGGCAAAACCACCTGAACAGGTCTCCGGCCATCAGCGCCGGTTACCGATCTGGTTCGACCTGCGCCGCACCACCAGCGGCCTGCAGGCGATGCTGCTCGGCGGTCTGGCGTCCCTGGTCTCGCTGATGATCACGTTCTGGACGCTGCCGCAGATCAGCAGCGACGGATGGATGCCGATCGTCCGGCTGGTCGTGTTGCTGGCTGTGATCGGGCTGATCGTGCGGTGGATCCTGGCCGGGATCGCGATCCTGATCGGATCCGTCGGAGTGCTGGTCGGCGGCCTGTTGTCCCAGTTCGGCGTGGTCTACCTGGGGGTCACCCTCGATCCCGGGGTGAAGATGCACGGCGGCGTCGAGGCGCCGGTGATCGTGTCGATCGTGATGGCGTTCGTCAGCGCCTTCGTCGGCTGGGTCGCGTACGCGGGCAGCGACGATGCCTATGTGTCAGAGGTGATGCGGAACGTCCGGCGGCGGGCCCGGCGGATCCCGGCCGCGCCGAAGACCGGACTGCTGATGATCCAGCTCGACGGGCTGTCCGCGCCACTGCTGAACTGGATGGTGATGGCGGGCAACCTGCCGAACCTCGGCGGCTGGATCCGGGACGGCAGTCACTCGATGATCGGCTGGCACACAGGAGTACCGGCGACCACGCCGGCCAGCCAGGCGGGCATCCTGCACGGTGGCGCCGGCCAGATCCCGGCCTTCCGGTGGTACGAGAAGGAGACCGGCCGGGTGATGGTGACGAACCGCGCCCGGGACGCGGCCGAGATCGAGACCCGGATGTCGACCGGCCGCGGCCTGCTCGCCGACGGCGGGACCAGTATCAGCAACAACTGGTCCGGTGACGCCAAGAAGTCGGAACTGGTCTTCAGCCGTGCCGCGCTGCCGAACGGCCGCAGCCGCGGCTATGTCCGCTTCTTCAGCAGTCCACAGGGTGCCGCTCGCGGTCTGGTGCTCTGCGTCGCCGAGATGGTCAAGGAGATCCACCAGGGACGCAAGCAGCGCCGGCTGAACCTGGTCCCGCGGGTCAAGCGCGGCGGCTCGTACATCTTCCTGCGGGCGATCTCGAACGTGCTGCTGCGCGACCTGAACGTCTCGCTGATCACCGACGAACTGATCGACGGCACCCCGGCGATCTACGTCGACTTCGTCGACTACGACGAGGTGGCTCACCACGCCGGACCGACCCGGGCGGAGTCGCTGCAGACACTGGAAGGCCTCGACCGGGTGCTCGGTGCGCTGAAGCGGATCATCGACACGCTGCCGCATTCGTACGAGATCGTCGTGCTCTCGGATCACGGCCAGAGCCAGGGCTCCACCTTCTTGCAGCGGTACGGACGGACGCTGACCCAGGTCGTCGACGATCTCGTGGACACCACCCGGGAGCCGGTCGCCGCCAGCGGGCGGTCCGAGGCCTGGGGTCCGGTCAACGCGTTCCTGACCGAGTTGAGTCTCCGCCGCAGCGTGGCCGGCACGGTGACCCGCAAGGCGCTGCATGGCAAAGCGGGCAAGGGTGAGGTCCAGCTCGGTCCGGCCGATTGCGAGCCGCCCGTTGCGGCGGACGAGCAAATGGTGGTCACGGCCTCGGGCAACCTCGCGCTGATCTACCTCGCCACCACGATGGGCCGGGTGCCGCTGGAGGAGATCGAGGTACTGCACCCTCGGTTGATCCCGGGCCTGGCGATGCACCCGGGCATCGGTTTCGTGGTGGTCGAGTCGCTGGCCGAAGGGCCGGTGGCGATCGGCCGGGCCGGGGTCCACGTGTTGCGGTCGGGCCGGATCGAAGGGGACGACCCGTTGGCGAAGTACGGGCCGTTCGCTGTCGCGTCCATGCTGCGGCAGGCGGAGATGCCGCACAACGGCGACATCGTGGTGATCAGCCGGGTGGACGACTACACCCAGGAGGTGGCCGCGTTCGAGGAACTGGTCGGCTGCCACGGCGGTCTCGGCGGCTGGCAGACCGAGGCGGTCCTGGTGCACCCGCGCCGCTTCGTGGTGGACGAGCCCCCAGTAGGCTCCGACGCGGTCCACGCACTCCTGATCAGCTGGCTCGACCAGCTCGGCCAGCGCGATCACGCCGCTGACTCCGAGGATCTGGCGGAACGTGTCGCCACTTCGACGGACGCGAGCGTGGAGGCCTGAGTGCAAGTCACCTGGTGGGGACACAGCACCACCACGATCGAGGAGAACGGCACGCGGCTGCTGACCGATCCGGTGCTGACGTCGCGGATCGCCCATGTACGTCGCCGCCGCGGGCCGGCGCCGCTCCCGGCTGCCGGCGAGTGCGACGCGGTGCTGGTGTCGCACATGCATGCGGATCATCTGCATCTGACCTCGCTTCCCCTGGTCGCCGCCGACGCCGCGCTCGTCGTCCCCCGGGGCGCGGCGAAGCTGATCCACGCCGACTGCGGTCCGGCGTACTCGGACCGCTGCATCGAGGTTGCCCCGGGCAACCAGGTTCGGATCGGCGGGCTGGACATCACCGCCGTGACAGCAGCGCACGACGGACGCCGGCTGCCGTGGTCCTCGTACAGCGGACCGGCGCTCGGCTACCGGATCGAGGGTTCGCCGAGCGTCTGGTTCGCCGGCGACACCGACCTGTACGACGGTCTCGCGGCGGAAGCTGGTCCGGTGGATCTGGCCCTGGTTCCGGTGGGTGGCTGGGGCCCTTCGCTGGGGGAGGGACACCTGGATCCGGTCCGGGCGGCCGAGGCGGTTCGCCTGGTGGGCGCGCGAGTGGCGATCCCGGTGCATTTCGGGACGTTCTGGCCGATCGGGTGCGACTGGCTGAGGCCGGAGTTGTTCCTGCCGCCGGGAGAGAGGTTCAAGGAAGCGATGGCTGAGGTCGACGCCGCCGTCCGGGTGGAGTTGCTGGTACCAGGGGAGTCGACCGAGGTGGTCCATTCATGACGGGTCAGACCGACTTCGATCTCTGGTACCTGATCGTGCTCGCCGGGGCGGTGCTGTTGGGTGCGGTGCTGCCGGTGCTCCCGACGGGCGCGGCCGTGTCGGCGGGCGCAGTACTGGCGTCCCATCACAACCCGATCGGGTTGGTCGGCGTGCTGATCGCGGGCGCGGGCGGGGCCTACCTCGGTGACCTGATCGTGTACGCCGGGGTGCGGGCGGGCGGGGAACGCCTTGCCAAGCGGGTCGGATGGTTGCGCGACAACGCCTCGCTCGACGCGCTTCGGGTGCGGTTGTCCGAGCACGAGATCACGGTGCTGCTGACGTCCCGGTTGATCCCGGGCGGGCGGGTGCCGGTGCTGCTCGCTGCCGGGCTGGCGGGGTACCGCTGGCACCGGTTCGCGGTGGTGGACCTGGCGGCATCGTCGCTGTGGTCCGCCGTCTACATGGCGATCGGCCTTCTCGGTTATGCGCTCTTCGACAAGCCCTGGCAGGGCGTAGTCGCAGCGATCGCCTTGGTTCTACTCACCACCCTGATCAGCACCGCGATCCAACGCATCCGCCGCAAACGCGCCGAATCAGCCGCGGCACCAACCTGCGATACCGGCGGTCCCGTCTCCGAGGCCAAGTAGAAGTCAGACGCCGAACTTGGTGGTGCGGAGGCGGTCGATGGTTTGGGCGTCGCCTTCGAGTTTGACCTGGGCGACCGGCTGGCGGCCGGAGAAGAACAGCACCAGTTCGGCCGGCTCACCGGTGGCCGTGACGGAACCCAGTTCGTTCGGCTTCTTCGCCACGGTCGACGTGCCGTCCGGGAGCCGTAGTACCAGACCGCTCGGCGCCTTGCGGGCGACGCCCTTCGCTGTCAGCCGGAGCCCCTTCCACAGACCCTGCTGCTGGTCGGCCGGCAGTTCGCGGACAACGAAGTCGGCGACCGCCCGGCGGACGTCCTCGTGGTGGATGAAGTACTCGGTCGTGTTCAGGTTGTGGCCCAGGCCGGGGAACGAGTAGATCGAGAAGGTCGGCGGCCCGTAGCGGACCTTGTCGACGATCTCGGCGTACGAGTACTTGTTCTTGGTCTGCGCCATCCGCCGCGCGGTGGTGTCCGCCAGCGCCGGGATCATGATGCCCGGACCCGCCAGCGGATCCGCCTCCCGGACGTAGAGGTGGACGGCCAGATCGTAGGTCGTCCATCCCTCGCACAGGGTCGGCTGGTCCGGCCCGACCCGATCGAAGAGATCACACAGAGCGAGTCGCTCCACCCGGCTGTAGTCGGTCATAAGTCGATCGTAGTTGTCGGTACCCAATGGCAGAATGTCATTCGTTGTCAGCCCTGTGGCTGGCTATGCCCCTGACAGTGTCGTCCTAAGGATGTGTGCGTGCCGTCGCCGAGTGTCCCCAGCAAGGGAAGCGTGACCAGACGTGGGTTCGCGGTACTCGCGGTCGGAATCCGTGAGGAGCCCTGGGTCTTCGTCATCTCGGGGTTGTTGAGCACGCTGTACGGCGCGATGACCGTGGCCGACGGGTGGGCACTGGGGTGGTCGACGGACCACGTGATCCGCCCGGCGCTCGAGCGCGGCGACACCACCTTCGGCGCGGTGGCCGGGATGGTCTCGCTGTTCCTGGGGATCGCCGTACTGCGTGCCATCGGCGTGGTCGGCCGACGGGTCGGAGCCGGCGTGATGCAGTACCGCCTGCAGGCGACGTACCGGCGTCGTGTCACCCGGCAGTACCTCAAGCTGCCACTGGAGTGGCACCACCGGCACCCGACCGGGCAACTGCTGTCCAACGCGAATGCCGACGTCGAGTCGACCTGGTATCCGATCGCCCCGCTGCCGATGGCGGTCGGCGTGATCGCGATGCTTGGCTTCGCGATCGCGGCGATGTTCGCGGCTGACGTGTGGCTCGCGCTGGTCGGCTGCCTGGTCTTCCCGCTCGTCTTCGTCGCGAACGTGATCTTCCAGCGCACGCTGCAGCCGCTGGCGACCCGGGCCCAGCAGCTCCGCGCCGACGTCTCCGAGGTCGCGCACGAGTCGTTCGACGGCGCGCTGGTGGTGAAGACGCTGGGCCGGGAGGCCGCGGAGACCGAGCGGTTCAAGAAGCCGACGCTCCTGCTGCAGGACGCGAACATCAAGGTGAACAGGGCTCGCGGGGCCTTCGACCCGGTGATCGAGGGGCTGCCGCGCCTCGGGGTACTGGCCGTTCTGCTGGTGGGAGTCGGCCGGGTCCGGTCGGGCGCGGCCGATGCCGGTGACGTGGTGCAGGTGGCGTTCCTGTTCACGCTGATCGGGTTCCCGATCCGGGCGCTCGGCTGGGTGCTCGGCGAGCTGCCGCGATCGGTCGTCGGCTGGGATCGCGTCCAGCGGGTGCTCACAGCCGAGGGCGGGATGGAGTACGGCGAGCAGCGGCTGACCTCGACCGGGGCGGCCAGGCTCGAGGTGTCCGAGCTGCGGTTCGGCTATCTGCCGGATCGCGATGTGCTGGCCGGGGTGGACTTCACGCTGGAGCCGGGGCGGACGGTGGCTGTGGTCGGTCCGACGGGATCCGGCAAGTCGACGATGACCACCATGCTGACCCGGCTGGTCGACCCCGAGGAGGGTTCGATCCGGATCGACGATCTGGATCTGCGCTCGCTGGCCCGCGACGAGCTGGCCGGCTCGGTCGCGCTGGTCGCGCAGACCGCCTTCCTCTTCGACGACACGATCCGCGGCAACATCACCCTCGGCGGCGACTACAGCGACGAGGACGTGTGGGACTCGCTCCGCATCGCCCAGGGCGACGGGTTCGTGAAGTCGCTGTCGCACGGCCTCGACACGAAGGTCGGCGAACGCGGTACGACGCTGTCCGGGGGCCAGCGGCAACGAATCGCACTGGCCCGGGCTCTGGTACGGCGTCCCCGGCTGCTGATCCTCGACGACGCCACGAGTGCCGTGGATCCCCAGGTCGAAGCGCGGATCCTGGCCGGCCTGCGCAGCGCAGTACAGGATGCTGCTGCGGACACGACCGTGCTGGTGATCGCCTATCGCAAGGCGACGATCGCGCTCGCGGACGAGGTGCTGTTCCTGGATGAGGGGCGGATCGCCGACCAAGGCACGCACCTGGAGTTGCAGGCCCGGTCGGCCGCCTACCGGGACCTCGTCGACGCCTATGAGAAGGACGCGGCGAGACGTGAGGAAGAGGCTGAGCTCGCTGCCGAGCTGGATGATCTGGATTCCGAAGGAGCATCCGCATGAGCACCGCTGAGGCGAGTAGCCGGCTGGACCACGGCGACGATGCCAATGGGCTGGAGACCCTGCGCCAGGGGGTCCGGGTGTCGCCCGAGCTGATCAAGGGCTGGTGGATCACCGGGCTGCTCGCGCTGACGATGACCGCCGGCCGGATCGTCGTACCGATTGCGGTGCAGCAGACGATCGACAAGGGTCTGTCGGCGGCCGGCGGGCCGGACATGTCCTTTGTGGCGTGGATGTGCGTGCTCTGTGCCGGTGGCGTGCTCGTCACGGGCATCGCGTCGTACTTCACCACCGTGCGGCTCGCGACGAACTCCGAGCGCGGGCTGGCGACGATGCGGATCAAGGCGTTCCGGCACGTGCACGACCTGCCGGTGCTGACCCAGAGCACCGAGCGGCGGGGCGCGCTGGTCAGCCGGGTGACGTCGGACGTGGACACGGTGTCGCAGTTCCTGCAGTTCGGCGGGTTCATCTTCCTGGTCAGCCTCGGGCAGATGGTGCTCGCGACCGTGGTGATGTTCGTCTACTCGTGGCAGCTCGCGCTGGTGGTGCTGCTCTGCTTCGTGCCGCTGTTCGCGAGCTTGAAGTACCTGCAGCGGAAGATGTCGGCGGCGTACGGGATCGTGCGGGCGAAGGTCGGCGACATGCTGTCCGCGATCGCCGAGCCGGTGGTCGGTGCCCAGATCGTCCGGGCGTACGCGGTCGAGCAGCGCACCCAGGGCCGGATCGACGCGTCCATCGAGGACTACCGGCGGACCGCGACCCGGGCCCAGACGCTGACCGGGGTGACCTTCTCGATCGGTGGTCTCGCCGCGGGGCTGGCGAATGCCGGCGTACTGACCGCGGGCGTGCTGCTCGGGATCGACGGGCACGCGACGCTGGGGGAGATCCTCGCGTTCATGTTCCTGGTCGCGCTGTTCTCCGACCCGGTGCAGATCGCGACCCAGGTACTGACCGACGCCCAGAGCGCCTTCGCCGGCTGGCGCCGGGTGCTCGGCGTGATCGCGACCCCGGCCGACGTGGTGGACCCGGGCGAGACCGGCGTCTCCCAACCGCGGGGCCCGGTGACGGTCGAGTTCGCGGACGTCGACTTTGCCTACCCCGAAGGCGAGCTCGTACTGCGCGACGTCAGCGTCCGGCTGGAACCCCATCGCAGGGTCGCTGTGGTCGGCGAGACGGGTTCGGGCAAGACCACTTTCGCCAAGCTGCTCACGCGGTTGATGGATCCCACGTCGGGCGAAGTACTGCTGGACGGGGTGAACGCGCGGGAGATCTCGTTCGCGTCGTTGCGCGAGCGGGTCGTGATGGTGCCGCAGGACGGGTACCTGTTCGACTCGTCGCTCGCGGAGAACGTGCGATTCGGCCGACCTGACGTGAGCGACGAGCAGTTGCTGGAGGCGTTCGCGGATCTGGGACTGTCGGACTGGCTGGAGTCGCTGCCGGACGGGCTGGACTCGTCTCTCGGTCAGCGAGGCGAGTCCCTGTCCGCGGGCGAACGGCAGTTGGTCGCGCTGGTCCGGGCGAACATCGCCGACCCCGACCTCCTGGTCCTCGACGAGGCGACCTCCGCGGTCGACCCCGGTACCGAGGTCCGGGTGAACGCCGCCCTGGAACGCCTGATGGCAGGCCGCACCTCGGTGACGATCGCGCACCGGCTGTCCACTGCGGAAGCGGCCGACGAGGTCCTGGTCTTCGACAACGGCCGCATCGTCGAACGCGGTCCCCACGCCGACCTCGTCGCGGCAGACGGCGTCTACACCCGCCTCCACGCCAGCTGGATAGCCCAACGCACCGCCCTGTAACAGCATCCGGCGCCGGGTAGCAGCGCCCGCGCCGCGGACTAGCGGTATCCGGCGCTGCTGGGTGGCAGCGCCCGACGGGACGGCATCCCGTACACAGCCCAGCGGGCCGGGGGAGAGAGTGACCCGGCCCGCTGGCTTCGGTGCTGTCCTTTGGCGCTTTGTGCTGTGTTGCCGGTGGTGGCTTGGTGCGGTGTTGCCGGTGGTGATGGGCCGCGCTGGTGAGGCAGCGCGCCCTGCTCCAGGGGTCAGGCCTTCGGCGCAGCACCGTTCTCGTGCCCGGCGCCTGGCTGCGGCACCAGCAGGAACTCGACGCCGCCCTTCTCGTCCACTGCCGCATCCAGAATCTTGTCGTCCAGCGCACCAGCTGCATTCGGCTCGAGGAACACCCGCGCGCCGCTCTCCTCGACCACCTGATCACCCGGGTACGGCGACTCGGTCGTGGTGACCGCCAGCGAAGGATCAGCCGGATTCTCCTGCGAGATCCGGACGCCGGCACCCTCCGGTGCGCCCTCAACACCCGTGATGCTCTTGATCACCAGGGTGGCGTTCTCTGTCAGGGTAAGCACAACAAACTCCTAGCATCGATTGCGATGAACCCGCCCCGTGCCCGTTCCCCCCACCCCCAAACATCCCCGCCTCGCCTGGTCCGCAGGCGCAGATGGTTCGCCGCTCGGCGAGTGCAGGTGGTTGGTCGGCGATGGGTGGATGTGGTTCGCCGGGTGCATAGGTGTGGGTGGTTCGCGGGTAGGTGCATGTGGTTCGCGTCGCCGGGCTGCGTGAGTTTGCTGGTCGTGGTGAGGTGAGTCAAGGGCGCTTCGCGGCCCTTCGGGCTCGAACAAGTTCGACCCTTGACACACCTCACCACGACCAGGGAAAGACGCAGCTACGCCCGGAGCCGCTGAGAAATACGGCCAC
>Ga0193717_1000726_pt1 | contig 20940 bp, 20 predicted proteins | sample U2c2metaG_FD_145900 | JGI IMG/M metagenome (GOLD analysis project Ga0193717, IMG submission 145900) | Soil microbial communities from a riparian zone of the East river system, Colorado, United States - U2c2 | ecosystem: Environmental > Terrestrial > Soil > Riparian zone | place: USA: East River...
GCCTATCGTGCCGACCGCGGCATGGCGATCCTGATGGGCGCGGTATGCCTGATCCTGCTGACCGTGACCGCGGCGGGCGTGGTTGGGCTGTCGAGCTTCTGGGTGGGCCAGCGCCGCCGCCAGATCGGTATCCGCCGCGCACTGGGTGCCACGCGCCGGAACATCCTTAATTATTTCCTTGCCGAAAACGCCCTGATCACCGTCGGCGGCGTACTGGTCGGCGCGGTGATGGCGTTCGCCATCAATGCCTGGCTGATGGTCCAGTTCGAGTTGGCGAGGTTGTCCGTCACTTACGTGGTGGCGGGCATTATCGCGCTCATCGTACTGGGCCAGGCGTCGGCCTTCGCGCCGGCGTTGCGCGCCTCGCACATCCCTCCCGTCGAAGCGACCAGGAGCTGACGTGCTGGGCTATTACTTCTTCCTTGCCCTTCGCAGCCTGCGCCGCACGCGCATGCTCACCGCACTGATGGTGCTGGCGATCGCCGTGGGCATCGGCGCCAGCATGACCACCTTGTCCGTGATGTTCCTGCTGTCGGGCGACCCGTTGCCGGGAAAGAGCGACAAGCTCTTCTACCCGCAGCTGGAACCTTCCACCGGAGCCACGCTCAGGCACTGGCCCATGGATCTCATGGACTACGCCAGCGCCCACGACCTGTGGGCTGCGCATCGCGCGACGCGCCAGGCGATGGTTGCCGAAGCATCCACGCACGTGGTCCCCACCGCGTCGGGCCAGTCGCCCTTTACCGTCGCCACGCTCGCCACCACCTCGGACTTCTTCCCGATGTTCGACGTGCCGTTCAAGTATGGTGGTCCATGGACGCCTGAAGACGAAGGGCGGGCCGCCCGGCAGGTGGTGCTTTCGGCCACCTTGAACCAGCGCCTCTTCGGCGGTGCGAACAGCGTGGGCCAGGATGTCGTCATCAACGGCGCGCAGCTTCGCGTGGTGGGTGTGCTCGATCACTGGCGTCCCCGCCCCCGTTTCTACATGCTCGCTGGATCGCGCAACAGCGGCGGCGACACGGGCGATTTCTACGGCCCGACGGAGGACATTTTCCTGCCGATGGCCACGGGCATCGACATCGCGCAGGCCGATATGCAACCGTTCACGTGCTGGTCGAACGGTAACATCGACTTCAAGCACATGATGACCCAGCCCTGCGCATGGGTGGGCCTGTGGGTGGAGTTGCCCACGGCCGCTGCGCGCGACGGGTTCAGCCGCTTCCTCGACGACTACGACGCACAGCAGCGGAGCATCGGCCGTTTTCCCCATCCCAAGTTGACGCGCATGCTGAGCCTGCACGAGTGGCTCGCCTTCCAGCAGGTGATCCCCGCCGACGTGAAGCTGCAGACATGGCTGGCATTCGCCTTCCTGGCGATCTGCCTATTCAATACCGTCGGGCTGCTCCTGGCCAAGTTCATCGGCCGCAGCAACGAAATCGGCGTGCGCCGGGCGCTGGGCGCGTCGCGCGGGGCGATCTTCGGGCAGTGCCTGGTGGAAGCAGGGCTGATCGGCAGCATCGGCGGGTTGTTCGGGCTGCTCTTCACCGTGCTCGGCGTGGTGGCCATCCGCCACCAGCCCGTGGCATACGCCGACCTTGTTTCGGTGAACATCCCGCTGTTCCTGCTGGCCCTGGCGGTCGCGCTGGGCGCCAGCATCGTTGCCGGGATCTTTCCGGCGTTCCGTGCCAGCCGGGTTGCACCGGCCCTGCAGTTGAAGGTGCAGTGATGCAGATCGCGCCCATCCTTGCGGCTCTGAAGAAGCATCGCATGGCGACGTTCCTGATCGCCATGGAGATTGCGTTGGCCTGCGCGGTACTGTGCAACGCGCTGTACCTAGTAACCGAGCGCGTGCGACTGTCGCACGTGCAAAGCGGTGTGGACGAAGACCGCCTTGTGGCCATCACGCTTGATGGCGTGACCGACGACCAGGCCGCCGACCTCGCTCCGCGGTTGCGCCAGCGACTGGCGCAGCTGCCAGGGGTGGAGTCGGTATCGGTGGCCAACGCCACCCCCTTCGGGCCGCAAGCGGGCGAAATGGGCTTCCGCATCGATCCAAACGACCCGGTATTCCACCTGCAGGGGCATTTCTACCTGGGCGATGCCAATTTCGCGAAGACGCTTGGCCTGCGCCTGGTCTCCGGACGTTGGTTCACTCTCGATGACTACGCCCACGTCGACGGCTTCCTGCCCAAGACTTCGGTCGTGCTGGTGGACGCGGACTATGCGGCCAAGCTGTGGCCCGGGCAGGATCCGCTGGGCAAAGTGGTGCTGTCGGGCAACCAGACCTTGCGCGTGGTGGGTCTGCTGGCACGCCTGGTCCGTCCCAATCCCAGCCCGTTCGCCACCACCAATGCATTCCTGATGCCGACGTTGCCGGGCACGGGCCTGGCCAGCGTCTACCTGTTGCGGACCGTTCCAGGCCATGCGGAAGAGGTGTTCCGCCGCGCCACGGCGGCGATCTCGCGCGATGAGCGCGGCGTGATCATCAACGCCCAGGCATCGGGTCCGTTGGTGACGTTGCGTGACGCCTACTTCGCCAACACGCGGTCCATGGCCATGATGATGGTTGGCGTGATCGCCGCGCTATTGCTGGTATCGGCGTTGGGTATCGTGGGCCTTGCCAGCTTCTGGGTGCAGCAACGGCGCCAGCAGATCGGCATCCGTCGCGCCATCGGTGCCACGCGGCGCGACATCCTGCACTATTTCCAGTTGGAGAATTTCCTCATCGTCGGTGGCGGCATCGTGGTCGGCATGGTGCTGGCCTACGTGTTGAGCGCCGTGCTGATGAAGCAGTACGAGATGCCGCTGCTTCCTGCGTATTACCTGCCTTACGGCGCGCTGATCCTCTGGCTTCTGGGACAGCTGGCCGTGCTTGGCCCCGCGCGGCGTGCCGCCGCGGTGCCTCCTGTCGTCGCCACCCGCAACATCTGAACCATCGAGGGAGCCACCCATGTTCGCCTACTACTTCCAGCTCGGCCTGCGCAGCTTGAGGCGCAACCCCATCCTCACTGCCTTGATGGTGATGGCGATCGGTTTTGGCGTGGCGGCGTCGATGACCACCTATTCGGTATTCCGTGCTACCTCTCGCAATCCCATCCCGCAGAAATCCGCCCAGCTGTTCCATCCGGCGATCGACAACTGGGGGCCGGAGGACACCGAGAAGGGTGAGCCACCCGATTCGATGACCTACAAGGACGTGGTCGCGCTGATGCGCGCGCACAAGGCGCCGCGGCAGACGGCGCTCTATCCGATCGCCGCGGCGCTTATCCCGGACGATCCGTCCTCGCTACCCCAGCGCCAGGGCGCCTATGCGGTGTACACCGACTTCTTCCCGATGTTCGATGTGCCCTTCATCTTCGGCAAGCCCTGGACAGCCGAGGACGACGAGGGCCACGCCGCGGTCGTGGTCATCACCAAGAAACTCAACGACAAGGTGTTCGGTGGCGCCAACAGCGTTGGCAAGCAGGTCAACCTCGACGGCAGGTTGTACGTGGTGTCGGGCGTGATCGAAGACTGGGATGCCTCGCCACGGTTCTTTGACCTGGTGAATACAGGCGGTTTCGACAAGGGTGCACAGTTGTACATGCCCTTCACCCGCGCCGTGGAGCTGCAAAAGGCGAGCAACGGCAACAACAACTGCAACAGCGACCCGGGCGATGGCTGGGACAACTACCTGCGCTCCGAATGCATCTGGCTTGCGATGTGGGTGGAACTGCCCGATGCCGCGGCCGCTGCCAGCTACAAGCAGTTCCTTACCAACTATGTCGACGGGCAGCGCCAGGCCGGGCGTTTCCGCTGGCCGAACAACGTGCGCCTGCGCGACGTGATGGACTTCCTCGATGCCGAGCACGTGGTGCCGGCCGAGACGCAGATATCGCTGTTCGTATCGCTGGGATTCCTGGTGATCTGCCTGGTCAATACCGTGGGCCTGCTGCTGGCGAAGTTCATGCGCCGCGCGCCGGAAATCGGCGTGCGCCGCGCACTGGGCGCGTCGCGCAAGGAAATCTATTACCAGTTCATGCTTGAGGCAGCAGCGGTGGGTGTGGCCGGCGGCATCCTGGGTCTGCTATTGACGGGCCTTGGCGTGATGGGCGTGGGGCTGGTATTCGAGCCAGACATCGCCCGCCTGGCAACACTCGATATCTCTCTGGTGTTGATCACCTTGCTCGTTGCCGTCATCGCCACCTTGCTGGCGGCCTTTTATCCCACCTGGCGTGCGACCCAAGTGCAGCCCGCGTGGCAGCTGAAATCCAACTAAGGGCCATGACGATGATGATCAAGCCGATCGTATCCGCGCTGCGCCAACACAAGGCCGGCACCATCCCACAAGGCCGGCACCATCCTCATTGCCCTGCAGATTGCGCTGACCCTGGCCATCGTCTGCAATGCGCTGTTCATCATCCACCAGCGCGTAAGCCACCTGTCGCGCGGCACGGGTATCGACGAATCGAACCTGGTGATCGTGACCAACCGCCTGGTGGGCAACACGGAGAATTTCGTCCCGCTGGTGAAATCCGATCTCCAGGCGCTGCGCCAGATGCCGGACGTGGCATCGGTGTACGCCACCAACTCCTACCCGCTGCGCAACGGAGGTTGGTCGATGGGGGCGCGGACCAATCCCGACCAGAAGAAATCCACCGGGCAGACGGCGATCTACTTCGTCGACGAGCACGCGCTTGCCACCCTGGGCGCCAAGCTGATTGCCGGTCGCGATTTCAATGCCGGAGACGTCATCGACCAGGACCCGAAGAAATCCATTGCAGGTCCCGTGGCGATCGTGACCAAGGCGCTGGCCGACAAGTTGTTCCCGGATGGCTCGGCGCTTGGCAAGAACATTTACCTGACCGAGGAAAAGAAGCCCACCACCATCGTCGGCATCGTGGAAAAGACCCAGGTGCCGTGGGTGAGTTCCTTTGCCCAGACGTGGGACCAGTACGTGACGTTCCTGCCGGCCGTCCTCAATACCGACTACAACGCCTACATGGTGCGCGCCAAGCCGGGTCAGGAAGAATCCGTGCGCTCGCATGTGCTGGACGTCCTGGTGAAGAACAACCGCATGCGCACGTTGCCCGACGAGAACGGCGTGCAGACGTTCGCCGATGTGCGCCGCAAGGCTTATGAACGCGACCGCGGCATGGCGATCATGATGGGCATCGTCTGCGCGGTGCTGCTGGCGATCACCGCGGCAGGCATCGTGGGCCTGACCAGCTTCTGGGTGGGCCAGCGCCGCAAGCAGATCGGCGTGCGCCGGGCGCTGGGCGCCACCAAGCGGGACATCCTCACCTATTTCCTGACCGAGAATTTCCTCATCGGCGCGGCGGGCGTGGTGGTGGGCAGCGCCATGGCCATCGGCATGTCGATGTGGCTGCAGCAGCACTTCGAGACCGAACGGATGTCGGTGGTGTACGTGTTGGTTGGCGTGGTGCTGCTGTTGCTGCTGGGGCAGGGCGCCGTGCTGGCACCGGCGATGCGGGCCTCGAAGGTGTCGCCTGTGGAAGCCACGCGCAACGCCTGAAGCACTGGCCTGCTAGAATTTTTTTAGCGGGCCCTTTCAACCTTTCGGCGTGGAGATGCATCCATGCCTCCATGCGAAGAGCAAAGATGCGCACTGTCCTGATCATCGACGACAACCCGGCCGTGGGCGACGCGCTGTCGCTGGCCTTCTCGTTGCGCGAGATCCGCCCCCTGGTGGCCCTTACGCCGGAAGAAGGCTTAGGCCTCCTGGAGCGCGAGAGCGTGGACGTACTGGTCCAGGACATGAACTTCACCGCCGACACCACCTCTGGCGCTGAGGGCGTGGCCCTGTTCCGCGCCGTGCGCGAGCGCCACCCGGACCTCCCGGTGATCCTGCTCACGGCCTGGACGCACCTTGAAACGGCCGTGGAGCTGGTCAAGGCCGGTGCCGCGGACTACCTGGGCAAGCCCTGGGACGACGCCAAGCTGCTGGCCACGGTGGAAAACCTGCTGGAACTGGCTGAGTCCACCAAGGAAGTCACCCGGGCACGGGTCGAGCGCCGCAAGCGCCGCGAGGCGCTGCAGCGCAAGTACGAGCTCGATGGATTGGTATTCGCCTCCGAGGCCATGGGCCGCACGCTGGAGCTGGCCTGCCAGGTGGCTCGTTCCGACGTTCCGGTACTGGTCACCGGCCCCAATGGCGCCGGCAAGGAGCGCATCGCGGCGATCGTGCACGCCAATTCCCCGGTAAGCCGCGGGCCCTTCATCGCGGTCAATTGCGGCGCGCTGCCGGGGGAATTGATCGAAGCTGAATTATTCGGTGCCGAAGCCGGTGCCTACACCGGCGCCAACCGGGCCCGCGAGGGCCGTTTCGAAATGGCCGACGGTGGCACATTGTTCCTGGATGAAATCGGCAACTTGCCGCTACCGGGGCAGATGAAGCTCCTGCGAGTGCTCGAGTCTGGGCAGTTCGAGCGGTTGGGTTCAGGTCGCACGCACAAGGTGAAAGTGCGCGTGATCAGCGCCACCAACGCCGACCTTAAAGCCATGATCCGTGCCGGTACGTTCCGCGAGGACCTCTTCTATCGCCTCAACGTGATCGAAGTGAACCTGCCGCCTCTGTCCGAGCGCGTGGACGACATCCTTCCCCTGGCCGAGCATTTCCTCGATGGCCGGGCCAGGCTGTCGGAGGAAGCCCGCGATGCATTGCTGGCGCACGACTGGCCGGGCAACGTCCGGGAGCTGAAGAACGCCATCGAACGTGCCCGCCTGCTGGCCAGCGACGGCGTGGTCGCCGTGCGCGACTTGAACCTCCCGGCTGCCTCGCCCTCGGCCATGCGCAACCTCGACGAACCCTCTCGGGAGGCGGTTGAAACCGCGTTGGCCAGCTCCGGCGGCGTGGTCAGCAGGGCCGCGCAGACCCTGGGACTTTCGCGCCAGGCCCTGTATCGCCGGATCGAGCGCTATGGCCTGGCCGTGGCCGGCTGATTCCTTCCGGCCCTGTCGCGTGTAACACCAAGTGAGGTACAACGTGCGTCACGTGCCTGATCGAGGATGCAGCGCCATGTACCGTCCCTTTGCCTTTGCCCTATGCATCGCCACGTTCGCGGGGGCGAGCTTCGCCCAGTCCGCTTCGCGTCCGGCGGCCGACCAGTTCGGGCCGGCCCGCAGCACCACGGCTGCCGACGCCTACGACAATTCCCGTGCGCCCCGCACTGGCGAAACCGACAGCCATTTCAAATTCCGCGACAACAAGCCCGCACAGCTTAAAGACCCTTACCCGGATCGCCGGCCTTTCGAGAAAGCCGGCCAGCCGCCCAGTGCCCAGGACGGCCGTCCGCCGGTGCAATGCGCACAGACCCCGATGGATCCTGCATGCCGGTGAGCCGATGCGGCTGTTGAGCCTTGAGGGTAGGCTGACCCTGCTGCTTGCCGCGGCCGCGCTGTCGGGCGCGTTGCTTTATGTCGGCGTTACCGTGTGGCCGCTGCCGCAGGTCATTGTATCGATCAACACATGGTTCAAGCTCAGCATCGCCGCGCCTGGTGGCGTAGGGTCGCTGGGCGCGATGCTTGCCACGGTAGTGGTACTGCTGCCGCTGGCGAGCCTCCTGGCACATCGGGTAACCCGGCCCTTGCAGCGGCTGTTGCGTGCCCTGGAAGGTGCCGTGGCAAGCTATCGCGATGGCGATTTCAGCTTTTCCATTGCCTCGCATCGGCGCGACGAACTCGGCGCGCTGATCCGTTCGCACAATGCCCTGGGCAATACCCTGCGCGAGCAGCGGCAGAACCTGGCCCAGCGCGAACTGCTGCTTGATACCGTGGTGCAGAACACGCCCGTGGCGCTGGTGCTCACCGACGCCGCGGGCAAGGTGACCTACGCCAACATCGCCGCGCGGCATTTGTTCAACGAGGGCCGCAGCCTGCACGGGCTGGCTTTCGATGAGATACTCACCGGCACCTCCGAATCCCTGCGCAAGGCGATCGCTTCGGGCGAAGACGCCCTGCTCACCGTGGAGATGGAAGGAAGCGAGGAAACCTTCCATATCTCGCAGCGCAATTTCCGCCTGCAGGGAAGGCCGCACCGCCTGCAGTTGTTCCGCCGCATGACGCGCGAGCTTTCGCGGCAGGAAGTCGCCACCTGGAAACGGGTGATTCGCGTGATCAGCCATGAACTGAACAATTCCCTGGCGCCGATATCGTCGCTGGCACACTCGGGTGCCGAGCTTGCGCGGCGCGGTGATACCGACCGGCTGCCCGGTGTCTTCGGCACCATCGCCGAACGTACGCGCCACCTGCACGGCTTCATCGCCGGCTACGCCAGTTTCGCCAAGTTGCCGGCGCCGCAGCCGGTGGCGATCGACTGGCCGTCGTATATCGAGTCGCTGGCCTTGCATTGCCAGTTCCGGCTCGACGGCCGCCTGCCGGAGGAACCGGGGCACTTCGACGCCGCGCAGATCGAACAGGTGCTGATCAACCTGATCAAGAACGCCCACGAGGCCGGTGGCCCGGACGACGAAGTCGCACTGTCGGTAGCGGTGGTGGCGCGGATGGTTCCTGTCGGTAGCGGTGGTGGCGCGGATGGTTCGCCTGGAAGTGTCCGACCGCGGGCCCGGCATGAGCGAAACGGTGCTGGCGCAGGCGCTGCTGCCGTTCTATTCCACCAAGCGCTCAGGTACGGGCCTGGGCCTTGCGCTGGCGCGCGAGATAGCCGAGGCCCATGGCGGCCGGGTGGCGCTGGCCAACCGCGAGGGCGGTGGCCTGCGCGTGAGTTTATTCCTGCCGCTTTGAACCCCGGCCGGTAGGTATACTGAGGCTCTACCCGCATGGAGCTTAGGTTATGGGAAGCATGGTTGCACTGGTTGTCGTCGTCCTGGTGGTCATTACCATCACCCGCCTGGTACGCATCGTGCCGCAAGGCTGGGAATGGACGGTCGAAACATTCGGAAAATACACCACGACCCTTAGCCCCGGGCTGCATTTCCTGATCCCGATCTACCATGCGGTGGGGCGCAAGATGAACATGATGGAGCAGGTGCTCGATGTCCCCTCGCAGGATGTCATCACCAAGGACAACGCGGTGGTGCGCGTCGACGGCGTAGTGTTCTACCAGGTGCTCGATGCCTCCAAGGCCGCCTACGAGGTGGCCAACCTCGAGCGCGCCGCGCTGGCGCTGATCATGACCAATATCCGTACCGTGCTTGGCTCCATCTCGATGCCTCCAAGGCCGCCTACGAGGTGGCCAACCTCGAGCGCGCCGCGCTGGCGCTGATCATGACCAATATCCGTACCGTGCTTGGCTCCATGGACCTGGACGAATCCTTGAGCCAGCGCGATGCGATCAACGCGAAGCTCCTGAACGTGGTCGATGAGGCCACCCATCCCTGGGGCGTGAAGGTCAACCGCATCGAGATCAAGGACATTTCCCCGCCGCGCGACCTCGTCGACGCCATGGCCCGCCAGATGAAGGCCGAACGCGAGAAGCGCGCCAATATCCTCGACGCCGAGGGCTTCCGCCAGGCGGCGATCCTGAAAGCCGAGGGCGAGAAACAATCGGCCATTCTTTCCGCCGAGGGCAAGAAGGAAGCGGCCTTCCGCGAGGCCGAGGCCCGCGAACGCCTGGCCGAGGCCGAGGCCAAGGCAACCACGATGGTGTCGCAGGCGATCGTCAACGGCAACGTCAATGCGCTGAACTACTTCGTGGCCAACAACTACGTCGATGCGCTGAAGGAAATGGCCAAATCGCCCAACCAGAAAACCCTTCTGTTGCCAATGGAGGCGACCGGCATCCTCGGTTCGCTGGCAGGTATCGCCGAGCTTGCGCGTGACGCGGTGTCCCAGCAGGCGGCGGCGCGCGCGCAACCGCCGCGTCCGGTGGGTTGATGGCCATGCCTGCATTGGCGATGCACTACCTGTGGTGGATCCTTGCGCTGGTGCTGATCGCCGGCGAGATGCTGGCTCCGGGCTATTTCCTCCTGTGGATCGGCATCGCCTCCGGTGCCATGGGCGTGGTGTTGTTCGCCGCGCCCGGCATGGGCGTGCTGGCCCAGGCCATCCTGTTCGGGGTGTTCACATTCGCCTCGTGCTTCGCCTACTGGAAATGGCTGCGCCCGCGTCTTGAGCGCGGCGAGCCGTCGGCTTCATTGCTCAATCGGCGCGGGGAACAACTGGTGGGCCAGCGGCTGGTGCTGGTGGAACCGATCGTCAACGGTCGCGGCAAGGCCCGCGTAGGCGACGGCGTCTGGCTGGTGTCGGGGCCGGACATGTCTGCAGGCACCGAAGTGGAAGTGATGTCGGTGAGCGGCAGCATGCTGCAGGTACGAGCCGCGGCATGAACGCGGTGGACAGGCCGGCGCCGCCCGCGATCGGCTTCGCCACGGCGGCGCTCAACACGCGCATCGCCTTCCTGGTGGAACTGGCACGCCGCCTTCACCAGTACGGCACCACGGCGCCACGCCTGGAAGGTGCCATGTCCAGCGCCGCCCAGCGCCTGGGGCTCACGGCCGAAGTCTGGTCCAGTCCCACCGCCATCATCGTCTCCTTCGCCGACCTCGCCCAGGGCGAGGAGGGCGTAGCCCAGGTCACCCAGGTGATGCGGCTGCCGCCCGGGGACGTCAACCTGGCCCGCTTGGTCGAGGCCGACCGCATTGGTCGAGGCCGACCGCATCGCCGACGGTGTGATCGACGGCAAGATCGACTTGCGTGAAGGCTTCCACTTGCTGCGAGCATTGGGTGCCCCGGAGTCGGCGAAAGCCCACGTGACTGTCATCGCCAGTTATGGCTTGGCTGCCGCGACCGTGGTGGGCCTGCTGTTGCACTCATCATGGGTGGACTTGCTTACCGCCGGATTCATCGGCGTGGTCATCGGTGCCATCACCGTGCTGTCGGTAAGTCGGCCGCGGCTGTCGGTGGCAAGCGAAGCCATCAGCGCCCTGGTCGCTACCCTCATCGCCACCCTGGTGAGCGCCTATATCGTGCCGCTGGCGCTGAAATCCGTCATCCTGGGCAGCCTGATCGTGTTGCTACCCGGCATGGCGCTTACCACCGCCGTGCGCGAGATATCCAGCCAGCATCTGGTTTCCGGTGTGGCACGCATGGGCGGAGCAGTAGCCACGCTGCTCAAGCTTACCTTTGGCACGGTCGCCGCTACCCAGATTTGCGCCGCGGCGGGCGTGGTGCCCCGTGACTACGCCCTGCCGGCGCTGCCCGGCTGGGCTGACTGGCCCACATTGATCGTCGGCGCCTTCGCCTTCGCCATCCTGTTTCGCGCCGCCCGCCGCGACTGGCCGGTGGTGATGGCGGCGGTGGTGCTGGGGTACCTCAGCACGCGCTGGATCGGGGCGATTTCCGGTGCACCCTTCGGCGTATTCGTCGGCGGCATCCTGTTGGGGGCGCTCAGCAACCTCTACGCGCGTTTCGCCCACCAGCCCGGTGCGGTGATTCGCGAACCGGGCATCATCCTGCTGGTGCCCGGAAGCGTGGGTTTTCGTAGCGTGTCGTACCTGCTCGACCGTGACGCGGTGCTGGGCATGGATACCGGCTTGCTGCTTATTACCCTTTTGGGCTCACTGGTGGCCGGCCTGCTATTTGGCGATTTGTTGATTGCCCCGCGCCGTTCCCTTTAGGGAATAAATCGGGCGGATTATCCGATCAACAGGTCTTTTTCTTTCTTTCCGGCTTTCAGCGCATCATTGAACCAGTGCGGGCGCTTGCCACGGCCTGTCCATGTCTGTTCCGGATTGGCCGGGTTGCGGAACTTGGGCTTGACCTTGCCGATAACCCGGCGCGGCTTGGCGCGGCCGCCGAAGACGTCGTCGAAAGAATAACCTTCGGCCTTGATCAGTGCGTGGATCTTGTCCCGCAGCTTGACCACGCGCTCCTTGCGAAGCTCTCCCTGGCGCGCCTGGGCGCGGGCGATCAGCTCGTTGAGCTGGTTGTGGGTCAGGTTTTTCAGGTCGACGGCCATGATTAACTCCGCGGGTAATGGGCAGGATTCTCGCCGATGCGTTCGGACAATGCAAAAGTCCTTTTTGCAGAAGCATGAAGCCGGTTATTTAAAGCGATTTATGAGAAGGTTTGATGAAAACCGTGAAGACAACAAAAAAGACCGCCCAGACAGCCCGTGTCAAAACTCGAAAGAGCGCACAGACTTCGAAGCGGCAGTAGGAGGCCATGCCCCCGGAGATCCCTATCATGCGCGGGTGCTTGTTGGAATCGCTGGTGCCGATGCGTGCGTAGACTCGACGGTTTCCAATGTTTGGATAATCGTCTGTGTTGCCAGTATCTGGTTCTTTGAAATGCACACCTGAGTCGACGGCCCCATCCACGGACACGGCCGCTCTGGGAAGATCCGGTGAGGTTCGCGAGGGAAGTGCATCGACGGCCTGGATGTCTTGGATGCCTTCACACGCTTCCGGCAGCTCCGTAGCGCAAAGCACGTCTCGCTTCATGTTGACCGTGGCCACGTTGTCCCATCACGCGACCTCGGACTGTCCAGAGCCGGGGGCGGCCAGCCTCGTCGGCGACTTGTGGAACCGAGCGCTGCGGGCGGATCAGGCCCGCAGGGGGCCGACTTCGGTCGGCCGTTTTCGCGAAGGCCAACGGCCGCCTCGAAAACCCCCACCCGCAGCGCGGGCGCGCCGGGGCGCAGCCATCAAACAAAGCCGCGCAGCGGCCTCTTCTCCCAAGCGCCGGTGTAACCGGAGCGACGAGGCTGGCCGCCCCCGGCTCCTGCGACCACGCCCGAGCCAAGAAAAAGGGCGCCACCAGGGCGCCCTTTTAATGACACACCCGGCACGACTTAACCAAGCAGGGCGATGAGGTCCTCGCGGGGCAGGTTGCGGCTTTCGCTTTCGTTGCGGGCGCGGTACTCGAAGCTGCCTGCGGCCAGGCCACGTTCGCTTACCACGACACGGTGGGGGATGCCGAGCAGTTCGATGTCGGCGAACATCTGGCCGGCGCGCAGGCCGCGGTCATCGAGTACGGCGTCGATACCCTGCTGGCGGAGCGACTGGTAAAGCTCCTCGGCCGCCTGGGCTACCTGGGCGTCGTTCTTGGGGTTGATCACGCACACGGCCACGCGCCATGGTGCCATGGGCTCGGGCCAACGGATGCCTGCTTCGTCGTAGCACTGCTCGATGGCGGCGGCGACGATGCGGCTGACGCCGATGCCGTAGCACCCCATGGACATCACGCGGATCTTGCCGGCGTCGTCCAGCACCGTGGCGTTCATCGCCTGGGCGTATTTCTCGCCAAGCTGGAACACATGCCCCACTTCGATGCCGCGGGCCAGGCGCAACGTGCCATGGCCGTCGGGCGAGGGATCGCCCTCGACCACCTTGCGCAGGTCCGCCACGCGGTTGATGCGTGCGTCGCGCTGCCAGTTGGCGCCGGTGTAGTGGGTGCCGTCGACGTTGCCGCCGCAGACGAAATCGGCCAGCTGCGCGGCGGCATGGTCCACGATCACCGGGATGTCGTCGGGCAGGCCCGCCGGGCCGATGAAACCTGGGCGGGTGCCGGTAGCGGCAAGGATCTCCGCCTCGGACGCCAGTTCCGACGTATCGGGAAGCTCCGGCAGGTGGGCTGCCTTGACTTCGTTCACTTCGTGGTCGCCGCGCACGCACAGCGCCACCAGGCCGCTGCGACCCTTGACCAGGATGGTCTTCACGCACTGGGCGGGAGCAACCTTGAGGAAGGCAGCGACGTCGTCGATGGTCTTCTGGGTGGGGGTATCCACGCGGGTGAGCGCGGCGGACGGCGCAGGCCGCTCGCCGGAGGGCGGCATCGCTTCGGCCTTCTCGATGTTGGCGGCGTAGTCCGAGCCGTCGGAGAACGCGATGGCGTCTTCGCCGGCGTCGGCCAGCACCTGGAACTCGTGGCTGGCATTGCCGCCGATGGCACCGGTGTCGGCCTGCACGGCACGGAACTTCAGCCCAAGGCGGCTGAAGATGCGCGTGTAAGCGTCGTACATCGCCTTATAGGTTTCGGCCAGGGACTCGGGCGTGAGATGGAAGGAATACGCATCCTTCATCAGGAACTCGCGCGCACGCATCACGCCGAAGCGCGGGCGGATCTCGTCGCGGAACTTGGTCTGGATCTGGAAGAAGTTCAGCGGCAGCTGCTTGTAGCTGCGCAGCTCATTGCGCGCAAAGTCGGTGATGACTTCCTCATGCGTGGGCCCGTAGCAGTATTCCTGCTCTTTCCGGTCGCGCATCTTCAGTAGCTGCGGGCCGAATTTCTCCCAGCGTCCGGTTTCTTCCCAAAGTTCGCGCGGCTGCACCGAGGGCATCAGCATCTCGATGGCGCCAGCGCGCAGCATTTCCTCGCGGACCACGGCCTCGACCTTGCGCAATACCAGCAGGCCCAGCGGCGACCAGGTGTACAGGCCCGCGGCCAGGCGGCGGATCATGCCCGCGCGCAGCATCAGCCGGTGGCTGGCGATCTCGGCCTCAGCCGGGACTTCCTTGACGGTATTGAGGTGGAACTGGCTAAGACGCATGACGGATCCGGTGGGGCGTGGAACCGCCAATTATAGGGCCGGCGAGCCCGCGGCGGCCCTACTTGCTGCAGTACTGCTTGTATTGATCCTGCGCGGTGGACAATTCCTGCCGGCGGCGGGTGTCGTCCATGGTCACGCGCTGGCCGTTCTTGTCATCCACGCTCAAGGGGCCTGCGCCGGAGAGCATGTCCATGTTGTGGGTCAGGCTGTCGCAGACGGACTTGCGGTTGGCAGGCGTATCGGCAATGGGCGTGCCGGGTTTGCCCGCCGACGCCGACGGGGCCGGGGCGACCGGCGAGGACCCCAGCGGTGCAACGGTCCCCGATGTCTTGACGTTCTTGTAGTCGGTGCCGGTAGGCGGGGGGGTGTCGGAATAGTGCACCGTGCCGCTGGCATCCTTCCATTTGTAGGCCTGGGCCGAGGCCGCGGTGGCAACGACGATCAGCATGAGGGGCAGCAGGCGGCGCATGGGAGATCCCGGCAAAGGTCGTGCGCACTAGTTAACATCCCGGGCACCGGGGCACAAGCTCCGGTAGTTAACATCCCGGGCACCGGGGCACAAGCTCCGGTGCCGGCAAGCCCATGCAAATGTGACGTCCAGCCCATGGTTTACACTGTGGGCGTCATCTTACGGACGAGCCCATGAGCGACGCGTCGCCGCCCCGCCGGCCACCCCATCGCGGCATCTACCTGCTACCGAACCTGTTCACCACGGGGGCGATGTTCGCCGGTTTCTACGCGATCGTGGCCTCCATCGATGGGCACTACCGGGACGCCGTGATCGCGGTGTTCGTCGCGGCGATCCTGGATGGCCTGGACGGGCGGGTGGCCCGCATGACCCATACCCAGAGCGAATTCGGCGTGCAGTACGATTCGCTTTCGGACCTTGTCAGCTTCGGCCTGGCGCCGTCGCTGGTGCTCTACAACTGGTCGCTGAAGCACCTGGCCGTGCATGGCGAGGTCTGGGGCAAGGCGGGCTGGGCGGCGGCATTCCTGTACGCCGCATGCGCGGCCCTGCGCCTGGCCCGGTTCAACACCCAGGTGGGCGTGGCCGACAAGCGCTACTTCCAGGGACTGGCCAGCCCCGCCGCGGCGGGGTTGTGCATGTCGTTCGTCTGGGCCATGGAAGAATTCGACATTCCCGGCGCCGACGTCGATATCCTGTCGCTGATCGTGGCGGTGGTGGCCGGCCTGCTGATGGTCAGTCGCTTCCGCTATTTCAGCTTCAAATCGTGGCCCGAACGAGTGCCGTATACGTGGCTGGTACTGATGCTGCTGGCGCTGGTGGCGTTGGCGGTGGCCACGGGAAGCGTGATGTTTTCCATCGCGCTGGTCTACGTGGCGTCGGGTCCGGTGATTACCCTGTGGGGACGCGCCACCCATCGGCGGCGCCCCCGCCGTGTGTCGGAAAAGACATGAACGCAAGCCTCCGCCAGCGCGAGGTCAACCGCCTGCTCGGCCTGTCGCCCATGCGGCTTCGCGCGCGCGGGCCGATGATGGCCGAAGGCGCCACCGCAGTGGGCGGGGCGGCGGTCGACATGTCCGGGGCAGCCTGTGTACTGGTCCTCCCGGCCGGGTGCAGCCCGGCCTCGCTGGACATGCTCGGCAGGGCCGTCCAGGCCTACGGCCCGACGCTGGCGCGCGCGGCGCGCATCGAGGTCCGTGACGGCAGGCTGCCCGACGTCCCGGCCGCGCGCGCCTACCTTGCCTTCGGCAGCGAGCAGGCCCAGGCGCTCGGGCGCGAGCTTCCTGCCGCGGTCCTCGCCGCCGCTGAAGTGGTGCTGGTGGATCCGCCGATGGCCCTGCAAGGCGATGGTGCCGCCAAGCGGCGGCTGTGGACCGCCATGCGCACGGTACGCCGTGCCCTGCGGTCGAGGACATGACCGATGGTGACCGCGGCACTCCCTGCGGTGGAACTGCGCGCCATGCGCCGCGAGGACCTCGACCAGGTGCTTGCCCTGGAACTGGCCAGTTATGAATTTCCCTGGACGCCGGGCATCTTCCGCGACTGCCTGCAGGCCGGGCACAACTGTTGGGTGTTGTTGCACGACGGGCAGGTCGCGGGTTACGGCATCCTGTCGGTAGCCGCCGGTGAAGCACACGTGCTGAACCTGTGCACCGGGCCGATGTACCGCGGCATGGGCTATGGACGCCGGTTACTCAAACGCCTGACTGATCTCGCCCGCTGGTACGGCGCCGAGCGCATCTACCTGGAAGTGCGCCCGTCCAATCCCCAGGCGCAGGCACTGTATCTGTCGGTGGGCTTCGTCGAGATCGGCCGCCGTCCGAACTATTATCCCGCGCATACGGGGCGCGAAGAGGCCATCGTCATGGCCTTTGATATCAAGCCACTGGGCAGCGCCAGGCCGTAGCAGGAGTCAGCGTAGCCGGGGTCAGAGTTATTACTCTGACCCCCAAACCCGGGACTAGCCGAGCTTGGTAGCCTGCTCACGCAGCGTGCCCAGCTGCCCTGTCCAGTCGGTGATGCGCGCACGCTCCTGCGCCACCACTTCGGCCGGTGCATTGGCCACGAAGCTGGCGTTGCCGAGCTTGCCCTCGCACTTGCGGATTTCACCCTCGATGCGCGCGATTTCGCGGGCCAGGCGGGTTTTCTCCGCCTCCACGTCGATCAGGCCGGCCAGCGGGATCAGTACGCGCAGGGTGCCGACCACGGCGACCGCAGCGGCAGGTTCATCCGCCTTGGACTCAATCCAGCGCGGAGACTCGACACGTCCGAGGAAGGCCAGCTGCGCTGCGAACTTGGCCGAGCGCTCGCGATCCCTTGCGTCGCCGTCGGCGAGGAGCAACGGAATGGCCTTGCCGGGCGGGATGTTCATCTCGGCGCGGATGCGGCGAAGGCCGGTGAGCACGCCCTTGATCCACTCAACTTCCGCCTCGGCCGCGGCATCGGCGGTGATATCGGCGGCCTCGGGGTAGGTACGGGTCATGATGGTGTCGCCGGAAAGTCCCAACGGCGCCGCCACGGCGTGCCAGATTTCCTCGGTGACGAACGGCACCATCGGATGCAGCGCGCGCAGCAAGGTTTCGAGCACGTAGAGCAGCGTGTGGCGGGTCGAGGCGACGGCCGCCGTGTCATCGCCGTTCAGGGCGGGCTTGGAGAGCTCCAGGAACCAGTCGCAGAACTCGTTCCAGGTGAATTCGTACAGTGCCTGAGCGGCCAGGTCGAAGCGATACGCGGCGAACTGCGTGTGGACGTCGGCCACCGTGTGGTGCAGGCGTGCCAGGATCCATCGCTCAGCTTCGGTGGCCGGCCGTGCAGGTGCCCGCACGGGCGCGTCGCCGACATTCATCAGCACGAAGCGCGCGGCATTCCAAAGCTTGTTGATGAAGGCCTTGTAGCCGCCGCAGCGCTCCAGGTCGAACTTGATGTCGCGCCCGTGCGTGGCAAGCGATGCGAAGGTAAAGCGCAACGCGTCGGCACCGAAGGCGGGAATCCCTTCGGGGAATTCCTTGCGCGTGGCTTTTTCGATCTTCTCGGCCATCTTCGGCTGCATCAGGCCGCCGGTACGCTTGTCCACCAGCGCATCGAGCTCGATGCCGTCGACGAGGTCGATCGGGTCGAGCACGTTGCCCTTGGACTTGGACATCTTCTGGCCGTCCTTGTCGCGTACCAGGCCGGTGATGTAGACGTCCTTGAAGGGCACTTCGCCGGTGAAGTGGTCGGTCATCATGATCATCCGGGCGACCCAGAAGAAGATGATGTCGAAGCCGGTCACCAGCACGCTGGAGGGCAGGTAGCGGGCGAAGCCTTCGGTATCCATCGCCGCAGGGTCCGGCCAGCCGAGCGTGGAGTGGCTCCACAGCGCCGAACTGAACCAGGTTTCCAGCACGTCGTGCTCGCGCGTAAGTTCCCCCAGGCCGCGTTCGGCCGCCTGCGCCTTCGCACCAGCCTCGTCGCGGGCCACGACGATCTCGCCGTTGGCCGCATACCAGGCGGGAATCTGGTGGCCCCAGGTGAGTTGGCGGCTGATGCACCAGTCCTGGATGTTGCCCAGCCAGTGGCGGTAGGTATTGATCCAGTTTTCCGGGACGAAGCGGACCTTGCCCGATTCCACCAGTTCCAGGCCGCGGGCGGCAAGGGTGTCCATCTTCACGAACCACTGCCAGGTGAGGTACGGCTCGATCACCTGGCCGGTACGGTCGCCGCGCGGCACCTGCAGCTTGTGTTTCTTCGTTTCGACGAGGTAGCCCTGGGCTTCCAGGTCCGCCAGCACCGCCTTGCGCGCGACGTAGCGGTCCATGCCGCGGTAGGCGGCAGGCGCGTTGTCGTTGACCGCGGCATCGGGGGTGAAGATGTTGATCATCGGCAGGCCGTGGCGCTGGCCGATGGCGTAGTCGTTGAAGTCGTGGGCCGGGGTGATCTTCACGCAGCCGGTGCCGAATTCCCGCTCGACGTAATCGTCGGCGATGATCGGGATCTCACGGCCGGACAGCGGCAGGCGCAGGGTCTTGCCCACCATCGAGGCATAGCGTTCGTCTTCTGGATGGACGGCCACGGCGACGTCGCCGAGCATCGTTTCCGGACGCGTGGTGGCTACCACCAGCGAACCTGAGCCATCGGCCAGGTCGTAGCGGATCGACCAGAGTGAACCGTCTTCCTCGGCGCTGACCACTTCCAGGTCCGAGATGGCCGTCTTCAGCACCGGGTCCCAGTTCACCAGGCGCTGGCCGCGATAGATGAGTTTTTCCTCGTACAGGCGCACGAAGGTCTCGATCACGGCCGTCGACAGCGAGGGGTCCATGGTGAAGCGCTCGCGCGACCAGTCGCCGGAGACGCCCAGGCGGCGCATCTGGCGGCCGATGGTGCCGCCGGATTCGCCCTTCCACTTCCAGACGCGCTCGACGAAGGACTCGCGGTCGAAGTCCGAACGCTTCTTTCCTTCCGCTTCCAGTTGGCGGGTGACTACCATCTCCGTGGCGATGCCGGCGTGGTCCATGCCCAGCTGCCACAGCGTGTCGAAGCCACGCATGCGGTGATAGCGGATGAGCGTGTCCATGATGGTGTGCTGGAACGCATGGCCCATGTGCAGCGTGCCGGTGATGTTCGGCGGCGGCAGCATGATGCTGTAGGGCGTGCCCTTGCCCGAGGGCTTGAAGTAACCGTTGGATTCCCAGTGATCGTACCAGCGGGTCTCGATCTGGCTGGGCTCGAAGCTCTTGTCCATGCGGGCGGCGGCAGTTTGCGGGAAAGCCGTTGATTATAGCGGGTTTGGGCTAGCTGCCGCGGATCGTCCGGCCATGGGTGTGGACGGTGTCCACCAGTACCTTCACGTTTTCGGGGTCGACTTCCGGCGTGATGCCGTGGCCGAGGTTGAACACGTGCCCTGGATGGTTGCCGAAGGCGTCCAGCACGGCTTTCGCTTCGCGTTCGACGATCGCCGGCGTAGCCCGCAGTACGGCCGGGTCCAGGTTGCCTTGCAGGGCTACACGGCTGCCCACGCGGCGCCGGACGTCGCCGATGTCGGCGGTCCAGTCCACGCCCAGCGCGGTGCAGCCGGTGTCAGCCAGGGCCTCGAAGTGGCCGTTGGCACCCTTGGAGAAAAGAATCACCGGCAGGTCGCGCGAGGCGGCATGGGCCCTTAGCGCATCGACCACGCCTGTCATGTAGCGAAGCGAGAATTCCCCGAAAGCCTTCGGGCCCAGCAGGCCGCCCCAGGTATCGAACACCATCAGCGCCTGGGCACCGGCCTGGGCCTGGGCGATCAGGTAAGCACTGACTGATTTTTCAATCACGCCCAAAAGCTGGTGCATCAATGCCGGATCGCTCCAGCCCATGGCCTTGACCCGGGCGAAGTCCTTCGAGCCGTGGCCCTCGACCATGTAGCAGGCAAGCGTCCAGGGGCTGCCTGAAAAGCCTATCAGCGGCACGCGGCCGTCGAGTTCCCGGCGGATCAGGCGTACCGCGTCCATCACGTAGCGCAGTTCCCCGTCCATGTCGGGAACGGCCAGGCGTGCGACATCCGCGGCGCTGCGCACGGGACGGTCGAACTGCGGTCCTTCTCCCTGGGCGAAGGTGAGCCCCAGCCCCATCGCGTCGGGAATGGTCAGGATGTCGGAGAAGAGGATCGCCGCGTCCAGGTCGAAGCGCGCCAGCGGCTGCAGGGTGAGCGGCTGCAGGGTGACCTCGCAGGCCAGCTCCGGGGCCTGGGCCAGGGCCATGAAGCTGCCGGCGCGTTCGCGCGTGGCGCGGTACTCAGGCAGGTAGCGGCCGGCCTGGCGCATCACCCACAGCGGCGTCGTGTCGGTAGGTTCCCGGCGCAGGGCGCGCAGGAAGCGATCGTTCTTCAATTCAACGGCCATACGGCGAATCCTGTCCCTGGCTGAACATCACTTTGAATCCACGCTTCAATTGCGCATCGCGGGCTTTTTCGAACGCGGCCATTGCGTCGTCGCGTTCGAGGAAAACATCGCGCTTGAGGCTGGCCCGGCCGCCCTGCGTGCCCCATTCCCGCTAGAGCATCCAGCCGCCG
>Ga0193717_1000727_pt1 | contig 20935 bp, 21 predicted proteins | sample U2c2metaG_FD_145900 | JGI IMG/M metagenome (GOLD analysis project Ga0193717, IMG submission 145900) | Soil microbial communities from a riparian zone of the East river system, Colorado, United States - U2c2 | ecosystem: Environmental > Terrestrial > Soil > Riparian zone | place: USA: East River...
TCTAAGCCGTAACCAGGGCGCTCGACGTAAGTATCCCACCCCGGCTCGAAGTCGTGCATTACGAGATGGAGACGACGAGCCGAAGGAGCGGCAACGGTGGTGCGCCAGTATTCCTCGCGAAACCGATGGACGGCGTAAAGCGCTTCGTAAGATTCGCCGGCATCTCCGGTAACAATCAATATCTGTGACATTTTGGGGCCCAGTTTATCACCTCAGGCAAACTTGAGCCCCAGTTAGAAGAGAATTCAAAATGTCTTTCGCGTCCTCAGAGCCACTAGCCCCAATAAGATTTCCTTGCAGGTTCCGGTGGAGCCTTGGATGCGGACGCGTCGACAGTATCAAACGGGATTATTGCTGCGTGAGTAAGCCCCAGTTGAATGCGAAGGTTTTTGAGCCATTCAATACGGCGGGAATTGGATTGCCTGTGGGGTTGAACGGCAGAATGTTTGTCGCGGTTGCCGTAGGCATGCCATTCTGCCCATAGGACGCATACTTGTGACACGAGATGCAGGAGGATGCAGCGACTGTGCCGTTCCCAACGATGCCTTCGATGACCGAGTTTCCGAGCGTATATGGCGTGCCATCCGGCGCAGTGAAGTCAACTTCGGTTGATTTCAGGCAGTAGTTTTGCCATACCGGAGAGAGATTCGCTTTTTGCATCAACTCTTTCAACGCGGGCGTTTTTTCGCATGCTCCGTAACCCTTGTTGAATTCCTTGCGATTTGGCAGCACCACGGCGTTTTTTGCTCCGTACGTGTCAAAGCAACCCATGTAGTCGCATCGGCCTGGATTCCTCTGATGTTCAAAGGTTCCCCACACCCAATTAGGATTCTGCCTGCTGGCCACGTGGATGCCGACCAACGCGTATACCGTCCCGTTTGACTCTGAAGTGTAGTACTCGTTATGAACATCGGCCGGGCTAAGCCCTGGAATCCACTGCTGCAGGGTGGGCACCGGAACCCAGTCACCTTTGATCGCAACAGAATCCGGATCCATCTCAAACTGCACGCCTAACCTGTATGCAGCCGCCCGTCCCGCCTGAGTGTTCATATGCTTGTTGACGATGTTGTTGTAGTTGGTGCGATTGCGGAAGACCTGTTCTGCAATGCACGGGACCGGGTTCCCAGTGGTTGGGAAATCGCCTGAGGCTGCGCCCTGAGGAGGCTTGGGCGGATCTCCACCACACGGCACGTCAAGCAAAGCCTTTGCGTTGCTCAAAGTAGCCGCTAGCGGGCGCGTCCCGTCTGCCTTCTTCATAAGCTCCAGGACACTTGTATGAAGTTTGAGAGGCTCTACCCCGGATGGCCAATGCGGCTTCGACGTGAATGTATCCGCATCCGTCGCCCAGGTCTCGAACACCACGTGTGACGGAGCCGTGGGGGCCGGCGCAGTGAATTGTGTGAACACTTCCCATAGGAAGGCATCCGAATTCTCGGTCTTGCCTTCGACAGCTCCAGCCTGTGCTGGAACTGCAACCGACGGTAACGCAGTCGCAGCCGTAGCAACGCTTGCAGGCGCAGCTTTGGGTGCTTCGTTATTGCAACTTGTGAGGACTAGGGACGCGCACGAGGCGATACCCACCAGGAAACTTCGTCTAAGCATTGACATATTCAGCTCCGCGAGTCATGTAGCTTACGAACGAATCGTTGTATGGAAAAACTGCAACAGTATTGCTTCATCATTGTGAACAAGCAAGAACTTTCTTTGACAATGTGCGTCCCACAACGCTCTTGTAGCCGAGCTGCTCTTCGAGGGCGCTGCGCTTGCTATCAGCCGACGTTTCGCCACCTTTTGCAGATCGTCCGTCTGCCAGTTGGCAGTCGGTACGAATGCAAACGGCTTCTTCCCTGCCATGATCACGCAATACTTTCAAACGCAAGCTATAGGGGTACTGAGAAATCGGCTTGTAGGAACTGACCGGCTAGCCCCAACACTTCCGCTATCGGCGTTTATGAGGACTAACCCCGTTTGCGACCGCAAATTCCTAGACGCTTCTGCTTCCAAAGTTGTCGGTGGCCACAGACAGCCATTCTTCAAACTCGTCGACGCCGAATTTGTTTTTCGCGTAGTTGCATCCTAGATGGGTGATGTGCAAATTCTCGCCACGATAGTCTCCTCTTGTGCTGTCGATCCGATCAGGAGAAGGCTGTAAAAGTCCAGGAAGAACGGGCATCGGTATGGGGCGCTGACAGAGCCCACAGAACCCCTTCTGCTCTTCCCACTTTTTAAAGATCAGCTCCATCGTTTCCGTTCGCGGTCCGGCTTCACGATTCGGATTTAGGCGAATTGATGTAGATCCGCTTGCTCTCGCCCGCTGCTCAATTAAGTCCGCCATTCTGTAGACTTCCTGTTTCAATTCTCTTGGCGCATCCAAAAGCCGCGCTCGGGCTTCCGCCTTCACCGCAATGGCTTGCTTCTTCAGAGCAATCTCAGTGAGTTTCAGATTTTGGATCGACTCCCGCTCTTCAGAGTCCAGTTGAACGAAGCTTCCGAAGTTTTCTGGGCTACCGAGCTTGCTGTAAGTGCGTGGAGCGTAATCGTAGATCGAGGGAAAACCACTTATCTCCCACGCCTTAGTGATCGCAAATGCATACATCCAACGGTCCCCAAAGTCCTTTTGCGACTGTGTCCAGCTTTCCTGCGGGATGAGGTCACGGGTCTTAAACTCCCCTCTGAGATCCATCGATACCAACGAAAGCAGTCGGCTTCGATGTGTGGGATCGGGCGTGTTGATACTGCTCGTTGTGCCGACATAGATCACAAAGTCCTGAACTGGGTCATAGACGCTCCGCATTCGTCGACCTACGGCCCGCTTTGAGAAAGACACGGCAGGCCAGTCGTCAGAGGCTGGCCCCCATTCAGATTTCAAGAAGAACTTGCTTTCGGGACTAACGACCTCTTTCAGGAACATGCTGTCGATTATGCCAGAGCAATCTCGCCGTCCAAGTTGCCTAGCTTGAGGGCTAGCGTTACGCCACTATTCTTGGGGGTCGGTTCGAGGCCATAGCTCTTTGTGAACGGGGTGCCCGGCCAATGTTGCCCGCATCCTTCTGCCCATGAAAGAACCGGAGCTCTCGAATGGGTTATCAAGAGGAAATCGAAGGTAGTAATTGATTTGATCTACTGCTAGAGAGATGTTTTCCAGAGCATCTGCGGTGAAAACCTTCTTCTCCAGGTCGCCTTTCCGCACCCGCCATACCGCTATCTTTTCAAGCTCGCTCTTGGAGTATTCCCACATGCCATGAACGATTGCATGGCGATCTTCGGAGAGGGTTTCTATCTTCTCATGTTGTTCGAGTAGAACCTCTCGTCTCTTCCCGCTGGCTTTGTCAACAACATGCACTTTCCAGAGCTCACGGACGCGAGATGGTTGTAGGTTGTTCATGGCAGCAGGCAGATCATCTAGAGAATTCGGATGCAACGCCTGAACTGTCTGCATGAATATTTCCGATTCTAAAGCGCCCCAAGCAGCGACAATTCTTCCAATGAAGTAAAACTCGCGCTCCGAAAGTTCAAGATCGAGAAGCTGCATCAGCTTGCCAGCATTGTTAGGTTTATCGTCGGTCATTGTGATTTCCATCTCAACCTCGAGCCAGCTGCTCCGCCTTCTCCATCAACCCAGGAAGGTATGGCGCGATGATATGCCCGATTGATGTCGCGGCCGTAATGAACTTTGGGATCATGGCCAGATAATCAGTCTTCGTCTTCTGCGCCTTTAGCTCATCAAGCCGCGCTAAGATCTCAGTTCTCTCCGCAGTATCTGCGACAGCGCTTGTGATTGCTGACGCGAGGCTCTGGAACAGTTCCTTCTCGTTGACGGTGATTGTGTTCGTGGAGTGATCATCTCCCTGCACGACCTTACTTCCCGGTCCGGAAAGGTGAAAGATGTTGTTCACGACTGGCGTTGGCTCCGATGTCTGCGGTGTCAGATTGTAAAGATCGATCTTGGGCCCAATCTCCATCATGGCCTGTGATGCCCTCTTGCCGAGGTGAGAATAGTAGTTGGCTTTGGACATCTGGTTCGTACATTGCGCCGTCAGCTGAGCTTCCGCCATCAGAGTGGCCTTTCGCGTGGCCACGACACCGACCTGCTTCTCTGCCAGATCCTTCATCACTTCAGGACCGATCTTCAAGCCCTTCCTCCCATAAGCATCGATGTAGAGCTCAGCGGTCTGATGGAGCACTTCCGCCATCAAGGCTTCTTCTATATCCACTTCACCGAGAACGCAGGCGCTTGAGTCCCTACTGTGCCCTCGCTTGCTGAGCGTCACGTATAAATCGCCATTCCGCTGGAGCCTCTGGTCTTTCATCTGCATGAGCTTTGCAAGATAAGCCTTATCGACGTATCTCTTGATCTCCGCACGCGCGATGGCGTCATTCATGGGCTCGAATCCCCTTACTCAGTGGTGAAGAATTGCGGCATACCGTCTTTTCGTCCACTGAAAGGCGGCACCGCAAAACGAATCTCTCGTTTGGCGGATTGGTCGAAGGATAACAGCTCTGTCCCATCTAATTTGACGACAAATCGCCAATGCACTGACATCGGATTGGTCACGATAAGTCGGCTTCTCGGTAGCGATGGGCTTGACTCAACAGAAGGGCGTTTGTAAGAGCGGCGCCTCATTCATCGCACAGTCTCACGAAACATGGATGGTAATTCACGCAAAACGCGAACCGCTTCCAGGTACCTTCGCCCAACGCTTCATCGTTGGGTTTGTCGGCTCTCTAAGACCCGAGGCTGAAAGCGCAGATCGCACTGCCGTGGGCCGGCGCGAAGCCCAACTGGGTTCCCAACAAGCTCGCTCCTTGGGTGGAAAGGCGAAGCGACCGCCGCCTGGCGTAACCATGAAAGTCTGTCAAGCCCCAAACCAACCTAACTCACACAAACGAAACATACATCCGTCTGCCGATCAGTTCCAGCCATCCTGCTAAAGTTAAACAAGAAGAAAGAAAAGCCCGGAGTTCTATCTCCAAGCTAAATCACTTATATTCAATAAGTTACAGGAACTTCCTTTTATTTTGAATACTTTGCAGCTTTAGTCCAAAGCTAAACAAAATAGAATCAAGACTTTGCGCAAAAACAGGCCAGAGGGGCCCTTACCGTTCCGCGGCCTTCCTGAGCGTCTCGGCTGCAGACTCTGGCGTGATGTCCCTCTGCGGTGAACCCAGCAGCTCAAAACCGACCATGAACTTCCGCACCGTCGCCGACCGCAAAAGCGGCGGATAGAAGTGCAGGTGAAAGTGCCACTCCGGATGCTCCTCGCCATCGAACGGCTGCGGATGAAGTCCCATCGAATACGGAAAGGGAGTATCGAAGACCTTATCGTAGGTCGAAGTCACCGACTTCAGCATCGCAGCCAGATCGTCGCGCTCCGCATCCGTCATCGCCGCAAGATCCGCGACGTGACGCAACGGCAGAATCATCACCTCGAAAGGCCACACCGCCCAGAAAGGAACCACCGCAACGAAGCTCGCATTGGAAGCCACCACACGCTCGCCGCGCGCGACCTCCATCTCGCGGTACGCGCACAACAGGCAGCAGCCACGCTCCTTGAGATATGCCGCCTGTGCCGCCTGCTCGACAATAGTCTCATTCGGAACCGACCGGCTCGCCCAGATCTGGCCATGCGGATGAGGATTGCTCGCGCCCATCATAGCGCCGCGGTTCTCGAAGACCTGCACGTACGCAATATCGTCACGCGCGCCCAGCTCCTGCGTCTGCGAATCCCAAAGGTCCACGACTTTGCGGATGTCCGCGACCTCCATCTTCGCCAGCGTCAGGTCGTGGCGCGGCGAAAAGCACAACACGCGGCAGACGCCGCTCTCGCCCTCAGCGATCAGCAGCCCCCGGCCCTCCTCATCGTCGAGAAAGCGAGGAGCATCCGGCTTCAGCGCCGCAAAGTCGTTCTCGAAGACATAGGTGCTGGTGTAGTTGTCCGTGCGCAGCCCTCCGGCCCGCATGTTGCCCGGGCAGAGATAGCACTCGGGATCGTACTTCAACGCGGCGGGTTGAACCGGCTTCTCCACCTGTCCCTGCCACGGACGCTGCGTGCGATGCGGAGAGACCAGGACCCACTCCCGCTTGAGCGGATTGAACCTGCGATGCGGATTCTGCTGTGCCAGTGGATTCAAGCGACACCGCCCTTCGCCGCCAACGCCAGGGCTCCGTCTGTCGGCTCGCAGATGAAGCAATCCGCGTCAATTGCAATGGCCTGTGCATACTCGCGTCGCACTGCGGCAACGAACTCTTCTGCTCTGGATTCGCTCACGACATTCACGGTGCAGCCACCGAAGCCGCCGCCTGTAATCCTCGCGCCGACGCAACCCGGCTGACGCAATGCGATCTCGACCAGCGTATCGACCTCGGCGCAGCTCGCCGCAAAATCATCGCGGAAACTTGCATGAGCCTTCACCATCAGCTCACCGAACCGCTTCATGTCTCCTGCCAGCAAAGCTTCGCGAGCCTCGAGTACGCGTGCGTTTTCGGTGATGATGTGCTTGCACCGCGCAAAGCTTTCGGGAGACATCTTCTCCCTGCATGATTCCAGGTCTGCCACCGAAGCATCGCGCAGAAGTTCGCGGCCCAGCTCGCTCCGCAACACCGCCTGGCCTGCCTCTACTTCATCGCGGCGGCTTCCATACTCGCCCGTAGCAACCGCATGTTTCACCATCGAGTTGGCGATCACAACCCGCATATCGTCAGGAAGGGGCAGCAGGTCAAATTCCAGCGAGCGGCAGTCCAGCATGATCGCTCGATGGGCCACCGCACCCGCCACCACGAACTGGTCCATGATTCCGCTCTTCGCGCCGACAAACTCGTTCTCTGCGCGGCGACACAGCGTAGCAACCGTCTTGAGCGGGAGCGAGACTCCAGCGAGCGCCTGAATCGCCATCGCGGTCGCGACTTCGACCGAGGCGGAAGAGCTGAGCCCTGCGCCAAGTGGAACATCTCCGACAAGGGTCATGTCGAAGCCGCCGAACTTCACGCCCTCTTTCCGGAGGCTCCAGGCGACGCCTGCGGGGTAATCGCTCCAGTGATCGCGCCGGCCGCGCTCCAGGTCTTCCTTTTCAAAGACGCTTTCGGCCTTGTAGTTTTCGGAGTAGAAAAGCATGCGATCGTCCTCACGGGGACTGATAACCGCCGCGGTATGGAAACCAATCGCCATCGGCATCACAAAACCGCCGGTGTAATCGGTATGTTCCCCGATAAGATTCACTCGCGCCGGGGCTTGAAACAGCCTTCCCTGCTGTCCAAACCGATTCTGATGCGCAAGCAGGACCGCTTCGTTCTTAACCTTCATTCACAGCACCGCAAAGATTTCAGAGATTGCAAACCTCCTCCATCCTACAGGCTGTCTACATCCAAGCTCTACAGCGTTCAGGCGGTTACTCCTCCCGAAGCACCTCGAGCGGCTTTTGTCCGAGAACGCGAAAGCTCGCGGCCCAGCCGGTTGCAACCGTGGCTGCGGCAGTGGCCAGCAGGGCGATCGCTGCCCAGCTCCAGTGGAAGTGAAACGGAACCGACATTCTTCCGAGCAGAACGCGCGCGATCAGATTGGCAAAGGCGATCCCGACCAGGCCTGCAACCAGCCCGAGGACAGCAAATTCGATCGAGAAGACGGCGGCGATGCGCGACCTGGTGGCTCCCAGCGTCTTCAGCACGACAACCTCGCGAACCCTGCGATAGCGTGTTCCAGCAATGGCACTTGCCAGAATGACGATTCCCGCGAAGACACTGAACGCCGCGAGAAACTGAATCACATAGGTGATCTGGATGACTACGGAGCGGACAGTCTCCAGCGCCTGTGCGACGTTGATCACCGTGACTGTGGGATAGGCCTGGTACAGGGCTCGCTGCAACTCACCCACTCGGTTCGGATTGGCGTGGACCCCGCCATACCAGACGACGGGAAGCCCTTTCAAAACAGCAGAGGGCATCACAAATTCGGCACGCGAGTATGTATGCTGTCCGTCGGCCTTGGTCAACGCGACCACAGTGGCGACGATCTCCTCGTCCTGCGCGGCAAAGGTCACCTTTGATCCTGGATGGACGTTGAGCCGCTCAGCCTGACGCTGGCCAATCGCAACCACCGGCCTCGTCTCACCGGCTGCCCACCACTTTCCCTCGACAACAGTCGTGCCCGGAGGCGCGCTGGAAAATGAGGTTAGTGAGATCGACCGCAGCATCCTTCGTGGAAAGTTCTTGAGCGCCGCCTTGCCGGCGTCGACTCCGTCGATCGCAACGATTCGCGAGGAGACAACCGGGAGAAGCTCCGGCTCTGCAGTCACGCTGGACTGCGATTTGAGCAGGCGTTGAACGCCATCGACCTCCTTGGCAGTGATGTCGACCAGAAAGACGTTCGGCAGGTTCGGCGCACTCGACAGGTGAAGCTCTTTCACAACCGCCTGTTGAACGAGAAACACCGACATGATCTGCATCACCCCTAGTCCAACCGCTGCCAGCAAGGCTGCAGACGGATTGCCGGGACGATAAAGATTGGCCAGTCCGTGACGAACCGCCGAGGGCAGTTGCAGTCGGGTCCTGCCGAGAAACGCGCGCAAGAGTGCAAGAAGGGCGGCACAGGCAGCGAGCAGAACAACTAAAACCGCGACGAGGCCAAGCGAAAAGACACGCCCCACCGTTGCGGAATCGGACAATGTAGTTGCGATCGCCGCAAGTCCGGTCAGGATCAGCACCACCGCAGCAATCTGCGAAAGGTTTTGTGTCAGCTTCTTGCGCAGCGCAGTGAGGAACGGGTCAGAGCTTTCTTCGACGGCACGACGAAGGATGAGGATCGGCCGTACCGAACGAATGTCCAGCAATGGCGGCAGGGTAAACAGAAGCGTGGTCAGAATCCCCACGCCAAGCCCGGTCAGGACGGTTCTCATCTGCAGATGCACCGTGGTCGGCACGCCGAGCAGCTTACCCAGAAAATAGGGAAAGGCCATCTGCACCGCTCCCCCCAGAGCAACCCCCAACAAACCGCCCAACAAACCAAGCAGGAGCGTTTGGATTAGGTAGATGCGAATAATCTCAACAGATCCGGCACCGAGCGACTTCATGATCGCAATCGTGTCGAGCCGTTGCTCCAGATGGGCGCGCATCGCCATCGCAACACCCACAGCGCCAAGGACTAGTGCCACCAGGCTCATCAGCGAGAGCAGGCTGGTCGCGCGGTCAAGTCCCTGGGTCAAGGCCGGATTGGTCTCGCGATAGTCGATCACCTGGGATTCAGGCAGAAGCTTCTCAAGACGCTCCTTCAGGTTAGCGACCGCCTTCTCGGAGATTGGCGTACCATTGGCCGGCTTGGGCACTTTGAAGAGATATCGCTGCCCTGCATGACTGCCAGGAGCAAGCAGACCGCTGGCATCCAGTCCATCACGGGAGATAAAGACACGTGGTCCAGCGGCGAAGTTGCCTGAAAGCCGATCCGGCTCATTCACCACCACCGCCACGATACGAAAGATCCGGCTGCCGATCTTCAGGGAATCGCCTGTGCTCAGATGCAACCTGACGAGCAGATCATCAGCGACCACCACCGTGTCCTTGTTCAGAACATCTTTTAGTTTGCCCGCCGGGGCGAGTTCGACATCGCCATAAAACGGATAACGCGAGGGATCAACCGCCTTGAGCGAGACAAGAAGAGGATCCAGGGTTTTGGCAGAGCTCGCCATCGAGAGCATCTCCGTCACAGGCGTGATCTGGACAGACTCAGCGGCGATGGCATCCAATCCCTTCTGCTCTTCAGGAGTGGGCTGCTGAAACATGCGCGCGGAGAGATCCGCCGCCATGATGGACCGGGCACGATCGAGCAACGCCGCCCGAAACGACGAGGAAAAACCGCGAACACCAGTCAGCGCGGCAACCCCGATCGCGACCGAGAGCACGACGAAGAAGAACTTTCCACGAGAGAAACGCAGCTCGCGGCTGGCGATTTTGATGGCGGAACGATAGGACAGTGCGGCCATGGCTATCGAACCATAACCGGATCAGCCGGTTGTTGCAGCTCGTCGGAGGTGACTATTCCGTCGCGAAGCACGATGCGCCTGTCGGCATAGCCTGCCAGCATCGGATCGTGGGTGACCAGGACCAATGTTGTTCCTAGTGTGCGATTGAGATGCAGCAGCAGCTCGAGCACATGAGCGCCGTTGGTCGTGTCGAGATTTCCTGTAGGCTCGTCCGCCAGAACGATGGGCGGACGAAGGATGAAGGCGCGGGCCAGAGCGACTCTCTGCTGTTCACCTCCGGAGAGCTGCACCGGATAGTGATCCAGACGGTCGCTCAAGCCAACACTTGCCAACAGCTCGCGGGCTCGCTGTAGTCCGTTGTTGCCGTTCGAATCGTCGGCGTTAAGTTCGTACGGAAGAAGAACGTTCTCGAGCGCGGTGAGCGTGGGAACAAGCTGGTACGACTGAAAGACGAATCCCACGGTTTTGCCGCGAACCTTGGCAAGCTTGTCTTCGGGCAGGTAGGAGATCGCGGTTCCGTTCAGGCGAACCTCTCCGTCGCTGGGAGTATCGAGACCGGCCAGCAGGCCAAGCAGGGTCGATTTACCGCTACCGGACGAGCCCATGATCGCCACAAACTGTCCGCCCGGAACCGTAAAGCTGATGCCTTTGAGGATATCGACCGTGCGAGCTCCATTTCGGATCGACTTGCGTAACCCTTCGACCACAATCATTGTGGATCCTTCCGTCACACTCTGCCCCCTCGGCTCAGCTTCAACTTCTTTGATAGATTCGTAGCAATGCGGCGCGTCGCAATTGTTCCTATACTAGCGGCAATTTTGCTCTCCCTTCCCGGCTGCCGATCCAGCCAGGCGCCATCTCTCTCTCCGGCGGAGGAATCGCGGAAGGCCGATTCGCCATCCCCCACAGCTGTTGGAGACGCAGCGCCAGAGCCGTTGCCTGAAAGCGATACACGCCCTCGTATCGTATGTTTCGGCGATAGCCTGACGGCGGGCTATGGAACCGAGCCGGGACAGGCCTACCCGGACTTCCTGCAGACCGAGCTGGATCAGAAGGGCTATAACTATCGAGTCGTGAACGCAGGCATCAGCGGCAATACGACCAAAGATGGCGTCGAACGAGTGGACAGGGTGATCGCGATGAAACCGGCACTTGTCGTCGTGGAATTTGGCGGCAACGACGGCCTGCGCGGGCTACGGATCGCCGATACCCGGGCCAATCTCGATAAGATCCTCTCCACGCTGGTGGCCAGCGGAACCCGGGTTGTGCTGGCCGGGATTACCCTTCCGCCGGACTATGGGCCGGATTACATTCGCCAGTTCGACCAGACCTACGACCTGCTGGCGAAGAAGTATCACGTTCCGATGCTTCCCTTTCTACTCAAGGGAGTTTTTGGTGTAGATGGGATGATGCAGCCGGACCGAACCCACGCGACCGGCGCGGGAAACAAGATTGTCGCGGGGAATGTCTTTGGGCTGATTCAGCCCACGCTCAAGAAGCAGCCGTCTAGCCCATCACAACAATAGGCTGTATCAGCGTGCCTGCAATACGCCGTCCGATGGCAAGCAGATCCGTCGGGCTGGTGAAGACTTTGACGTGCATCGCCTGCGAAAAATCGGGAACATTCACCTGCAGCCCGTTTCGCAGCTTTCCTGCGGTCTGCTCGTCGACCGTAACGCTTGTCATCTCAGGCAGCAAAGTGCGCGGATGCGGAAGACGAGATTCGATTCCGGCCGTATTCAACGACTTCAACTCGTCTATTCCGAGTGCCTGGTCCAGGGTAAAGATTCCTGCGCGAGTGCGTCGAAGCGATGAGAGATGGGCTCCGCAGCCGGCAAGTTGTCCGAGCTCATGCGCTACAGAACGAACGTAGCCTCCTGCGGAGACATGCATCGAAAAGGCGACCTCGTCCGCTTCCAGAGAAAGAAGCTGAAAGTCGTGTATGGTGATGCGCGCCGGTTTTACCGGAACCTCCGCGCCGGCGCGAGCCAGCTTATGAGCAGGAACGCCCTGGATCTTCTTGGCGGAATAGACAGGGGGAACCTGATCCAACTCACCGCGAAAGGCTTCCGCCAGCTTGCGCAGCTGGTCGAGCGAAAGGCTCAGAGATTCGGGAGTCGAAGTCGCCGCGCCTTCGGCGTCAAAGGTATCCGTACCAAAGCCGAAACGGATTCTGCCGTCATACCATTTCTCCGATTGACCGAAGAACTGCGCCAGACGCGTAAATTTCCCCAATAGAAGAGGCAGAACGCCGGTGGCCATGGGATCCAGGGTTCCAAGATGACCGATCGATCGCTCACCGGATGCCCGCCGAACAATCGCGACCACATCATGCGATGTCATGCCTGCAGGCTTGTCGATAACTAGAAGTCCATTCATTCCATCGTCTAGTTTACCGTCTAAAAGCTGCCGCCGTTGCGCCGAACCAGCGAAAGGAATTCATTTCGAGTCTGCAGCTGCGTTTTGAAGACGCCGAGCATCGCGGAGGTGACGGTGAGCGAGTGTTGCTTCTCCACGCCGCGCATCATCATACAAAGATGCTGAGCCTCGAGGATCACTGCAACTCCCTGGGGATGGATCGCTTCCGTGATGGCTTCGCCGATTTGGCGCGTCAGCCGCTCCTGCACCTGGAGACGCCGGGCAAACACATCCACCAGCCTGGGGATCTTGCTCAAGCCGATGACCTTGCCATCTGGAACGTAGGCGACGTGCGCCTTGCCGAAGAACGGAAGCAGATGATGCTCGCACATTGAGAAGAACTCGACGTCCTTCACGATGACCATCTCGTCATAATCTACGTCGAATAGCGCTTCGTGAAGCACGGCGGTTACATCCATCTTGTAGCCGCGAGTGAGGAAGGCCATCGCCTTTTCCATTCGTTCCGGCGTACGAATGAGGCCGTCGCGGCTCGGATCCTCGCCGATGCGGGTGAGTATCTCGCGATAGAGATCCTGGGTGGAAAAATCGGAGAGCGTTGCAGCTTCAAGCGCGATGTCTGTTCGGGCCATAAGTAGGGCCTTTCTTAATGAGTTCCTTCTGCGGGCAAGGCATCGCCGACATAGTCGAAGGAGTTGTTGCTCGTCTCCTCGATATGAACGCGCTCAAGATGAGCAGCCGAGAAGTTCGAAAAGATGCGATGAATCTCTATGGATAGATTCTCCGTCGTAGAGACACGATTCCGAAAACAATCAAGCGTATTCAGATTCGTCTGATCGAAACGATCTAGCAGGTTCGTTCGTGCAAACGCATCCAGATCTCCGAGATTACAGACCATTCCGGTGACCGGGTCAACCTTGCCGCTGAACGTAACCTCAACCGTGTAGTTGTGGCCATGTCCGTGCGGATTGTTGCATTTTCCGAAGATCTCGCGATTTTGCGTGTCACCATACGCCTCGCTGTGCAAACGATGCGAGGCGCTGAAGTGATAACGACGGGAGAGATAGGCTTTCATGCCTGCTCACCATAAAAGTCTGCGAAGAGGTCTGGCATCTCGTAGACGCGCACCCGGTGCAGCCGTGCATTGGGAATCTTGTCTGCAAGCCGCTTCCAGATCGCGATTGCGATGTTTTCCGTCGTCGGTACGCTCGTTCGGAACTCGGGGACCTCAAGGTTCAGGTGACGATGGTCGTATACGCTGATGACCTCGCGCTCGAGGATGTCCTTCAACTGCTTGAGATCGACAACAAAACCGGAGACCGGATCCACCTCACCTGCAACCGTAACCTCCACCGTGTAGTTATGGCCGTGCCCGTTGCGATTGGCGCACTTGCCGAAGACTTTGTAATTCTCTTCCTCGGACCAGGCTTCGATCCAGTAAAAGTGCGCGGAGGAGAACTCAGCTTTGCGTGTAAGAAAGATCATCGTGCCTCTTCTCTAGTTTAGACGCCCGCGTTCGCAGCGCGATATGTGGCCTCAGCGGCTGGTCCGATAGCTACGGCCCTTCCAGATCACAGCCTTCCTTATTCTGTGATGCAGAGTGCTGCGAACCAGCAGAAAAACAAACAGCGGTATGCCAAGGATCGAAAGGGCGACATCCATCGCGGGAAAATTCGATCGGGCTACGCGTGCATAAAAACGCCATAACGTTCCGCTCCACAATAGGATAAGTGCCCAACGCTGCCAGTCTACGAGCCATGGAATTCCAAGGGCAAGCACGGGAAGGCCAAAATAAAGAACAAGATCAAGCGTGCGCCAAGCCGCCAGGTAGATGGGCCGTGGAAACAGGACAGCGAGGTTCTTCGTCCAACCCTCGATCATGTCTCCTGTGGTTCGGTACATGCGCGTTGAGAGCGCATCCGGGGCATAACGGAAACGAATCAACCTCTGACTCGTCTTGACCGCCCGGGCTAGGGCGACGTCTTCCAGAACGTCGGCTGCAACCGCGCGATGGCCTCCAATCGCGAAATAGGCGTCACGATCGATCAGGAGAAACTGTCCATTGGCCGCCGCCAGACTTTTTCCGGGGTCGTTCACCTCAGCCATGCGGTAGACGCTGGCAAGTTCTGAAAAGACCAGCGGCATCACCACGCGCTGCCAGAAGCCGGTAACGATCTGGCGTGGCGAATACGAAAGAAGAATGGAGTGATGACGCTCTGCCTCGCGAAGCGAACGCGAGAGATCGCCCGGCTCATGAATCGTATCCGCATCGGTGAACAACAGCCATTTGCCTTGGGCAACCCGTGCCGCCGCCCAGCAGGCGTTATTTTTCCCTGTAAAGGCGCCTTGCTGGCTCAAATCGAGCGCTGGTGCGTTCAGGACGGTGATTCCGGCATGCTGCGCGGCAAATCCAGCGGCTATGGAGCCAGTACGATCGGTCGAATCATCATTAATTACGATCAGTTCCCACTGGCGGCCAAGTTCGAAACCCGGCTCTGATTGGCGAACGAGCGATTCCAGGCAGGCAGGAAGAGAGACCTCTTCATTGCGCGCTGGAACGATTACCGAGAGCTCCCGTTCAGCGCTCTCATGGCTCTTATCCACATCTTGCGTCACGATTTCGTATTATAGGAAGGTGGAGCATCGAGTGCGAAGAACGTTGGCAGGTCTTGCTTTATTGCTATTGGTCATCGGTTGCGATCGAGGCCAGCACCCCGGCAACATTGCCAAGCTCGCACCCCAGTTCGTCCTCAGTGACGGCCCCGACACCGTCGATCTCAGCAAGCTGCGCGGCCACACTGTCATCCTCAATTTCTGGGCGACAAACTGCGCTCCCTGTATCGAAGAGCTGCCAAGCCTTCTCGAGCTTCACAGGCGAATGCCCAATATCGACATTGTCGCCATCAGCATTGATGAAGACCCGGATGCTTACCATCGCTTCCTTACCCGGCACCACATTGATCTCAAGACCCTCCGCGACCCCGATCAGAAGATCAATGCCCTCTACGGCACGGCCCAGATTCCCGAAACTTACGTTATCGACAAGAACGGCGTTCTGCGTCGCAAATTCGTAAGCTCACAGGAATGGACCAGCCCGGAGATCATGAGTTATCTGGCCAACCTCTAGAAGATCCGCTAGGCCTCGGTTACCTTCGGCGACCAGTCCTCCCGAATATCGAACGCCCTCATTCCGGCACGTGAAGCGGCTTCAAGACCTTCAAAGGAATCTTCAAAGACAATCGCCCGCTCGGGCGTGACCCGCATCCGATCCGCGGCCTCGAGGTAGACATCAGGAGCCGGCTTAGGACGCTTCACATCGCCGGCTGTAACAATCGTATAGAAGAGCGGACGCAGGCGAGTGGCGATCAGTGTTGCTTCGACATTCCTCCTGACGCCATTCGAGGCGACGGCCATGGGAACAGTGCCAAACCAGCGACGGGCGACATCCGTAACGATTTTGATCTCCTGGATCAAATGAAGATTCGCAAGAAACGCTTCGTTGACGCGCTCATAGAAATCCTCACGAATGAGAGATTCAATCTTGAAATCAGCCTCGTAGGCGCCCAGAAGATCTTCCGGGCCAAGGCCATGACGGCTGCCATACCACTCGGGCGTCATGGTGAGCCCCAGGGGAGAGAGAGCCCGCTGGATTGAGTAAAGATGAGCGGGCGCGCTGTCCACAAGGGTTCCGTCGCAATCGAAGATCAGAGCGTCGAAGGTCCCTTTTTCCAGTTCAAAAGCCATTGAGAAGATTCTACCGGGCAGCTAAGATCTCGGCGGCACAAGATAGAAAACAGCAAAAATGCAGCGACAATTTCCGATGAAATTGTGACGATTTGCCAATGCGGCGCGCGAATTGTGCTCATCCGTGAGCTGAAATTTACTGATTTACACCGCTAGCCAAAAAGCCGCCATCCACCACCAGAATCTCGCCGGTGACAAAGGTCGAAGCATCACTGGCCAGAAAGATGGCCGAGCCGACCAGCTCCTCGGTTTTGCCAAAGCGGCCCATGGGAGTACGCATCAGCAACTCCTTGCCACGATCGCTCTCATCAAGCAGCTTCTGATTGAGCGCCGTACGGAAGACTCCGGGCGCAATCGCATTCACCGTAACTCCGCGAGAACTCCACTCGACCGCAAGCGACTTGGTGAGGGCGCCTACGGCAGCCTTGCTGGCAGCGTAAGCCGTTACTTCCTTCAAGGAGACGAATGTGTTCAACGAAGCGATGTTGATGATGCGGCCGTAGCCACGCTCGAGCATGTGGTGGCCAAAGATCTGGCATGCGCGCAATGTCCCGGTCACATTCGTATCCATGATGTCATTCCACGTCTCTTCAGAGACGGTAAGCGTAGGTTCGCGCTTGATCTTGCCGGCAGAATTGATGAGGATATCGACCTTGCCGAACTCCTTCAGAGTCCCCGCAAGCAGGGCTTCGAGAGAGCCCCGATCGCCCACGTCGGACGTGAGGCGGAGAGCGCGGCGGCCCTTGGACTCAATAGCCCGTGCAGCTTCCTCAACCTGTTCGGCACGGCGGGAGGTTGCGACCACATCGGCTCCGGACTCAGCGAGGCCTACTGCCATCGCCAGACCAATGCCTGAGGTTCCGCCTACTACAACCGCTGTTTTGCCGGTCAGATCAAATAATGGGTGCGCCATGAAATTCTTCCTCTCCTGCCTTTAGGTTCACTTGGCAGCTTTCGCTGCGGTTGGGATCTTTTTGAGAATGCTATCGACAACCTTGTCGGGAGTCCGATCATTCACTATACGCAAAGCATCAGCCGGCGGCTCTAGAGCGCTGAACTGGCTCTGGAGCAGGTTCGGGTTCATGAACTCATGATGGCGCCCCGCAAGCCGTTTCGTAATCTCCGCCGCCGAAAGATCCAGCCACACAAAGGCGACAGCTCCACCCGGTAGATCGGCAGAAAGAGTCTCACGATACTTCTGCTTGAGAGCCGAACAGGCAAGCACACCGCTCTTCCCTTCCTCGAACCATCCACGCATCAGGCGGTTGAGCGTCTCGAGCCAGGGTTGACGATCCTCATCATTCAGCGGATGCCCCGCTGCCATCTTTTCTTTATTGGCAGCGGGATGATAGTCATCGGCGTCTGCAAAGATGGCTCCAGCACGCTTGGCAAGAAGCTCGCCGATGGTGGTCTTACCGGATCCGCTGACACCCATCAGTACAACGATCATTCGTTCCAGAGTCCTTTCCGGGAACTGATACCTGGAGATATCCCCAGCTATTCTCTCAGTTATTTTTATCCCAGAAAGACAGGACGGATGTGTCGATCAAAGAGATTCGTCGTCACATTTCTAGCGACACTCTCTTCATTGGACTCAAGCGCCTTCAGGTAGCGGTCGCCCATTTTGGCGGCGACCTTGAAGCCTACGTGAAGCAGTTGGCGAAGGCTGGGATTGTAGGCCGGGTTGCTCTGATCATGGCGGAGCGCGGAGACGAACTGCTCACTGGTCCAGCTATCGACGGCCTCAGGCGTCGGCAACTTCGCCGGGTCAATATCAATGACTGTGGCGTACGGGGCGCAGAGCTCCTCGCGGTGGCCATAGGCCTCGCGATAAACCTCTTTGGCGATCTCAAGGCCGTTCCCACCCGCTTCCGCAAGGCCGATAATCTCCTCCAGCCATGTGGTTCCGGCGGTCTTCAGATGCACACCCGCTCCCGAACCGGTAACAGCGTCGTGAATCGACTTGTAAATTGAGAACTTGTCCGAGCCGGAATGGACGCTGAGCTTCAGGTTCACAGGCAGTCCATATTTCTGCACGGCAAAGGCGATTGCAGCAATGTCTTCCCGAAACTCACGCGCGAACTGGGCGACATCACCGACATAGTCCACACCCTTGTTGAAGCGTCCGGTGAACTTGGGCGCGATCGTCTGAATCGGGATCTTCTCGTCGGCAATAGCAGCAAGAATAATCAGCAACTCCACCGGCGTCTGCGGCGAATCGGTCTCGTCCATCGAGACCTCGGGAACGAAATTGCCGTCTCCCTTCTTCTCTACCAGGAAGCGATAAATGCGGCCTGCATCCTGAACCGCTGCGAGGAATTTATTGGCCACTGCGGTAACGAACGCCTCATCCGTGTGGAAGGGCTCGGTGATACCGGGGATGGCTACCTTCCCGATGAGTTCAGGATGCCGTCCGACAAAGGCCTTCACGTCGGCAGCGTCGGCGGGCTTGCCGATCATCTCGGCGACATCGAGGGTAAAGAAATCACAAGGCGCAAGGAAGCGCTCAACGGTGGAGAGGTTGATGTGGTCAGCGTCCAGATAGAAGGGCGCGTTCCAGCCAAGTTCTTTGACGGCCGCATCGGCCGCTTTGCGAGTCTGGGAGGGATCGCTGCCGATGATATTGTGCTCGCGATTCGACTTATTCCAGACCGGTACTACCTCGATTCCGGCATTCTTCGCCTGAATGCACGCAGCAAGCTGCGCCTTCGCCTGGTGGGCGAAACGGTCGCCTACCCCTATCGAGAACCTCGGAAGCTGTTTCATCAACTCATTCACCCATCAGTAGATATTGGTCCAACCAATCATATGCCTATCATCCTGATTTAGGCAATCCAGGGCATGATTTAGGCAATCAAGGCAGTCATTTGTAAAAATTTGCACCTGGAATTCTCTCGAGACAACCCATTGCATCCAACCTGGGTAGTAAACATAGCTCTATCCATGAGTTCCATCCATTCTGTTCAAAGTCCGCGAACCTGCTTGCGGACGATTCCGATGCTTGTCTGCCGAAAATCAAACTGTTGAAAGGGCCACCTCCCCAATGACTCACATTCGTTTTCGTCTGTTCGCCATCGTCGCAACTCTCGCAGCTTCATCGCTTATAGCGCACGCCGATACGTTCAACTTCTCCGTTAACGGCAGCGCTGGAGGGTTTAGTGGTTCGGGTATTCTCACAGCGTCGGACAATGGTTCCGGAGATTTTGTAATCACTGGAATTACTGGCACCGGCGTTACAGGTCTCATCGCACCGAATGGCTTCAATGGCAATGACAACCTACTGTTTCCCTCCAGCCAGCCCACACTCGATTCACACGGCTTCAGCTTTACCGCTGCAAACGGTCCTGATCAATTCGACGTTAATATCTTCAACGATGGAACAGGCTACTTCGCCTTCTTCCGGGATGAGGACGCATTCACGAATACGATCCCGGTCTCCTTCGAAACCAGTTCAACCACTTCCCCCGTCCCCGAACCCTCGACGCTGGTTCTGATCGGTATGGGTCTTCTAGGCGCTGCCGGTACAGTTCGCAGAAAAGCAGGTCAGAATTCGTCTTTGTAATGCGATCAGCAGAAGAGAGAAAAGGGAGGCCAAGGCCTCCCTTTCTTTATTAAAAGAAGCCAGATGCAAATCGTTCCTTGCAGCTACTCTTTGAAGCGCTCCCGGTACGCCCACAGACCCAGGCCTGGGTTAGATATGTAAAAGATCTCTTCGCCATCGACGTTGTTCCAGCCATCCTTGAGAACATCGGGGTTGTACTTAGCCGTCATCTCCGCGAGATCGCCATACTGGAAGTGGACGCTCTCGATCTCTTCGCGCGTGAGATGCCCAGGGCAGTAGCGAATGGTGAAGCGGCCTTCGGAGGATCCGTGGATCAAATGCGCCGCCGCGCTGAGATTTCCAGCCAGAGTCGGATCCTCTTTGACCAGCGCGAGAGTTCGTGGCGTACCGCAATAACCGTATCGACGAATCAGTTTGTCGATGGCGCCATCCTCTCCAAATTCATGTACACCCGGCGCCAGTACGATCAGCTCGGCTCCGTCGGCAAGAGCCATGCGGGTGCGATATACGCTCTTGTTTCCAAGCCAGGTGCTGCGGAACTCGTGCGGATCGAGGAAGACGACCGCTTTTTTGATCTCGCGATCGAGCATCTGGAAGTTGACCTGAAGCGAGAGCGCTGCGGCGAGATTGAAGCATTCAACATCGTCACCGATGTAGAGGCCGCGAACAGCGAGCTTGCCTGCTTCATTTTTGCCGACGACGGTCTGCACATAAACGATAGGCAGATCGCGCGCAAAGTTATCGCTCGCGTAGTTGAGAACGCGGCGAACAGGAGTATCCGCGCGGCCCATCATGCGCTCCATCCCATAGACCGCACCCAGAAAGTGTGAGCGGTGAATTCCGATAGAGCCGCCAGTGCCGACGAAGATGTTCTTGTTGTAGTTGGCCATGCCCACAACCTCGTGGGGTACCACCTGTCCGATGGACAGAATCAAGTCATGGCCGCCATCGCGAAGCAGCTTGTTTACCTGCGCGGGCCAAGGGTAATCCACCTTCCCTTCCGAAACGTCATACAAGAAGGAGCCGGGAACCTCGCCGAGCGTGACCACGTCATTCCGCCAGTCATGCACACGGAAGAGGTCTCGCGGCGTCTTGCCGTACATGGTCGCGATCTCAGAGTCGGTCATCCCTTTGTGAGTCCCAAGTGCAGGGAGAACGTCGGTCAAACGATCGCCATAATACTGCCAGGCGAGTTCAGTCAACGCTCCGGCCTGCGAGTGGAAGCGAGTGAAATCCGGGGGAACGGCTAGAACTTTCTTTTTGCTGCCGATGGCATCCAATGCG
>Ga0193717_1000728_pt1 | contig 20931 bp, 22 predicted proteins | sample U2c2metaG_FD_145900 | JGI IMG/M metagenome (GOLD analysis project Ga0193717, IMG submission 145900) | Soil microbial communities from a riparian zone of the East river system, Colorado, United States - U2c2 | ecosystem: Environmental > Terrestrial > Soil > Riparian zone | place: USA: East River...
TGATGTGCGCACTGGTGCCGCCGGTAGTTCCAAAGCCCGGGCTGTGCGCCTCAGCGATTATGGTTCGTTTGCCGCCTTCCTGCAACAGTAGTGCCGCTGTCATGCCGGTGATCCCAGCCCCAACAATCAGCGTATCAAAAACCATTTCAGGGGGTGTTCCCCCCGTTGAAAAATTGTCATTTAAGCCATCCTGCCAGGCGCTTTCCTGCGCGCCGTCACGGGCGATCATGTTGTTAGATTTTATTGCCATAATGCTACTACAAAAATTACCACAACTCTGTTTGACAATATCTTGTATATTTCTAAACAAAAAAATTTCTTTCAAGTTAATTAAGAGCGTCGAAAAATTAATAGCTAACTTATGAAAGCAGCAATATTTCACAAACCCGGCGATATCCGTTACGATACCGTTGAAGACCCACGTCTGGAGCAAGACACGGATGTTATTTTAAAAGTCACCTCCACCGCCATCTGCGGTTCTGACCTGCACATCCTGAGTGGCGGCGTACCGCAAACCAAGCCGATGATCATGGGCCATGAGTTCATGGGAATCGTGGAAGAGGTGGGTAAGGGCGTAACCAAACTGAAAAAAGGCGACCGGGTCGTAGTACCTTTCCCCATCTCCTGCGGGCATTGTTTTTTCTGTCAGCATGATGCTTCACCAGCTTGCGAAAACTCCAATTACAAACATTTTGGCCCTGGCGGCGACATGATGGATCAAAAGGGCGCTGCACTTTTTGGTTATACAGACTTATATGGCGGTTACTCCGGTGGTCAGGCGGAGTACGTGCGTGTGCCCTATGCGGATATTAGTCCGCGTATAGTGCCTGAAAATATGACCGACGAGCAAGTGCTTTTCCTCACCGATATATTTCCGACCGGCTGGTCGGCTATTGATTGGGCCGAGCTTAAAGGTGGCGAAATTGTCGCCATCTTCGGCTCCGGTCCCGTTGGCTTAATGGCTCAAAAAGCCGCATGGATTAACGGCGCCAGCAGGGTGATCGCTATCGATCCCCTGAACTACCGCCTGGAAAAAGCAAGAGCTGTAAATAAGGTAGATACCCTTAACCCGCACGAGGTAGACGTGGTCGAAGCTATCCGTGAAATGACCGGAGGCCGCGGTGCTGACGTTTGCGTAGATGCCGTAGGCTTTGAACCCGAGCGCAATATGCTGGATGAAGCGAAAGCGCTCATCAATTTTTGAGGTAGGCAGTATGAAAGTCCTGGATATGGCCTTCAAAGCTGTGCGCCGAATGGGCACGGTATCCATCATGGGCGTATACGGCTCAACTTACGACAACTTCCCCTTGCACAGGATATTTGATAAAGGTATTACGCTAAAAATGGGTCAAGCACCGGTATTGAATTATATCGACCATCTAATTGACCTGGTGAAAGAAGAAAAAGTGGTGCTGGACGATATTATCACCCATACGCTGCCCTTGAGTGAGGTAACGCGCGGTTACGACATCTTTGATAAGAAAGAAGACGACTGCGTAAAGGTGGTACTAAAACCCTGGGAACAGCAAAAACCAACTGAAAATACCGAGCCGGTTAAGATTGGGAATTAATCATTAACACTAAAAATAGGACCTATGGAAAATCAATTAAAAACAGCCCTGGTCACTGGTGCGACCAGCGGCATCGGTAAAGAATTAGCAAAATTATTGGCTCAGGATGGTTATAATCTGATCATCGTTGCACGTAATCAGCAGGAACTGGATGACACAGCCGGTGAGTTGACTGCTGTTTATTCAATCACCGCAAAAACTATTGCCAAAGTCCTTTTCCGCTGTCCTTTAAATTAAGCGAATTGCCATTTTTGACTACAGTCAGAATCTGCAAAACCCAGATAAATAAAGCCACAAGCCATAATGGTACCGGATTTGTATCATCTATGCTATCTATTTACTTAAAACATCAACATCATGAGATCACTATTGTATATCATCGCCGTCATCCTGGTTATTGGCTGGGCGATTGGAACCTTTGCTTACGCAGCAGGCAGTTTAATCCATATCCTGTTAGTTATCGCCATCATCGCTGTAGTGCTGGGCTTCCTGCGCAGGGATACGACTACCATTTGACAAATATTGAAAAAGAAGGACCCGGGTTGTCCAATAAGCCGGGTTCTTTATCATTAAAATAAAAGGAAGAGCTATGCCCTGGTATAACGGAGATTATCCCCCATCCTATAAAAATCAGCCGCCGAAACTGCGGGAAAAGGCAGTAGAGATTGCCAATGAGATCCTGAAGGAAAGTGGAGACGAAGGCATCGCCATAGCGACGGGCCTGAAAAAAGCAAGGGCGTATTTTAAGGACCATCCGGAAGAAGCGGATAAAGAAAACTAATCATATGCCATCTGCCGTCATTGCCGCGTATGAATATGATGCAGCTTCAGAAACGCTAACCATTCGGCACCACTCCGGTAAAGTGTACAATTACCATCAGGTGCCCGAAAAAGTTTTTAAGGAGATGCGATCTACAGTCGCTCAACTGATTTGATGTAGATATTACCGTAAGGGGGGGTGCCATTTTTCAATCTATTTCCCGTCTTGGGACTTCAGACAAATAATGTAAAGTAAGATAAGACCTATTAATCTGACCTGAAAAAACCAGCTATTACCTTAAATAGCTGGTTTTAACTATTTTTAATTCAGGGTTCACTTATAACAAATCATAGAAATATGATTTGTTATAAGGAAAGTCAAAACTGATACGCCTACCCGCATTCCGGGTTGCCTACAGCCAGTACATTGCATTCCTTAAGAAGAAAAAATAGCTACAATGAAATGATTACGCGGACTCCGGTCTTGGGTGTAGTCCAGTTCCACTTAGTGTTTAAATCAGAAATAAATGGCTTGGGAATGCTTCCCCAATAGCCGCGTAATTAATTAAATAACTTCCAGGACGATCTTTCCATTGACCTGCTGTTGCACAAGCCGTTCCGCCGCCTGAGCCACGCTTGCCCACGGCAGCACCGTGTCTATAGGGATACGAAGACGACCCTGTTTTACCAGTTCAACAAGACGGTTAAATATTGGTGTGCTGTTATGGATAGGCTCCCGGCCCAGCCAGATGCACTGTATACCGTGAAAAGGCCATCCCGAAATACGGACATCAAAGGTGGTGGGTTGACGGGAAGAATTACCATAATTAACACAAATGCCATTTCTTGAAAGCGTTGTCAGCGCAGTTGCCAGGCTGTCACCACCAACGGAGTCCCAGATCAGATCATATGTCCCGGCCAACTTGGCTTCAGCTACGGTGGCAAATATCCCGAAGGGCTTGACGCCGTCCTGCTGTAATTGCTGTTTAACTTCTGGTCTCCTGCTTACTGCAAATACTTTGGCCCCTGCCAGCGCAGCAAGCTGGCAGGCGAAACGGCCAACGCCACCAGAGGCTCCTGTAATTAATATACGACGGTCAAGCATAACACCGGATGCATCTAAGCACCCCATGGCGGTAAGACCAGCAATTGGGATGGTAGCAGCCTGTGCGTTGCTGACGCCTCCCGGAATTTCCGCCATTAATCCGCCCGGAGCCACTAAATATTCGGCCCAAGAGCCGCGCGCTATGTAGCCAAACACCCGTGTTCCTTCTTTTGATGTACTGCCATCTGCTGCTGCCTTCTCCACAACTCCGGCGAAGTCCCAACCTGGCGTGTAGCTGTCAGTTGCATCAAGCGCCGTGCGGGTCTCGCCCTGATTCAGGGAAAAAGCTTTCACCTTTATTAATGCCTGGTTTGGCGCAGGAATTGGGATAGGAACTTCACGTAATACCAAGCGGCCTGCAGCGTTCGGTTCGGTCACGATGGCCCGCATATACCGCGTTTCGGTTTTTATTTGTTCTTGCATAGATTAAAAGTGTTTAATATGATGCAAAATTAGGTGGAAGCTATGCGAATGGCCGTTGATTTCAATCAACAAAAATTCATTTGAGCGGATTTCTTCACCTACTTAATGTTTCTTTCGTCATGCCCAAGTAATTGGCCAGCATGTGGTGCGGGATTCTTAAGAACAATTCCGGGGCAGTTGCCATCAGTTTATCGTAACGGATCTTGGGTGTGTCATAGAAGGATGAGATCAGCCGTTCGGAGTAAAAACAGGCTGCCTGTTCGGCAAGGTGCCGGCCTATTTTTTGCCATGCCGCACTATTGTCAAAAAGACCTAACATTGTAGCGGCATCTGCACAGATCACGACTGATTGTTCAACAGCAGTTATGTTTACCGCTGAGGGCTTTTGCGTTAATACGCTGTAATAGTTAGATATAAATTCGTGTTCGATGGCAAATCCAAATGTTCTTTCTTCTCCATTTAAATCTTTAACTGACCTGAAACAACCTTTTAGGATAAACCCTACAGTATCACAAATTTTATCTGCAGGCTGAAATATTTCTTTTCTTTTAAAATGTTTCAGATAAAGGATAGCATAAAAATTCTCCCATTCCGGCTCACTAAGTTTCGCCAGGCTGTTTAAATAAACTTTTAAGGGCAAATATTCCATAGTTTTTTGACTGACAATTGTTTAATATCGGGTTTAATTTCTTTTATGGTCCGTAATATTTCGTCCAACGAAGCTCCTGACCGGGTATGACCTCAGTAATATGACCGGGATACTTCCAAATTTCAAGTACCTCCCCCGACAGATACTTTTTAATCCCGGTAAATCGAATTTAAAGAATATAATTTCAACTGATCCTTTTCCTTTGATACCATCTTAAATAAATCTCTCAGCCGCATCTTAAAAAATTCACTTTTGATATACATAAAATGTCTGCTTTGGCCTCGGCCATCATTTCCAGCACATAGCTTTCCTGCCGATCTTCCAGGACATATTCATTGATACTACGGGTGTTACCATGCGCCAATACCACATTCAGATGGTAATTGTTGAGCTGATATTCCAGTTTAATGTGTGCGGGCAACGTGCTTAGGTAAGCCGGTCGAAACTAACTCGTAAGCATAGCCGGTTCATGGTTACCGACCAGCGCGGCGATACCACGCTTGTGTATTGTCACGATCACTTCATTTGGCCAAATGTTATAACCTATCAGGTCACCCAGGCAATAAACTGCATCCGGTTTGCGACTGTCAAGGTCTTTTAAAAAAGTTTCAAATGCCGGAAGATTGGCATGTATATCAGAAAATAATACTATCCTCATTTATCCGTTCCTTAACATATCAGCATATTCATTCGGAAGCGGGCTATCTTCCACCGCTTTGGCCGCTTTCTCAATATCGTAGTCAAAACGGATAAATTCCACGTTAAGACTTTCTTTGTCTTTAACAGAACTGTTTCCGTCAATGTGCAGCAACACATAACCACCGCGGGGATCTATATCCTTTGGTTTACCAACCGAACCTATGTTGATGGCATGGCGGTAATGGGTATCTGCTGTTATTTCGGTTGGCAAAATACGGTGATAGGGCTGATGGGTATGCCCAAAGCACAGAACATCCGCATCGGCCTGTTCCATAATACGCAGTATACTTTTTTCGTCCCTGTCTTCAAACAGATATTCATTTACTTTACGTGGGCTCCCATGCATCGATGCTGTTATTCAGAAAGAGTCGCCTGGCTATGCCTGCTCTATGTGGAAGTTCTTTGAACAAGTCCGGCAATATGGATATGCTTTAAGAAACGTAATCAAAGGCAGCATGGCTTTCAAAGACTGGTGCGAAATATTCATCTTCCCAATTATTAAACACCTGCTCATCGAACCCAAAAAAGGTAAAAAAGCTGCTTTTCAAACCGTTTTTGACATATTTAACCCTTAAGTTAACGGCTATGGTGATAACACCGACCATAGGCTAAAGATATGTTGGCGGCAGCGCGAACAAGGGTGAAAACTATATAATAATTTGCAGTTCCCTATGTTGAATTCTTTGTGATCTGTAGGTGAAGAGATTTTCTTTGTCTATTTTAGGGTCTATCCTTTTGTGGCTTATTTTATGGAGAAAATAAAAATTACGCTTCCTTATTACACAGAAATCAACGATTTTCTGGCCTCTATTCCATGGCCAGGACGAACAGCTGATCCAGACTTTTACTGTTTGAGGTTAAAGCCACTCGATCAGGACCTGCAGATATACCGGCCACCTTTCAAACGTTCATTTTATTTTTTCGCCCTGCTATTCAATTCCGGTAAGATCGAGGTTAACTACGGCGATCAGACCATTCATGATCCTGATTCTTATCTCGTCTTTCATTCGCCCAATCTTGTGTATAGCTTTGCTCATAACAATGCCCTGGAGGGTTATGTGATTTATTTTAAGCAGGAATGCTTCTCATTCTTCAAACCAGACTTTCACCAGCAATTTCCCCTATTTAATGTGTTACATACCAACCTGTTTAAATTTGACCATGCCACATTTAAACAGTTAGCGCCACATTTTGAAGCTGTATTTACCGCTTATGATGAGTCGGCCAAAGCACAACATATTGAAGCAAGGGTAAAGTTGCTTGGCTTGCTTTACCACCTGGAAGACTTTGCGTTGGAAAAGAAAAAGGATATTCGCCTGGCTACAACGCAGCAAATCCTGTTGCGTAAATTTATTCGGTTAATTGATAACCATTATATCAATAAGCGCACCGTGCAGGAATACGCAGATCTGCTTTCGGTTACCCCCAACTATCTCTCCCAATCTGTCAAACATGTTTCGGGCAAAAATGCGCTTACTTTTATTGCTGAACGCCTGGCCACTGAAGCCAGATCGCTCATTCAATACACCGATTTTGAGGTAGCCGAGATTGCCTATCAACTCAACTTTTCAGACCCCTCTAATTTTGGCAAATTCTTCAAAAAGCAGGTAGGCTTGTCGCCTTCGGAGTTCCGGAAACAACGCAAGTAATTAAATTGACCTGTTTATCCAAGTTTTCGACCAAATCTCCTGCGTTAGTTTAAGTTTTTTTGTTCAAGTAAATTATATATATCCTAAACGATCAGTTTAAAAAGATGGCAACTAAAGTATTTATCAATCTCCCTGTGAAGAACCTGGCTAAGTCCATGGAGTTCTTCCAAAATTTAGGTTTTTCTTTCAATCCGCAATTTACCGATGAGAAGGCCGGATGCATGATTGTGAGCGACAGCATTTTTGTGATGCTGCTTACCAGCACCTATTTCAAATCTTTTATTGATACTGAAGTTTGCGATGCGCATCACTCCACCGAAGTACTTATTGCGCTTGAGGCAGCGTCAGCAGATGAAGTGAAACAATTTATCAGTAAAGCCGAATCATTGGGCGGAAAGGTATACGCTCAAGCACAGGACCAGGGCTGGATGTACCAACACAGCTTTGCCGATTTGGACGGTCACAAATGGGAAATGGTTTACCTGAATATGAATCAGTTCCCACAATCGTAAACATTTAAAAATTAGACATCATGAACTACAATTCAGTTGTGGATGCTTACATAGCTAACGCGGAAGATTTTGCAAAACCCATTCTTGAGTATTGGCGCCGACTTATTCATGAAAATTGCCCGGATGCCAAAGAGACGATAAAATGGAGCCTGCCTCATTTTGATTATAACGCGGATAATATGTGTGTAGTGGCATCCTATAAAAATCATTGCTCTTTCACGTTCCTGAAGGCCGAACTGATGACCGACCCGCGTCTGAAGGCAAACAAGGACTTGAAGCCGATCCAAAGATTTTTAGGAAAGATCAGCAAAATAACCGACCTTCCACCGGATGATGAATTTATAGCCATGCTTAATGAAGCCATGCAGTTAAACGAAAAAGGCATCAAGATAAAAAGGGATAAGCCGGAATCTGATAAACCCAAGGTACTGGAAACGCCCGATTATCTGCTGGCTGCATTAGTAGCTAACCCCAAAGCAAAGGAAGTTTTTGAAAGCAAATCCAACTCTTTCCGCAAGGAATATATTATTTGGATTACCGATGCCAAAACCGACGAAACACGACAAAAAAGAATAAATGAAGCTTTAGAATGGATAGTCGAGGGAAAAGGCAGGTTTTGGAAACACCAAAAATAGACGTCCTAAAATACTATACCATCTTATCTTAAAACTATTGGGAAATAAAAACAAGAACCAGACTGATGATTTCTTGTTTTTATTTCCTGTAATCTCTTTGATTATTGCGAGAATCGCTGTTAAGTGTTCTAACCGGCTCCCTTTATCTCCGCAAACGTTCGCAAGTACCGAATTACTTGCGAACGTTTTTCATTTATTTTCATATCAACCTTCAAAAAAAATTAAAGATTCTGTTAATTGATCGGCGCTTATTAATTTCTTTCATTTAGTGTGATGGTGCATGTAACCCCAACTGTCAATTTGCCCTTCCTTTTTTATCCTCTGCACTACCGATTACAGGCTGGAACAGCATGCCGAAAACGGGCTTTATCATATCGAACTGAAATTAAAAATCAAGAAATAAATGATCGATTGCCTGATCGTGGGACGACGAACCCATAGCCCGAAATATTATCCGCAACTACTGCGAACAATTATCGTTTTTGCATGTGGTCGCAGAATGCGGCAACGCTTTGGAAGCTAAAGAGATCCTGTCAACCCAAAATATAGACCTCCTATTTCCGGATATTCATATGCCCGTACCAAACGGTATCAGTTTTTTAAATACCCTGAGATACCCGCCACAGGTGATTTTTACGACCGCCTATCAGGAACATGCCGTTACTGCTTTTGACCTGGCAGCCTGCGATTACCTGCTCAAACCTTTTTCCTTGGAGCGTTTTATCATCGCAGTGGATAAGGCGAAGGAAAAAATTCAACAAGTGCCAAAGCCCGTTGGCGAAAATTTTCAAGCAATATTGCAAGACTACTTTTTTTTATCAGATCCGAAGGAAAGGTGTACAGGGTATTTTACAACGATTGTTTATATGCCGGGGTCCAGGGAAACTACACCAAAATTATTACCATAGATAAAGTTATTTCAACGAAAATGACTTTTTCAGCTTTAATAGATTTACTGCCCGTAGAATTATTTATCAGGGTACATCGCTCATTCATCGTCAATAAATCAATGATCAGTCATATTGAAGGCAACTGGGTATTTATCCGGCAAAATGAGATTCCTATAGCGAGTAACTACCGGGATAACTTTTTAAAAATTATCGGGCTGTAATTTAACGATGTGGTCTATTTGTGATCGACTAATCTGAGAGGAACTTTAGTTTTACAAAATAGTTCGTTATCATTAGGCTATTTAATGTTATTAGGATTATCGTTTATTATCTCTCTTATGATCTCTAAAATCCCTTCCAAGTGTTCTAATAGATTCCCATTCACCCCGCATAACGTTCGCAAGTTGCGAAATGCTTACGAACGGTTCTATAAAATTTTTTTATAGAAAACCTATTTTTTTTTCTGCAAAAAAAGTAATACACAATTAGATTGTGCATTAAAATCAAATTCTGTCCTATTTTTGAAATTTTACTTTGAGGCTGTTTGTTTCTTGTTCGAAAACATTCTATACATTTTTCATCAACAACTCTACCTCTATCTTTAAAGTTGGTAAATGATTCATAATTATGCTCCAGATAACAATATCATTGACGTTATCATAAGAGTGTATGACCTTATTTCGCAAGTCAACAATTTGCCTTGCATATGAAATTGAAATCCCCGGATTAATTTTTAATAATTTGCTTACTGCCTCTCCTATAATTTCAAGCTCTCTTTCTACAGCACGCCTTTTGGTCTTATTGTTAATATATTCGTCAAGAATTCTGCGTCCATCCAGGTGCTCATCAATTGATGAAACGGATAAAATAACATCTGTAAGAAGTTTTTTCTCTTCAATGGTCATAAAACAGCTATTTTCTGACTGTTTATACTCTGAAGTAAGTAAGGATTAGTAATTGTTTCTTCTGCGACAATATCCACATCTTTTTTAAGAAGCTTTTGTAAGGCATATATAAGCTGGAAATAATTGTTGCCGTACTCTGTATAGCTAAGATCAGGGTTAAAACTTACCATAAAATCCACATCACTATCGTCAGACATATTTCCAAGAGTGGCACTGCCAAACAGGTAAGCTCTTATTACACCATAGCTTCGCATTACATCTTTTATTTCTGATAAATTAGACTCGACTAAGCTATTCATAATAGCAAATTTACAATTATTAGTATCAAAATAATAATTTTGATTAAATGAAGCAAATCATAAATTAAGATCTACAAGTTATTTGTCTCAATAATTTCTTTTATAATTTCCAAAATTCCATCAAGATGTTCGAATAGATTCCCGTTCACCCCGCTAGTTTCAATATCAAAGTACACTAAAATCATGAAAATCAAATGATTGATGAATTTTGTTTTTGGGTTAAAAGTCCATTTTATCCACCAATTCGCATATATCGCAAAATGAAAAAATCACAATTAATTGCATTATTAATCGCGCCAGCTATCGCGTTTTCACAAGAAAAAAAACAACTACAAGACAGTATTAAGGACGACAGCTATGGGACCCTGATGGGCTGGAGAATTAAAAAAGGCGATAGGAGTCGGCAGCATGCCGGATCACAAATTTGCTTTTATCTACCGTAGTCCTATCAACGCTTTAAAATTACTGGGGGCTCAGGAAATCATGAGACAAGTGACGACAGTTACAATAAAGTTTATTTGCGATCAGATCAGGCCAGACAAACTATTGTTAAAAGCGTATTTATAAATGGAACAAAGAGAGGTGGATACACCGTGATGGCTAAGATAGGTGTAGGAGATATGGCAAATTATTGGGTTGAATTAGACAATGCAGTTCAATCAAGTGAGATATTATATTGGCACCAGGCCAACTGAGCGTTAAGCAAAAGAACAATAATATTGCACAAGCTTCCGCCAATACCGTTATCAATCAAGTGCCCGCCGACAATTTAGATAAATTAAAAAAGCTAAAAGGACTGTTAGATGCCGGAGCTATTACCCAGGCTGAATATGATGTAGTGGGCTCAGTTGGCCGACGAAGGGGTCACAAAGCTTAATTTTAAGCCGTTTGTTTCCTTAATTAACACAGTTCTGAAATTGTCCAGGAATAGTGCTTACTATTGTAGCATTAGGTTTTACTGTGTGGTTTTCTAGCAGATCACTTGAATCGATAAATGACCAACTTAGTGTTTTTAGCTGTTTAATTAAGGTTTTCGTGACAGGGTTTGTCAGAGTAAAGATGGGGACGACGAAGTACATCGCGTGCTCACAACAAAGTTTGTCCGCCAGGCAGATGTAATGACATTAGAAGAGTGGAATAAATATAAAGAGTTGTGAAATAACACCTTGCTGATAATGGTCAACGTTTTCATAAATTAAACTTTGGCTGATATTTCAACAAGATGGCGGTCAATTCTTTTATAATAAGGTTATCGCTTAAAGAGATTATTTTCCCCTTCAATTTCTACATGGTCCTGTTCTGCTACAGCCTTATATTCATAACTTCCTTTTAAAGGTCTAATCGTGTCCTGAAAGCTCCCATCTGCCTGAATATTCACCCAATTTCCAACTTGCCATTTATCTGCATATAAAGTTTCTACCTGGCCATTATAGCGCCGGTAATAAAAATGTGCCCGTATTACTGTTTTGTTTTTATAGTTCAAAATGCGACCCTTTAAAATTGCGCCGGCGGCAATTGGTATGGCCCTGCCTGTTTCAACCATTACAGCTTCATTAAACGCGGGATCCACATTTTCAAGCTTTATCACCACCGGATTGGGCCAGCGGTGATCATCATAAATGCGTTGAGCCTTTACAACAGAAATCTCTAAACCCTCATCTGTTTGTTTATATCTGCAACTAACATCGTCATTTTTATATTCAATTACCTGGCTGTTCTGGCCTAAAACACTCACCCGGGTACTGGCTTTGCCAACGGCCGAACGTATAAGAAAACTTTTACGGGTGCCTTCTCCCCAATCATGAACATTCGTAACAATAGCATACAGGGTATGACCGCCTTTGGCAGTGAATAAGATATCACCCTCTTTACTCACTATCCAGCTGCGTACGCTATCAATACATTCGCGGTTAACAAAATACCATGCCGACATTTCACGCAAGCGCTCCTCCTGTTCAATTGGTAGTTCGCCATTGGGTTTAGGGCCAACATTCAGCAATAACGAGCCGCCTTTTGCACGTGCCTCTATCAGCAAACCAATTAACTGGCTGCCCGATTTGTAGCGTTCATTGGTTGGCTGGTAGCCCCATGCCGTACCCATGGTAATGCATGATAACCATGGTTCGTTGATCATGGCACCGGGCATAATTTGTTCAGGGGTTTTGATGGCACCGCGGGTAATGAGCAGATCTGGCTGTAATTTCCAGCAGGTTTGCTTAACCATCTCTTTAGGCTCGCCATCAATAAAAAGCACATCTATTTTGCCATATTTGGTCATTAGCTCCTCGCATTGCTGCCGGGTATAATCATCATAAGCCTTGCGCGTAGCTCTATCCATTTTCACATCGGTGCGGCTAATGGGTATATGATGGTCACGAAGAAAATTAAAATCCTCCGGCGAGAAATAAAAGCCTACCTGTAGCCCTGCTTCCCGTGTAGCATCTACAAATTCTTTTAGTAGATCTTTTTTATAAGGAGTATGGGTGATGTTAAAATCGGTTGTCTTGGTATCCCACATACAAAACCCAGAGTGGTGTTTTGTTGTAAATACAATGTATTTCATGCCTGCCAGTTTAGCTAAAACAGCTATCTGGTGCGGATCAAACTTCGCCGGATCAAAAGTTTTGGGTAAATCATTAAAATACCGGTTCACATAATCATCGCTCGCGCCTACCAGCGAATGGCTGATCACTACGCCTAACTGGCTATCCATACTAAAATGGATAAATAAACCTAAACCGGTATTTTTAAGCCATAATTCCCTTTCAGGTTTATTCAGGTTATAATCGCTGGCTTTGTCATCTTTCACAACATCATTTTGGGCAAATACATTGTTAAAGCAAAGTATTAATATCAAAAATGCAAATACTTTTTTTATCATCATTACGAAGGTTAAAATAATCAGGAAGAACCAAGGTTCTTCCTGAGGTAAAGCTGTTTAAACTAAATGCGGCAGCTGCTATTGTTTATCCCAATAAATACGCGTTAAAAGATCATCCGGGCCTTGCCTGGCGATAGCCGCAGCGTAAGACTTAGCATTCAAGTTCTGCTCAGAAACAGGGTATAACATCCTGCGGAAAATTTTACCCCCGGTAGCGTTGCCCGGGTAGTTATTAGGCGTCAAAGCAGGGTAACCAGTACGCCGGTAGCTGGCAAAAACTTCCTGGGCATCCGGAAATATACTAACCCAAAACTGGGTATAAATTTGCTGCATTTGCTGATCGAACGTACCTGCGGCAAGCTGGTTATTATTAACATAAGTACTGATTTGGGTGGTAGATAAAGTTCCGTCGCCTGAACCTAAACTAATAACCGACCATTGCCGTAGGGCTGCAGCAACACCATCTGAATATAATGAGCCGGCTGTTGCTCCGTTGTACCATCCTCTTAGCGCGGCTTCGGCCAATAAATAATACGATTCAGCTGCGGTAAATATTAACCTGGGTGAGTTTAATAGCAGCAGTGTTTTAGGATTTGGTTCACTGAGTGTGGCAAAGTTGCCTGGTTTGGCGCTTAAAGTAGCCGGCATACCTTGTTGTTTTGAGAACGTAGTATCGGGCACTCCGCCAGCATATACTATTGATATGATGCCTAAACGCGGATCATGGCTCTGTTTAAGGTAGTTGATAAATACATCCTGGTATTTCCCTCCTTCCTGGTTCGTGTTTCCGTTAGCTGCAATATAATCATTATTGTAAAGATTTAATGCTAAGGGGTTCTTATTGATATCCTGGCCACCGGTTAGGTAACTTACCTTGGCAATATCAGCATCGGCCGTAATTACACCACCAGCAATGGCTTTGGTTACCCAGGTTTGGGCAGTAGCCACATCCACTTTGGTAAGCCTCATCCCTAACCTTAACATCAGCGAATAGGCAAACTTTTTCCATTGGGTGGTATTTCCACCATACATCAGGTCGCCTGTTCCAAAGGTAGCCTTGGTAGCATCCAGGCTTGTAGCTGCCTGGTCAAGCTCGGTAAGCATGTTAGCGTAAATATCTTTCTGGGCATCATAAGCAGGCGTAAAATTACTGCCGGTATAGCCTTGTGCTGCCTGTGAGTATGGAATATCACCATACAGATCTGTTAACCGGCTGTAGCAGTATACCCTCCATATACGGGCCTCGGCCAGCAGGTTCACTTTTGCCGGGTCGGCCTGCACAGCACTGATCACAACTGCCAGCTCATTTAAGGCATTTGGATAAGCGCTACTGAAAGAGGCCGACGTAGTATTTACCTGGCTGGCCACATATTTGGACCCAAAGCCGGAAACATCATTATAGCTTGTTGTATACTGCATAGTGCCTAACAACAGGTTAAGCATATTGGCTACACCATCATACTGTGCCTTGGTGAAAACAAACTGAGGTGTTGGATCACTTACCGCGTTGGGGTTGGTGTTCAGATCTGCAAAGTTTTTTGTACATGATACTAAAGCCACCAGGCCGAACACTGCAAGAAATTTATATATGTGTATGAATTTGTTCATCGTTCTAATTTTTATCGTTAAAATTTAACTGAAAGATTTAAGCCAAATGACCGCGTACGGGGTAAACCAATTGACTCGAAACCCTGAAAATTACTGTTGCTATAGCTTTGCTCCGGATCAAAATCAGTATGTTTCATCAGCGTGAACAGGTTGCGCGCAACAAATGAAATATTGGCCGATTGAATTTTCAACGCTTGTAAATTAGCTACCGGTAAACTGTATGAGAAAATAACCTGGCGAAGTTTTATAAAGCTGCCATCATGTAAAAACAACTCAGAATAATTTTTATAGTTATCATAATAAGTACGCAGGTCACTTACCGGCACTACACGGCTGTAAGCTGCGCCGGTTTGGTCAACACCATTCAGTGTTAACCCATTTTCCCTGCCGGGCAAAGTTGATTTCAATAACCCTAAACGTGTCTCGTATACCTCACTGATAGAGAATATCTTGTTCCCGAATTTACCATCAAGTAATACATTTAACGAAAATCTTTTATACCTGAACTCGTTGGTATAACCCATGGTTAGCGGGGCAACGCTTTTACCCAAAGGTACCAGGCCGGTTGCTACCGGATAGCCGCTTGCTGAGTTAAAAACCGTGTTTCCTTTAGCGTCCTTCAATATTTTAGTTCCAACAATTTCAAAAGCCGACTGGCCAACAATGTTGTTGATATTTCCCCAGTTACCTACTGTGGTGGCTAAATTCATTGATGTTATACCAGGGGTAAGGCTTAATACTTTGTTATCGTTATAAGAAACGTTATAACTTGTATACCATGAAAAATCCTTGGTCTTTACAGGCGTACCGCTTACCAGGGCTTCCATACCGCGGTTACGCATATTTCCCGAGTTTAAGTAGACACTATTGTAACCTGATGTTGACGAAATAGTAGCGTTCACAATATCATTTTTTGTCATCCGGTTATAATAAGTTAGGTCAAAACCCAGCCGGTTACCAAACATTTGCCCTTCAAAACCGCCTTCGGAAGTGGTAGATGTATAGGGTTTAAGGTTAGGATTGGTTATGCCGCTTATACCTGAGCCTGCTGTGTTACTACTTACGTTTTGTAACGGCTGACCCGAACTTGGTACATTGCTGTAAGTTAGCCTGATAGCATAGGGGTCTGGCGCACCGCCACCCACCTGTGCATAGGCGCCTTTTAATTTTAACAGATTAAATACCGCCGGCAAATGCAGCGCTTCAGACAGAATTAAACTCCCGTTAACGCTTGGGTAAAATATGCTGTTATTTTGTGGACTCAGGGTAGAAAACCAGTCGTTACGGCCGGTAACTGTTACATAGAACAAGCTTTTATAACTGAAATCTGCTGATCCGAATACAGAATTAACTTCCTGGCGAAGTGATTTATTTAACGAGGTGGGTGAAGCCAGGTTATTATAACTGTAAAAATAGGGTATGGTATATCCCGTACCCGAAAAATCAAACTCATTATTTTCTGAATGCCGTTTGTTAACACCGCCTAAAAAAGATAGGCCAAAATCTTTGATCTGTTTTTTGTAAGAGATGGTTACTAAACCGTTGGTTTCAGTAACATCAGATTTAATACCGTTATACTGCCCGGTTAAAGCATATAAAGTACCGGTTGGGGTAATATAGGTATAGTTATAATCAAAATGATCCTGACTTACTGCTCCTTTGATCACAAAGTCCTTAAATAATTCATAACTAATGGAGCCCTGCCCTAAAAACCGGCTTTTGCGGTCGTCTTCTTTAAACTTGTTGATCACAAAGTAACCGTTGGTTGCCACGCTGGCATCATTCCAAACGGTCTCGTTACCGCTGGCATCATAGCCGGGTTTTAACCAGCGCACATCGGCCGTATTAGCTATCATGTAAGGCGACCAGTTGGGGTTAGCGGTAGCATCACCGGCACTGCTGCGATTATGAGCTTTTTCAAGATTGTATTGGGCCAGCGCTTCAAAGCTTAATTTGGAACTCAACTTGCCAGATAGGGAAAGATTAGCTGTTTTACGGTCATAAGTAGTTCCGGGCAATATACCTTTACTGTTCAGATCAGCCAATGAAAAACGGTAAACAATGACATCTGAACCGCCGGATAAAGCCAAGGTATTGGTGTAAGTGCTTCCCGTCTGATAGTAGTTTTTCAGGTTATCTTTTTGTGCAATGTATGGATGGGTCAGACCGTCAACCCCTACATAGTCTGTTGAACCATCAATTTTAGCTCCCCATGACCGGCGGCCCGAAGCCTGCGCCGCAGCCAAAGTAGTTGGCTTTACACCGCCATCTCCCTGGCCGTATTCATATTGAAAATCAGGTAATGTAGCTATCTTTTCAATGGTTCCGGTGGACGTAAACTCCACCCCAATACCCTTTTGTGCCTTGCCTTTTTTAGTAGTAATGAGGATGGCTCCGTTAGCAGCTCTCGAACCATAAAGGGCAGCTGCGGTTCCGCCTTTAAGAACCGTAACAGACTCAATATCATCCGGGTTAATGGCGGCGATGCCATCGCCGCGGTCAACGTTTGAGCCACCACCGCTGGATGTTGGCGCATCTCCGGGTACAGAGTTATCAATAGGCATACCGTTAATAACATATAAGGGCTGATTATTACCGGACAATGAGCCGTTTCCACGAATAATAACACGGCTTGACCCGCCCGGTCCGGTTGATAAACCAGCAACATTAACACCCGCCACCTTGCCGGTAAGCGCGTTTACAACATTGTTTTCGCGCGCCTGCGTCAGTTCAGAGCCTTTAACTTCTGATACAGCATAACCCAATGATTTTTTTTCTTTACTGATGCCTAAAGCGGTTACTACCACCTCATTGAGTGTTTGGCTATCTTTTGAAAGTTTAACAGTTACCGAAGCCGACCTGTCTGTTATATTCAGTTCGGTTTTAGTGTACCCAATAAATGCTACAACTATGGTAACCGGCTGACCTTTGTAGCTTGTTGGTACCTTTAAATCAAAGTTTCCGTCAGCATCGGTAGTTGTTCCAATCTGCGGGTTGTCTTTTAAGGTGACCGTTGCTCCCGGCACACCCGTTTCATCATCGCCGAAAACCACTTTTCCCTTTACATGATCATCTGCCTGTTCCTTTATGCTGTTAGCCTCATAAATAACATACTGTTTGGGGTTTATTTTTTTAAAACCTAAATCAAACTCCGTTAATAATTGGGTCAGTTTACTTTCAACGTCCTGCGTACGGCTAACAGAATCCGGAACAGCCGAAATAAATTTATTATTTAACAAGCCTTCTTTAAAAGCAATCTGGATATGATATTGCAACTTGAGGTTTTCTACGGCAACCTTTAAACTTTTTTTTGATTCCGCTACCTGTTGTTCTGCAGAGATGGTGTATCCCGGGCCTTTTCTAGCTGTTTTCCTGGCCATGGCCAACTGGGCGTTACTTGATATGCCATTTATTAACAACAATAGCAGCAGTGTACAACATCTTAAACAACTCGTTGAGTCGAAGTTTCGCATACGTTTTAATTTAATAGGGTAATTTAAATAGGGGTTAATTAATAGTTATTTGATGATCATTCTGATAAACATTTACATGTAAAGAAGTGGAAATGGTTTCCAGCAGCTCTTTCACGCCGGTAACACTGATCTCACCCTCAATTTCCAGGTCCTTTGAAGATGGGTTCGTATATTTAATCTGATAACCATAGGAATCTTCAAGCGTTCGTAATATTTCACCCAGCTTAACATTATTAAATATGAATTGTCTTTTTGACCAGCTCATCAATTTTTCGGGATGGGTAAGCTTACTTTTTAAGGAAATGTTTTGGGCAGCATATTCAACATAATCTCCGGGGGATAATGTAACAGGAGATAAGATTTTTTTAACCGGATTGGCTGTAACCCTGATTTTACCGGTAACCAAACCAACATTAACTTTATCATGCCTGTTTTTAACATTAAAAGTTGTTCCTAAAACTTCAATATTCAAATCGTTGCAATGCACAACAAAACGTTCGCCTTTTTTAATATGTGCAGGGTCCTGATTAAGGTGGATAACATGAAAGAAGCCCTCCCCTTTTAACCATACTTCCCTGGAATTTTTCCCCCATCCGTGTTCATAGGTGAGGGTGGAGTTTCCATTCAGCAAAACGGTTGTACCGTCGGGCATTACGACTGTTTTTATTTCGCCAAATGCGGTTTGAAAATTTTGCGGTTGATTATACCTGTAAATAATGGCGATCATTGCCACCAGCAGAACGGCAGCCGCAATGCGCAGGAACTGAGGTAACCTGAAAACTTTAGCTTGCTTAGCAGCAGGTCCAACTTCGGCCTCTATACGTTTCCATACATCGGTTAGCCTGTCTTCATTAAAAAAAGTATCCTGTTTACGATAGGCAAGAATTACCCTTGAAGCCCGTGCTATATCATTTTTTTTATCGGGAAAGTGCGCTGAAAGGTTATTCCAAAAAATATTTTTTTCATCAGTTGGGTTAAGCACCCAAGCAATAAAATCGTCATCTTCTAAAAATTCTTTAAACGTGTAGGCGGAGTATTTACTTGCATCCATGTATTAAGTGTGTTTTAAACATTCCTTATATACACAGAGATATCCAAATTATCCCTTCATGGAGCAAGTTTTTTTATTAAACTCTCACATTTACTCTTATTTCAGAAAATAAAGCTAAAATAATGACCAGTTTTGACACTTTTAATACATTTTCCATGCTAGTTAGTGCCTTATAAAGGAGCTTATAAGCAGAACTTACGTTAATTTCCATAATATCCGCAATTTCCGGATAGCTAAACCCCTCGTAAAAGCGCAAAAATACAATTTCCTGCTGCCGGTGAGGCAAAGTTGCTATTACCGATTTAATTTGATTTTGTAACGCCCTTTCCTCTTCGTTGGCGATTACCACATGATCGAAAGATACTTCGAATGAAAAAGGATAGTCATCTTCTATTTCAGTAAAGCGTGACTGCGATTGCATTTTCCTGAAAATAATGTTTCTCAGTGCCTTGTATAAGTAATTTTTTACTGATGCCGGTGTGCCTAAGTTAGTTCTGTTTGTCCACAACTTAATAAACAGATCGTGAACCGCGTCTTCAATTAAGTTTACATCCTTAGTGAATTTATAGCCATAATTATTTAAAAGCTTAAAATTTTGATTGTATAATTGGGTATATGCTTCCCAACTTCCCTCTTTAAAGGCAAGCCATATTGTAGTGTTATGATCTTCATGAATACTAACAATATTTTCAGGCATATTTACTTAAACCCACTTAAAAAAATGAAATTAAACACAATGTAGTTAATTTTAACATCAAATAGCATGTATTTCACATAAGTGTATTATTTACAATCATCAGAAATAACAGGCAGCTAGCAATTTGTACTTGATATGCGTCTTGTATTCCATTTTTGCAATTTCCTATTGGTTTTTGGAATTGCTTAACGGCTTGTATAAGGGTTTTTCCGGATCACAAGTTTTAGTGTCAGCCCCTCTTGGTATTTAACAGGTGATGATGTTTCCCGGCTTTAACAATAGGCAAACAGGCGAGAAGAAGGCACATTAAACCTCAGGTTCTGTGCTATTTAAGATGGTCAATTTTTTACAGAATGATTTAACCGGATTTCCGGAATGCAGTGATCTTGGGTCCCGGAATCTCCAAAAGAGGCCGCTAAACGTTAAAACTTGCCGAATAGCTACCTAAGCAAACGAGCGAAGCGGAAAACGATCGGTCAAATGATGTTAAAAGAAACAGCAAATTTGATCAGTTGAGAAAGACAGCTGATCTCTAATTTATGTAAGATGTTTTTCCTATGGTTATTGACCGTATAGATCGACAAAAATAAAATATCTGCTATCGCTGTACTACTGGCACCACCCACAATCAAACGAATGATTTGTTTTTCCCGGAGGCTTAATAATTTGAATAAATGATAATTTTTACGGACAAAAACATCATCCTCAATCATCTGATTTAACTTTCGACCCGCATAACTAAGCTTACCAGCTTCTATCGCCACATGAAAAATTTTGGATGAATCTCCCGGATAAGGCCCGAGATACAGCCGTGATGTAGTTAAATACCAGGTGTAGTCACTTTTACTATTTGGCCTCACGCGCTGGAAAAAAGAATGTACCTTATTGGCATCTCCTTCCTTTACGAATTTGATAATTTCCGGAATCAGAATTTTCATTTCGTCCTCCGGAAAAAATCTCGTAAAATACGCATCGCCCATAGCGGCCAATTCCTCACTGCTTTTTCTTAAAATATCGCAACCAGATTTGTTCATATAGGTGTTGGTCATGGTACTCAAGTCCTGCACCATGACACTACCCGGTATAAAATCACCGACATCTTCAATACTCAGGATATTTTTATTA
>Ga0193717_1000730_pt1 | contig 20889 bp, 19 predicted proteins | sample U2c2metaG_FD_145900 | JGI IMG/M metagenome (GOLD analysis project Ga0193717, IMG submission 145900) | Soil microbial communities from a riparian zone of the East river system, Colorado, United States - U2c2 | ecosystem: Environmental > Terrestrial > Soil > Riparian zone | place: USA: East River...
GCACCTGGTCAGCCATCGCGAACGCGTCGGCGAAGGTGGTCTTTTCGTTGGCGACCCGGAACAGGTTCTGGTTCGGGATGATCAGCAGCGTGTCGACCGCCTTCTGCAATTCGTTGATGCCGGCCTCGGCGACGCGCATGCGGCGCACGCCCTCGAAGTGGAACGGCTTGGTGACCACGCCGACCGTGAGGATGCCGAGCTCCTTGGCGCATTGCGCAACGATCGGCGCAGCGCCCGTGCCGGTGCCGCCGCCCATGCCGGCGGTGACGAACACCATGTGGGCGCCGGCGAGATGATCGCGGATCTCGTCGATCACTTCCTCCGCGGCGGCGCGGCCGACATCCGGCTGCGAGCCCGCACCGAGCCCTTCGGTGACCTGCAGGCCCATCTGGATGATGCGCTCGGCCTTTGAGAGCGTGAGCGCCTGCGCGTCGGTGTTGGCGACCACAAAGTCGCAGCCGACGAGGCCCGCCGTGATCATGTTGTTGACCGCATTGCCGCCGGCGCCGCCGACGCCGAACACGGTGATCCGCGGCTTGAGCTCGCGAATGTCGGGCATCTTGAGATTGATGGTCATGGCTTGCCTCTTGTCAGAGCGGACGCGCGCGTGCCGCCGCTGGGGTTGGCCGGTCCGCCCCCGGCCGTGAGTTGAAGTCGGTGCCGCTCATCGGAGCTTCTCCGGGCCCTCTCGCGAAAACAGTCGCGAATGGCGCGCGCGAACCGCGCCCTTGGACCCGGCGCGCAGTCTGGGGAGTGGATGGTAAACAACTGGTAAAAATTGCCGGCCGTAGCGCGATAAGACCGCGCGGTATGCGTATTTCGACGGAGGCTGTGCCGGCGGACTCCTGCGGCGCCCGCGTTCTTCTTCCCCTCGCCCCGCGAAGCGGGGAGAGGGTGCCCGAGTGTAGCGAGGGCGGGAGAGGGGTAAAGGTGCGCACCTCGCAGGGCGCGCGCGCCAAGCGCGCCACCCTCCCCTTCGACCTGCCGACCCTTGCCATCCGCCCCGGTGCTTCCCTCGGGCGCCCATCTCAGCGCGGCGCTCTCAGCGAATCATGGCAGTGCAAGGAATCTGATTTGCGCGGTTTGCGCTAGGGGTTTGTGGGGACGAACGGCTGCGCGCGCGAGGGGCGCCCCCCGATCGAGCCGCAGCGTGTTATTGTGGCAAGCATAAACATTGCGAGACCCGGCTATGGTCAATGCATTGAAACCCCTCGAGGATGTCCTGAACGACGCGCGCCTGTTGGATGCGGAGAGCCGCTGGAACGACTTCCTGAGTCAGGCGGCACCAAATGACACTTTTGCGATCGTTCACCACGGCGATCTCGACGGCGTCATTGGCGGCGCTTATGCGAGCGCCTTCCTGAAGAAGCATTTCGAAGGCGCGAAGCCGGCAATCTATTGGGTGGGGACGGAGGAGTATGATTTCACCGACCTCAGGAAATGGGTGAAGGAAACTGCGCCGGTTCATTGCCTGATCTTTGATATTTCAATCGTCAACAATCCGGACGCATTAGAAACCATTGCAGCTTCGGTCAGCGGGAAGGTTTTCATTTTTGACCATCACTTGATTAACTCCAGCGTCGGTGCCCTCCCCGCAAACGTGGTGCTGGCGAATCCCACCCCGGCTCCGCTGCCCAAGAACGTAAAGCCGGTCCCAACGTTCATGTTTGCACTGAAGCTGGCGCAGAAAAAGGGGCTACACTTTCCGGATTGGCTCGCTGTTCTGGTCATGTTCACCGAGGGCGTTGATTCATTCTTCCCGCGAGAAATCGAAGCACTTGCCAGCACAGTGCCGGAGATGTCGGCCCATGGCGACTTGCGGAAACGGTACCGAAATTCACCGCTCGCGAGAACCGCAACACTGGTGCGGGCCGCGTATTCCACGGATGCAAAGGACGATCTTATCGTCTCCCTTTTGGATGATTTAGCAACGGGACGGGTCGTCCAGTACGCGGACTTTCATGGACAGATGGAGAGTCGCTTCCGCCGCGCCGCTGACAGCATTTCCAGTCAGATATCAGAACTTGTAGATCAATGGTCTCGCAAGCTGAGCGAAGGGAATATCAGCGGCCCGCTTGTGACCATTTTTATCCAAGGGCCTCATGCAGTCGCTGGTCCGGTCGCATCTATCATTCGGGGCCACAACCCGTCTAAAGTAATCATGGCGTGGATCGAGCACGGGCCTCGTGCGGTGATCGAGCTTCGCACGGGCAATGATATGCCGACGAACCTGGTGAGCCTGCTGGAATCCCTAAGTGGTCGCATCCTGCTCCTGAACTATGGCGGACACGCGCATGCGGCAGGTGCCACAGTGAACAGGTCCGATATTGAACGGTTCATCGAAGAATTGAGTAAGTCGGCGGACGAAAGTTACCGGGCCAACGGGCTCATTTAATGACCAACTACTACTCAATCGGCACTGCCAGGTACGATACAGTCGCGCCCGAGGCCATTGTCATTGCGCATGCGGTGCGGTGGCTGGCTGAGCAGCAAAACAAGGACGGTACCTGGGGCGGCGGCGGTCTCGATAAATTCATTTCAACCACGCACGCGCTGATGGCCCTAATGGCAATAGGTGTTCCACCGGACAACGAAGCTTTCGCACCGGCACTGGAATATCTCGCGACCCTAGACACTAAAAAGGAGTTATCGTTTTTCTGGAGGTCGGGTGTCTTCCTTAACCTCAAGAAGTATCGCGCTATCGTGGCGGGGGATGCCAAATACATCTGGTCCTTTAGAGGCCGCGTTGGCGTGCATCCGAACTACCCAGTGTACTTCTTCCTGTTGAAGTTGCTGCGCTTCGGGGGCTTGGAATCGAAAGTTGGTTTTGCATCAAAGGATGTGTGGAACGGATACTTGCGGATTGGGACCCGAAAAAGGGTTGGTACAACGAAACGTCGATTACGACGATGGCGGTGGCGCTGATCTATGACCTTCCGTTCCGCAATAAACGAGAAATCCTCCAGAAATCAGTCAAATTCGTACTCAGCAAGTTTGTGCCGATGCGAAGGAACGGCGGCAGGTTCTCGGAAAACCTGGTGGCTGATGCGTTCGTTGTCTTCAATCTTTGCGAGACTGGCATTCTATCAACTCCCGTCGGCGCGCCGCTTGCACCGCTGGTCGAAAAGATTGTGAACCGCTTACTCAGCGAGCTCCAGGAGGACACTTTCTGGGTCAGTGAGCCTCCCTTCGGCGGTGCCGTCGCTGATCGGATATATCCAACCGCGGTCGTCATTCGCGCGTTGCTATCATTCTACATCCGAAAGTATCCGGACTTCCTGAGTCAAATCGCTGGCCTGCTGACCGGAGAGCTGCTCGGCAGCAGGCCAGAGGCTGGCGGCGCAGCTCGCGCAATTGCGCCGTTCTGGGGTGAGATCATCAGCGAAGTGGACGAAAAGCTTTGTTTCGTCCTGATGCCGTTTTCTCCGAAGAAGCTCACTGAAATCTACGAACGATACGTAAAGCGTTCGGTCCAGCAACTGGATATGAGATGTGAGCGGGCCGACGACATGGTCCTCCCGACCGCTGTGATGAGGGATGTCTGGGAGCAGATCAACCGCGCAGCCGTGGTCATCGCTGATCTAACCGACCGAAACCCAAATGTCTTCTATGAGCTGGGTATGGCGCACGTGTTGGGAAAGAAAGTCATACTAATTATGCAAGCAACAACCACCATTCCGTTCGACGTCCATGGCATACGCCGGATCATCTATGAGGACAGCCCAAAAGGCTATGAGAAGCTGGCAGCGGACATCAAGCGCACCCTCCGCGCTATCTTGGATGAGCAAAAGAAGTCGGAGCCAGGGAAGGCCACTGTAGTTAGTTAGCTTAAGCAATGACTGCGTATGGACGGGGAGCGGACTGGAGACGATCCGCGAGCCGCGAGACCACCCGGCCGCTTCCCGTTTGGGGAATCTGCGGCGGCTCGGACAGCCTATCGGAATAGAGCCCGGTCCGGCGCGCCCGGACCCGCAAAATCAATATTGGAATCTTCCGGCCGGCATCCCCGCACAACTTCTTCCATTTGCTCGGTCGCCGGCCAACCGATGATTTCGCAGAGTGCGTAGACGAGCGCAAACATCGCATCTTGGAGATGCAACAAGCTCACATAGACAGGACCGGTACCGAGCCGCCCGTAACGGAACGATGTTGATCTAGGGTCGGCCGCGGCCAGCTCCTTGATGCGGTTTGTAATCCAGGCCGGAACGACCAGTTTACGTTCGCGTTGCACGAACTCGGCAAAATCATCCGCAAGCTCAGCCAGCCGATGCGTTTTCGGATATTTCACCATCGCCGTTTTCAGAAACAGCTCGATTGCATGCCGGTAGAGGAAAAGCACTGGGCTGCCGATTCGATGATCCTCCCACTCACCGCGAGCGATCGCCTCCGTGAGAGCATGAGCCGCTTCAAAATATTCATGAGCGAGGTCATCGGGTCCGGATACACCCATATCGTCAAACACAAACCCCTTCGGTCCTGTCAAAGGATCCTCACGATAGATATCAACCGGCTCCTCAAATAGTGGCCGCGTCATCGCGGCCTGCGTGTAGATCGCCATGCTGGCCTCCAGCGAATCGGGATTGACATCTTATCGATAAGACTGAGGCGGGAGCGATTTGAAAGGATAATTAGGAAGGGCGAGCGAGCCGTTCACGCGCGCGCCGGCCTATCCGAATGCGGGCGCAACAAGGTCTGCTCGGCCGCGCCTAAACCAGCTCCATCCGCAAATTGCGCCCTCCTTTTCGAGGATGGCGACCAGCGCAGAACTGTCCACCACGATCATTCAGGAATACCCCAGGCCTCGTCGAGAATGTCCTTCGGGCTACGCTTATCGAGCAAGGGGGCAGAACTCACGTCGCGTATGATCTCGCGCACGCGCTCAAGGTTGATCTCCTTGCGCGGCTTGGCGGCCTCAAAGGGAACGCCGGCAATCTGCGCCTCGAGCTCGACGCCGGCTCTCACGACGTCCTCGGGTGCGCTGCCGCGGCGCGCGGCCACACGCCGGGCCAATTCCTCTGTCTCGGGCGGGACTGTGATCATAGCTCCAGAATAATCGTTGTGCGGGTCTGCGGCAATGTCTGCGGCGACTCAAAACCCTCCCGCAGCCAGCGTCCCGACCGCCAAATACCAAGGCCCATCCCGAGCCATTGCTTCCCGACCGCGCGCTCGTCAGGCTGGCGGCGTGAAAATCGCGACCTACAACATCAACAACATCAACAAGCGGCTGCAAAACCTGCTTGCCTGGTTGCGCGCCGCAAAGCCTGACGTTGTTTGCCTGCAGGAACTCAAATCGACCGACGCCGCGTTTCCGGTCGCCGCCTTGCAGCGCGCGGGATATCGGGCGGTCTGGCGCGGCGAGACATCGTGGAACGGCGTCGCCATCCTGGCGCGCGGGATGGAGCCGGTGCTCACGCGCACCGAACTGCCGGGCGACCCGCATGATGCGCAGAGCCGCTACATCGAAGCCGCCGTCAGCGGCATTCTCATCGGCTGTCTCTATGCGCCGAACGGCAATCCGCAGCCGGGGGCGAAATTCGACTACAAGCTCGCGTGGCTCGATCGTCTCATCAGGCATGCCGCAACGCTGCGCAGGGCGAACGTGCCCGCCGTGCTGATCGGCGATTACAACATCGTGCCGACCGATCGCGATATCTATCCGACCAAATCCTACGACAACGATGCGCTGCTACAGCCGCAAAGCCGCGCCGCTTTCATCCGGCTCATCAAACAGGGCTGGACCGACGCCCTTCGCGCGCTGCATCCCGACGAGCGCATCTACACGTTCTGGGACTACATGCGGAACCGCTGGCCGCGCGACGCCGGCCTGCGGCTCGATCACGTTCTGCTGAGCCCGGACCTTGCGGCGCGCCTCAAGGCATCCGGCGTCGATCGCGCGGTGCGCGGCAAGCCCAATGCAAGCGATCACGCGCCGGTATGGGTGGAACTCGGGCCAGTGAAGAAGCCGCGTGCAGCAGCCAAGACCCCGCGCGCTCCCAAGGTCCGTGCAGCAAAACGCGCGGCCGCACGGAAAGCCCGGCCGCTGCTGGTGATCGACGGAGACTCGTTTGCGCATCGCGCCTATCACGCGCTGCCCAAGACGATCCTGCGGCCCGACGGCAAACAGGCGGGCGCGATCCTGGGGTTCGCCAACATGCTGTTGCGGTTCTACGAGGCGGAGCAACCGCGCGCGGTGCTGGTGGCCTGGGATACACTCGATGCGCCGACCTACCGCAACAAACTGTTTCCCGCCTATCAGAGCGGCCGGACATTCGATGCCGCGCTGATCGAACAACTCAAGACCTTGCCGCAATTCATCGAGGCCTGCGGGTTCGCCAACGCGAAGGCGCCCGGTTTCGAGGCGGATGATTTTCTTGCCGCCGCCGTCGCCGCGGAGGAAAAGCGCAAGGGGACGGCGTTGGTCGCGAGCGGCGATCGCGACACGTTTCAGCTCGTCTCCGAGAGGACGACCGTTCTTTATCCGGTTCGCGCAGGCGAGATGGCGCGTATCGATCCGGCAGAAGTCCGCGAGCGCTACGGCGTGGAGCCGCGGCAGGTGCCGGACTTCATCGCGTTGCGCGGCGATCCATCCGACAAGCTGCCCGGGGCGCCTGGACTTGGCGCCACAGGGGCGGCCAGCCTGCTGCGCAAATACGCAACGCTGGAGAATGCGCTCGCCGCAGGCCGGTACGCGGGACACGCCGACCGACTGCGCATGTTCCGGTCAATCGCGACGATGAACGCGAAGGCGCCCTTGCCTCCCCTGCGCGATCAGACGCCGACGTGGGACAGGGCGGCGGCGCTGGCGGCGAAATGGGGACTCAATCAGCTGGCCGGGCGGCTTGAGAAGCTTGGTAGGGCGCAATAAGCGCTGCGCAGCGGCGCGCATTGCGCGGGCGGCGCAATGGGCTTTCGCTTATTGCGCCCTACGAGTGGGGGTGCTCAAAAACTCTCGCGCAGCCACCGCCCGACGCGCGAAAAATACCCGTCGGTGCCCGTCATCAGCGCGCGCGTCCTGCGCGGCTCGCAGTGTTCCAGATAGGCGAACTGCGGATAGACGAGCAGCCCGGCGACTGCGGCGAACGCCGGTCCCTTCGTGGCATCGGTGAGTCCACCAATCCCAAGGGGCCTGCCGATGCGCACCTGGCGGCCGAGGATCTGCATCGCGAGGTCCGAGAGGCCGGTGAGCTGACTCGCGCCGCCGACCAGGATGACGCGGCCGCGCGGATCGGCGGCAAACGGCGAGGCGTGCAGCCTGTCGCGCACCATCTCCAAAATCTCTTCCACGCGCGGGCGGATGATGCGCACGAGCTGCGCGCGCGGGATCATGCGCGGCGGATCGCGCGGGTCGGCGTCGTTGGCTAACAGCGTGACCATGTCGCGGTCGTCGGACGGGCCGGACAGCGCCGCGCCGAACAGCGTCTTGAGCCGCTCGGCGTCCGAAAGCGTGGTGGTGAGCCCGCGCGCGATGTCCATGGTGACGTGCGCGCCGCCGAGCGCGAAGCCGTCGACATGCACGAACTTCCCGTCGGAGAACACCGCGAACGTCGTGGTGCCGGCGCCGAGATCGATCACGGCGGCGCCGAGGTCGGCCTCGTCCTCGGCCATGACCGACAGCCCGGACACGTACGGCGCCGCGACCATCGCCTCGACGCCGATATGGCAGCGCTCGACCAGCAGCGTGAGGTTGCGGGCGGCCGCGATGTCGGTCGTCACCACATGCATGTCGACGCCGAGCCTGCGGCCGAGCATGCCGCGCGGATCGCGGATGCCACGGTTCTCGTCGAGCGCGTAACCGATCGGCAGCGAATGGACGACCGCGCGGCCCTCGCGCACCGAATGATGGCTGCCGGCGGCGAGCACGCGCTCGATGTCGGCATCGCCGACGGTCGGCGTTTTCATGTGCACGGTCGCGGCGAACAATTCGCTGAACGTTCGCCCGGCGGCGATCGGCAGCACGACCGAGTCGACATGCACGCCGGCGGCGCGCTCGGCCTGGTCGACCACATGGCGCAGCGACTCCTCGGCGGCCGCAATGTCCACCACGTTGCCGGATTTCATGCCGAGCGCCTGCGCATGGCCGATGCCGAGCAACTCGATGCCGTGGGTGCGGCGCGGCAGCACGTCCTGCGCCGGGCGCGGTTTGAGCCGCGCGATCGCGCACACGATCTTGCTGGTGCCGATGTCGAGCGCGCACACGATCGCGGAGCGGCGGGGCGAGATCGGTTTCATCTTCGGCGCAAGGCCGTGCGAGAGATCGGTCACGCGTCGTTGCCCTTCTTCTTGGATGCCTTCTTGAGCGCGTCCTCGCGCGCCTGCGCGACCGCATCGGAGAGCCGCACGGTGAGGCGATCGGGAAGGCGCAGGTCGACCGCCGTGATGTCGCGATTGAGCAAATTCTTCTCGGCGCTCAGGCGCGCGAGCGTTTCGAGCGCGCGCTCCACGTCGGTGTCGGGCAGGCGCACGTCGATGCCGTTCTTCAACCGCAGATTCCAGCGCCGGTCCGCGACCAGGATCGCGGCACGCACCTGGTCGCGTACCGAGGGATAGCGGTCGAGCACCGCGAGGAAGTCGCGCGCCTTGACGGCCGCGCCGTTGCCGACCACGAACGGCAGCGCGGCCAGCCGCGGCTCGACCTTGCCGGCAAGCACGGTGCCGTCGGCGGCGATGACATGGACCCTGCCCTGCTGCTGCCACAGCGCGAACGCCTCGCGCTCGGTGACGGTGATCTGCAGGCGGTCGGGATAGAGCTTGCGCACGGTCGCCTCGGCGATCCACGGGATCGCCTCCAGCTTGGCGCGCGCATCCGCGACATCGAGGAACAGCAGCGAGGAACGATCGGTCACACCGGCGGCGGCGAAAATCGCCTCGCGGCTCACCTGGCGCTGACCCGACAGCGACACGGTCGCGATGCGCATGCCGGCGGCGTTGGCGGCAGCGTCGGCGCCGTCCTTGATCGCCGCTTGAATGGTGGCGATGTGGTCGCCCTTGACGATGCCGTAGGTGCTCACGCCGAGCAGGAACGCGAGCAGCGCCGCCGATCCGGCAAAGCGCGGCACGCGCACACGCACGCGCGCGAGCGGCAGCGTGACGCGGCGCAGCGTGCGGCTCGCCCACCCGCGGCTTGCAGCCGCGGGACGACGGCGCGAACGCTGCGGTGGTGTGGATTCGTCGAGGGCTTGATCCATGGCGGCTCGGCAGGCTGCCGCGCCCGAGCAAATCGGGCGCGCGAAGCCTCAGCCTCAGTCTTCGGGGGAGTTGGTAAACAAAGGGTAAAATCGAGGGGCGAGGCGCGTTTCCGAGCGCCATCCGATCAATTATGATGATGCCCATGACGGCCTTGCCGCAAACACGCATCACGGTGGACGAGTACCTCGCCTGGGCACAGGGACAGCCGGGCCGCTACGAGCTTTATGAGGGCACGGTCCATGCGATGTCGCCCGAGGGCGCCGGGCACGCCAAGGGGAAGTTCGCAGTGCAGACCGCGCTGGCGGCAGGAATTCGCACGCGCGGCCTGCCCTGCCACATGTTGCCGGACGGCATGACGGTACGGATAGATGCGCGCACAGCCTTCGAGCCGAATGCACTGGTCTACTGCGGGCCGAAAGTCGCACCATCGGCACTGGAAATCGCCAACCCCGTCATTGTGGCCGAAGTTGTCTCACCAACCACTGATGGCGTCGATGCAGTGAAAAGACTTGCCGGATATTTCCAACTACCAAGCGTCGCTCACTATCTGGTCGTCGACCTCGACCAGCGCTTGATCCTGCATCACGCGCGCGCCGCCGGCGACACCATCCTCACCCGCATCGTGCGCGAAGGCGTCATAAAGCTCGACCCGCCGGGACTGGAGCTGGCACTCGCCGATGTGTACGGCGGTGTGTAGGGCGCAATAGCGCAGCGTATTGCGCCGGTGTCGTGCGGAAGGGCGGAATACGCTTCGCTATTCCGCCCTACGAGCTAAGCCGAATTCCGGAATACAGGCTGGGCAACTTATGCGCTGGCGACGGAAGCGGAGGGTGCCCTTAGTTGGCAGCCTCTTTATTCATTCGCTGCCCGCCTGTCTCTCTCGACACCAATTCGATTGCCAAGAATTCCACACACGAAGACCAAGATAGCCGACGCAGGTACACCCCAAGCGCCACCGCCGGCTGCTATGCCCACGCCCCCGATTAACAATCCGACAAACGCGCCGAGGAGCAACCCGGCAAGCGACCATCCGACCTCTCCCGGCCGAGACTTCCAGATGCCGTCAACTATGGCCCTGCTTCGTTTGAACGCTTGTTTCACGCCGCCACACGTTTTCGTTGCGCCTTAACTCCCTTCGGAGTCATGCTCGACATGGGCTTGGGTCCAATACGGCGCGCGCCGCGAAGCGCCGCCTGCATGCGCGCTTCAGTTTCCTGCTCAGAATATTGGGATTCAGAACTTCGCGCCTTCATTCGGATGACCTCGTGATGACGATCGGGCCAAAGGATCAGCCGCGCACTCCTACGCTATCACTTCAGGGCCTCTCGGCCAACGAAGAGGACTCCATGCGCGCAATCGAATCCCAGTTGGGAACGCTGTCTGGACAGTGGCGGCGGGTTCTCAGCGATTTGGGAATGCTTAACTATGCATACCGACAGATTGATCTCCTTCAAAAGCGGAAAGACGAACCGGACGTTCTCGACTCAATCCACACAATGTTCGACTGGGTAGAAATTGCCCTGCGAGACGCGGCGATGACCATTCACGATTTCAAGAAGGCAATGTTTCAGATCAAAAATATCCTCGACAACGTCGCGGCATTGAAAGCCGCTATGGACTATCCCTTGTTCTTGAACACAGCGACACAGCTTTACCCAAAGCATTTCCCGGATGCAAAGAAGACGCGGAACGCTGCGGGACACCCGGTCGATATAATGAACACGAAAAAGCGGAACCAGACAAAGGGGACGTTCAAAGTCGAAGGTTATGGCACAATCAGACCCACCAACATGTTTGTCGGCAACGTCTACAATCAAACCATGACGACGCACATCGACGGCCAAATGGTCTCAATCACACTCTCATCCGAAGCGGTGACAAAGTTGAAAGAGGTGCTGGAGTTGATATTCCAGTCATTTGCCTCATGCGATCCGCTCAATCAGCATCTTCGCAACATGAAGTAAGTCGAAGTCGCCATCAATTGTAACCACTGGTATGACCAAGCAGCTCAAACGGCCCGTGATCCGGTGCCCGATCCTTTTGTCGTGTTGTCAAGATTATTAGCCTATTACATGGACAACAATCTTGACAGCGAGTCGCTGCGCTGGTATGGTTGCGGCACGCTCGACAGTTGCGCCCGACTCCCGGACCTGAAGCCGCAGCAGCCCCAATCACTTCTGCGATTTCGCCGTCGTGCCGCGCGCATCCGCGTGGGTATCTGCTCTGCCCACCCTACAGAGGCGCCCCTGCTGTTGACATCTGTTAACACCCCGCTCATCATTCGGCCGCAAGATGGCTGACCGCCCGAGGCATCCCAACAAGGAGATCGAAGCTGCAGTCGCCTACGCCGAGGAGCAGGGCTGGTCGTGGTTCAAGGTCAAGGGACATGCCTGGGGAAAGCTTTATTGCGCGCGCCACGACCGGGATGGATGCACCGTCTTTGTCTGGTCCACGCCCAGAGTCCCCGAGCATCATGCAAGACACATCAGGCGCGAAGTCGATCGCTGCCCGCATAGGCAAGGAGGGGAGGAACGATGAAAATGTTCGAGTTCAGCATCATCGCTTCCGGCCTCGATCCTGAGGCCGAGAACTTTGCCGACCGCTTCTACGATGCGGGTTGCGACGACGCGACGATCTCGTTCCAGAAGGGCCACATCATCGCGGACTTTGCGCGCGACGCGGAGTCGATTGACGCGGCACTTTCCTCCGCGGTGGAGTGCATCAGGAGCGCCGGTGCCCATGTGGACCGGGTCGAGCCCGATCCGCTGGTGAGTCTTTCCGACATCGCGGCGCGCACCGGACTGTCGCGCGCGGCGATCACGCAATACGCGAAGGGCCAGCGCAGCGAGAACTTCCCTGCTCCGGTGGCGCGCATCACGTCGGATACGTCGCTTTACGATTGGGTGCAGGTTGCGACCTGGCTTTACCGGCAGGGCAAGCTCTCGCGCGAACAAGCGATCGCGGCGGCGGCCGTGAAGGCCGCGAACGATGCGATCGGTACCGATAGCGCGACATTGCGCGAAACCTTGCACAGACGCGTGCAGGCCTACGAAGCCGAGTTGAAGAAAGCGGCGTAGCGTTCGTAGTTCGTAGGGTGGGCAAAGCGCAAAGCGCGTGCCCACCGCCTCTTTCAATGACACCGAACTTCGCGAAGGCCGTGGGCACGCTTCGCCCTCGCGTACGCGCGCGCGACGCTTTGCCCACCCTACAACCCACCAACCCCTCACCAACGGAGCACCGCCGTGGCGAAGTATCCGCCCGAGCTCGTTGCCGCCGTGCGGCACGATTACCTGTACGCCGACAAGACCCTCGAACAGATCGCAGCCCGCTACCGGATCAACGCACGCGACATCAACCGGATGCGCGAGCAGGAAGGCTGGCCGTCGCGCTACGCGCGCATCCGGCGGGTGCCGCGCCTGACACAGGAAACGCAGGCGCTGGAAGAAGCCGTCGCATCTGCGCGACCAGAGCTGGGCGGCGATGATCCCGCGGGCACGGCGCAAGATGCGCCTTTGCCCGCCCTACTCGCTCCCTCGGTCATCGAACGCATCGAACGCCTCATCGAGCAAGAACTCGCCGCCGAGGAACGCGCGCGCAGCGAACTCGGTGCGAAGCCGCGCCGGCGGGCGGATGCAGAACGCTGCGCGCGCACGCTCGCAACCCTCACGCAGACCCTTCAGGCGCTGGCGCGCCTGCGCGGCGGCGCTGCGTCCAATGCAGGATCCGACGATGACGACATGCCCGCAGACATCGATGACTTCCGTAATGAACTTGCGCGCCGCATACGCGGTTTTGTGCAAAGCCGGACTGGAGAAGGCGTACGCGGACCAATTGGAGGAACGGACGGCGAGACGGGCGCGTGACGACTTCATCGCGCTCGCCCACCCGCATCAGGAGCCGCCGGCTGCCGCCAACAACGGGCGGCCATGGACCACCTGGCTGATGCTCGGCGGGCGCGGCGCCGGCAAGACGCGGCTCGGCGCGGAATGGGTGCGCGCTGCCGCATACGGCACCGGTCCCTACGCCACGCGCCCGCATCGCCGCATCGCGCTCATCGGCGAGAGCGAACACGACGTGCGCGAGGTGATGATCGAGGGCGTCTCGGGCTTGCTGCGCGTTTCGCCGCGCGGCGAGCGCCCGGTGTGGACCTCGTCGCGGCGGCTCTTGGAATGGCCGAACGGCGCCGTCGCGCAGGCGTTCTCAGCCGAGGATCCGGAATCCTTGCGCGGGCCGCAGTTCGATGCGGCGTGGTGCGACGAACTCGCCAAATGGCGCCACGCGCAAGACACCTTCGACATGCTGCAGTTCGGCCTGCGGCTTGGGCGCCGCCCGCGCCAGCTCATTACCACCACGCCGCGCCCGATCCCGCTGTTGAAGCGACTCATCGCCGACCCGCGTACCGCGGTGACGCGCGCCTCCACCCACGCGAACGCCGCGCATCTCGCGCCCTCGTTCCTCGAAGAGGTGATCGGCCGCTACGCCGGGACAAGATTGGGGCGGCAGGAAATCGATGGCGAGATCATCGAGGACCGGCCCGACGCGTTGTGGTCGCGCGCCATGATCGAAGCCTGTCGCGTCGCGGCAGCGCCGCCGCTCGCGCGCATCGTGGTCGGGATTGATCCGCCCGCCTCCTCGCGCGAGGGCGCCGACGCCTGCGGCATCGTGGCGGCAGGGCGCAGCGAAGAGGGCGCGATCTACGTGCTGGAGGATGCGACCGCCGCGGGATTGGCGCCGGCCGGCTGGGCCGCGAAGGCGATTGCGCTCTATCGGCGGCTTGCCGCCGACACGCTGGTGGCGGAAGTGAACCAGGGCGGCGACATGGTCCGCGCGGTCATCCGCGAGGTCGACGCGTCGGTGCCGCTCAAGACCGTGCACGCGACGCGTGGCAAGTGGCTGCGCGCCGAGCCGGTCGCCGCGATGTATGCGCAAGGCCGCGTCAAGCATGTCGATCCGCCGCTCGCCGAGCTGGAGGATGAGATGTGCGACTTCGGCCCCTCGGGGCTGTCGTCGGGGCGCTCGCCCGACCGCCTCGACGCGCTGGTGTGGGCGATCGCCGAACTCACCACGCCGCCACGGCCGTTGCCGCGCATCAGGTTCTTGTAGGATGGGTTGAGCAACGCGAAACCCATCGCTTGCGGCACTGGGTCGGTGGGTTACGCCTTCGGCTAACCCACCCTACAGCTCACCGCCCGAGCGAGGCGTCCTCGACCATCCAGCTCACCAGCTCGGGGAACGAAATACCGGCATGCGCCGCCATTTCCGGCACCAGCGAGGTGTCGGTCATGCCGGGCTGGGTGTTGACCTCAAGACACGCGAGCCCGGCCGCGCCCTGGCTGTCGTCCCAGCGGAAGTCCGCCCGGGAGACGCCGCGGCAGCCGAGCGCGCGATGCGCCGCGAGCGTGAGCCGGCGCACCTCCTCATAGATGTCCGGCGCGATCGGCGCGGGCAGCAGGTGGGTCGAACCGCCCGGCGCGTATTTCGCCTCGTAGTCATAGAAGCGCGCCGTCGGCACCACCTCGATCACGCCGAACGCCTTGTCGCCCATCACCGCGCAGGTCAATTCCTTGCCGGCGATGAACGGTTCGGCCAGCAGCGCATCGCCGAACTCCCAGTCGGCGCGGGTGAGCTCCTGCGGGGGATGCTCGTGTTCCCTGGTCACGATGAAGACGCCGAGGCTGGAGCCTTCGCTCACGGGCTTGAGCACGTAGGGGCGTTCCAGCACATGACTTTTGGCGGCGGCCTGGCGCGAAACCACCATGCCGCCCGGCACCGGGATGCCGGCCGCCTGCATCACGGTCTTGGCGAGGTCCTTTTGCAGCGCGAGCGCGGAGGCGAGCACGCCCGAATGGCTGTACGGGATGCCGGCGATCTCCAAAATGCCCTGCAAGGTGCCGTCCTCGCCGGGCGGGCCGTGCAGCAAGTTGAGCGCCACGTCGGGCTTGAGCGTCGCCAGCATCACGGCGATATCGCGCCCGACATCGATTTTGGTGACGCGGTAACCCTTCGTCTCCAGCGCCGCCGCGCAGGCCTTGCCGGAGCTCAGGCTGACCTCGCGCTCAGCCGACCAGCCCCCCATGAGGACAGCGACATGTTTGGCCATACGCCCTGGATGCCCCATTTCGAACAGCGCGCGACCGCGCGGGAATCAACGTCCGGCGCCCAAGGAATCTGATTTGCGCGCCTTGCGCTACAGATTAATGCCGATGCGCTTGATTTCCCATTCCAGCGTGACGCCGCTGTGGTCGCGGACGCGCCGGCGCACGTCCTCGCCGAGGGTCTCGATATCCGCAGCGCTGGCGTTGCCGCGATTGATCAGAAAGTTGCAGTGCAGTTCGGACACCTGGGCGTCGCCGACTGCGAGCCCGCGGCAGCCGGCCGCATCGATCAGTTGCCAGGCCTTGTGTCCCGGCGGGTTCTTGAAGGTCGAGCCGCCGGTGCGGCTTTTCACCGGCTGCGTGGTCTCGCGCTTGCTCGTGATCTCCTCCATCTCGGCCGCGATCGCGGCCGGATCGCCGGGCTGACCTTGAAATAGCGCCGCGGTGAAAATCACGTCGTCGGGCACGCCGCAGTGGCGGTAGCCAAAGCCCATGTCGGCATTCGTGTAGGTGCGGATGGTCCCGGAGCGGTCGATGCCGCGCGCCTCGATCAGACTATCTTTCGTCTCGGCGCCGTAAGCGCCGCCGTTCATGCGCAGCGCGCCGCCGATCGCGCCCGGAATACCGCGCAGGAACGCCAAGCCGGCGATGCCGGCCTCCTGCGCGGCTTTCGCCACGCGCAGGTCGGGCGCGGCAGTGCCGGCACGCACGCGATTTTCTTCGGCCTCGATGTCGTTGAAGCCGCGCCCGAGCCGGATCACCACGCCCGGCATCCCGCCGTCGCGCACGATCAGGTTCGAACCCAAGCCGATGACGGTGACCGGAATATCGCGCGGAAGGCTTGCCAGCAGATACGCGAGATCGCTCTCGTCCTCCGGCATGAACAGCGCCTGCGCCGGTCCGCCGACGCGAAACCAGGTGAGCGGTGCCAGCGGCTCGTTGCCGAGCAGCCGGCCGCGCAGGTTGGGGAGCTTTTCCTTCAAGTGCGGAACGATATCGGGGAAGGTCATCGGTGTTGACAGTAAGCGCGCAGTGTTGACTGTCAACGCGTTCTCAGTTTGAGAGGGATCGGCGTTACGGACCTACGGACCGCATCATGGAACGCAGCCCGGAGAGAAAGGCACAGTTGCGGCAGGCGGCCGGCGATGCGATCGACCGCGCCATCGAAACGGGTGGCGATCCGTTCGAGCTGATGATGGAAGCCACCGGTGAAGGGGACAACATCTGCGTCCCTTACATCCAGCAGCATCCGTTCTTTTCCGAAAAGCGGCGCCTGTTCAAGACCTGGGAGGACCGCCAGCGCGACCGCGACGAAGCGGCACTCGCGGCCGAGCCCGGCCCGATCGTGTGGGTTCGCCGCCAGTTCGACGACCATCGGCACGCCGCCTATCGGCTTGCGGACGCGAGCGGCTGGCATTGGTCCAACATCAGCGGCGGCATCAACCACCAGGCCAACCGCTACTATCTGCACGCCTACGTCATGTGCGACGGCATGATCGCGGGCGAACTGGCACATCGCTGCATCCACGGCCCGCCGCCGCACCGCATCAAGGTCTGCATCACCAAGAAAGGCAACGAAAAATTCTGGCCGGCGATCGAGGAGGTCGGACCGGCGAAGCCTGCTCCGGTTTACAAACGCAGACGATACGCAAGGCGTAGGGCGCAATAAGCGACGCGAAGCGGAGCGCATTGCGCCACAGCGGTGCGAGCGATCGGCGCCGTGCGGAGTTACACGGTTCCCCTGGCCCCTTGCTGCATCTTTCCGCGCGGGGCGTATGCCGGTCTGGGCGGCGCAATGCGCTTCGCTTATTGCGCCCTACACCTTTGAAAGCCCGCGCAATCGGAGCCGCTCGACCACTTTGGCGTAGCAGCAGTCTATCCACCGCAACGGAGTTGCCGATTCGTAGGGCGCAATAAGCGAAGCGCATTGCGCCGCAAAAAGCCAACCTATTAAAAGCGGAAATCTCCCGGCGGCCACGCGGGAAGACCAGCAACGCATCGACCTTTGAGAAACGCGGCACTAAAGATAGTCACACGGGAAAATATCGTCCCTTAGGGACGATCTCGCCAAGATAGACAGGGTTCTTCAGAAGAAGGGCGAAGGGGCCTTTGGTGGAACGGCGTAAGCAACCTAATATGTCATATTTTCCTCAAAGCAGCATTGTTCAAGATAAGAAAGTCATTCAATCGCATTGCTTGCACGTCTATCGGCGGGCAATCGGTAAATACAACCATTTCACCTCCGCTCGACTGTGGATCAGCGCTAGGGTCTGGCGTTCTGTCGCTGTTGCGTCTTGAACTTATCGCCCTTTGGATCAGCTTGAAATATGCTCCGCCAAGCAAGGCATCAAAACGTAAAAGTATATCCAAATTAGAAACTCCATCTGCTCCTTCCACCGGTATCCCAGCTAATGTGACTGGACGTTGGACAATACTTCTGCCAAAGGCATTGTTAATGCACAATCCCATTACTATCTGAAACACAATGTACCTGCCAGGATCAGAATTTGTGTCGAACTCCGGAGGTAAGGTCGTGCCGCTGCTAGGTGGGCCGGAAGACGTGTCCGACGAACTCCAAATCGGGTTCCCGGCTTCCTCAGGATGTGTTAGATCGTATACGAGATCCCCGAGCGTGTAACCGGAGTTGGCACGAGTCGACTCAAGCACCGCCTCAGTAGTAGTGTAAGCTCCCCAGCCAGCTGTAGCCACGGCGAGGCCATAAGGCCCCGCAATTCTTGCATTCGAATAGAATACCCATTCCACGCCGACGTTACGCACCGTACTGGCTGCGACTGCCGCAAATGCGCCTCCGGTAGCTAAACCACCCTCAATGATATCTCGGCCATCAGATGCCAATTGGGTATTCGACATCCGCATACCGTGACCTTCCAGCAATTTAGTCAACTGGTCAGGGCGGATTTCCTCCATTATTGCGCCAGAGATATTGCGTTCAATCTTCTCTTTGATCTTCGACCTGACTTCATCTGCATTAATGCCAGACGCAACAAGAAAATCAGACAAAATACTGAAGTCGGACAGTGTTGAAGTAGCAGCAGCGTTGATCTGAGAAGTTCGTGCGACTAAGACATATGCACTGATGGACGAAGTGAATTTTTTGTTTATATGTCTTTCAAAGCCGGTGGTTATAAGAAAATGTGAGTCATCGGTGTTTTTACCCTTCAATCTTTGGATAAGTGTAAAAGCTGAGCTTGTGTAGCTCGCCTTCCTCTTTCTTTTTAGACGGGGGCGGGTGGTTTTCATGATATGCTCCTCCCAGTCGGAGTGCAGCTCCCGTGAGTGCTCCCGCGGGGATGACGTTTTTCGTCACGGACGCCGATCCAACCGCATAATGGAAAGAGGCAGGTAAGCAAGACGGCACGGCCGCGCGGCAGCAGGTTGAAGTAGACTTGATCGGGTGTGGCGCCGTCAAGGCTCGATTGCGGTCGCCGGCCGATAAAATCACTGGTAGCGCCCGATCGAAGCTCGTAGCGGGCGGTAGGGTGCAATGCGCTGCGCTAATTGCGCCCTACGGCCTCCCCGCAACGTCACCCCAACTCCTTCAACTCGCCCGGCAGCGCATACGCCCACTGCGTGATGTTGCCGGCGCCGAGCAGCACAACGTAATCGCCCGGGCGGGCGATGTCGTGCACCATGGGGGCCAACTGCGTGGCATCGTCGAGCGTCGCGACGCGCCGGTGGCCCCGCGCGCGCAGGCCCGCCACCAGCGTGTCGCGGTCCACGCCCGGGATCGGCGCCTCGCCCGCCAGGCGCGGGAGGTCTTTACTCAGGCGAGGGACGATTCGGGGAAAATCATTCGCGTGTGCGCTCTTGCCAGCGCCTTGGATGACGGTGGCCGTGTGTGCAGGCAACCACGACAATTTCAGCATCGGTGGTCGTATAGATGAACGCGTAGGGAAACGGTCGTACCATCGCTTTGCGGTAACGGCCGAAAATGACTTGGTATTGAAGCGGATTTTGCGCGATGCGCAGCAAAGACTCTTCCGCAGCTTCCAGAAAACGCTCTCCGGCGACCAAACTTCGCTCTCGATACCAAGCCTGTGCGGTCGCGATATCCGCGTCGACTTCAGGTTCGACGACGAGCCGGAGGTTCATCCAGCCCGGGCCCGAAGCCGCGCCAGGAATTCTTCCAAAGGTATCGCGCGGCTTGGGTCGCGCTCATGCTCGGCCATGCGGCGTTCAATTTCGGCCTTCTGCTCGTCCGTCAGCTCGAAGCCATCGTCGGCTTCGGGAACGCTTTCGAACAAGTCATGGGCGAGCTCCAGCCGTTCCTCTGGCGGCAACTGCATGACCTGATCGCGAAGAGCTTTGTTCATCGCCATAGTAATAATGGCAACCCCGCCTGCCCGCAACCTCACCCCATCCCCTTCAACTCCCCCGGCAGCGCATAGGCCCACTGCGTGATATTCCCCGCGCCGAGTAGCACCACGTAATCGCCCGGGCGCGCGATGTCGCGCACCATCCCGGCCAACTGCGCGGCGTCGTCGAGCGTCGCGACGCGGCGGTGCCCCCGCGCGCGCAGGCCGGCGACCAGCGTATCGCGGTCGGCGCCCGGGATCGGCGCTTCGCCCGCCGCATAGACGGGCGCGATGATCACCGCGTCGGCGTCGTTGAAGCAGGTGCAGAACTGGTCGAACAGCGCGGCGAGCCGCGTGTAGCGGTGCGGCTGCATCACGGCGATCACCTGGCCCTTGGTCGACTCGCGCGCGGCCTTGAGCACGGCGGCGATCTCCACCGGATGATGGCCGTAGTCGTCGAAGATCGCGACGCCGTTCCAGTCGCCGGTGCGGGTGAAGCGCCGCTTCACCCCGCCGAAGCCGGCGAGACCTTTGCGGATCTGGTCGTCCGAAATGCCAAGCTCGCGCGCGACCGCGATGGCAGACGTGGCGTTGAGCGCGTTGTGGCGGCCCGGCATCGGCAGCGCGAGGCCGGCGATCTCGTGCGTCGCGTGCCCGTCGCGCTCGCGGAACGCCACGGTGAACCGTGAACCGGCGCCCTCGGGCTTCACATCGACGAGCCGCGCGTCGGCCTGCGGGTTCTCGCCGTAGGTGATCACGCGGCGGTCCTCGATGCGGCCGATCAGCGTCTGCACCGCCGGGTGATCGATGCACATCACGGCGAAGCCGTAAAACGGCAGGTTGGTGATGAAGCTTTCGAACGCCGCCTCGATCGCCTCGAAGGTCTTGAAGTGATCGAGATGCTCGGGATCGATGTTGGTGACGATCGCGACGTCGGCCGGCAGCTTGAGGAAGGTGCCGTCGGATTCGTCCGCCTCGACCACCATCCAGTCGCCGGCGCCGAGCCGCGCATTGGTGCCGTAGGCATTGATGATGCCGCCGTTGATCACGGTCGGATCGAAGCCGCCGGCATCGAGCAGGGTCGCGACCATCGAGGTGGTGGTGGTCTTGCCGTGCGTGCCCGCGATCGCGACGCAGCGCTTGAGCCGCATCAGTTCGGCCAGCATCTCGGCACGGCGCACCACGGGAAGCCGGCGCGCGCGCGCCGCGGCGAGTTCCGGGTTGTCGCGCTTGATCGCGGTCGAGACCACCACGACTTCGGCGAAGCCGAGATTTTCCGCCGGGTGGCCGAC